>Ga0194037_1000392_pt1 | contig 34299 bp, 36 predicted proteins | sample JunL306m_MetaG_FD_148653 | JGI IMG/M metagenome (GOLD analysis project Ga0194037, IMG submission 148653) | Anoxic zone freshwater microbial communities from boreal shield lake in IISD Experimental Lakes Area, Ontario, Canada - Jun2016-L304-6m | ecosystem: Environmental > Aquatic > Freshwater >... | reverse complement strand
GAATCCCCTTGCTGTTACCAATATCTATCACTTTTAAACGCATACAACAAAGTTATTACATTGTAGCTACATTTGCAATAGATAAATGAAAACATTTGATATTATTATCAAAATTCCCCATTCTGCTGCACACCCTGCTACACAAATAATAAACAACAATCATATTACTCCACCCCTTAAAAACAAAAAACCCTTGACAATCAAGGGTTCTGAGAAGATGGTGGTCCCGCCAAGAATGTAAATTCTAATTCTATTTCACCTAAGTCATTCATTATCATAATAAATATAAATCTATTGGTATTATATTTATTATCTAAATGTGTCTTATTTGATTAAAATGTCAATTGGTTGCTACCAATTTTGCTGCCTTTACATAATTAGTATGAATCTTTAAAATGATAATTTTATTCAATGATAATTTTATTATATATTTAATTCCAATTGTAAAAACTAATCTTCAATTTAAATGATAGAAACTTGTGGCCATCAAACTATTGAAAAAACAATGGAAACGGTTTCTAATAGATTAAAGATTGGGCCTGTCAAATCGCTTATGGTTGATGATGATGGGAATCAAAAGAAACGACCTCCATTTGCTGGTGAAGGTTATTATTTTTGGGAAGACAATTTGAGTGCGTCGGAATGGTGGGGTGATGTTCATTATATAAAAAATGGATTAGATTATAGAATATTTCGAATCGATATTGATTTAAAATATGAGGATAAATCTTTTTTAGATCTAATTGGAAATAGACAGCATCTTAAGTTAATTGGTAAATTAATCGAAAGAACAAAGATGAAAATTGATTGTAGTAAATGGAAATTACACAACTATATTTCATATTTCAGGTTACGAGATTCACAAAATATCGGTATGTTTCCATATAAAATGATAAGATTTAATGATCATGACCTTAATCCAATGTTGCAAAATCCTTTGCAACTAAATGAAAATCAGCATGTTTCATTGATAAATCCATTCTATATTATATGTGTCTTTGATTCCGGACATTTAAAACTTGAGACATTTACATTTATTAAATAATTACATTTGCAATATGAAAAGTGAAGATGAAATATTAAAGATGTTTGATGCTTACTTTGAAAATGCCTCAATTGAGGAGATAAACAAAGAAGTTGCCTTGATCAATAATTTAGGATTTGAAGGTGTAACCTTTGAAGAATATTTAAGTGGTTTAAATAATGTCACAGCTTATAATTTAAAAGAAACTGGAATTTGTGATGACATTGCATATGCTGATTTATTTAATCATTTAATAAATCCAATTGAAATGGGTAATAATAAAATAGTTGAATCAATAGAATGTATAAAGGTTAGTATTCCAAATGCATTATTTGCTTATAATGTACAATATTCATTGGCTGCATGATGAAAGATAATGTTATACAAAACCAAATAAGTTTAATTGCATTTAAGGCTGTAGATGTCAAATTTACGGTAGCTCCAAGTTCGTCAGATTCTCAAACAGCACCAATATTTGATTTAAAGTTATCTGATTTATTAATAAATGATAACCCTAATGTTTTTGCTAAAGTTTTTTTACTAAATCTTGTTATTAATAATATTTCAATTAAAGAGATTATAAATTTTCAAGTCGAATTCCATACTGTATTTCAGTGTAGTGAAAATATCACTCAAGATTTTTTAAATTCTGAATTTTCTAAAATATCTGCTCCAGCAATTGGTTTCCCTTATTTAAGAGCATTTGTAAGTAATTTATCAGTCCAAGCTGGTTTATCACCAATAATTCTTCCCTCCATTAATTTTGTTCAATTTCATAATAACGAGAAATAATATTAGATTTTTCTTATTGAAATTTTATAAAATTGAAGATGATATTAAAACGTTTAAGAGGAACTCGATCTACTTTTTAAGACTTTATTTTAGTGTCCCCCAATAATAATAAAAATGAAAGGTGGTTTATACCACTTAACAAGTATATATATGGATTAAATAAAAGTGTAAGCTTCCCCTAAGTTCGGCCAGTTAAAGTCCTTAACAAAGAATATACGGACGGTAATAGTGTAATGGAAATTATATTAACTGGTGCAAGAATTATTATAAAATATAAAGATAAAAAGCTTTAAATTCTTAATGTTTTTCTTCCTATCATGGAATCAATATTTTAATCAATCTTTCAGTAACTGAGAATGAAACTTTTCAAGATCATCTTTGGACAATTTGGATAGGTGATTATTGCACTCTAAATCCGATAGATCTTGTATTTCTTTCATCGTTAGACCGCCAAATCTTAAAACATAATTATTAAAATCTATATTTCTATCCTTAATAATCTTAGTTAAAAGATCCCTAGAGAGGGGAGTTAAATCATTAATTTTTTGAGATAATTCTATAAGCTCTTCATTAGTTAATGATTTATAAGAACTTTCAATTAAATCAACATTTTTATCTTCAAATTTATTTTCTAATAATTTGATGAATTCTGTATAGGTGTTTGCTTTAACAATTTTTTGTCTTAACGAATAATAGTATACCTTTTTTTTAAATTTATACTTTATTATTGAGATAAACTCAATTACTAAACTATACATTGTTAGTAAAATTCCAAGTGTTACTATTTTTATAACAGATGGAAATTTTGTAAATATCTTTAATAATACCCCCCAAAAGATTAAAGAGCCAATTATTTTAATTATTAAATCACGCCAAAGTGTGTCATATGGCTCAATATTCAAATTTGGATTTAATTCAATTTTACTTTTATAATTATCAAATTCATATTTAGTAATTATTTCGGGATCATTGAAATTGAAAATACTATAAGTTATTCTTCCTATCATGGAATAAATATTTTAATTCTTATACGATGGTTAATACTCCTTACTTATTAAATTCATTCAGATTTTGGAAAATGCAATCTAAAATGAAAATATTAATCTATGTCAAACCATATGTTAATATTTTTTAATTTTCGTTGTATCCAAATTTTCTACTTTGTAAAACTTCCTTCCACCAATTTTCTCTTTGAATAATTAATTGGTCGTCAGTTGTTGATTTGTAGATGTCTAATATTGAGTACCTGAAATTTTTCATAATATGTCCAAAATCCAAAGGTTTTAGACCAATATTGCCACCATGTCCATTTTTAACATAGGATCTCCAACGTCCTAAAATCATATTTTCACCATATGCAGAACCAACATACTTTTTGCCGTTGGATGTATCTGTTAATAGATAAACACCTTTTTGATTTTGTAATGCCGTTTTCCAATTCTCTTTTTCCAATACACGTGACAATTCATTCCACGAAATATTAACCTTATCATATCCAGGGAATATGTCATTATCAAAAGTTTCCGGTAAAATTTGAGATATTACACATTCATTTATTACAGAATCTGCATTCCGAATCATGGTTTGTACTTTATTGTCAAATTTTACAATGAGTCTTCCAAAATATTTTTGATAATCTATTAATGTTTCATATTCATACCCAACGTCATTGAACTTGTTTAAGTCTTTGGTGATTTTCCCTATGTGAAACAACAACCATAAATTTTCTTTGTGTTTTATACGAACCAAACCAACAGTTATCTGTCCCTCTTTATAGGATTTGTTTTTATTGTAATTCCAATATTGCCCATTTAGCATCACTTTTATATCTCCATTCTTAAATAGTTCAATAGGATTCCAATTTTCATCAAACATCAAATTGAATCTTATCTTGACATTGTTTAATTGTTCAAATTTTAATATGTCATTGAGTTTTATACTTTCCATATTGTTCTTATCTAAATCTACTTCAAATTAAACTTTATTATTATTACTTACAATAGATAGTTGTTTTAAATCAGTACAGTATTTCCAATTGTCTGGCTCGCCAGTTTGCTTTTTAACAAAGGGAGTCCCATTATTAGACTATACCTTTTTATAGGATCACATAAAATCATGAAGATTCTTAAAGACATGATCAATTGAACATAAATTTCCTGTTTTTAAGGTATTGTGTGTGGTAATCTAATAGTTCGGTGTAATAAACCACCGAACTTGGAGTTGATTATTAACTTGTAATTGTCTAAAATTAAAGTGACTTAGTTTTAGTGGTTCCTACCAAGACATATACTCCTTTTTAAAATAGTATTTTATTATTTTCTTTCTAAAATAAATTTATGTGAAATTTAAATGAAATTAGATAAACCTTAATTTAAGGAAATCTTGAATAAAACTAATATCACCATTTGATTCTCTATACTTTAATCCTATGAGTTTTTGCTTACCTATTGCATTTGCTAAGTTACCTTCTTCTATAGCAGAGTTTTGTTTATTGTATTTTGTAATTTCCTTCCAGCAAACGAAAAAATTCTTTTTAAAAAAAGAAACAGTCTCTACTATGTTCTTTTTGTTTAAAAACCTATAATCAAAATTGCCGGTTGGATAATATAAAAGTCCGTTATCCAGATTTAGATTCTTCCTTATTAAAGTGTAATTACGATTAGGATCAATCATTAATTTCTTACTAGGTATTAGATACTCTCCTCCACTAAATCTTATGATATGTTGAAAAATTCTTTCGCAAATATTTTCACTTTTACCGACATATACTGGATAATATCGGGATTCATATTTCACACCCCATACATAAATGCCGGAATTTTTAGTTTTTTTAGTAAAGTTTACATTTTTCCTAAGGCTTTCAATATCATAAGGTCCATAAAATAAACCCTCGTTTTTTGAGACTTGAACAGTGTTTAATTTCATAGATTTAAAAATATTTACTTTGAATTCCATTAAACTTTAAATTAGGATTTATTATAATATTTTTAGAAAAAATACTATTAAGCGAATAATATACCCTGTTCTTAGTTATAATTTTTTACCACGATTCAATTTTGATTTTTCAATCAATTCATTATCGAATTTTAAATTTTCATCAACAAAGTAAAAAGACCTACCATTTTGCTCTATTGCAATTAAAGCAACTACTCTATCTCCCTGCATTCTTTTTGAGGCATATTTTAATGCTAAACCATCTTGTTTAATTGCTTCTAAAACTAATTCCCTATCTGATTTTAATTCTTCTGAAGCATATTCTAATACATGTCCAGATTGTTTCACTGCTTCTAATACAATTTCTCTATCTGATTTTAATTCTTCTGAAGCATAATATAATGCAAATCCATCTTGTTTTACTGATTCTAATACAAATTCTCTATCTGATTTTAATTCATCTGAAGCATATTCTAGTGCTCCACCATATTGTTTTACTGCTTCTAAAACTAATGCCCTATCTGATTTTAATTCATCTGAAGCATATTGTAATGCACGTCCAGATTGTTTCACTGCTTCTAAAACTAATGCCCTATCTGATTTTAATTCATCTGAAGCATATTCTAGTGCAGACTTATTTTTTTTAACCGCTTTAAAAAAAAAATTATAGTCATTTTTTAGTTGAGAAGAAATAAAGTCGAATATCTCATAGCCTTTGTATCTACTAATTAAATCCAAAACAAATTCCTTATCAGATTTTAGGTTATCTGATGCAAATTGAATAACGCGAGGGATTTTTTCTGTAGCTGCGTAAACAACTTCTTTATCATTTTTTAATTTTTCTGAAGCATATTGTAGATGCCATCCACTATCTTTAACCGCGACTAATACTACTTCTTTATCAGACTTTAATTCATTTGAAATCCGATTTAGACTAAGGTTTTCTTTTTTTATTTTTTCAAGCGCTTCTATTTTATTGCATATTGGTCCTATATCTTGCAACCATTTACCACTGCAACGCCCTCCCAGTGATTTAACCATTGTTCCATCACCATTTTTTTTATCATCCAACCAGTTACCAACATACAATAATTCTCCGTTAGACCATGTAAATCTCCCATGACCTGTCCTTTTACCCTTTACCCAATCACCAATGTAAACATCTCCATTAGTCCAAATATATTTCCCCTCACCTGTTCTTTCATTATTAAACCAATCGCCTTCATATATATTGCCATTAGCCCAAATATATTTTCCTTTACCAGTTTTTTTATTATCCATCCAATCACCTTCGTACACATCCCCGTCAGCCCAAATGAATTTTCCCTTACCTGTTCTCTCATCATTTAACCAATCACCTTCGTACACATCCCCGTCAGCCCAAATGAATTTTCCCTTACCTGTTCTATATTCCTTTACCCAATCACCATTGTAAACATCTCCATTAGCCCAAATATATTTTCCCTTACCTGTTCTTTCATCATTAAACCAATCTCCTTGATAAACATTTCCGCTTTTAAATGTATAGATACCAAATCCTGATTTATTCCCATTAATAAATCTCCCTTCATAAAGATCTCCATCATTGTACATAAGCTTGCCTTTACCATGAGGTTTTGAAGATCTACATTGACCCTCATACTGAGCATTTGTAAAGTCTAGATGTTTATATACAATTTCATCATCATTATCACCATCGCTAATACTTCTTTTTTTATCATCGTCATCATCGCTTCTTCTTCTTTTTTTATCATCGTCTATTTCAATTTCAGATTCCCAATCGTCAAATTCACTTTCATATCCTAGCGAGAAACTGTTTACTCCTTGCTCAATTAAAGATTTTATTTCTTTTGCATCACCAGATGTAAATCCGTGAACCGACATGCTTGTGCCTTGTGAATAAAGTGTGATATCAGAGAACCCAACCCAAGGTGAGTTTATCTTAACACTAATCTGACCTAACGGAAAAGACTTTGATACTCCACCAAATAATTTTGGGGATTTAATCGTAACAGAATAATCATCGATTATAATTTCATCAGGAAATACTTTGTTTCCATCTGACAGTCTTGATGCAGTAAATTTCATAAAACCTGTTTATATTTAAAATGCAATTATTTGCCAAATAGATCTAATAAATAATCAATGAGCTCTTGTGCTTGCTTGGGAATGACACAACTTGGCTTTCCACTTATTAAATCTTGGTAGATATTATAAAGGAACTTCTCACTTTCTTTTGAGTCATTAATTATTAAATTTTTAATATCATAATTACCAAGTTCAATTCCTAATCTTACAAGATATTCGAGAATTAATTCAAACGCCATCATTTTATAAATAAAAAATAGTTTGTATTCATTTTCTTCAAGTTCATCAAATTTGTTAGCTAATTCCTGTATTTTAATTTTAACTTCATCCATTATGATTATTTAATTATTCCTTTTTTAATACCACTTTTCATTGTTTCTTTTATTGCTACATTAATTATCGAGTCTCTTTGTTTTCCAGTATATATTTTACCTTTAATCTTGAATCTATTAGTATCTAATCGTTGATCGATTGTATCAGTATTTTTGAAGTAAATAGTTGAAGTAGTCTGATATTGATATAGACTAGACAATGATTTTGAAGTCATTAAAAGTGATACAATAATTATTCTGAGATACATTTAAAAGCCAAAATTATTTGAAGTGATTTTCCCTCTTTTTGAATGAAACAACTCAACTAACTCTTTATAGTTATGACTAGCTATTAAATCAATTGCTTCATAAAATATTACTCCCAGTCTTTCTAGTAGTGAATCTTTCGAAAATTTATATTCAGGATATTTTTCACCAAGAATTAAAATAAAAGAATCCATGTCAAATGTGCATTCAAGACTTAACTTCCAATTAAAAGTGTTTCTTTTAAAAATTTCTTCCTCAATTGCAATTTTGACAAACACTATTTCTATTAATGTGTATCCCTCATTCAGAGTTTTTACACTTTGGACTTTACATTTTTCATTCAATAGTAAATCTTTTAAAGTTGCTATTTTCATATTATCAAATTTAAATTAACTTGTAATTAACAAGTGTCAATTAGATTAAAAGGTTTTCCTGTTTGACCAGTAACCTATTAATAATAACTTATACAAAGCCATGATAGTTCCATTCTGGAAAGTAATTAATTACAAATAGAGTATACTTTTCATCGGATCATAAATAATCATGAATTTACTAATTTTTAGGTTTTGAGGGGAATAATTTAAAAGTTCGGTGGTTTATTAAACCCAACTTTTTGAAACTTTATAACTGGATTTTTAACTCGATCCATTTAGATGAATGTTCACTTTTTGACAATAGTGAACATGCGTTGATAATCAACGTTTTAAAAATCGAGTTCTAGAAAAACCTTAAAATATGTTCACTTAGGCGGCAGATCTGTTGCAAACGAATATTTTAGCCCTGTACCAAATTTTAAATTACAATGGGAGCTAAAAATCAAAAAACAACTACCTATTCACTCGACTGGGACGTTGTCATCAGTCTTGAATCACGTTTACTCCGAGATTTTCAATCTCAAAGGAGTTTGACCAAAGCCAGAGAACTATTAATGGTATCCCTCGGTGTTCGTCTTGGAATGAGGGTAATCGATAACCTCAACCTTAAATGGTCTGACTTAATAGGATTACAGGTGGGTGAACGATTTATCCGTATTGAGAAGAAAACTAACAAGGAGCGTATCCTAATCATGAGTACCAAGTTAAAAGAGGTACTTGATTCAGTAATTACAATCCTAAACCCTTTACCCAATCATTTCATCTTGTCCTCACAAAAAGGAAAAGGATTGGAACCAATGACAGTACAATGTTTTAATCGTATTTTAAAGGTGATTATGAAAGAGTATAAGGTTAAGTATATCGGAGCCTGCTCCAGTCATTTACTTCGTAAAAGTTGGGTAGTAGGTTCGATAAAGAAAGGATTTGAAAATGGGGATCACTTGTCTTTGATTAAGGTTTCTCGTCTTGTTGGTCATTCTAACGTATCCACAACCTTACGATATACCAACTTTGAAACTTCCCAATCTTTTGGATTATTTGAATTGGGATAGTTACTTAAATCCTATGGTATATGATCAATCCCTTAGGTTCTCGGGTAAATGATTAGAAGTTTTATACTCAATAATAATATCTTCATATTCAAACAGTACATCCCCCAGCAACTTAACAAATGTAGGGATATTACCTTCCAAGGTCATTTTTTCATCGGTTACTCCAAATGTATCGGCAAATGATTTTATTGTGTTCAACGCAAATCGGTGAGAAATACGATCACTGTTTTCCTTATTCAGACCGATTTCTTTTGCAAATTCAAATTCGAATTTTCCATTACTGTTTGGGGTGTATTTAAAATCTGACATTATCGAATCCTCCTTTCTTTACCTTCTATGATTAGGGTGTTAAGGACTTTTCGTATTTGAGATTCAGTTACGATGACTATTTTCTTTTTTCGGGGATCTAATAATTTCATTCTCTTTTATAATAAATATCATCAAGTCATTAATACCTCGGTGGAATACACCACCGAACTCAGATATTTTTCAACTATGGTAATTTTATTTCATAATAATGGATTTATGAATTTAATGATCGGGTTTTGAGAAGTTGCTTTGCACTAATAATATCCAGCGCCAAACAATATTTAAATTACTCCAGGGTAATCCCTAATAATTCATAATTTCCAATTCCTTGATTTTGAGATTGATAGATGTCGCAAAACAAATCTTATTTTTAAAAACGATAGATGAAAAATAAATAAGGGTGTTAAGTCTTTACAAAATAAATATTTGTCCTTTAAGTGCTGAATGGTATAATTCATTTCATCCTTCAAAACAACTCTATTAAAGTAGTAGAAAAAAAAATATTCACTTATTGATATTAAAATCCCAAACAATATTGAGTTTTTTCTATTTTTTTTCTTTTTAAAAGTATTTTATAAAATTAAAATGTCACGACAAATTTCTTTAAAGCAATTGTTTAACTTATTACTGAATATTTTTTGAAGTGGTAGTATAAAATACATAATTCTTTATTATAAAATAATTTCATGTAATTAATTCGAAAATCGCTAACTTTCTGGCCATTAAATTATAGTTGTGGATATACATTATTCTGAAATCAAAGATGAATTACAGGGAGATAATGGACTTATTAAGTTAATTAGGAAACGTTATTTACCGAATACAGTTGTGATGTCCCAATTAGCTCAAAAAAAATTTGAAGAAACTATTAATGATTTTAGTAATACAGATTTCGCTTTAGATTCCTTACTCAAAATTGAATATGACACTTATCTCGAAAAACAACGAGACATTACAGATAAATTTATTGAATATGCTGATTCAGAAGCAAGTTCAACGGATTTTCCATCAATTCGTAAGGTAATCGACTCATATAAAAATGATTCATCGACTAAAATTGATTCTACAAAAATACTTACTGGGATTGTAAACATAAGTGTCGCATTAGCAGACTCAAACAGGCAATCAAGAGTATCACGTTCTGGTTCAAGTTTAATGCATCATATTTCCTACCTATTAGAAAAAAATGGGTTTGTTTTTAAGAAGGATTTTCAAAGAGAATTTGTTTTAAAATCGGGTTGTAAACTTGATTTTTTCTTTCCTGATTTCGCTACCTATAATCAAGAACCAAAAAATTGTTGTGCAGTAGCTTGTCAAACAACATCAAATGATAGGTTTAGATTGACTTTTGCTCAGATGCCTCATGATACCCGTAATCGGGCTTGTACTGCAATAGGTTGTAGTAATTTTGGACTAAAATTAGGTCCATCGAGTCTTACAGATACTAAATTAATTGAGTCTAAAAAGAATGGGGTTAAGTTTGTTATACTTGCTTCTGCTTTAAATGCCAGATTAATTTCAAGTAATTCTGTTATTTCATATCAAGAGTGGTTTGACGAATTGAAATCAATTAAACATTTTTGGAAATAAAGTCTATTAGTTTATATTTTTTAAAATTTCTAAAGCAACAGCTCTAGCCATTAATGGAGGAACAGCATTTCCAACAAGGGTATATTGTGGAACCTCAGATTTTCTTTTATTACCGCCAGTAGATCTTTTCCCTTGGAAAACAAATGAATCATCAAAAGATTGTAGTCTAGCCATTTCACGAACAGTTAATGACCTTGGATTTGAGTAATGAATGTAATCATCAGCAATGGTAAGTACCGTAGGACTTTGTGAATCTGCTTTTAGTACATTATAATTTCTTTTTTCGGAATCAAGACCTATTTCTTTTAATTTTGATTTAGCCCTGTCATAATCCCCTTCTTTTCTAATAACATCCAAACGTTTTATCACCTCATCGTTTTGCTTGCTTGTTTTATGGTTATGAAGTGGTGCAATTTGATGGGATAAGTTGTTTTCAAGTTCCTGAAAGTTTCTAACGTAAAACGGATTTTTGGAATTTACAAACCTTCCATTTAATCTTCCTTTTTTTGACCATTCTGAATAAGTTAATCCTTCATTATCTGGAGATCCATTAATGTTTCTTTTTTTGATAGTTTGTAGTAATTTGTTTTTACCATCAGTTTTAGATTTGATAGGTTCATAATCAAACTTTTCTTCATCATTACCAATAAAGTCTAAGTCATGTAGTGCCTCGAAAATTGTCACTTTTTCACTATTTGTGACAGTTGGAGGGATTTCTTTTATCAATTGTTGATCTTTTCTACACCCAATAAATAAAACTCGTTCCCTATTTTGGGGGACACCATAATTTGAAGCAAGGGCAACAAATGGTGCCTCAATATTGTATAGTCTTATATGAGATAAAATTACATTAAACTCTTTTTCGCTCTTTGTTTGAGTCGCAAATACATTAAGTCGATCCATGCATTCATCAAATGAAGAAGTATAAATGTCTAGTGCATTAATAATTTCATCGGTTTCATCAATAAAATTCTTACTTGGTTTGATTTTAATGAATGCAGTATTAATCTTTTTAATAATAGATTCAGATTCAATTGCAGTTAAAAAACTATTGAAATCATCAATAAAGAAGTCATTATCCAAATCGCAAATTGTTTTCTCATTGATTATTTTTTTCTTTATTTGTGCAAGTTGTTGTTCTTGTTTGAGTAAATTAAATCCATGTCGAATGGTACTAATACTTGAATCTGTTTTACTGGTTTTATAATCAACAATTTTTGGGGTAAGCTGTTTGAATTTATTTTCTATATTTTGGATGAAATTTTCCTTTAATTTTTGAATTTCCTGTTCCGTTGCCGTTTCAAATTGGAGTCTAAGAATATAACAATCTAAAATAAATGAATTCTTACGATCTTGTTTTCTAAGTGTAGCAACAAAGTTGATTAGTTGATGGAATTCCTTCAAATCAATAATTGATCTTATTTCCTGTAATATCATCTCCTGAACCCTTCCTTCTTCTTTGGTAAGAATGCCTTTTACATTCTCCATTACAAAGTACTTGGGGCGTAGTTGTCGAATTACTTTTAGGTAATGAGCAAATAAGTCATCCTTTTTATCAAATTTCTTTCTTTTCCCGGCTAAACTAAAACTTTGACATGGTGGTCCTCCGCAAACTACATCAACCTGTTTACCGTTAAGCTTTTTAATTAAATTATCAAGGAAATCGTGTTCACTTATATCTTGTTTTAAGAATTCTGCATCTAATCCCAATTGGTGATTATATCTTGCTAAGTGTGTAAGTTCACAATTTTCGTTAATATCACTTCCCAATAAAAAGTCGTATAGTTTTTGGTTGTGTTCAGCCTGTAAAAAACCTTCACTGAATCCCCCTGCACCGGCAAATAAATCTAAAAAGGTTATTTTTTCTTTTCCTTTGTAATATTCTGAATCTTCACAAACCATTTTGATATCAGTATTTTCACGCCTTGAATTAACTAACGACAATACTTTTTCTTTGATTTTTTTATCCGTTAATTGTGAATGGGGAGCGGTTTCTAAATGTTTTTCTACCTCTACTTTTAGAAACATCAGAAATTTATTAATCGATTTGTAGTTGTAACAGGTTTCCATTACCAATTGTGCAGCACTATCCCAGTCTTTTCTTTTGATTTTCTCACCAGTTGCTACTTTTACCTGTGCATCTTTTTGTCTCAAAACAAGATGAATTGGAGACATTTTATTTTTATCGGCTTTGTCTAAATAAAATTTCACGTTTACCATAATTAGTCAAACTTTAAGTTACGGACAAAATTACGGACAAATGTGAGATTGCCAAATTATTTAGCAATTATTTGATTTTAAAAAAAAATCCATAAAAACTAATTTATAGGATGTATGATTTTACTGAGAGGTTAAGATATTAAAAAATTTTACTGAAAAATATTACTTTAAAAAGTAGTTTGGTGGTATAAACCACTGAACTCATTTTGAATTCTCAATAATTTTTCGTATATTAAAGTACGACATAGCTGACAGAAAAAGGTTATATCAGGTGGAGAGCAACTCAATGGAGCAACAAGAACCACTTTAATTCGGCGGAATATCCACACCCTTGGAATAATAGGGAAACATAGTGGAGAAAACAACTGATAGTCGTGAAAATGGTTGAAGAATAATGTAAGTATGGGGGTAAGATCTGGCTCTACAAAACACTTCGATTTTGGTGAAAAAACGTTTTAAAATATCGTTAGAGCTCTTGGTCTGCTCTTACGATACCATTGAATAATTCTTTATTTGGTGTTACCATATAAAAACAACTGTTATTGATATTATATTCCTTTAAAATATATTTGGTAGCCCACATTGATTTACCATACATAAATGATATTCTTCTTTATTAAATTTTTTTTTGGTAAAATATACCAATCTAACTCATCAATGGAATTTAAATTAAGTGGATTGTACCACTGAACTTCATGAATTCACTTAATAAAGTATCATTGAAAATATTTGGTAGTAAATATTATGGGTGATTTTCGTATTACTGGATTTCAACAAAATAATCATACCAGTAAACTTGACTTTGTCAATTCCTGCGGTTATATTTTGAAAAAAAACACCAATATGAAATACAGAAACACCAGCAGAATTATCCGAAGTGATAAAAAAGGAAAAACCGGTTATACCGTAATCTCAAACTCAATTCTTCAATCAAAAATATTAAATCCGGTACAAAAATCTATGCTTGTTCATCTATTATCATTGAAACATGATTACGTGATCAGAAAAACACATATCTACAAGGATATGAATGTTGGGAGGGATGCATTTAATAAAGCTTGGGATTGTTTAGTTGAACTGGGTTATATTATTGAAAAACCTTTTTATGAAGAAAATTTGAAGTGCTACCACTATGATATTTATGAAGAACCAGTTCCAGTGTTACTGAAATCCAGTGTTACCGAATATCAGTCAGACAGTGTTACAGTTAGTATAATAAATAATGATTTAGAAAGTAATGATTTAGAAAGTAATTTATTAAATAATATATTAAGTAATTATACTAGTACTAGAACTGGAACCAGTATACTGGGGGTTTTTGAAAGTGAAGAAATTCAAAGAAATAATCAAATACTACAAGCGAGATATTTTGTTGAAAAAGATCTATCAAATTCTACATATTTGAAAAATGATATTTTTAAACATATCGCTGTATCTGAAATGCCAAATATTGAAAAGAAACTCAGAAAAGAAGAACTAGAAAAAGTCAGACCCTTGATTGAGAATTATCATTTTCTACATTCTTTAAAAGTTTAAGATCCAGTATATTTTAAAAAATGTCACTCCAACCGAAGGACAGGTTATATTCCAGCAATCACCAGGTCTTAATATAACCATTGAAAGAGAAAAGTGGTATCAATACCTTGCTTTTAAATCCAGTGTCCCCAGATTGACCCAGAATTGCAAATCCAGTTTTCTTTGAAAGAATTCCAAAATTCTGGAAAATGCTGGGCCAATTTTTTTTTTACTTTTTGGGACGATAAACCTATTTCCAACTTTTTGACAGAAAATATTTGTTTTAGACTATTGAGCCCCCTCTACAAAAGTTGAAATATCTCTTATATAAGGAAAACGACAGGTAGGGGAGCCGGCAGGGAGGGGTCAAATATGGATTGAATTAAATAATTTTAAAAATAATGGTTTTTATTTTTGGTAATGTTGTTTATGGTTATTAATTTTGACATAAATTAGAGAATGACAGATTATTCATCCATATTACTTCTTGCCGGTGCGATTAAGTGTTTCTTCTTTTTCATACCATCAAACTTGACCCCAGATAACGAGTTTGAAGAATGGTTGAATAATGATGGGTTTTCTGAGGAGACACTTAACGATGGTAGTAAAAAGTTCTTATTCATTGAACTTGATAGGTTAAAGTCAAAGTTCAGATCGGATCTCTTAGATGTTACCCAATTGACAGATGATAAAGGTAATTTTCTAGCACCTCTGGGAGTTCATAATTTGATTAAAGGTCACAAGAACCGGATCAGTAAGGTGAGATTGATGATTCAAAACGAGGTTTCAATTGCTTATAATTTTCACAAACCTTCTGGTGTAACTTATGTGGTTGGTAGATCATATTGGATTGATAACAATGGAAAGAAGGTCAGAAAATTTGCCAAGAACTTCGGTGCAGAAGATAAGGTCTTGGTGAATGGTGAAGTGCCTAAATTTAAAATGGAAGAAATTAAACAAGAGATCGCTCGAATGATGTGGGAATTGTACCAAACAGAGTACAAGGGGAAGTAATTTTTTTTGTTCAAAAAGTGTGGCAAAATAAAATACCACAACAGAAGCGTGAGATTGAAAGTATTGGTTTTACGTAAGTAAATCAATGTACTACTGTATTGGCGCAACTCAAAATTGTGACAAATTAAACAACCATAAAAAAAAACAATGAAACAGACAACTTCAAAGACAGTCCGTGTTGAGAACATCAAGTTCCATCCACTTCATGTAAAGTACAATCGATCAAGAAACTGTGACCAGATGATTGAGTCGATTGCTGTGACAGGAAATAAACCGATTTATAATGTAGTGGTTGTGCCTGACCCCATAAAAGATGACAAGTATTTACTCATATTAGGAGGAATCCGGTTCCAAGCACAGGTTCAAACGGGATCAGAGGAAATTGAGGTAATGGTGATTGATATGACGGATGAAAAGGAAATTGAACAGTATATCATTGAAGGCAATACACAAAAGGTTCTCGATGGATTTGAACGATTGATTGTATTCCAATATTATGAGAAACAGTTCCCTCAACAAAAGGGTGTTAAGGGTAATCGTTATGAAAAGATTGGGAGGTTGGTGAATATGGGTACTGATAAGGTAAAAGACCTTGTCATGTTGATCAATTTTTTTAAAGGACAGGGGGATGTGATTTTGGAAAAGGTATTTGGAGAAGAGCTTACTGTAAAAGATGCTCAATTGATTCAAAGGTCGGTGGAACAAACCCCCGAACATTTCAACTCACCTGAATCGTTCGAAAAGATTTGTGATCCCAAATTCGATTTTAAGCGGTTGAAAACAGGTTTGTCATTCTTCGGTATTGACAATCATTCAGAATTTGATGTACTTAAACAGTTCCTTCTTAAAGACATTACTTACCAAGAATTACTTGATCGGGCAGAACAAGTTAAGGGTTCTCGTTCAGAGGTTAATAGTCATAACTCCTCCAAATCAAATGTGCCAATTCTCAGTAGTGATTATCGGTCTAAGAATGCTCAAATCATTAAGGGGGACAACAAATTAGTTCTTGGGGAACTACCAAAGGGAATTCTATATGATGGAATCATTGGTTCTCCTTTCTATGGCGGTAGAAGAATTTATGGGGATGGCAAAGTCAAAGAGAGATATGAAAAGATGACTGGTATTGAATCGGCAATTGAAATTGCCGAGACCTATGAACTCTACAAGGATGTATTATCTCCAACTGGTTCAATATATGTAATCATTGATGATTATATGACAGAGAAAGGAGACTGGGAGTGTCTATTGGAATTCTTTGTTATTGAAATGGTGAAACGTGGATTTCATTTGATTGGGCGCTATATGTGGCAAAAGAACAATCCCATTCCCAACTCTCACAAGTCCAAGAAAATGGTTAATAGTTTTGAAGTAATCTATCGGTTTGTTCTGGATCCTAAAAATTATTACACCAATCCAAATTTGCTTTTGGAGATTGATTTACCAGATGGACATGAGTTTATTGTAAAAGATGGATGTACTAATCCAACTAAAACTAGTACTACCAGAGGAGGAAAATATGTCCAAAATCAACTCAAAAAAATCAGAAATGTGTTGGATGAAAAAACCTGTAATGACATTATCAAGAGTAATGTTAATAAGCCCCAAGACTTTTACAGACAGGTATCAGAAAAGAAACATACAGCTGGTGCTCCCGTTGAACTCACTGCCGCTTTGATTCTTGAATGTTCCTCAAATGAAAACCCTGATTCTTATATTCTTGATGTCTGGAATGGGGTGGGAGGAACCTGTGAATCTGCACTTTTACTCGGTCGGAAATATATCGGAATTGAAATCGACCAAAACTATTGTAACCAATCAAACAAAAGAATCAATGGTGTGGAGGTCATGATGGATGAATATAGGAATGAGATTATTTCAACTCCTAAACTATTAGCAGCATGAGTTACATATTTCTAACCACCCTCCTTGACATTGTCAGGGAGTTGGGTGGGTATCATTTCTTTCCTCACAAGAACGATAGTCATCACATTACCATTTCATTTCGTAGTCGAGATTTCGAGGTGTTCGATCACATTAAGATGAAAGTTTCTACGGGTGAAAATGAATGTGGGGTGGTAGTACGGACGGAAATCACAGATGGAAAATTTGTAACCCTTAAAGAATATACCTATCTGCTGGTGGAGTTTCTAGAGATCGAATTTAACAAAACTATTTCGTTGAGACCATTAACCGCTAGGTTCTATTTCTTGGGAGAACAATCGATTAAAGTACTTGGAAATTAAACTTAAAAAATAAACCGGAGACAGGGTTACTGAATACAATAGTGTATGAAAAATAAAATAATGTTCAATCCATCAGTTAGCAAACCAAATGATTTTGATTGGGAAAACACAAGAGTTAATTATAACCTCGATCAATTCAAACAAATGTCAAAAGATGATACTGAACGGTTGTCAGAAGAATTGTATGACGAATTATCAAAAATTATCAGATCGAATTCTACTAAGCCATTTGTTTTTGAAAGAAGAAAAACAAATAACGTTCAAAAGTTGATAGAGTTATTATATCAAGTTCGAGAACTTAATAATAATCTCTCGTTAAATAGTAAAAAGTAAATAACATTTAAACAAAAGGGTGGTTCCTTTTAACACCAAATATTATGGAAAAAAATATAGAAAAAATGGATACACATGAAATCATGAGGTATCTCACCAAGGAAAGGTTTGTACATGGACTTTTTTATGTTGACAGGGATTTAATAAATGAAAGATTTGCACTTGGTATTTCTGAAACAGAATGGCTTGGTTTTGTAAACTTTTATACAGATGGTTTTAATGAGAGAAATGACTTTTTATTTGATGGGGAAATTGATGTGATTGAAGATTGGAAAAAGGATAGATATCAATATGGTTCTATGCTTATTGATGAAGCCGAAAAATTTATTTAAAGATTAGTCCTTTTGGTGGTGGTTAACCATACTTTTTCAAAATAAAAAAAACAAAAATATGTATAACGATAAACAACCAATGTATTTAATTGATGGGCAGAACCTCGAAGTTATCCTAAGGAAAATCATGCGAGAAGAAATTTCAACAATGATTAAAACAATGACAAGAGTTCCAAAGACATTAACTCGTGACGAAGCTGCCGAGTTACTTAATGTTTGTCCAAATACGGTGAGTGAATTTATCAAAGGAGGTAGATTAATCAATCGTGGGATAGGTCGTAAAATTCTGTTACATGATACAGACCTTGAAGGTATCAGCGCAAGAAATGTTAAAAACAATAAACATTGGTAATATGGGAGTTTCATTTTATATTAAACCGAATGGAAGTATTGACAATATTCCAGTGCATTGTTCTGTCAACTTTCAAGGTATGGATCGTTTTACTTTCCGAGTGAATAATATCAATGTAAATAAAAAGGATTGGAGTGCGGGTAGAATGATTACAGGTAAGGGGAAAATCGAGAATGGTAGAATGCAATCAATTCTTGAAAATCTTCAAAAGAAAATCGAAGACTATTTCCAAGAGTTCCTGATGGAGTTTGATCGCTCTCCTTCGAAAGATGAAATATTTCAATATCTGAAATCGGAGAAAAAGTTAGATGAATATATTAGACCTGAAAAGGTAGTCAATATTACACCTCTAATTTTAGAGATTATTTCTCGAAGGAGGAATGGGTTGGATTTAAATAAGGGAATAGTGTTCAGTGAGAATACGATAGAAACGTATGAGAAGTTTATTAATAATGTTCAGGAGTTCGAAAAAGTAAGGAAAAAACCACTTAATACGCAAAGTATCATTCGAGAAGAAACCATTTATGAGTTTCAAAATTTCCTTACAACTTATAAGGATTATCAACTAAACACGGTTGGTGAAAGGTTGAAACATTTGAATACTTTTTTACAGATTTTAAAAAGAAAGAATGATATTAAACTAAATCCAATGATAGAGTTTGCATTTTCAATTCCTGTTGAAGAAACAATAAGTATTGCTTTGACTGAGGAAGAAATGGAAGAAATGGAAAATTTAGATTTGTCATTTAATCCGACCTATGAAAAAGTACGCGACCAATTTCTCTTAATGTGTTGGACAGGTTTACGAATTAGTGATTTTAGAAGTTTTATTGACATGCCCAAAGTCGGTTCTATAATTTCTGTAATAAACAAAAAAACTCGACAAACCGCTCATATTCCTTTATTTCCACAAGCCCGAAGAATCATCGACAAATACAATGGAAACTTACCAAAGTTGATTAGTGAACAAAAGATGAGGGATTACATTAAAGAAATCGGATGTGGGGTTCAGATGTTAACTAATAAAGTTGAAGTAGAATATACGAAGGGTGGGAAAAGGGTAAAGATGTTGGTTCCGAGATATCAATTACTTGGGTTACACACTGCAAGACGAACTCTAGCAACTACACTTTATCGACAAGGAGTTGCATTATCTGAAATCATGTTGATCACGGGTCATCGTAAGGAATCTTCTCTAAAAAAGTATCTAAAAGTGACTGAAAGTGAGGTTTTATTAAATGTTTTAAAGAAGGTCGAAGACAGATTTAATTCACTTCCCCAAAGCTTCTAATTCATCCAATCTGCTACCTAGTTTGCTACCATCCATTCCTAAAACCACAAAACCCTTACTGGGTAAGGGTTCTAAAAATGGGTGGTGGTCCCGCCAAGAATCGAACTTGGATCTAGAGTTTAGGAAACGCCTATTCTATCCATTGAACTACGGGACCCCGACAAAAAAATTTATCGAGCCGCAAAAATAACAGTTTCTATCCTTTATTGCTCCCCCTTTTTAAATTGTTGAAACGAATGCTGTATTTTGAGCCTACAATTAACCCTATGAAATTATTTGCCTTCACCCTTTGCCTTCTTATGGCTTTCGGTTTCTCTTCTAAATCGAACGCTCAAAATAAACCAAGAGTTACAATCGACCATGTTGCCATCTATGTGGCAGACTTAAGAAAAGAACAGTCATTTTACCGCGATATCATTCAACTTGATACCCTGGCTGAACCCTTTCACGACAACAAACACGCTTGGTTTACCATTGGCAACGGCGTCGCTATGCATCTTATTCAAGGTGCAGAACAACCCAAAGAATACTTCAAGAACCATCATTTCTGCTTTAGCGTTGTATCGCTCACTGATTTCACTAATCGCCTCTTGAACGAAAAAATGGCTTTCGAAGATGTTAGTGGCAAACAAAATTCCATCACCACCCGTATCGATGGGGTTCACCAAATCTGGCTTAAAGACCCCGAAGGATATTGGATTGAAGTAAACGATGCCAAACATTAGATTCTAGGATTTCGGAAATCAGATTATGAAAAACCCTATTTCCCTTTATCTTTGCCCACTCTCAATTAATTAGGGTTATGAAATTTTATAATGTCATTATTAAGTACCGCTTTTGGTTAAGCATAGTAGCAGTTCTACTAGGACTGACTTTAAACCTTACCGGAACCGGTTTCTGGCCTATTTTTCCAATCTACTTCATTGCTTTGATCGGCTTTGCCAGTCATTTCTTTATCGGACCCATGCGCCTTATTCAAGGTCCAATGGAAGCCGGCAATATTGAAGAAGTGGAACGTATCCTTAAAACCATCTGGTTCCCAGGCCTTTTATACAAACCAGTTCGCTCTACTTATTATACTATTTTGGGAAACTTGGCAATGATGAAGCAAGATTTCGATTCAGCCGAAAAACACCTGAAGATGAGTTCTTCCCTGGGTTCCCCAATGCCTGAAGCAGAAGGTGCCAACAAACTTCAATTAGGCATGATGGCGATGCAAAAGGGCGACCTGAAGCAAGGCGAAACCTATATTCGCGCTGCCATTCGTCTGGGAATTCCTGATAAAGAAAGTGAAGCTGTGGCTTATTTAAGCATGTGCCAGATCTTTATGAATAAACGTGAGTTCAGGGCCGCTAAAGACTTTTTCCGTAAAGCAAAAGCTTGTAAACCAAAAACAAAACAGGTTTTGGACCAGGTAAAAGAAATCGAAAAATACATTTCCCGCGTACCGGGATAGTGAATAATACCCCTTTCTAAAAGTCCCGAGCCAACTACTCGGGACTTTTTTATGCCCTATTTTGACTTTTGAATTTTGACTTTTGATTTCGATAATGTGACAAAACTCATTGTATATATTAAAAACTAATGTTTATTTTGTAGTAGAAAGCCAACAACACTATGCTAATTTCTTTGGTTCTTTGGGCTTTCTGTTGAAAACTAACTTATTAAAAACAATTAAATAAAGTCCAATGAGAAAGAACATAGGAAACCTCGATAGGATTGTTCGGATTATTCTATCCGTAGTATTTGCCGCACTCTATTTTATGGAAGTTATTACTGGAACTATTGGATTAGTATTACTTATTGCCGGCGGTGTTTTATTAGCAACAGCATTGATTGATTTTTGTCCGATCTATAAAATATTTGGAATTAATACAATACCCCCGGATGAGATGGATTGATATAAAAAAGCTACCCCTCAATCCCATGCAGTCGGGATAGAGGGGAAACTTTATTTTTAAAACCTTTATTAACTCTTCCTACCTTTTTACTTTTTAATTTTATTGCAAAGCCTGATACACTTGCACTTTAAATTTCTCATTTATATCCCCGTGACTCGCTGGTAACATTTGCAACACAAATTGTGCTACGATCTTTTCTGTTGGATCGATCCAATAACTGGAACTGAACATGCCGCCCCAACTATAAGTATCCATCGAATAATAACTTCTTCCATAACTACTAGGTGTAACTAATTCAAAGCCTAATCCGAATTTTGTATCTGGTCCAACTAATCCATTTCTCGACATGGTTCCAATTTGATTGGTAGTCATTAATCGAATACTCGCTTTGCTCAAAATATGTTTTCCATTATAGTCGCCGCCATTCAATAACATCTGCATAAAAATAGCATAGTCATAAGCTGTAGATGCCAATCCGCCACCTCCAGAATAAAATGTTCCACCTTTGATATTAGGATAGTCGCGATAGAAATCTCCATTTACCTGAATCATCTCAGGCATCTTCACTGCATGCTTCAAACTATCTTCCGTATATAAGTTAGCTAAGCGCGTTTGTTTCTCTTGTGGGATATAAAAATAAGTATCCTTCATGCCTAAAGGCTCGAATATTTTTTTCTTTAGGTACTCGTCGAAACTCAATCCAGTTAATACTTCTACGAGATATCCCAATACATCATCGTTTAAACCGTAGGTCCATTTTTCACCCGGATTATGCATCAGGGGCAACTTTGCCAAACGCAAAATATTAGTAGATAATTTCATCCCTGCTGGCAACCCTATTCCTCCGTACACCCCAGCTTTTGAATAGATTGCATTCATTTGTGGCGCACCAATTTGTGCATATCCAATTCCAGAAGTATGCGTTAATAATTCGCGAATCGTAATTTCTTTTTTTGCAGGTACAGTTGTATAAGAACTATCGGCAGGATTAAATTTATCCAACACAACAGGCTTTCTAAAATCAGGAATATATTTCGAAATAGGATCGTCTAATAATATTTTTCCTTCCTCCACCAATTGCATAATTGCCACACTGGTAATTGCTTTTGTTTGAGATGCGATTCGAAAGATGGCATCTTTTTTCATCGGTTGTTTTAGTTCTTTATCATCATATCCAATGCCCTTGTAATAAACAATTTTTCCATTTTTGGCAACTAATGCAATCGCTCCATTGATCCAGCCACTATCGATGTATTGTTGCACTATTTTATCAATTCGTGCAAGACGATCAGCAGAGAAATTACTTTGTTCTGGTAAGCCAACACTTAAAACAGTTCCGTTATTTTGTTGTGCCGATGCTGTAGATAAATTGATTAATACAATCAGAAAAAAAAAGCCAAGACAATATTTCATGTAATTATTTTGAATTCTAAATTTAAAATAATTTAAATCTAATTCAATATAAAAAAATAGATATGTTTTTACACTACCTGATAGTTAATAATTCATCGATCTGTTTTGGAAAATGGGCGTATTCCAAATCATGAATTTTTGTGGCAAGTGTTTCTGCTGTATCTGTTGAATCGATAGCACAAGTTGCCTGAAATATGGTAGCGCCTTCGTCATAATGTTCATTCACAAAATGAATCGTAATGCCGCTTTCTTTTTCTCCGGCAGCAATTATTGCTTCATGCACTTTAGATCCATACATTCCTTTGCCACCATATTTTGGAAGCAGGGCTGGATGGATATTGATGATCTTATTGGGATATCCGGCAATTAAAGCAGCAGGCACTTTCCATAAAAAGCCGGCTAATACTACAAAATCAATCCCTGCCTTTTGCAATTCAGGCAGATAAGCATCCCCTTTTGCAAAACGATCTTTCTCAATTAATAGAGTAGCCACCCCATTTTTTTTAGCAATATCCAGCACTCCGGCTTCGGGTTTGTTGCAAACGATCAGGCTAATCTTAATGTCGGTTCTATTTTTAAAATAACGGATGATATTAGCGGCATTTGACCCTGCACCGGAAGCAAAAATGGCAATATTCACCAGTTTTGGAAACTTATTCGCCTTTTCACTTGGCATGATCCTTAGTTTTTGAAGTAAAAGCTTTTCGTATTTCCAGAAGAAAGCCCATTGACCTAATAAAGCCCCGTATGACAATAATATAACCTGATATCCAAAAAGCAACATGAAAATTCTTACTAATGTCTTCCAAAGCCAGAATGACTCGCTTGTTAGTCCAATCCATTCAGTGATATATCTGGTAATCAGCGCAGTTGTGATACCAGTGAACCCAAAAGCAACAAAAATTACCCAAAACTGAGCCCCATTAATTCCCCATTTCTGTTGTAAATTTTTAAACATCTGCCAAAAATGAGATAAAAACTTGACTATTAATATACTGCTCCACAAAAAATGGGCTTATTTTAAAAAATCACAGATTTGATATTATCTTACTTTGTTTAAGTTTTGATACGCTGAAACTCAAGCCAGGCAAGGATAAATATTTTTTTTTCAAAGGTTTAGCTTTTGTCATGTCTGTATCATATTTTTGCAGCCGTTCACGGATATTTTTCCACACCAGAACCACCGTTTGTGAATATGATATCTTATAGAAGTATAGCCAAAACACTCTTTTTAAGCGCAGTATTATTATTGTGTTCTACTTTTTTTGCGATGAATTTGTCAGCGCAGGACGGGAAAACACTATTTAATACCAATTGCGCCGCATGTCACGCTGTGAATAAGCGCTCAACTGGTCCAGCTCTCGCGGGAGTTGAAGATCGTTGGCCCGACAAAACAAAGCTGCATGCATGGGTTAAAAACAGTGCCGCATTCCTGAAAACAGGAGACGTTTACGCAAACAACCTTTACAACGAGTACAACAAAACTGCTATGAACCTGTTTCCGGGTCTGTCTGACAAAGACATCGACGCGATTCTGGCTTATATCAAATCTGTTCCTGCTCCTGGTGCCGACAAACCTGCTGGTTCTGCAGTTCCAGTTCCAGAAGGCGATAACAGTTTGTTGTTTGGTGTATTGACTTTAGTGTTAGCTATCGTTGCTCTTATCTTATTAAGAGTAAATGGCAACCTTAGAAAATTATCCATTGAGCGTTCTGGAGAAGCATCTGAAGAAGAAATTCCTTTCTGGAAGCACAAATCATACATCGCTTTCATTGCTGTTGTATTATTTATCGCAGGCGGTTATTTAACTACCAAAGGTGCTATGGGATTGGGACGTTCTCAAAACTATCAACCTGTTCAACCGATTTACTACTCTCATAAAGTTCATGCCGGTACCAATCAGATCAACTGTCTGTATTGCCACGGTGGTGCTCAGGAAGGCAAACATTCTAATATTCCAAGTGTGAATATTTGTATGAACTGCCATATGAGTATCAATGAATATAAAGGCGAAAAAATCTACACTGAAGAAGGTGTTGAGGTAGACGGAACCAAAGAAATTCAAAAGCTTTACAAGTTCGCTGGTTTTACTTTTGGTAAACCTTTCGATGCCAGTGCTGCTAAGCCAATTGAATGGACTCGCATCCACAACTTACCTGATCACGTTTACTTTAACCACTCTCAACACGTGAAAGCAGGTAAAGTACAGTGTCAAACCTGCCATGGTGATATTACTAAAATGGATGAAGTGAAGCAATTTGCTGACTTGAGCATGGGATGGTGTATTAATTGCCATCGCGAAACCAAAGTTCAATTCAAAGACAATGGTTTCTACAGTATCTATGAAAAATTCCATCAGGATTTGAAATCTGGAAAGATCGACAGTACCAAAGGAATTACTGTTGAAAAGATCGGTGGAACTGAATGTCAAAAATGTCACTATTAATCTAGGATAAATGCAAGCGGCTCGTCCGTTTGTTTTGATCATAAATACATAAGAAAGCGGGGTTGCCACAAACAACCTACCGCTGTCAACCAAACATATTATGGAGCAAAAAAAGATCTGGCAAAGTTTTGGTGAGCTGAATCAGTCTGAAGCTTTTAACAAAGATGTAAAAGACGAATTCAAAGAAGAATTACCGTTTGTTGCAGAAGATGGCAAAAGTTTTTTAGAAGCCAAAGCACCACGTAGAGACTTCCTGAAATACTTGGGCTTTAGTACTGCCGCAGCAGCCGCTGCAGCAAGTTGCGAAATGCCTATTAAGAAGTCAATCCCTTTTGCAAACAGACCAGAAGAAATTGTACCTGGTGTTTCTAAATACTATGCTACTACCTATGTACAAGATGGTGATGTGGTAAGTGTTTTAGCTAAAGTACGTGATGGTAGACCCATTAAATTAGAAGGAAACGATTTTAGTCCTGTAACTGGTGGCGGTACATCTGCCCGTGTTCAGGCTTCTGTCTTAGACTTATATGATACTGCACGTTTGCGTTTCCCTACTATCGATGGTAAGGAAGTTACTTTCGAAGCAGCTGATATGTCAATTGCTGATGCAATTAAAGGAGCAACTGGTACTGTTATTTTAACCAGTACTATTTCCTCTCCAACCACTAAAGAAGTAATCGCACAGTTTCTTGCAAAATTCCCAGGTAGCCGCCACGTAACTTATGATGCGGTTTCTTTTTCTGGAATCTTACAAGCCAACGAATTAACCTTCGGCAAAAAAGCAATTCCATCTTATATGTTCCAGAACGCTAAAGCTATTGTTAGCTTAGGCGCAGATTTCTTAGGAACCTGGTTGAGCCCTGTTGAATTTGCTAAGCAATACGCTAATGGCAAAAAAATCAACGAGAAGAATCCAGAAATGAGCAAGCATATTCACTTTGAAAGTGTTGCAAGTTTAACGGGTTCAAATGCTGATGAAAAATTCTTACATCGTCCATCAGAAACAGCTGCTATAGCTGCCGCTTTATTAAGCGCTGTAAAAGGTTCTGAAGTTTCTATATCTGATAAGAAATTAAAAGAAGGTATTGAAAAAGCTGCTAAAGCACTTAATGCAAACAAAGGCGCAGCCTTGGTTGTAAGCGGAAGCAATGATGTAAATGTTCAGGTAATTGTAAACGCTATTAACGATGCAATCGGCGCTTATGGCGTTACGATTGATTGGGCTAGCACATTAAATTACCGCGCGGGTATTGATGCTGATTTCGTGAAATTAGTAGAAGATATGAACGCGGGTACTGTTGGTGCTTTATTGATCCACGGTGCTAACCCTTCTTACTCTTGGTTCGCTGCTGATAAATTTAATGCTGGACTTAAAAAAGTAAAAACAAGCATTTCTTTCAATACCAAATTGGATGAAACAAGTGTGTTGTGTAAATATGTTTTACCTGATCACCACTTCTTAGAAAGCTGGGGTGATGCAGAAGGTAAATCTGGATATTTTTCTTTAATCCAGCCTACTATCAATCCTTTATTCAAAACACGTCAGTGGCAGGATAGTTTATTGAAGTGGAGTGGCGCTACTGCTGATTATTTAGCTTTTGTAAAAAACTATTGGTCTGCTAAAGTAGGCGGCGAAACTGGTTGGGATAAGGCTTTACAAGCCGGTGTGATCAATCCTTCATTAGCTCTTTCAGCTGTTAAAGGATCTTTCAATGGCAGTGCTGTTGCAGCAGCAATTACTGCAGCAAATGCTGGTAAAAAAGGTGGTGCTGTTGAGATCGTGTTGTATGAAAAAGTGGGTATCGGTGCTGGTCAAGGCGCATCTAATCCTTGGTTACAAGAATTACCAGATCCAGTAACTCGTGCAACCTGGGACAACTACGTGGTAGTTTCTCCTAAAATGGCTAAATCATTGGTTAATATCGATCTAAATAATAATGGTCAGGCAGATGCTTATGAGGTTAATCCTCCAAAACCAGTAGTGAAAGTTACTGTGAATGGAAAGAGCCTTGAATTACCTGTTTTGATTATTCCGGGAACGCAAGAAAATACAATCGGTATTGCAGTAGGATACGGTCGTTCAGAAAATATTGGTAAAGCTGCAGCTGGTGTTGGTAAAAATGCCTTCATTTTAGCAGGTTTATCTGGAGCAACTGTTAGTTTCTTTGCTGATGCAACTGTTTCTTCAACTGGAGAAAAATATCCTGTTGCACTTACGCAAACACATAGCCGTTACGACACTGCTCAAGGTATTCGTACCGAGGTTATGAAAGAAATTTCTCTGGCTGAATACATGGCTAACCCTAAAGAAATCTTAAACGACCGCGAAGAGGAATTAAAACCTTACGGTGGTATCGATAAGTTTGAAGGTCAGGGTTCAATTTATCCTGTCTATAACAGACCGGGTATTAAATGGGGAATGAGCGTAGACTTAAACAGCTGTAATGGTTGTGGCGCCTGCGTGGTAGCATGTAATGCAGAGAACAACGTTTCTGTTGTTGGTAAACCAGAAGTATTACGCGGACATGAAATGCATTGGTTACGTATCGACCGTTATTTCAGCGGAGATATGGAAAACCCAAATGTAGTGTTCCAGCCGATGATGTGTCAGCATTGCGATAACGCTCCTTGTGAGAACGTTTGTCCGGTTGCTGCAACCAACCACAGTAGTGAAGGTTTAAATCAAATGACTTATAACCGCTGTATCGGTACCAGATATTGTGCAAACAACTGTCCTTATAAAGTACGTCGTTTCAACTGGGCTGATTACACTGGAGCAGATAGTTTCCCTGATAACCAGGAAGGCATTGTTAATGATGTGGTATTGAACATGAACGACGATTTAACGCGTATGGTGTTGAACCCGGATGTTACAGTACGTTCTCGTGGTGTGATTGAAAAATGTTCTTTCTGCGTACAACGTTTACAGGAAGCAAAATTAACAGCTAAGAAAGAAAGCCGTCCTTTAGAAGATGGTGATCTGAAAGTAGCTTGTCAGCAAGCTTGTCCTACACACGCTATTTCTTTTGGTAACGCTAACAATAAAGAAAGCGCAATCTCTAAAGTACGTGTTGACAATCCAAACCGTTCTTTCTATGTGTTAGAGCAATTACACGTTTTACCAAATGTTACTTACCTGGCTAAAGTGCGTAACGCAGACGAAGAGAAAGAAGTTAAGACAGCAGAAAAGAAAGCAGAAAAAGCAGAGACAAAATAAAATAACTTGGTTAACCTTGGTTAGCTAATTAAATACTAAGATCAGATGCATTTAAAGTACGAATCACAGCTTAGGGAACCATTGGTGTATGGTGATAAAAACTACCACCAGGTAACAGAAGATATTGTTCGCCCCATTGAAGCTAAACCTACCAAATTATGGTATGTTGGTTTTTATATCGCGGTGTGCTTATTGATGTTTGGGGTATACTCTATTTACAGAGATGTAACCTATGGTATCGGACAGTGGAACCTGAATAAGACAGTGGGTTGGGGTTGGGATATTACCAACTTCGTATGGTGGGTTGGTATCGGTCACGCCGGTACACTGATCTCCGCAATCTTATTATTATTCCGTCAGGGCTGGAGAACAGGAGTTAACCGTGCTGCAGAAGCGATGACCATCTTCGCTGTAATGTGTGCGGGTCAGTTCCCGATCTGGCATATGGGTCGTGTATGGATGGCTTTCTTTGTATTGCCTTATCCTAACTCACGCGGACCATTATGGGTGAACTTTAACTCACCATTGTTATGGGACGTATTCGCAATCTCTACTTACTTCACCGTTTCTTTATTATTCTGGTATAGTGGTTTGTTGCCCGATTTTGCAACCGTTCGCGATCGCGCTTTTACCAAATTACGTAAGCGTTTATATGGTGTTGCGGCTTTCGGCTGGACTGGTTCTACCAAACACTGGCAACGTCATGAATCTTTATCATTGGTGTTAGCTGGTTTAAGTACACCGTTGGTATTGTCTGTACACACAATTGTATCTTTTGACTTCGCCACTTCTGTAATACCTGGATGGCATACTACTATCTTCCCTCCATATTTCGTGGCGGGTGCGATCTTCTCAGGATTTGCCATGGTGCAAACCTTGATGTTGATGATTCGCAAGATCTTTAGCATGGAAGATTATATCACTGTTGGTCATATCGAAGCAATGAACAAAGTAATTGTTCTTACTGGATCAATCGTAGGTGTTGCATACTTAACAGAGTTGTTCATGGGTTGGTATAGCCAAAACAAATATGAAGGATATACTTTCTGGTATAGCCGTGCAAATTTGTTTAGTCCTTATGGATGGAGTTACTGGGGTATGATGGCTTGTAACGTATTGAGCCCTCAGATCTTCTGGTTCCGTAAAATGCGCAGAAACTTATTCGTTACTTTCTTCATGAGTATCATCGTAAATATTGGTATGTGGTTCGAGCGTTTCGTGATCATCGTTACCTCTTTGTACAGAGATTATCTTCCATCTAGCTGGTCTGTTTACTACAGCCCAACCATCTGGGAAGTTGGTTTCTACGCTGGTACATTCGGATTGTTCTTTACCTGCTTCTTCTTATTCGCTAAGTACTTCCCGGTAATTGCGATTGCAGAAATCAAGTATGTATTGAAAACAACGGGTGAGGGCTATAAAGATAAAATGGGGCATCTCGAACATGTACCGGTGGAAGTGTTTACGCATAGCGGACACGGGCACACGACTGTTGAAAATGATGCTGCAAGTCACGGATAAAGAATTAAGATTAAAGAGCATTTTTTAAATAATAAATTCCGTTAAAGGAAATTAGATATGGCAAAAAAGAAATTCGTTGTAGGCTGTTTCGATGATGAAGAGGTATTATTTCCTGCCGTTAGTAAAGTACGCACAGCAGGTTATAAGATCCACGATGTGTACACGCCATTTGCGGTACACGGATTAGATCATGCATTGGGTTTACGTGAAACCAGTTTGCATACTGCCGGATTCATCTACGGTGTTACAGGTACCACTACTGCATTAAGTTGTATCAGCTGGATCTTTACAAAAGATTGGCCATTGAATATTGGTGGTAAACCACACTTTGCTTTACCGGCATGGATTCCAATTACTTTCGAATTGACTGTATTATTTGCAGCAGTTGGAATGGTATTGACATTCTGCTATATCTCTCAATTAGCTCCATTTGTAAAGAAGCACCATTTTCATGCACGTGCTACAGATGATCTTTTTGTGATGGTAATTGAGTGTACAGATAAAACCAATGCAGAAGACCTTAAAGCTTTCTTAGCATCAAACGGTGCAGTAGAAACTGATATTCAGATTGCTGAAGAAGGTTGGTGGTTAGGTCGTTACGACAAAGACGAAATGCGTTTTGAAAACAAACAAATTGTTGCTGCTTAATACTTGAATCGAATAATGATGAAGAAACTATCTATCATAGCTGTTTTGTTTACCGCCGCAGTAATAATAATAAGCTGCAGTGATGTAAAACGTGAGCCTGGTAAAGTATATGTGCCTGATATGGCTTATAGCCGTGCGTATGAAACATATGCCGATCATAGCAATTTAGCTGAAGCAGGTATCTTTTATAACAACCAACCTGTTGCAGGTACGATGGCTCGTGGTGAAGAATTGCCATTCCATCTTACCAAAGATGCTCCTGGTGATAGCACTAATTATGTAGCATCAAAATTGGTAAAGAATCCAATCGATTCTTTGTCGGCTGCTGAATTTAAAGAAACAGAACGTTTATACTTAATTAACTGTGGTGTTTGCCATGGTCCTAAATTAAATGGTAACGGTCCTTTATATAAAGATGGTAATGGTCCTTACGCTGCTAAACCTGCTACATTAGTAGGCGATGCAAAGTATGAAGCAATGCCTGAGGGACAAATGTTCTATTCTGTTGCTTATGGTAAAAATATGATGGGTTCTTACGCATCACAGTTGAACCGCAAACAACGCTGGCAAGTGATTAAGTATATTAAATTGAAACAAGCAGCTTCTAAAGCTAGCGCAGCTCCAGTAGTGGCAGCCGCTCCAGCTAAAGATTCAACTGCTAAGAAATAAATCATTGTTCTTTCTAGTTGAAAGAATAAAGTACTAACTGATATAAAAGAGTAAAGATGGCATCTATCAGATTGCAATTTGAGATACCCGGAAAATTGAAAACCTGGTCACTAGGTTTGATTGGCGTTGGGTTGGTTGCGTTGGTCTTTGGTATGATTACCAAAGGGTTCAGCAGCGATGAACACGAACAAGTACATTTTTGGGGAACCCTGATGTATAATACAATCTTCTGGACATTAGTATGTAATGCTAGTATGTTCTTTATTTGTGTTACTACCCTCGCAATGGGTGGATGGCAACAAAGTTTCCGTCGTATTCCGGAAGCGATCTCAACGATGGTTCCAATTTTTGGTTCTATCACTTTCGCTGTATTACTATATGTAGTATTAACTGATAAACACCATATCTATCATTGGTTAGACACTGCAGCTGTTGCAAAAGATCCCATCTTAACTGGTAAATCTGGATTCTTAAATGCTAAGTTCTTTATCATCTGGACTACATTAACCATTGGTTTCTGGAGTTTCCTGGGTTGGAGAATGCGTCAGTTAAGCAATGAAGCAGATGTGGCAGCAATGGACCATGAAACTGGTAAGAATTTCATTTTCAGAAATACTGTGCGTGCTGCATTGTTCACTGTTTGGTTTGCTTTAACTGTTGGTTCAACAGTGCCTTGGTTATGGATGATGAGTATCGATGCACATTGGTATTCTACCATGTATAGCTGGTATACTTTTGCAAGTTCATTTGTATCTGGTATGTCATTGATCGCCCTTTGGTTGATCTATATGAAGAATAAAGGTTACATGGAATTAACTACACAAGAGCATTTGCACGATGTAGGTAAATTCATGTTCGCATTCTCAATTTTCTGGACCTACTTATGGTTCTCACAATATATGTTGATCTGGTATGCGAATATTCCAGAAGAAACAGTGTACTTCAAACACAGAGTTCAAGGTCCGTATAAAGGCATTTTCTTCTTAAACTTAATTATCAATTTCCTTTGTCCGTTATTGATCTTGATGAAACGTTCTGCAAAAAGGAACTATACTTTAGTAACTTTTATGGCTGTATTAATCATCTTTGGACATTGGATCGACTTTTACCAAATGGTAATGGGAAGTTTGATGAAAGAGAGTGTTGAATTGGGCTGGTTGGATTTCGGTATTCTAAGTTTCTTTGTAGGTATGATGATATTCTTTGTTGCTAGGGCTTTGGCTAGTAAGCCTTTGATTCCTAAATATCATCCATTCTTGAAAGAGAGCGTTATTCATATAGTATAGTTTTGAAAAATGAAACTATTTGAATCAGCATTTGTTTTTATAGTATCTAGTATAAAATATTGATCGAATTATGACCATTTATTTGACCATTGCAGTAATCATACTAATCTTCGTCGTGATCTTCCAGATCTCGAAAGCAAGTGAGTATGTATCCACTTTAAAAGGTGACGAAATAAGCCGTAAACAAAACAATAAGATCAACGGATTTCTGATGGTCGTATTCTTAGTGCTAGGCCTGTTTGGTGTATGGTATTGTAACCATGTACTATTCGACAGAACTTTGTTAGCTCATGATTCAGCAAGTGTGGAAGGTGCACGTGTTGACAGTATGTTATGGGTAACTTTAGCAGTAACAGGTATTGTGTTTATTGGAACACAGATTGTTCTTTTCTGGTTTGCATTTAAATATCAGGAGAAAGAAAATAGAAAAGTTTTTTACTTTCCACATAGTAACGCATTAGAAGTTTTATGGACTGTTGTTCCAGCAATCGCGCTTACAGTGTTAGTTGTAATCGGTTTGCGTAACTGGTTCTTATTTACTGGAGCGCCTCCACAAAATGCCATGCAGGTTGAAGTTACTGGTAAGCAATTTGGATGGATCTTCCGTTACCCGGGTAAGGATGGTGCTTTTGGTAAAAAATATTATAAGAATATTGATCCTGCCAGCAATACTATTGGGTTATTATGGGACGATCAGTTAACACATGATGATGTGGTTACTGAACAAACTATGTATTTAGTAAAAGGCAAACCAGTTAAATTAATCATCGGTTCACGTGACGTGATTCATGATGTGGGTTTATCTCAATTCCGTTTAAAAATGGATGCGGTTCCTGGTATTCCAACCACCATGTGGTTTACACCAAAATACACTACAGCTGAAATGAAAGAAATTACGGGCAATCCGAATTTCGTATATGAAATCAGTTGCGATCAAATGTGCGGCAATGGTCACTACTCTATGAAAGGAATCATCGAAGTAGTTTCTCAGGAAGACTATGATCTATGGATGGCAAAACAGAAACCTTATTATCTATCTGCTTTCCCAGAAAAAGATCCAGAAAACGCAAAACCAGCAGTTGATAGCGCTAAAGCTCTTAAACCTGCTGTAGCAAAAATGTAAATCAAGAACAATCCAAAAGATTGTATTCATC
>Ga0194037_1000390_pt1 | contig 34541 bp, 35 predicted proteins | sample JunL306m_MetaG_FD_148653 | JGI IMG/M metagenome (GOLD analysis project Ga0194037, IMG submission 148653) | Anoxic zone freshwater microbial communities from boreal shield lake in IISD Experimental Lakes Area, Ontario, Canada - Jun2016-L304-6m | ecosystem: Environmental > Aquatic > Freshwater >... | reverse complement strand
AAAGATGAACAAACTGACAGAAGAGTTAAAGGTAAAAGAGGGGCAGCGCCTTTCCGCTGCATGAACAGGTCAGGTTACCAACTTAAACTCAGCCACTTTTTGTCCACCGGCTGGGGTCCACTTCAGTAGAGCCAGTGGTATGAATTCATTTCATGTTTAAGAATTACTTCACACAGCAGATCTTCGAGGAATATATGCCTATCGCTATTCAATTTTTAATTGGAGGGATGTCATGAAAATTATCGATGTGCACTGCCACATCTTTAGTGGAGATGTATTAACGTTTGGCGGAAAGCTCTTAATCACTTTTGGCGATGTCATTACCGATTTGATCAATTCTGGTGACTATGATCATGCCGACAACATGATTGAACGGATAAACGCATTCATCGAAATAAGCGAAAAAGATCCATCTGACATAGCGAAAGCATTATTTGATAACTATGGTAATGACTCAATCATCGCTCCCCTCATGTACGACATGTACTACCTCACTCATGACCAGCAACAGGATATCGGGGATAAGGTCGACAAATTATTGCAGGACTACGATGCGCATGATCATCCTGAAAAAGAGAGGGCTGATACGCTAAGAACAAATCTTGCCGGTATTGGTGATAAAGTCAAAGAAGGCTTGATCGATAAGGCACTCAAAGACAATTCATTTGAAATACAGTTCCAGGTACTTAAAAAGCTGAAAAGTAACGTAAAATATAAGGACAGGATTTATCCATTTCTATCGTTCGACCCTCGGCGCTCTGGTAACCTGGACAGGATCAAGGCGAACGTCGGGCCAGGAAAAGACTTTTGTGGTGTAAAGCTTTATGCTCCTCTCGGTTTTTCCGCAGCCCATCCGGCAATGATGGACAAACGGAACGGCTTGTATGCATACTGTGTCGCGAACGATATTCCTGTAATCGCCCATTGCTCAACCCCCGGTATGCCTACGATGAACGACCACCTTTCTGTCCCCCATGATTCCTGGGTGTTTGACATCAGTCAAGGCGGGCTCGTTAAACTATCCATGGATGAGGTGGTAGACTTTTCCAAAATGGATAGAGATACAAAATCCCAGTATTTCAATCACCCTGAAATATGGCGTGTCGTGCTCGACAAGTTTCCAAGTCTCAGACTAAATTTAGCCCACTTCGGTGGAGATCGTAAAGACTGGCGCGACACCATCGTCAATATGATCAACTCGAACAAGTATCAGAATCTCTACACAGACATCTCCTGCCATACAGACCCTGATGTATTGAAAAAAATTCACGATGAGTATGTTGCTTCGGGTGCTGTCAAAAGGCGACTGATGTATGGCTCTGACTTTACGATATTATTGCTGTTTACTGATCTTCTTGACCATCGCCATGTAATACATACTGCTTTTCCGGTTGATCAGCATCAAGACATTTATTGTGATAACGCCCGGAGATTTCTGAAGCTCACACCCGACCAGGGTGCTTAAAGGAGGATCTTCACAGAAACGCTCAACAAACCTGGTCAACCAGACGGCTGGTGGCCGCGTGACACTATCCACGCTGTAGGATTTCATGGACCCGCCAGATTTCCTCATGGATCTTATCGTAGTGAGCGGTGCATTTTTATTCAGAACAGGAGGATAGAGCCGTATCCAGCCATTGCCCTGAAAAGAGGAGTTATTCCATTTCTAAAACAAACGTATTATAATATTCCCGCTTGATAATGGTTTATTATATTCCATCATTGCATGATATCACCGAGCGACCTTGCTTTATGGTATCATTATAGATTTGGAAATGGAATTACAAGTAGAAAATACCAGGATATGCGTATAAAATTGTACTCATTGGTTGGACGCTCCTATGCCATCAGCCCCACCAGCAGCTCCAGCCCGGTTGGTTCATCCTTCAAGAATGGCACAACGGCGTAGCGCTTCGCATGCTGATGGGCTACAGCGTCAATCTCTTTAAGTTCATTCTTGGCCCGCTGGCGCAACAGTGTGGAGGTGGTTGAGACTGCCGCAACGCTGTTATTGATAATCCATGCCCATGGATCAATGCCTGCTCGCCGCAGCTCCTGCTGGAGATTGGCTGCCTCAAGCACCGGCGTTGTTTCGGCAAGTGTAACCAGCAGCACCCTGGTCAGCGCCGGATTCTGCATCTGCATCATCGGCGTTACCTCGGTCAATCCATCGCTCCGGGTCTGACGAGCAAATTCGCGGTGATAAGCTCCGGTGGCATCGAGCAGCAGAAGCGTGTGGCCGGTTGGCGCGGTATCCATCACCACAAATTTCTGGTCGGCCTCACTGATAATGCGGGAGAAGGCCTGAAACACGGCAATCTCTTCGGTGCAGGGCGAACGCAAATCCTCCTCAAGCAGAGCACGCCCTTCGGCATCAAGCGCGGCCCCTTTGCTGTTCAGCACCTCCCTGCGGTAGCGTTCGGTCTCAGCCTCCGGATCAATTCGGCTCACCGCAAGATGCTCCACAGCTTCCGTTAATGTCCCGGCAAGATGCGCTGCCGGGTCAGAGGTGCTGAGATGAACCGGCAGACCCCGACGTGCCAGTTCAACAGCAAACGCTGCGGCGAGCGTTGTTTTGCCGACTCCACCTTTTCCCATAAACATCACCAAACCATGCCCTTCAGCCGCAAGAGCATCAATCAGCGATGACAGAGCTGGAGCATGACAAGAAACCGTCCCCGTTGTCTCTTCACCAAGTGAGAACATTGGAGCAGAAAATAGTTGGTGCAGGGCATCAAGCCCGACAAGGTTAAAGGGCTTGAGTGGAATCTCATCAGTCGGCAGGCACTTGAGCTGAAGAGGCAGTGCTGACAAGGCGGACTGTTCGCGGGCGACAAGGGCAGAGGCCAGCGGATCACCATCAGCCTCAGTGGAGGGAAAAACCCCGTTGATCACCAGATACTGGCGGGCAATACCGATCGCCGCAAGCTCCTCACTGGTTCGGGCAACCTCATGGAGCGCTGCCTGCTGGGCACGGGCTACAAGAATCAGACGGGTACGCTCCGGGTCAGCGAGCGCATCAACCGCGGCCTTGTACTGGTCGCGCTGCTTCTGCAGACCTGCCAATGGGCCAAGGCAGGAGCTGTCACCTTTTCCTGTTTCAAGAAAGCCGCTCCAGGCACCCGGGAGTTGCAGCATACGGATAGTGTGGCCGGTAGGCGCTGTGTCAAACACAATATGATCGAAATCCACCGTGAGCGTTGAGTCAGTCAGCAGTGCCGTGAACTCGTCAAAAGCAGCAATTTCGGTGGTGCAGGCTCCCGAAAGCTGCTCTTCAATGCTTCGAACAACCGCATCAGGCAGGAGGCCTCGCACCGGCCCGACAAGACGATCACGATATTTCTGTGCGGCATCGAGCGGGTCAATCTCCAGTGCCGAAAGAGAGGCCACCGCTGGGACAGCCGTTATACTGTTGCCAATGGTCATACCAAAAACCTGCCCCACATTCGAGGCCGGATCCGTGCTGACGAGCAGCACCCGCCTCCCCGACTCAGCAAGGGAGATCGCGGTGGCACAGGCAATTGAGGTCTTTCCAACCCCGCCTTTTCCGGTGAAAAAGAGAAAGCGCGGTGGCTCTGCAAGAAATTTCATGATTCTGTTTTGAAAAAGATTAACAGCAGCAACCGGTTGAACAGCAACTTTTTGCAGGTTTTGCATAATCACTTCCGGCCTCAATGGCTGACCAGCGAACCAGTTCATCGCGGGTTGGATAGCGGCCCGTCAGGATGACAGCACCATCAAGCAGGATCAAAGGCAAACCCTCCTGCCCGGCATGTTCAAGAAATGTTTTCACCTCAGCATTTTCAGCGAAAGCCATAGGCTGTTGAGCCAGATTAAAACGGTCAATCGCCACCCCATTCTGCCGGGCCCAGTCGACATCAGCCGCAAACGTGACCAGTGCCTGATCAACCTCAACACCACACACTCCCGTCGAGCAACAGAGCGCGGGATCAAAAACTTGAATCTGTTTCAATGGTATATCTCCAATAAATTTTAATAAATGAAAAAAAATCACACCGCAGCCTCACCTGCAAAAAACTTCCCCCGGAACCAGAGCGAGACATTGACGAGGGCAATCAATGCCGGAACCTCAACCAGCGGGCCGATAACAGCAGCAAAGGCCTCCCCTGAATTAATGCCAAAGACCGCAACCGCAACCGCAATGGCAAGCTCAAAGTTGTTGCTGGCGGCAGTAAAGGCAAGCGTGGCGGTTTTTGAGTATCCAGCGCCAGCCCTCTTGCCCATGTAAAACGAGAGCACAAACATCACCACAAAGTAGATCAACAGAGGAATGGCAATACGCACCACATCCAGAGGAATTTTGACGATATACTCCCCTTTCAGCGAAAACATCACCACAATGGTAAAGAGCAGTGCCACCAGCGTCAAGGGGCTGATGCGCGGAATAAACTCACCCTCGTACCACTCCTTCCCTTTCAGCCGGAGCAAGGTAAAACGGGTCAGGAAACCGGCAAGAAAGGGAATACCAAGATAGATAAAGACCGAGCTGGCAATCTCTGCAATGGAGATATCAACGGCAAAGGAGGTGAGGCCAAACCACTTCGGCAGCACGGTGAGAAAAATCCAGGCATAGAGAGAGAAAAAGAGCACCTGAAAGATGGAGTTGAAGGCCACCAGACCGGCCGCATACTCCGTATCGCCCTTGGCAAGATCATTCCAGACAATCACCATGGCAATGCAGCGGGCAAGACCAATCATAATGAGGCCAGCCATATAGTGCGGCATGTCGGAAAGCAGCAGAACCGCCAGCATAAACATCAGAATGGGGCCAACCACCCAGTTCTGCACCAGCGACAAAACAAGCACCCTCGTGTTGCGGAAAACGTCACCAAGCTCCTCATACTTGACCTTGGCCAGAGGCGGGTACATCATGACAATCAGGCCAACGGCAATGAGCATGTTGGTGGTGCCCACCTGAAAATGGTTCCAGAACCTTGCAATGCCCGGGGAGAGATAGCCGGAGAGAACCCCGATGCCCATGGCAAGAAAGATCCAGAGCGTCAGGTAACGGTCGAGAAACGACAACTGCTTTGATGAGATTCCCATGAGGCTATTTCCCTGACAAGTTTTCGTTATAGAACTTCCTGAACTTCAGGTTGATCTCATCGCGCACCCTGCGAAAAACCGCAAGGATCTCATCCCTGGTTCCAGTAGCATAGGCCGGATCATCAAAGCCAATATGGACCCGATGATCCACCTTGCCGATGAAGGTCGGGCAGGATTCGTTGGCATCATCGCACACGGTAATAACGTAGTCAAAGTGGCGATCGAGAAATTCATCGACACTTTTCGGCTTGCTGAGACTGAGATCAATCCACTCCTCGCGCATCACCTGGACGGCAAGGCGATGCACCGCCTCGGCAGGTTTTGTGCCCGCAGAAAAAACCTCAAGCGACTTGTCGAATGAACGGAGAAACCCTTCTGCCATCTGGCTGCGGCAAGAGTTTCCTGTACAGAGAATCAGAACTGAACGACTCATGAGCAACACCCTCCGCTGTTTTTCTCCTTGCTGCCATGCGTGCCGCAACAGCAACCATGCGATGAAGCGGTCAACAGCGCAAGAATCTCATCGTGCGACGGAATACGCCCTTTGCAGACCACCTTTTCATCCACCACCAGCGCCGGTGTCGTCATCACATTATAGGCCATAATCTTCTGAAGATCTTCTACCTTTTCCACGACGGCATTAAGAGCCTCTTTTGAAATCACCGCCTTCACCGCATCATAAAGCTGATTACAGCTTGGGCATCCACTGCCAAGAATTTTTACCTTTTTCATCGTTCTTTTTTTTAGAGGTTTACATCAAAAAGAGAGCAGCGTTTCAACATTATTGAGGTGACTCGTCACTGCTCAACATCGGACAATCACACTCAAAAACCCTTTCAGGGGTTAAAAAGTCCTGAAAAACCGCATAGGCTCTCAGCCACTTCTCACGATCAATACAGTAGCGCACTTTCGGTGGATTGATCTCCCCCTGTATCAACCCGGCCTCAAGCAATGCCTTCAGATGTTGCGAAATAGTTGACTGCGCCATCGGAACAAACTCCGTAAGCTCACCGGTAAAACAGCACTGTCGACTTGCAAGCAGCTTCAATATCTTTACTCTCACCGGGTGACTCAGCGCCTTGGCAAATTGTGCCAGAGATTCCTCCTCCTCACTATATTCTACGGTCAACAAAGTTCTCTGCATAAATCTCTCATCCAATTTATTAGTTCATCGCAAATATACGATTAATAAAATATAAAACGAGAAAAAAAATAAAAGGAACCTATCCTCCGCACACTCGCTGTTTAACAAAAAAGTGCTACCTTTGATTAAATTTCACCATAAACACTCATGCCCTCCTCCGACTCTCCACAACCGCCGGTCATTGTCATTCTCGGCCCGACAGCATCTGGCAAATCAAGGCTGGCCGTTGCCCTTGCAAAAAAAATTGAGGGGGAAATCATCTCTGCTGATTCTCGCCAGATCTATCGAGAGCTTGATATCGGGTCCGCTAAACCCTCTTCGGAAGAGCTTGGAGAGGTTACGCACCACTTTATCAATGAGAAAAATATTGGCGAACCCTATAGCGCAGGCGATTTTGCCTCTGAGGCGGTGAGACGGATACAGAAGATTCATGAGCAAGGAAAGAGAGCTGTCATTGCCGGTGGCTCCACCCTCTACCTCGAAGGGCTGCTTGAGGGGTTTGCAGAGCTTCCGCCAGCTCATCCCGAAACGCGAGCACGACTGCTTGCTGAGCTTGAGCACTTCGGGAGTGAGCATCTCTATGAACAGCTTCGCCAACAAGATCCTGAACAGGCGGCAACGCTTGACCCCACAAAGAGCCAGCGATTGATCAGGAGTCTTGAAATTATTGAAAGAAGCGGGAAAAGCGTCACCGAGTTACAGGCTTTAGGAAATATGCAACGAAGCGACCTCCGCTTTCTAGTCTATGGACTGGAGATGCCCAGGGCTATACTCTACGACCGGATCAATCAGCGAACCGATGCGATGATGCAAGCTGGCCTTTTACTCGAGTCTAAAGCTCTCTATCACAAGTATCGAGAACTCATTGCGGAGAGAAGAACAGGTGCCCTGCAATCGGTCGGGTATCAGGAGCTGTTCCTCCATTTTCAGGGAGCGATTGAGCTGCCGGAAGCGGTCTGGCTGATAAAACAACATACGCGCAACTATGCCAAACGCCAGTTAACCTTTTTCAGAAACCGCCTGACCGTCAACTGGGTAAGCGCTCCTGAAAACCACAGTGACACTGAAAAACTCACTGCGGCTTTTAAGCAACAAAATTAATCACAGAGAGTATACAAGAACATCAGCATCTTGTTATATTAGGTGTCAAACAAGTAAAGGAACATACCTGAACCATCATGAAAATATTCCCGGCATTTTTTCTGGCAATTTTTTTAGCGGGAGCCGTCTTACTGCATGCCGAGGAGGTACCTGCACCTTTACCCGCATCAACAGTACAAAGTGGCGACCTCCTTATCCACATCACTGGTCTGAGAAAAATTGTGGGTCAGCTTGGTGTCTCGCTTTACAACTCCAGCAAAGGATTCCCTGGAAATTATTCAACGGTTTACGCCAAAACACTGAAACAGGTGACAGCAACGACTGATGAAGTGCGCTTCACCAATCTTCCCTACGGTACGTATGCCGTCAGTGTCCTGCACGATGAAAACAGCAACGGAAAACTGGACACCACCTTTTTGATCGGCATCCCTAAAGAGGGGATTGGCGTTTCAAACAACCCCAAGGCAAGAAGAGGACCTCCAAAGTATGACGAATGCACCTTTACACTGGATTCAAAACAACTCGAAACAACTATTTCGATGAGATATTTTTAACTGACCGGACAGTGATTCAATCAACAACTGAACAACTCTTTATGAATAGACGAACCATGATGAGCGCAGTGACGCTTCTTTCGCTTACAGCCGGAGCACTCATGGCGGGGTGCAGCCCGACGGTGAAAATTGAGGCTTCTGACAAACCTATTGTCATTAATATGAACATCAAGATTGATCACGAAATCAGGGTAAGGGTTGACCGTGAACTCGACAACCTTCTTGATAACAAAAAAGGGCTATTCTAATCTGGAGAAACATCTTATGAAAGCGCTACAACAAATTCTCTTCAAAGCGGCTCTCGTGGTGATCATGATTGCCGGAATGGGCTCGCACGCTTTTGCCCTTGACCTTGAAACGGCCCGTTCCAGTGGACTTGCCGGTGAGGTTGATAATGGACTTCTTGCTGCACCACCCGGGGCATCGGCTGGCGCAAAGGATTTGATAAACACCACCAATAATGCCCGACGTGCCGAGTATGCCAGGATCGCCGCACAAAATAATCTGTCGCTTGACGCTGTGGGTATCCTTGCTTCGCAGAAGATTTTTGCAAAAATTCCTACTGGAACATGGATTCAGGTACAGGGGAAATGGAAAAAGAAAGCTGAGTAATTTCTGACACATACTCTGATGATGAAATGGCTGCTGCGCTTCCTGATGGCTGGGATTGTCTTTTTTGTCCTTTTTTGTGCAGCAGCTTGGCTCTCCTTCCCCTGGTATGCGCAGCCTTTGATTGATCGAGCGCTTGATGGAAAAACGCTGAAGATAAAACTCGCGGGCATAGGTGTACCGGGGTTGTCAGGGTGTTCCTTCCAGTCATTCCAGACGGTCATAACAACACCCCCTGATGATTGCAATCAGGCTGCAACATCCTACACCCTCGCTCTGAACAACGGAGAACTCGCCTGGAGGTTCACCAACCACTCGACCAACACACAAACCAATCTTGCACCCGGATTTTCCGAACTTATCCTCACCCTGAAGGCTGATGCGCTGACACTCATTCCAGAGCCCCGTCAGTTCACTTTTGGCGACCGTGATGCACGTATAAAAGCAACGCTCGCCATAGGAGTTACTGAGGGATTCAACATCTCGATCAAACCCCTTTCGGTAACGTACCTGGTGGATGGAGCTGTAGCCACCCGCGAGAAACTTCGCCTTGAGGGAATCAGCTATAATGTCAGACTCAGTAAGGCCACTCAATGGCAACAGCCACTTGACACCCTGCATATTGCAAGGCTTTCGAGTGACGGACAGCCTGCACCCGTGGGTAATTTCACAGCCCTCTTCGGTTCAAAGCGTGATCCTCTCGACCCCTGTACACTGACGCTTAGAGGCTGTTCCATAGAGCTGTTTCAATGGATGGCTTCAACCGAGCGTATCGACTATAACCTGAAAGCAAAGCGTACCAGCTTTACCCTCAACCTTGCCAAAATTCCTCTTAACGCTCTGCCAGGATTAAGCCAAAGAAAGAGCACCATTCCCTTTGCTACAGGTCGTATCAGCGGTTCAATTCCCATCGAGTTTCAGGATTCAACCATCACCGTCCACAATGCCATGGTTGTTGCCGAAAGTGGCACCACGGTCATCTTTTGTGACAAGCAGCAAAAACCTCTTTTCTCTCTTGATATGGCAGCTATAAAGGGTGGCAAGGAACTGCTGAAAAACCTCAATGCTACCGTCACCTTCAACAGCAATAACAGCAATGAGAAAAAACTCTCCGCTCTTGATCTGCGAGATCTTTCAGCAACGCTTTTTGGCGGCAAGATCAGCTCTACACCAATCACCTATGATCCTAAAACAAAAAGCGCTTTTTTTACTATCCGACTGAACGACATCAAGCTACTCGACCGTCTGAAACTGCTTGGTGAGTATAAAGGTTCGCTCAGAGGTGGAATAGGCGGTACCATTCCTCTTGCTTTGACGGGAAATCGTTTTGCAATCCAGAACGGCACCCTGCAATCAGAGGGCAGCGGGAACATAACCATTACCCCTCCTGCTCAGCAGCAATCTTCCGATGAACGAATCCTCCGTCAGGAGCAGCCCCAAAACAGCTACTCCTTCAGCGGACCACAACTGCAGTTCAGCCGCTCAAGTGATGGAAAAACAGAGTTGAACTTTCAACTGAAACGTCTGGAACAAAAAAATGCGGGTGGTGAACTGGCGCTCAACTCTCTCAAAGGCAAATTGTTGCTCTGGAACAACAACCTCCACCCCAACCTGATCTCACTCTCTGATTTCTCATCCGAGCTGCTTGACGGTACGATTGCTCTTGAGCATATCGACTATGATATGGTGAAAAAAGAGGGTGAGACAACCCTGCATATCAACCATATTCCTCTACAAAAACTCCTTGATATGCAGGGTTCAAAAAAGATGTATGCTACCGGCACTATCAAGGGAGACATTCCGATAAAAATACAAAACAATGCGTTTGCAATTCATGATGGAACAATAACATCCGAACAGAACGGACAGATCATTTACGCCACCTCTCTGGAGGAGCGGAGCGCTGCCAATCCGGCGATGCGAATCACCTACGAGGTACTCTCCAACCTGCTTTACGCCCAGCTCCTCTCCTCGATTAACATGACACCCGATGGAAAATCATTGATGACTATCCAGCTCAAGGGCACCAATCCTGACTTCCAGCGTGGACGCCCGGTTGAACTCAACCTCAGCGTTCAGCAAAATCTGAGCGATCTCCTTCGCAGCCTCTCTGTCTCCTCAAACGTCGAAAAGATTATTTCTGACAAGACATCGAAAAAGAAGCCCTGACACTGGATACCAAAACGTAGTCACGCCGTTTATTCTGACAAAAATGTATAAATATCGCAGAGAAAGTTCCAGATGAGAAATCAATAATTAACAATAGCACCAATTGTTAGCATAAATATTAATACTTGGCATGATTTTTGCTTAATATTCTGTAAGGAAGTGAATGAGTTCCCTTAACTTTGTAACACAGATGATCATGACCAACACAAGCACGCTCTACGGAGAACTATCGGGTGTGGAGTTCCGCTCCCTCTTTTCAAACGGCAAAATGGATGGCTGTCTTGTTACGCAGCCCAATACGCTGACTACCCCTTATGGCACCCTTGTGCCTCAATACGAAGCGGAGGATATGGGAAGACGCAGCGTCAAGCCCATCTATTTCTACAAGGATGGCTCCCTGAAATCTATTGCGCTGCAGTCGCAAACCAACCTTGAAACACCTGTCGGATCAATCCCAGCCGAACTTGTAACGTTCCATAAAAGCGGCTCTATCAAACGAATATTTCCCCTTGACGGCAAACTAAGTGGTTTCTGGGGCTGGAAAAATGAGTTTGCCCTGGCCAGCGAAATCACCCTCAACTCACCGCTCGGCCCACTCTCTGCAAAAATGATTGGTGTGCAGTTTTATGAAAGCGGCGCGTTGAAAAGCATCACTCTCTGGCCCGGACAGAACATCACCATCCAGACCCCCATCGGAGAGATAACCGTACGCAAAGGGTTGGCATTTTACGAGTCTGGCGCCATCAGATCATTTGAGCCACTGAAAAAGATTGAGATTGCCACTCCTATCGGCATGATAACATCGTACGACAATGAGCCGAATGGTATCCATGGCGACATCAATTCTGTTCAGCTTTCGGAAGATGGATCCATTGAAGCGCTCAGCACGGTTGACCATGCCGTAGAGGTCTTTTTATCTGAGGAGATCAGCGAGCTGTTTCACCCCGGGGTAAAGAACAATGTCTGCGGTGATGAGCGTAAGGTGAGCGTGCCAATGAAAGTTCGTTTTGAAAAGAGCAAGATCATGTTCCATGACAATCCCAAGCTCTCCTTTGATCTGGCACAATGCCGGTTTGAAGTGAGGCAAATGGATATCATCACCAAAGAGCCGATCTACTCTTGCACAGGGTAAAGCGCATTGTTTCCCGCCATCCAGCCGGTGGAAAATGCAGCTTGCAGGTTGAAGCCGCCAATTTCACCGGCATAGTCGAGAAGTTCGCCACAGAGAAAGAGATTTGGCACAATCCTTGATTCCATTCTTTTGGGGTTAATTTCGTTCAGCGCAACCCCTCCGGCAGAGACCTCACCCTGCTCCAGTGGCACTTCACGAACAATTCCAAGTGGAAAAGCTTTAAGCACAGCAAGCAGTGAGAGCCTCTTCTCTCTACCCAAAGTGCTCCAGGTGACATCGACCTCAAGCGCTGACTGCTGCATGAGTAATGGAATCAGAGCCGTCGGGATGGTTCCATGAGCCGCCAATGCAAAATTGCCGCCTTGGGGAGCAAGAGGGCAGCTCTGTAAAAACTTGCGAACCATTTGTGAACCTCTCTTCCGACCCTGTTGAAACAGATGCGCTTCGAGCTCCTCCACTCGCTGCCCCGGAAAGAGGTCAGCAAAGAGGTGAACCACCTGGCCCGACTGGCTCGAAAGATCAGCAATATCTCGCGAAAGTGCGAGCACTGCCGGTCCACTGAAACCGCGATGGGTAAAGAGAAGGTCGCCTTGACGTTCAAGATGCCTGCCACCGCCAGTGGCAATAAATCCAATAGAGCGAAGAGAGAGACCACAAAGCGAGGATGGTGGCGACTTGATGGTGTAGAGCGGTGCCAACGCCGGTGACAAGCGATTGAGGGTGTGACCGAATGAACGTGCAATCATCAGCCCGTCACCAGTGGTGCCTGTGTGGGAGTAGGAGACACCTCCGGTGGCAATGATAACAGCATCACCGCTAAAGGATGCCGCCTCGGTATTTACAATAAAGAGTTCTCCCTTTCGCTCAACACTCCGAACTCTACCGGAAAAATGTTGCTTTACCGCTGCATCGCGCAAGAGCCCCTCAAAAGCAGCAACAACCGACAGCGCATCTCCACTGACAGGAAAAATCTTGCCATCCGCCCGTTCCGAACACTCAACTCCTCGTGAGCGAAGCAGAGCAAGAAGATGGGCGTTTGAAAAAGCATACAAGGCGTGACGCAGAAACCTCCGCTCTTTGCTCCGTAAAAAACCCTTCTCAAGCAGCTCAGCCGGAGTACCCCGATGGGTAACATTGCATTTTCCACCTCCGGATATCCTGATTTTTGAGCCTGAAGAACGTTGCCGTTCCAGCAACGTGATGGAGCAGTGAACGCCAGTACAAAGAGCGCTCTGCCGTGCTGCAAGAGCAGCCGCCATACCTGCAGCTCCAGCTCCAATTATTATGATATCTCTTCTCAACGGTCTTGAAGTTTACAACCAAATTATTATAATGGCCTATGGTAGTACCAGATACCTTTAATTTATCCCTGTACGACTGGCATGCAAACAGATTTATCGGAAAACCGCCGTATCATCGCAATTGGAGATATCCATGGATGCCTCTTTTCACTGAAAAAACTGATCGAAAAACTCAATATTGAACCCGGTGAACAGATCGTTTTTTTAGGTGATTTGATTGATCGCGGTCACCGCTCCAGAGAGGTTGTAGAGTACGTCATGGGGCTTGGAGCCCAATACTCGTGCCATTGCATTATGGGTAACCATGAGCTGATGTACCTCAATTACCTTGACAACCGTGATGTCAACAACTGGGTGCTCTGTGGCGGCCTTGCCACACTGAAATCGTACAACAGCACCGATGGCCGCAATATAGCGCAAGAGCACCTTGCCTTTTTCCGCAATGCCAGATTTTATATTGAAACGGAGCATTATCTATTTACTCACGGTGGACTCGATCCTGAACTTTCCATACAAGACAACCTTCGCTATTACAAACCTGAGGAGTTCTGCTGGCAACAGGTACACATGCGTCAATCTTTTCGTGACAGCAACAATTACAACTGGAAAAAGACTGTCGTTTGTGCACACACGGCAGTAACAGAACCGGTCTTGCTCGACAAACTTATTGCTGTTGACACCGGATGCGTTTACAGGGAGAACCCAAAGATGGGGAAACTGACAGCGGTGATCCTGCCTGAGCGGACGATTGTTCAAATTGAAAACTGTGACTGACTGCCCGGGAAGAGGGCACCGGCAATCCAGACAAAGAGTTCAGCCATTTCACTTGCGGCACCGAGCACATCGCCCGTTACCCCGCCTATTTTCCGGTAACTGAGCAAGCCAACCATCATTGCAGCCACAAGCGCCGCAGGTATAACAACAAAAAGAGCTAGGGTGTCCTGAAAAAAAAGAGGGTTGAGAATGCAGAGCGTCAAGATGGATGCCACAACCGAATGAGAAACTCCTGCCCCGCTCACGAAAGCTTGAGCCGTACCACCTTCGCTGCGAGCGTAGGGCATTGAGGATGCGAGCAGCACCTGCACAAGACGAGCCAGCACTACTCCGGCAACGAGAACTGAAAATGCCCCCTGCTCGACCAGTTTGAGCACGGCGATCCATTTGAGCAGCAGGAGAGCGCCAAGCGCCAACGCCCCGAAAGAGCCTACGTTGGGATCCTTCATAATCCTCAACGCACTCTCTTTGCTCTTGCCTCCCCAGAATCCATCAGCCATATCAGCAAAACCATCGACATGCATTCCCCGGGTCAACACCATACCTGCCAAAACCACAAGCGCTGCCGATAGCTCATTCCAGGCCAGCAGACGAGCCTGGCTGGCCAAAAAGGCCTGAACCGCCCCCAGCAACAAACCAACAACCGGAAACCAGAAAAGAGAGCTACTGAATTTCTCAGTCTCTCTGCCCGGTACCGTCAACACCGTGAGGGTTCTCAATGCTGTAACAAGCCCGTTCAGCATAGTACCTTACTCTGCACTTTTTTCACTGACCTTTGCAGCACTGAAGGTGGCCATCTCGTTATAAATTTTCACCGCACCCTCGATAAGTTGCATAGCCAGAGCTGCTCCGGTTCCCTCACCAAGACGGAGATCAAGATCAAGAATGGGACGGGCACCGAGTTTTTCGACAACCGCCCTGTGCCCCTGTTCACTGGAGATGTGGCTGAAAAAAAGATAGTCATCCACTGCCGGGCAGAGCTTCAGCGCCGCAACAGCGCCAGCGGAAGAGATAAACCCGTCAACAACAACAGGAATTTTGCAGGAGGCAGCGCCAAGAATGAATCCCGTGATAGCGGCAATTTCGTAACCACCAAGAGCTGCCAGGGTGCCAAAGGGAGAGGTACAACGCCCGGCATTAACCTCAACAGCTCTTTTGATCACCGAAATTTTATGCAAGAGTCGCTCATCATCAATGCCAGTCCCCCTTCCGGTAATCTGCTCAACCGGTATTGTAAGCAGCACAGCATAAAGAGCGGTCGCAGAAGTTGTATTGGCAATCCCCATCTCACCAGTGCCAAGCAGATGATACCCTGCAGCAGCGGCGCCAATGGCAAGCTCTGCTCCTGCAAGCAGTGCCTGCAGGGTATCATTCTCGCTCATTGCCGGCCCAACCGCCATATTACCGCTGCCCAAACGTACCTTTCGTTTGACCAGGCCCGGCAGCTCGCCAAACTCGTGGTTCACCCCCATATCGACGACATCAAGATCGACTCCCGCATGACGGGTCAGCACATTGATGGCCGCGCCGCCATTGAGCATGTTATAGACCATTTGGGGGGTCACCTCGGCAGGAAATGCCGAAACACCCTCAGCCGCTACTCCATGGTCAGCAGCAAAACAGCATATCTTCTTTTTTGAAAGCAAAGGAGTCAGCGAAGAGGTTGCAAGAACATATTTCAGAGCAATCTCCTCAAGCCGGCCAAGACTCCCCTGCGGTTTCGTAAGGTCATCAAGATGCGCCACTGCCGCTGCTGTTATGGAGCGATTTGCAGGTTGAATTCGACCTAAAAGCTCCTCAAATTTTGCTTGCATCAGTTCAACGTTCAAGAATAGTTATAAAAATTGGACACTCCGCGCAGCTTTTTTACTTCAGTCTGAGAGGCAAACCACTGCAAAGCAGATAGGCCTCCGCTGCTATCAAGGCTGCCTGCTGATTAATCAAGCCTGCTCTGTCGCGAAAAGTCCGGGCCATCGCATTTTCAGGAACAATCCCCATACCAACTTCATTGGAGACCAAGATAATATCACACGGCAGATGACGGAGCGCTTCAAAGAAAAGTTCAATCTGCTGCGCCATCTGCTCCTCCCCCCTGCTTACGGCATAATACATCAGATTTCCGGTCCATACCGTCAAACAGTCGAGAAGAACAACGCCGGTATCAAGAGGAATTTGCGAGAGAGCGCGAGCCAAATAAAGTGGCTCCTCAACGGTTGTAAACTGTGAACCGCGCTCCTCGCGATGCCTCGAAACACGAAAAAGCATTTCTTCATCAAAAGGCTCAGCCGTCGCAAGAAAAACCCTTTGCGCATAAGAGGCTGCAAGCCGCAGGGCAAAGGCGCTTTTGCCACTTCGCGCACCGCCGGTCACATAAAAAACCTTACCCATCGTTGTTGGAAAAATGTTCAAGAGTAAACCCAGACCGAGGCTGGCGGAATATTTTTAACGACAAATTTTTTGCGTGACTTGCTCTGAAAATTCACCTCGCCAAGCGGGTCATTGATGCCATAGGTGTACATAACGCACCACTGCAGCAGACCTCTGTTATAGAGCGACTCAATAATCGGAATAAACGAGGCTTTGAATGGATTGTTGATCAGAGGAATGGAGAGCACCAGCCCAAACCGCTGTTCCACTTTCTGCAACTGCTCAAGAGCACAGCCATTAATGGTCTTCAAGTGGGGATAATTCTGTCGAAGCAGAGTGCAAAACTCTTCGTCAATTTCCACAAGTAATGGATTGAGGCTCGAAATATGCTTGGTGATAGCACCGGTTCCTGCGCCAATCTCAATAATGCTGACTTGATCAAGCTCCTTGATTGTTGCAAAAATGGCCTTTGCCAAAAACTCTGAAGAGGGTATGACAGAACCGATGCTTTGAGGATCTTGTAAATATTTTTTAAGAAAGAGTATCTTTTTACGCATTGAGTTCTCTGCTGTTATATTTTTCAGTTCAAAGAGGGCACAACCCTGGTAACTGTCTGCCGCTGAACTGCCTTGAGTTCCACCAAATCAGAAACAACTGCTGCCGACTGGTTGAGAAGAAGATCCTTATGGAGAATTTTGGTTGAATCCTGGTCTTGACCCCACTGTCCTTCAATCTTTTTAATGGTCTCAATTTCAGCTTTAAAAGAGGAGTCCTGAAGTATCACATTTTTTCGCTTGCGAATCTGATGAAGTGTATTGAGATCTGAAAGATAGGCTTGATACTGACGGTTCTTTGAACTCCGTTCCTGCTGTTTCTGTCGGAGCACAGAGATATCTTCGGTGGTAACCTCTGCTGTCGGACGATAAAAGGAGCGCGAAATGGTGCTCCATGGGAGGCTGCTGCTATAGGTATCTTCTCCAACAGCAGAGGTATCAATCATCGACGGCATGATAATATCCGGCATCACACCCTTATGCTGGGTACTCCCGCCGGAGATCCGATAAAACTTTGCAATCGTGAGTTTGATCTGACCAAGCTCCGGTTTTTTAACAAAAAAGGAGAAGGGTCGCTCAAGTTTGATGATACTTTGAACCGTTCCTTTCCCGAAGGTTCTCTCTCCAATAATCAGCCCGCGTCCGTAATCCTGAATGGCTGCCGCAAAAATTTCAGATGCCGAGGCGCTGTAACGGTTGACAAGCACAGCCAGAGGGCCGGTGTAAAGCACCTGTCGATCTTCATCTCTCAGCACCATTTTGCCACCCGTTGAGTTGCTGATCTGTACCACAGGACCGGCTGCAATAAAGAGTCCTGTGACATTGACAGCCTCTTCAAGCGAACCACCGCCATTATCTCGCAGATCAATAACGACACCCTCCACATGTTCGGCATTGAGTTCGTTCAAAATCCGGGTAACATCACGAGTTGTGCTGGTATAATTGCCCGTGTTCTGCTGCTGCCCCTCAAAATCGAGATAAAAGGAGGGGATCGTGATAACGCCTATTTTCTGGCCATTCTGTTGAAGAATACTTTTCTTTGCCGCCTGCTCTTCAAGATCAATTTTTTCGCGCTGCAGTTGCACAATTTTGGCCGGGCCCCTGCCACTCTGACTTGCCGGATAGACTTTCAACCGAACAATGGTACCTTTTTTACCTCGAATCAGCTTCACCACATCATTAATTCTCAAGCCTGAAACATCCACCATTTCAGCGGTGCGCCCCTGACCGACAGCTATAATTTTATCTCCCTTTTTGAGCACATTGCCCTTGTAAGCCGGGCCACCGGGAATAATCTCATTGACGACGGTATACTCACCTTCAGTCTGAAGCTTGGCCCCAATTCCCTCTAGTGAACGGCTCATGTCGATCTGAAAGTTCTCATACTCGGCAGGTGAGAAGTAGCTGGTATGGGGATCAAATGATGTGGTCAGTGCATAAGTATAGGCCTGAAAAGCATCATCCGGCTTCTGGCGATTGAGAAGATTGAGACGATTGATAAAGCTTTTTTCGAGCGATTCCCTGATGGTTTTGCTCTGTTCTCCAGAATACTTCAGGTTGAGCCACTGGTATTTCAGCTCTTTTCTCCATACATCAGCAAGCTGTCGCCGGTCAGCGGGCCAAGGATCAGACTTGCGTTCAATATCAAGAACGTCATGTACTGAAAAGTTAAAATGGATAGTATCCGCAGTAGCCTTCATAAAGCGCATCTTCTCCTTTGCCCTCTTCAGAAAAAAGTTATAAATCGCAAAGCCAGAGGTTGATTTCCCTGAGAGAAATTCGTCGTCAAGACGGTTGCCATAAATTTTGCGAAGACTTTCAACTTCACTTGCCACAAAATAACTTTTGGAACCATCAAGATTATCAATATATCGATTGAAAATCTGCTGAGAGAGAGAGTCGTTCACCGCAATCTTTCTGTAGTGGTTTTGACGCAACGACTGACTGATATATTTTGCAGCCTCCTCCTGCGCAGCAGTTGGCACAAGCGTAACAACAGCCACAGACTGAGAGGACTGTGCAGTATTTTTTGCAAATACCGAAACCGCGCCTCCCATCAATACGACAATAAGAAGCAGACTTTTTCTACACATAGAGGGCGACGATGGCTGTATTGATGGCTATTGTTGAATGAGAAAACAAATATATTATATTGTATGGCACTTATGAATACGATGAGAGGCTCGTATTCCGGGAAAAAATCAGGGCATATAATAACAATAAAAGGAGAGCTTTTCAATGCAAAAGACAAAAATCAGTTATAAAGAACTCGGCCTGGTCAACAGCCGTGATCTTTTCAGTAAAGCTGTCACAGGAGGCTATGCGATTCCTGCATACAATTTCAATAATCTTGAGCAGATGCAGGCCATCATACAGGCTTGCGCGGAGACCAAATCACCTGTTATTCTCCAGGTATCAAAAGGCGCCAGAAGCTATGCCAACGAAACACTTCTTCGCTTCCTTGCCCAGGGCGCTGTCGCCTATGCGGCTGAACTCGGTTCACCGGTGCCGATTGTACTTCATCTGGATCACGGCGACAGTTTTGAACTCTGCAAGGATTGTATTGAATCAGGTTTCTCATCCGTCATGATTGATGGCTCTCACCTCTCTTTTGAAGAGAATGTTGCCTTGACCAAAAAAGTTGTTGAGTATGCCCACCAGTATGATGTGACGGTTGAGGGTGAGCTCGGCGTACTGGCAGGTATTGAGGACGAGGTTTCTGCAGCCCACCACACCTATACCCAGCCGGAAGAGGTTGAGGATTTTGTTGCTAAAACCGGTGTAGACAGTCTTGCTATATCCATTGGCACCTCACACGGCGCATTCAAGTTCAAACCAGGCGAAGATCCAAAAATCCGTCTTGATATTCTTACCGAGATTGAAAAGCGTATTCCAGGATTTCCGATTGTGCTGCATGGCTCCTCATCGGTTCCCCAGGAGCTTGTCAAGACCATCAATGAGCATGGTGGAAAACTGAAGGACGCTATCGGTATCAGCGAAGATCAGCTTCGTCTTGCCGCCAAGTCTGCGGTCTGCAAAATCAATATTGACTCCGACGGCCGTCTTGCCATGACCGCCGCCATCCGCAAAGTGTTTGACGAAAAGCCTGAAGAGTTTGATCCAAGAAAATATCTTGGCCCGGCTCGCGACTCCCTGAAAAAACTCTACGTCCACAAGATCATCAATGTTCTTGGTTCAGATGGAAAGGCATGATTTCTCTCTCCTGAATTCAATGAAGAAAGGCACCCTGTGGTGCCTTTCTTCATTTGCTAAAAAGAGAAGATCACCACTTCACTCAGATTCAAGAAAACGGACTGCCGAATAGGCAAGCAACCCACAACCAGTTTCAAGCGACCGTTCATCGGGGTTAAAGGTTGGTGAATGGAGCGTGTTACTTTTGTCGTTATTTGCCATACCTGTTCCAATCTGCCAGAAGGTCCCCGGGCAAACCTGCAGATAATGGGAAAAATCTTCTGCTGTCATGATTGGCTCACAGATGAGCACATGATCTTCTCCAAGATATTCAACACAGATCCTTGCTGCCTGTTCGGTAAAATCGGGGTCATTAGAGAGCACTGGATACCCCTCTCTAATCTCCAGCTCCGCTTCAACACCGAAGGCTGTGGCTATACCCGTAACGGTCTGGCGCAAACGCCCGTGAAGCAGCGAACGAACCTCTTCATTCATGGTTCTCATCGTGCCCGATATGGTGACCTGACGAGGAATAACATTGGTTGCATGACCACCATGGATGGAAGATATGGAGACCACCGCCGCCTCATGAGGAGGGGCAACCCGGCTGATGAGATGCTGCACCCCAGTGATGATATGCGCAGAGGCAAGCACCGGATCGGCTGCTTTATGGGGGGCGGAGGCGTGCCCCCCCTGCCCTGTTACCGTAAGATAAAGCTCATCCGCAGCCGCCATAAAACTCCCTTTGCAGAGTGCCACTTTTCCACTCTCCACCGTTGAAAAACAGTGCTGACCGATAATTGCTGAAGGGTTAAACCTTTTGAAAAGACCAGCATCAAGAAGCGGTTTGGCCCCCCCCGGTGCCTTCTCTTCGGCTGGCTGAAACACAAAAAGCAGATCACCGACAAGCAGCTCCCGCATTCCTGAAAGGATTTTTGCCGCTCCAAGAAGCATTGCGGTATGCATATCATGACCACATGCGTGCATTTTCCCCCCCTCCACCGAACAGAATCCATGCTGGTTCTCCTCGTTCAGCGGCAAGGCATCAATATCCGCCCGAAGGGCAACAACCCTACTTTTCCTTGAAGGGTGTGTTCCTTTCAGGAGGGCAACAACCCCGGTCTTCATCAACGGCTTTTCAGGTATTATACCAAGCGCAGTCAGATAGTCTGCTATCAGTGCCGTCGTCCTCACCTCTTCATAGGAGAGTTCAGGATGAAGATGTATATCGCGACGCAAAGCGACAATTTCCGGAAAAATCCCGGCTGCTGCCTGCCGGATCTGTTCAGCAACATTTTGTGTCAAATCGGTAGTCATAAGAGGCTCATCGTTTTCGTTCTCACTATTTACATTTCCATAAAGCGCATCACTTCGAGGGCCTTCTCCCGCATCACATCCTCTTTTTCGCCGAAAAAGGGTGACGTGTAACGAAGGAGATAACCGTACTTCTCAAGATTTGTCACCAGACGAAAAAGGTCATGCGTCTGAAGCCTTAACCCGACCACCATTCCACTTCCCTCCGGATCAGCAGGATAGATGCCGCAGCTCAAGACCGTCGCGTCATTTTTTTCCATGGTCGCAATAACCTCAGAGAGCTTCAGCTCAGAGGAGGGAACATCAAGCTCGATGGTGACACCATCGTCACCAAGATGGAAAACATCAGTAATCTTTTCAAGCAGGGCCGCCTTTTCAAGAACTCCGAGATAGTGCCCATCCACCTCAGAAACCGGGATAAGGAGGTAAGGATAGGCATCGATACGCGCAATAATATCAAAGAGATGATCGTGCAGACCAACGCTCTCGGCATGTTCAAGCTTCAGCTCCTTCAGTCGTTTTTTTGACTGCTGTTCAGGCAGCAGATCAAGCAGTGTCACCATAGCCACGAGGTCCCCCTCATGCAGAACAGGAGCACAATCAAACCCCTCTTCCATCATGAGTGCCAGCACTTCAGCTACCAGGTCATCAGTCGCAAATACCGGTGAGGTGGTGTCAAGACTCCGAATTACGTACTCATTTAACAGCATGGCTCAATCTTGTTAACCCTTTTTTCATGCCGTCCACCTTCAAAAGAGGAAGAAAACCAGTTGTGCAGAGTCTGTTCGATGGTGGCAGGATCGGTAAAGCGCGCTGGAAGGCAGAGAATATTGGCATTATTGTGCTGACGGGCAAGTGATGCAAATTCTGGATTACAGGCAAGAGCCGCACGAATTCCCTTCACTTTATTGGCTGCAATGGAGACACCAATGCCTGTGCCACAAAGCAAAATCCCCGAGTCGCAGAGCCCGTCAGCAACAGCAAAAGCAACTTCGCGGGCATAATCGGGATAGTCCACCGACTCTTCATTATAGGGGCCAAGATCGTTGATTGCATAGCCATTGCGCTCAAGCCAGGCGATGACCGTCTGTTTCGATGCAAAACCTGCATGATCGCTTCCAACTGCAATTTTCATAATTCGTTGACATTAAATGTTGACAAAGTTTTTTTCAGGGAAGAGCGGGCAAGAAAATATATTTGGCTGTTGAACGGCTCCGCATCATGGCATATCAGGGAAGAGGTGCCATCGGCATTCATCTGCCAGGCTTTTACGTTATCTCCAAGAATCAACTCCAGATCGGAGGTAACGGCGTTGATCAGTGTTTTATCAAAAACAGGATAGAGCGTTTCAACCCGATCATCCAGATTTCTCGGCATGATATCAGCACTGCCAAGATAGAGTTCCTCCTTGCCTCCGTTATAAAAGTAGTATGCCCTGCTGTGCTCCAGAAAACGTCCAATCACGCTGATCACCCTGATATGCTCACTCACCCCGGGGATTCCCGGTTTCAGACAGCAAATGCCCCGAATAATCAGATCAATCCTCACCCCTCCGCAGGAGGCACGGTAAAGTGCCTGAATGGTCTGGGCATCCACCAGCGCATTCATCTTCATAATAATACGCCCCCTCTTCTCACGGCCACTCCACTCAATCTCCCGTTCAATCATCTCAATGATCCGCTTCCGTGTGTTGATGGGTGATACCAGCAATTTTCTGTAGGCAGTGTGTTTGGAATAACCGGTCAGGGCATTGAAGAGCTCCGCAACATCATTGGCAAGCTGCTCGTTTGCCGTAAAGAGGCTATAGTCAGTATATATTTTGCCGGTAGCCGGATTGTAGTTACCGGTTCCAAGATGGAGGTAGCGCTTCAGCTTCTGCTGTTCCCGCCGCACAACAAGCGTGAGTTTGGCATGGGTCTTAAGCCCCGGCAAGCCATAAGCAACGTGTACCCCGACATCCTCAAGCGCACGGGCCCAGACTATATTATTCTCCTCGTCGAACCTTGCCTTCAGCTCAACAAGCACAGCCACCTGCTTGCCCTCCTCTGCCGCCTTCATCAAGGCCTCAACAATGGGAGAGTTGCTTCCAACACGATAGAGCGTCTGCTTGATTGAAAGCACATCAGGATCAAGCGCAGCCTGGTTAATAAAGTCAACAACTGGCTGAAAAGAGTCATAAGGATGATAAAGCAGACGATCTTTAAGACGTATCGCCCTGAAAATATCCTGCCCAAACTCCTCCTCAATCCGGTTTCGCGGTACCAATGGGTCATCTTTCAGCTCCGGCCGCCCAATTTTCAGAAGTTCAATCAGACAACCCAGACCAAGGGCCCCATCAATTTCATAGACATTTCGCTGGGCAACTTCAAGATTTTTTATCAGCAGCTTTCTGACTGACGAGGGCATGGCTGGCGTGATATCAAGACGGACAACCTTGCCGTACCGGCTCGAACGAAGCCCTTGCTCAATGGTCTTGAGCAGATCTCCAGCCTCATCCTCTTCAATTTCGATATCGGCATCGCGAATCAATCTAAAAAGATGCGACTGTATGATCTTCATCTTCGGAAAAAGATGCGACAGATTGTTCTGAATAAGATCTTCAATCCAAACGAACCTGATGATACCGTCATCTTTCTGAAAACCCTTGATATCGTTAAGTCGAAGAAGCCGTGGAAGAATACTGGGCACCTTGACCCTGGCAAACTTCAATGCTTTGCTCTCCTCATCTTCCAGCTCAATGGCAAGATTCAGGGAGAGGTTCGACATAAAGGGAAAAGGATGGCCCGTATCAAATGCAAGTGGAGTAAGGACTGGAAATATCTCCCTGCGAAAATAGTGAGCAAGGGAGCGCTGCTGTGGAGAGGAGAGTTCAGAAACCCGATGAATCTCTATACCCTCCCGCTGCATTGCTGGCACCAGTACCTTGTAAAAGCACTCATTTCGCTTACTGAGCTGCTGCAAGACCATTGACCGTATCTTTTCAAGCTGAGCGACAGGCGTGTAACCATCTATCGTCTTATCCTGGATCCCTGCCTCATACTGCTCTTCAATGCCGGCTACACGAATCATGAAATATTCATCAAGATTTGAACTGAAAATCGAGATGAATTTAACCCGCTCGAGCAGTGGATGTGCCACAGGATGGAAAGCCTCTTCAAGGACTCTTTGATTGAAATAAATCCAGCTCAGCTCCCGGTTGATATAAAGCGAAGTATCCAAAAAATCTGGGCGGTGGCCTCCAGAAGCGTTATGTTCAGAGTCAATCTCCATATCGGGCAACACAAATCAGGTGTATCGAATAATTCCGGCTTGATGAACAACTGCATCAAGGGGCTCATCCCACGGGTCAACAGGCAGCTTTTCACACTGCTGCTGAAGGTATGACACTCCCAGACGAAAAGGAGTGAGACCGGAACATGAGAGTCTACAAAAAAAACGGTCATACATCCCCTTGCCATACCCAAGTCTGTACCCTCTTGCATCAAAAGAGAGAAGAGGGACAACAACAAGATCAATATCCGACTCGTCGGCTTCAGTGTAGACCGCCGGTTCTGGATAGCCCGCCAGCGTCGCCTTCACCTCGTCCCCGGGATGGTATTGTGCCGAGCTGATATCCCCGACTCGAACCAAAGGAACCGAAAGCCTTTTCTTCATAACGGCAAGAGCCTCAATAATCTGCACCGTATCAACTTCTGCAAGAGCTTGATGAGAAAGGTAAATATGGATATGTCGGACAGTGAGCAACTCTGGCAACGCAAGAAGTCGAGCAGCAATCTCCCGGTTCATCTCCACACGCAATGGTTCAGGAATTGAACGCCTCCGGGCCACCATCGCAACTCTCATCGCTGCCTTTTTCAGAGCAATATTTCCATCCCGATCCATAGCCCCCCCTCTCCACATTATCCTCCCGCTTTCTCAAACGTAAAATAAGAAAAGAGAACTTCTTCTCTCTATTCATACCATCATATTTACGGGCAAAAGCCACATTCTGAGCCTCATATCTGAACACCTTCTTTTTTGCGTAACAAAACATTATGAGATGGCAGAACTCTTGGGGCAAGCACAACCTTCTTCATTATTTGTTGTATCTTTCCATGAACAAGTGTAGTAATTCCTTTTATTGTACTTTCCGTGAGTAAGTTCAACGTCCGTGTGCGGTAATCGGTCGGATACGGAAGGCTTTCCAAGGTAATCGTCTGGAGACCATATCGAACGGCTGGTTAGCACTGCTTCAACCATCCAAATTACAACTAGGCAATGAGTTATATTTTTCAACAAGCACGCCTTCTTAATCCGCTGCAAAAGCTTGATCTTACTGGTTCTCTTAAAGTAAGCTGTCACGGCAGTATTGAAGCGGTCATTTTCGGTAACGAGACTTTTACAGCATCTCCTGACGACACGGTTATTAATCTTCAGGGGCAGATCCTCGTTCCGGGATTGTTCGATATGCACTGCCATTTCAGGGAGCCTGGACAGGAGTACAAGGAGACCCTTGAAAGTGGAGCAAAGGCGGCTGCGGCCGGGGGGTTTACTGCTGTTGCATTGATGCCCAATACAAAGCCAGTAATTGACAGTCCTCTCGGTGTCGCTTACATCCGCTATCATGCGGCCACACTGCCGGTCGATCTTGAAGTTATTGGTGCGATGACCGTTGAGAGCAAAGGAGAGCACCTTGCACCTTTCGGCAAGTTCAGCTCCTGTGGAGTCACAGCGGTTTCGGACGATGGCTCGGCCGTCCAGAACAGCCAGGTCATGCGGCTGGCTTTTGAGTATGCCTCAAACTTTGACCTGCTTATTATTCAGCACTGCGAAGAGAGACCGCTCACTATAGGCGGGGTGATGAATGAAGGACTCTTTTCAACCAAACTGGGGCTGAAAGGTATTCCTGATGTCTCTGAAGCGATAACTCTCAGCCGTGACCTGTTACTGATGCGCTATCTTGAAGAGCACAAATTGCACGATCCACTTACCAGGCCCCGCTACCATGTTGCCCACATCAGCACAAAAGCGTCGCTTGATCTTATCCGTCAGGCAAAACGGGATGGTCTGCAGGTCACTTGCGAAGTAACACCTCACCACTTTACCCTTTGTGATGAAGAGCTTTTTGCGACTGAAAAGCGAGGGAACTATATCATGAAACCTCCTCTCTCTTCAAAGAAAAATCATGAGGCACTTCTTGAAGCCCTTGCAGATGGCACTATTGATGCCATCGCAACTGACCATGCTCCTCATGCCCTCCACGAAAAAGAGTGTCCTCCCGATCAGGTGGCTTTTGGCATTATCGGCCTTGAAACCTCCGTTGGCCTTACCATCACCGAATTGGTCGACAAAGGGGTCATCTCTATGAAAAGGGCCATTGAGCTCCTGTCGACCAATCCAAGAAAAATCATGAAACTGAAGCCTATTCATTTTGCGGAAGGAGAGGAGGCAAACTTTTCAATGATTGACCCCGATTTTCAGTGGAGTGTTTCACCTGATTCTCTGAAATCAAAATCGGCAAACAGCCCGTTTCTTCATCGCTCACTGAAAGGAAAAGCTCGGGGGATCTTTCACAAAGGCAAACTTATTGACCCGGAAAAGCTTTAGTCGCATAACGATAGCTTCAGATAAGGAGAGTTCTTGATAATCGGTTTTATTTTTATTACATTGACTTCTCTTTTTTGAAATGGAAGTAACAAAAAAGCAGGGCGGCTTTAACCTAAAGAATTTACCTCAAGAGTCATGGCAAAGAAACAAACGTTTGCAGATAAAGGCAAAAAATCCGGTACCAGTGATTTCAAGTGCGCCAAGCTGATTTTTTCTGTGAAATCAGAAAAAACAAACGCATGGAAATTCATTGAAAAAAATGTGCGGATTCCCAACGGAGAGAACGAGCAAAACATTCTTTCGAAAGCGATCACCGATTACACTAAATAAGCAGAAGGGATACGGCCTCGGGGCATCAAGTGATGCCCTGAATTTCTCTCCGCATTGATCACCTCTTTTAGCTTTTCGCTCGCAAATGGCAGATCATCATGATTCTTTAAAAGGAGAGCCACCCTCGAACTGCTCAAACTGGTTTGTTGAGTGGTTCAACCACCCTCTTTACCTTGAGGTGTATAGTCACAGAAATCATGAAGAGGCAACACACTGTATTCACACAATTCTTTCACAATCGGGACTGAAATATAAAAATCCGGCATCGCTCACCGCGCTTGATATTGCCTGTGGAGCAGGGCGCCACGCCCTTGAACTTGCAAGACTCGGCTTCAGGGTAACAGGAAACGACCTCTCACCATTTTTACTGGAAAAGGCCAGAAAAGCAGCAATGCAAAACCATCTGTCGCTGAAACTCACCTGTTGTGATATGCGAAAGATTGAAGTTGATCTCGCTTACGATCTTATCGTCCAGCTTTTTACCAGTTTTGGCTATTTTGACAGTCAGGAGGATGATCAACTGGTACTGCAAAAGGTACACCATGCTTTGCGACATGAGGGGTGCTACATCCTGGATCTTATAAATCCATCGTACCTTATCCGAAATTTGGTTCCCCACTCTGCCCGAACAGCAGGAGCGCTTAACATCGTCGAAGATCGGGCGATAAAGAACGACAGAATTACCAAGAATATCAGCATTATTCCACCGCAAGGAGAAACTCTGAATTTCACAGAATCCGTACGACTGTACAGCAAAGATGAGATAAGCGGCATGCTCCAGCGAGTGGGATTGGCCATAGCAAGTATCATCGGCAACTATCGGGGAGATGCCTTTGAGGAGAAAAAATCGCCCCGAATGATGCTCTTGTGCAAAAAAATATGAAACGCCAATCTGCCAGCCGTCCGCTCAATACTCCACTCAACGAAGCATATTCTTGTCACGATACCACTCGTAAGCCCGACGGATACTGTGTTCATGAGTTTCGTATCTCAAGTTGAGTTCGCGAGTTGCCTTAGCCGAATCAAAATAGAGAAAATGCGAGGCCACCCGGAACATTGACATGTTGAACAGTTTGGAAATCCGGTTTTTATTCTTGTACAGATCAAGTCCGGATTTCAGTATTTTTGCGCCCCAGAAGGGAAGGGGAAACAGAACCTTGGGCGCACCGGTAATATGTGAAATGGTATCTGCAAGCTGTTTGTAAGAGACGTTTTCACCACCAAGGATATAGCGCTCACCAGTCTTCCCTTTCTTCATGGCGGTCATGATTGCCTCAGCAACAATTTCAACATCGACCACACAAATCCCTCCCAGCGGGTAAAAAGGAAGTCTTTTATTATAAATATCCTTAATAATACGACCAGCATTAAAATTGATATCCCCGGCACCAAAGACAAAAGCTGGATTAACAATGACGCAATCAAGCCCTCGTTTTATTGCGGATGCAACCTCTTTTTCCGAAAGGTGTTTCGTCCTGGCATATTCAAGACTGACAGTCTCAAAATTCCATATTACCGATTCATCAACCGGTTTTTTGTCGAAAGCAATACCTACAGCCGTTATTGAACTGACATGAATAAAACGCTTCACACCGGCAGCTATCGATGCATCAAGAATATTTCGGGTCCCATCCACATTGATCTTGTACAACAACGCGCTCTTCTTGTCGCCCATGTAGGTAAGACCAGCCGAATGATAGACCAGATCTATACCCTGAAGCGCCGTGTCAAGAGTGTCCCGATTGGTAATGTCCCCATAGACAAGATGGAGCTTGGGCAGAATATCGGAAAGTGAGGTTAAATCTGAATTTTTTCGGACAAGAATAAAAATCTCATCTTCACCAGAAGCAAGTTTTTTTACAAGACTCGAACCAATAAAACCGGTCGCACCAGTCACAAGAATTTTTTTATTCACCAGTATTCTACCTCAGTCAATTAACAAGCGCCTACATTTTTTCCGCTCAGCAACAAAAATGCCGATCATTACCAGCATCTCCTGCTTCTGTTTATTGTCCAACGGCGGTCTCATTGACAACAATTTCCCCTGCAACTATTTTGAGACGGATAGCCTCGAGTCGCTCATGATTTTTGGTTCCGATAAGAGATGCATTTTTTTCATTATAAACGTAATCGGTGTAACGATCAGCCAAACCAAAGCGTGCCAGTCGTCCCCCTTTGAAACTTCCATCAAGGACATCTTCAACAGTTTTCAGCACGGCCTTGTCAATCGCCTTGATCATGCTTGATAAAACAAAACCGGGAGCATCAGATTCCTGATCACGATCCGTACAGATAACGAGCGTTTTCCGCTCACGTGCGGCCTCTATAACACCAAGACCACTTGCGCCTGCTGCTTCATAAATTATGTCCACACCCCGGCCATACTGTCCAAGTGCAAGCTCCTTGCCCTTTATTGGATTGGCAAATGCACTGCCTGTCATACCGATGTAACCTGAAATAACTTTTATATCCGGATTAACAGAGTGTACTCCCTCGATGAAACCTGCCTCAAACTTTTTGATCACACTTGACTCCATCCCACCTATGAAACCCACTCTCCTTGTCCTGGTTACCATACCCGCAAGAGCGCCAGCAACATATGAACCGCCCTTCTCGTCAAATACTATACCCTGAAGATTTGACGGAACAGGAGTATTGGGCTGAGCGATATAATCAACACAAGCAAATTTTTTATCAGGAAACTCAAGAGCTATACGGGTAATATCGTCACTGAAAAGAAGACCGACACCAATGACAAGATCAACATCAGGATCGGCAGCCATCTGACGCAAAGCCGACTCACGATCAGCCCCCTCTCCCTGTGGCTCCACATAGGTGTACTGTATGCCATGCTTTTTTTGGGCAAGCTCAAGACCATGATATGCTGAATCATTAAAGGATTTATCCCCACGACCTCCCACATCAAAGACAAGACCCACATTAAGATTACGCCTTACCGATTGTTCTCCCTCTTTTTTTTCATTTTTTCCCGAACAACCAAGAAGAAAGAAAAAACAGCACAAGACAACAGAGAGCAGATATTTCATTAAAAAGACACCAAGAAGATTCAACCCCGTTAAAGATCGGTATATTTTGAGCAGCTAATTTATGAAAAACTCTTCCTAATTAAAAATACAAACAGAAGGTTCTGGTTGCATTATGTCTTTCATGGTTAAAAATGATAACCCTCAAAGCAGGAGAGTCAGAGGCTTGTTCATATGTAAAATTGGGATATTTCCTTATATCTTCTTATACTACTCCCTCAGACTCTGAGAGAAAGCAAGAGCCTGTGCCCAGTAAATAAATAAATTGGAATGACATGCTTTTTCAGACACCCTCATCATCGCATCTTCAGCTTCTTCGACCGTTGATAAAAATCATGCGGCTCACCGCTCTTGTTTTTATCTGCATCACCATATTTTGCCTGCAGCTTGTTCAGCCGTCACCAGCACTCTGTAACATCCCCTTATCCACACCAGAAAGCCTTCCGGCTGTTTCTGAGTCAGCGCCTCCAAAGCAGACTTCGTTCATGCACATGCAGGGGTTTTTCAAAAATGTTACCCAATATTTTGGGACTCGATACCGATCGGGAGGCCAGACTCCTGCAGGTTTTGACTGCTCCGGATTTGTACGATTTATGTACGAGAAGGTCTTTAATATGGACCTTCCCCGCTCCTCCAGGGAAATGTCAGCTTTAGGCAGTAAAGTACTCAAAGATGAACTACAACCAGGTGATCTTGTTTTTTTTCACTCAAAGAACCGTAGGATTAACCACGTAGGCATCTTTATCGGTAATGACACATTTATTCACTCCTCTCTTACAAAGGGAATAACTGAAGATCAACTCAAATACAACTATTACGAGAAACGGTTTGCAGGTGCCGTGAGGTTGCTTGAGCTACCTCGATCACAGGTACCTGCCCCAACAGCTCCCCAAGAGGTACCACGGGAACAGACCAAACCTTCATGACGACCTCTTTTCCGCTTCACGAGAGATTGACCTTTTCTCTATAAAAGCAGTTATTGAAAACGCAGGGTTACGACGCAGGAGTGAACATCTTCAGCACAGCACCAAGAAGTGTATTGATCGAAAAGGGTTTTCGGATAAAACCAACGACTCTGTCACTTTCAGGATCTACCGGTAAACTGTCGGGTGTGTAGCCTGACATAAAGAGCGTTTTAAGGGTTGGTCTTGTTATGTTGAGCTTTTTCGAGAGGTCGCAGCCATTCATCTCGGGCAAAACCACATCGGTCAAGAGTAAATGAATGATGCCCTTGTGGTTACTGGCAACATGGAGCGCATCACCAGGAGTCGTCGCCGAAAGCACATTATAACCATTATTTTCAAGCATCAGCTTACAGATTGTGAGGATATCTGGTTCGTCCTCAACAAGCAAAATCGTCTCTTTACCCTGATGAACTGATGCTACAGGCTCCGCTTCTTCATACACCTCTGACTCTGCATACCCTGGATGCCTTGGCAGCCAGATTTTAAAGATTGTACCATTCCCTTTTTCACTTTGGCATTCAATAAATGCGTTGTTTTGTTTCACAATACCATAAATCGTTGAAAGCCCCAGGCCAGTTCCTTTGCCGACCTGCTTGGTGGTAAAAAAGGGTTCAAAAATATGGGGGAAATCCTTTTTTTCGATCCCGCAGCCATCATCGCTTACAACAAGCATCACATAGTCGCCGGGTTCCTTGCACGGGTGACCCGTAGTACATTCTGCTTTATCAATATGAATAAGACGGGTTTCAATAGTTATTCTGCCCGAACCCGTTATGGCATCTCGGGAATTAACACAGATGTTACCAAGAATCAACTCAATTTGAGTCGGATCAATCTTTACAAAAGTACTGTGGCTCTCTGGAATCCAAACAAGCGAGATATTTTCCCCAATCAAGCGTCTGAGAATCGAGAGCATCTTTTCAACAATCAGATTCAATTCAAGAACAACAGGCATAACTGTCTGCTTGCGTGAAAAAGCAAGAAGCTGGGTGGTTAATCCTGAAGAGTGTTCGGTCGCTTTAAGAATAGCAAGCAAATTGTTTCTCAAAGGCTCATCAGCAACCGTTCGCTTCAGAGCCATCTCGACATTACCAAGAATGACTCCCAACATGTTGTTGAAATCATGCGCAATACCTCCGGCAAGTTGCCCAACCAACTCCATCTTTTGTGCCTGCAGCAACTCTTCCTGCATCTGCTGCTCAGAAAGTTCGGCACACTTGCGGGCAACAATATCCCCCGCAACATTACTGAGGGCAGCAACCATCTTTGAGTCGTCATCATCATAATCGTAGGGCTTCTCTGCGACACAAAAGATGCCTACAACCCTGCTTCCCCGCATGAATGGAAGAGCATGAGTTCGCTTTATTCCCTGAAGCGCCAAGGAACCATGAGCCGCTTTTTCACTGTTCATTGTTGACTCGCCTTCTTTTACCACACCGGCACAGAGCTCGGTTTCATAGACCAGAAGTTCACTGACCATCTCATCCGATTGTTGCCTCCTGCTCTGCATTCTGGTTGAAAAAAAACGAAATGCATGCTTTGCCTGATCATCAGCAAAAAAATGGCAAAACCCCATCAAACTTCCAGTCTGGCGCTCAGCTTCGTCAAGCGCTGCCTGCAATAACGTTTCAATAGAATGGGTTTCGACCATACTGAGAAGACGTTGTCGAAATTCAGCAATTACTTCAAATCGCTTTCTTTCAGTAATGTCGATGCCAATAGCAACAAGAAACTGATTCCCGTCCATAAAGACTCGCCGCGCAGTAATCATCCTCCACTGAAATTTCGGTCCCCCCATGAGAAAAACTCTTACCTCTATGGTTTTCTCAATCCCTAACTCAAGAATGTTCCGCATCGATTGTACCGCAAAGGCTTTATCATCGGGATGAAACACCTCCATCCCATCGGTGTAAAGCATCTTGTTTTCTGGTTTCCCAATAATATGATCACGAAAAAAATCGTTCCAACATACCATTCGCCCATTGGCATCACTGATTGAAAAAGAGCCGGGAATACTCTCAATAATGGCCTTGCCAAAAACCCGTTCATATTCCACTTTTCTTTTCATATGAGTGCAATGAAAATTCTACGTTGAAGATGGCTTCCCTAAACTGGTGATGGAAAAAGCGTATCAATAAATGCGAAAAACCAATTCATGCAAACAACGGGATTAAAAACCCATCGAAAGAAATATAAAGAGAAAATAAGTCAAAACAACAGTATTATCTCTAAATCACAAGAGTATAAAGGCAAAAATGATCAATCTGAACAATTGGACACACAAAATATGAGACATTTTCAGAGACGATTTGTACATTCTGCTCCTCTATCTGGAAACGCATTACAAGTTAAGTCAGGAACCGGAAGCAACACCCAGTGCTTGAGAGCATTCAATCTCCAATTGTCTGTATGAAATTTTTGTTTACAAGGGCCCTGGTTTTTCTGTTTTGGGTAAGTGTCACAGTTTCTCTCTGTTTTGTAAGTCTCGGCTTATTCGTTTCTCAACACGCCGAGACTCCAAAAAAATCTGATGTCATTATTGTTCTGGGAGGTGATAATGGTCTTCGAGTCCAGAAAGGAGCTGAGCTGTACAAGGCAGGTTATGCGAATCACATCATTCTGACAGGAATCGATGAGCGATTTTACCGACCGGATCACCCAAACTGGCGCGAACGCCGCATGACAAAATTTGGAGTTCCAAGAGAGGCCATAAAGGTTGATACAAAGTCCAGAACCACCTGGGAGGAAGCCGTAAACACATCAAGGACAATGGATATAAGGGGGTGGAAAAGTGCCATTATTGTCAGCGATCCCCCGCACCTGCTCCGTCTTCACCAGACATGGAACAGGGCATTTGAAGGATCATCGAAGAGGTTTATTCTGGTGCCAACAAAACCTGCATGGTGGCGACAGATTCTCTGGTGGAGAAATGAAAAGAGCTATCTTTTCGTCATGAGCGAAATCAAAAAAAACCTCTTCTACGCCATCGTACACTACTGATCTTACATGCCAGCCATCATGGCATCAATATCAGCATTCACCGCACCAATTGGCTTGATACCAAACGCATCAACCAGCACAGCCGCAACATTGGGTGTCAGGAACTCAGGAAGTGTTGGGCCGAGGCGAATGCCTTTGACTCCAAGAGAGAGCAAGGCAAGTAGCACCGTCACCGCCTTCTGCTCATACCAGGCAATGTCGTAAGAGATTGGTAGATCATTGATATCCTCAAGGGCAAAAACCTCTTTGAGTTTCAGCGCAATGACGGCAAGCGAGTAGGAGTCGTTGCACTGACCGGCATCAAGCACACGGGGAATACCGCCGATATCACCCAATGC
>Ga0194037_1000387_pt1 | contig 34718 bp, 31 predicted proteins | sample JunL306m_MetaG_FD_148653 | JGI IMG/M metagenome (GOLD analysis project Ga0194037, IMG submission 148653) | Anoxic zone freshwater microbial communities from boreal shield lake in IISD Experimental Lakes Area, Ontario, Canada - Jun2016-L304-6m | ecosystem: Environmental > Aquatic > Freshwater >... | reverse complement strand
AAGAGATGAACGTGTATTCCTGATGGGAGAAGAAGTGGCTGAATATAACGGTGCCTATAAGGTTAGTCAGGGTATGCTCGAAGAATTCGGTGAAAAAAGGATCATTGATACCCCCATTGCAGAGCTGGGCTTTGCCGCCATCGCAGTGGGTGCAGCCCAGAATGGATTGCGTCCCATCGTTGAATTCATGACCTGGAATTTTGCAGTACTTCCGCTCGATCAAATACTGAATACAGCTTCTAAAATGCTGGCCATGAGTGGCGGTCAGGTGGGTTGTCCCATTGTTTTTCGTGGTCCCAACGGCAGTGCCGGACAATTGGGTGCACAACACTCAACTGCATTTGAAAGCCTTTATGCCAATATACCCGGATTAAAAGTTGTTTCTGTTTCCAATCCATACGATGCAAAAGGCTTATTGAAATCTGCTATCCGCGACGATGATCCTGTGATGTTCATGGAAAGTGAAGTGATGTATGGCGAAAAAGGAGAGGTACCCGAAGAAGAATACCTGCTCCCCATCGGAAAAGCCTTTATCAAAAGACCCGGAAAGGATGTTACCATTGTATCGTTCAATAAAATGATGAAAGTTGCCCTGGGTGCTGCTGAAGAGCTTGCCAAAGAAGGAATTGAAGCTGAAGTGATCGACCTGGCAACCATTCGCCCAATGGATTGGTTCACCATCCTGGAAAGCATTAAAAAAACAAATCGCCTGGTGATCGTGGAAGAACAATGGCCTTTCGCTTCTGTTTCTTCTGAGATCAGCTACCGTATACAAAAAGAAGGCTTCGATTATCTTGATGCACCCATCCGCCGGATCACGTCAGCAGATGCTCCCATGCATTATGCCCCAAATCTGGTGGCAGCCTATCTTCCCGATATTCCACGAACGGTGAAATTGGTGAAAGAGGTGATGTACATGAAAAAATAATGATCATTCATTTTTTTATTTTGTCATGATTTGTTCCCCGGCATCAAACCCCGGTCAGCATTCTTGCGTCGCACTCCTGTACTTTTTCTGCTAATGGCAGCAGGTTAACAACAGTTAATTAAGTATTTTTTCATCAACTTTTTACCTGTGGCATTTGTTAACTTTACAACCTAAAAACAATCCATGGCTTATTCCTCACTGGAAGCATGTTTGACCGACCTTGAAAAACACGGGCAACTGATCCGTATCCGGGAAGCAGTAGATCCATACCTGGAAATGGCAGCCATACATTTACGCGTACACGAAGCAGGAGGGCCAGCCTTATTGTTCGAAAAAGTAAAGGGCAGTAAATTCAGGGCCGCCTCCAATATTTTTGGAACCCTGGAAAGAAGCCAATTCATTTTTCGCGATACCCTGAAGCAGGTACAAGATCTGATCGAACTTAAAAATGATCCCATCAAAGCCATCAAGTATCCGATCAAAAACTTTGGAGCAGGCCTGGCCGCATTGAAAGCCATACCCAAAAAGGATCCCTGGCGCAAACCGGTCTTCTATGAAACCATCCGCATCTCGGATCTGCCGCAAATTCAGCACTGGCCAATGGATGGTGGCGCCTTCATCACCCTGCCACAAGTGTATACCGAAGATATTAACCAGCCGGGTATCCTGCATGCAAATCTGGGCATGTACCGTATCCAGTTATCCGGCAACCAATACATACCCGATGAAGAAATTGGTTTGCATTACCAGTTGCACCGCGGTATCGGCATTCATCAAACCGAAGCCAATAAAAAAGGCGTTCCTTTAAAAGTGACCATATTTGTAGGCGGCCCACCGGCACATTCAGTAGCCGCCGTAATGCCCTTACCAGAAGGGATAAGCGAAATGACCTTTGCCGGTGTATTGGGAGGCAGAAGGTTCCGGTATACCCACGACAATGGATATACCATTAGCACCGATGCCGATTTTGTGATCACGGGTGAAGTGATCCCTAATATGAATAAACCCGAAGGTCCATTCGGCGATCACCTGGGATACTATAGTTTACAACATCCATTTCCCGTTTTAAAAGTTCATCAGGTATACGCCCGAAAGAATGCCATCTGGCCTTTTACGGTAGTAGGCCGACCTCCGCAGGAAGATACCAGCTTCGGTCAACTGATCCATGCCATCACCGGTACCGCCCTGCAACAGGAGATACCGGGCTTAAAGGAAGTGCATGCCGTGGATGCTGCTGGCGTACACCCCTTACTGTTAGCTATTGGAAGCGAACGGTATACACCCTACAATCCTGCACAACAACCCGAAGAACTGCTCACCATCGCCAATCATGTGCTGGGCACCGGACAACTCAGTCTGGCAAAATTCCTGTTCATCACTGCCGGCGACGATCCCACACTGAACACAAAGGATATTCCTGGCTATCTGTCGTATTTGCTTCAACGCATCAATTTCAGCAGGGATGTTCATTTTTATACCCATACCAGCATCGATACCCTGGATTATTCCGGCACGGCATTGAACAGTGGTAGCAAAGTGGTGCTTGCGGCATATGGGCCGGTTATTCGTGAATTGCATACCCGTGTACCAGATGCCTTGATGCAATTAGGGAGTTTCCGTTTTCCCAGAATGATCCTTCCCGGCATCATCGCCTTGCAAACAACAGGCTTTAATAGTTATGCCGAGGCAACAATTGAAATGGAAACATTGAACAAGGAACTGGCAAATGAAGCTTCATTAAATGCTGTTGCCATGATCATTGTTTGTGACGACAGTAATTTCCTGAATGAAACATTGAATAATTTCCTTTGGACCTGCTTCACACGATGCAATCCCTCGCACGATATATATGGCATCAACGCATTTACGGAGCATAAACATTGGGGTTGTAAAGGGCCATTGGTATTTGATGCACGAAAGAAACCGCATCATGCACCAGCAGTAGAAAAAGATCCTGTCATTGAAAAACAGATCGATCGTTTATTCGAAAAAGGCGGTAGTTTATCTGGTTTGTTATAGCGGCTTTACCACGATCTTTTCGTTGAATTCGGCCATGAGGTTGTCAAATAATTTTTTAACTTCTGCATAAGTTTTTGCCGTAATTCTATTTTCCTTCAATACCAGGTTAGCCGTTGTAAGTATACGGTGTTGCTGTGCATCAAACTGGTAACTGGTTGAAAAACCTCCCCAAGGGAATTCATAATTCTTTGCCTTGGGAAGGGCCTCCAATACAAAATTGTTGGGTAATTGATAGATCGTACTGTCGGTTTTAACAAAGGGATGTGGAAAATAAAAATCCTGCGTGCGCTTTTCTGATGTAGGTAAAGCATGGATCCAAAGTTGGTAAATGCGCGGACTGATGAAGAATTTACTGCCGGCAGTAAAGGCAGGTATTTTCTCAAGATCCAGGCTGATATGGGTAATGGCATTACTATCGGCCCGCGCAGAGTTCACCGTAAACCTGTCGGGCTGCATGAATCCAAGTTCATTTACGATATAATCCTTTTGCTCATCTACTACCTGCTGACTGAACTCATGCAATAACGATTGCGTATAAGCGCCCGTTGTGGTCAGGGTGATGGCGGCGGTACCGGAACCGTCTTCCTTAACCATTACCCGACTCATGGAATGAAAAATATTATCCGTTTCACGGCTATGGGGGGTAGGCACCAAAACACCACCGTCAGGAGTGATCAGCAAGGCATTTCTGTTTTCGGTAAAACTTCCCAGCTTGGCAAAATCGGCAGTAGTACTTGTGCATTCCAGCCAGATAGTATCGGTTGCCTGTGGCACACAAAGGATCACATGATTGAACATATTGTTCGGAAATGCAGGATCCACCGGCAATTTATTGTACTCTGCATTGATCAGGGCCTGGTAACTTTTAATACCTACGGCATCTAAGCAGGCCTGCATATAATTGCTGAGTGCCTTGCAATCGCCATATTTCAGTTTATCCACCTTGGCTGCATCAAATGGCCGAAAGCCACCAATACCCAATTGAATGCTAACATATCGCAGGTTATTTTGCAGGTATTGATACAGTAATTTTATTTTTTCCTTTTCAGAACTTGCATGGGCCACCATCGCCTGAAAATATTTTTTCCGATCCTCCGTTAAATTCATTGCATTCTTTGCCAATGCAGCATACCATTCGCCAAAATTTTTCCAACTGCTCATATCACCGGGATACCCATCTAACTCAAACTTATTGGGTGCCAGTAGAATCGAGGGATATCGGCTATTTCGACTCACCGACCCAATTTCAGAAACCAGGGCCGGCAGGTTACTCACTTCCCAGCTATACCATTTATATTTTCCATCCTGATCTGTTTTTGGTAATAAATTACATCGTTGTGCCTTGTAACGAAGATCATTGTCTAGCGGCACTTTTACAGTAAAGCTTGACTTCTGTACAGATGCATCCGGAACCTGCACATCAAAATCAGGATAATTCAGTATACCATTGTATTTAATTTCATAATCCGTGACCAGGGTAACAGGGTAGGAGTTATTATTGATATTGAGAAAATACAATTTTCCTTCGGGCACCAGTCCTTCCCCCACGGCCTGAACCCCTAAATTACTCTTGCCAAACGTATGTAACGACTTCCCCTGAGCATCCAACAGGTTGATCGAAAATTTATCCAGCGCATGAAACTGATCAGCAAATTGCATAAATATCAGTTCATCACTACCTGCCTCGGATAATATGGTTGTAACAATATGGGCTGTGTAATATGCTTTATCGGCCGATTTAATTTCCAATTGATAACTGGCATCCCGGATAACCGCATGTGCATTTTTTTTCATCGAGTCGGGAATATTGCGCACATCCAGATCGGGAAGTGGCTGGGCATAAATTGCCAACACAGCAGATTGAAATAAGCACCATAAAAATATTCTCCTCATAATTAGGGTTTCTTTTTTATCACCACCTGTTCATTGAGTTTGCTCATCATTTTTTTATAAAAAGCAGCAAAGTCGGCGTAGGTTGATGCCGGATAATAATTCCTTTTAAAATTCAGGGTGATCTTTACATTCAAGAGGTTGTCTTCCGCCTGCATGTATTGAAAATAGGCAATATCATTATCGGGTGTGATCATGGAAATATTTTCTGGCAATGTTTCAAAAATATACCCTTCAGGAATGGTAAAACTGCCATAGAGCGAAAAATCCTGCAACACTCCGTAATCAATATCCGCCAGCCGATGATCTGCGATAAAAGGATTTTTATCCAACCCTGAGAATAAGTTAACAGAGAAATAGGCATAATCACCAGAATGGTTAAGTGGATAGGTGAACTGTACTTTCTGCTCCAGTGGCAAAGAATCATTCTCTGCATTGCTAACACTGAGGTTCTCGATATGGACAGCAGGATAAGGCTTTACAAAATATATTTCTTTAAATGCCGACTGATCATTGACCCATTTATTGGTGCGCTGTTTTTTCGCATATTCATCACTGTTAACAATTCCATTTCCCCGCATGGTTCCGGTGCTGTCAATTTCGCCTTGCACCGCAGTCATCATTTTGTATTTATGGGTTTCATCAATTACGCCTATCCATTTACCATCATTGCCTGTGATGACGAAACCCTTGGTATTTACCACAGACTGTGGATATAAATGCATTCCAGAAAACTTATCGGTAGCATCCAGTACATAGAACTTATCAGCAACAGAAATATAGGCCATTACCGTATTGAACTGATTCACGAAAGGGAAAGCTTCATTCAACAATCCGTTCTCACGGGTACTGAATAATATCGGGGATGCATTGATGCCTGCGGTTCTCAGCAAGTTCACCAGCAATAGGTTGATATCGCCCGAAGTACCGGTTCCTCTGTTCCAGGTATTGCTTGCCCCCTGAAATGAATAAATACTTTCCTCCTCATTCCATTTCATTTTTTTTCTCACAAATTGAAAAACTGATCTCATTTTATCCATCATTTCAGTTTGATGAGATACTGCATCCAATAAGGAATCCGCCTGAGGAAGTCTTTTATCTAATTTTAAACCAAAATCTTCATCCTTCATCAATTCAGTGATGATATCGCTCCATCTTTTCCTGAGGTCTTGCAGACGCCCGTCGGCAATCTCTACTTGCGACAACTGAAATTCCAACCTTTGCAGATAGTCATTCGCCGAACCCATAAAAGGCTCATCGCGGATGCCTTTCAGGTTGTACATACTGTAATTCTTCTTCAACAGTTTTACGGTATACATGCCGTCATTGAGGGCGATATTCTCATCCGTTACATCTTCTTGTACATCCAACGAATCCACCACAGAAGGTTGAACCGTAAAATGAAAAATAGCAGGCACATTGATCTGGTATTCGCTATAGCGGGTGGGGATGCGGTCCTGAAAGTACCAGTCCTTGATCTGTCCCATCGTCTGCCTCTGCATGCTGTATTTATATTCAATCACACTGCCTGGCTTTACTTCAGGGAAAGCAATGATCATCTTGCTGTATTGTTTATTGATGCGCTTGGTATAGATAGAACTCTTATTCACTTCCGTCTTCTTAACCTTTCCGCTTTCATCCAGGTTATATGTATACGCTACAATATCCAAAATCTGTTCTTCATTGTTCTGGTCGAAATAGGGGATCGATACATTGGCATACGACAATCCGGCTTCTTTCAGGATCTTGATCCGTTCTCTTTTCTCAAATACGGTGTTGAAAAAATCCTTACCCCTGCGGTAAAATACATTTCCCCAATCGATCAGCTTTACGGCATCTGCACCGGGATCAAAACTACAATCCTTCATCTCCAGATCGGCCTGATCGATCCTACCCATTGAAGGTTGATTTTTTTGTGCAGATACGGTAATGAAAAGAAAAAAGCCAAAGCAAATAATGAGCAGACTTTGTTTCATAGTACGTGATTTGCATACAAATTATAAAAAAATACCTTCAGTGGTATAGTTTCTATGCTGTATTTTTATAGAACAATAATTTACATGAAATCTTTTCCCCTGATCGGTTTGTTTTTCGTGATGGCGGCCTGTCATGCACAACCTGCGCCCAAAGCTATACAAACCAATACCGACAACAATACCCTGCTTTGGGAAATCAGTGGAAACGGGTTATTGAAGCCCAGTTATCTGTTCGGTACTTTTCATCTGTTATGCGTAAACGATATCCATTTCAGTAATGCACTTAAATCAGCGGTGAAAAATGCACAAGAAGTATACATGGAATTGGACCTCGACGATCCATCTACCATACTCAGCGGCATGACACTTATGAATATGAATCAGGGCAAACAATTGAAGGATCTTTTTTCTGCATCCGACTACTCCCGTGTTGCTGTTTTTTTTAAAGATTCCCTGCATACTTCGCTCACGATGTTCCAAAAAATGAAACCGGCTTTTCTGGAAGCACTATTATATCCCAAAATGATGCCTTGCAAAACCATCAGTGGGGTAGAAGAGGAGTTGCTTAAACTGGCTAAATCTGAAAACAAGGAAATACAGGGACTTGAAACCATGGCCTTTCAATCGGCCGTATTCGACAGCATTCCCTATGAAGAGCAGGCCAAAGAATTATTGAATACGATCGACAGTCTGGATCGATATAAACTGTATTTCGACACAATGATTAACGTGTACAAACATCAACAGCTTAATGAAATTGAAACGATGTTCAGTAAAACAGAATTTGGCATGAATGATCATCAGGATGTGCTATTGAATAACCGAAATAAGAACTGGGTGATTCAATTAAAGAAAATCATGCTGCAGGAACCGGTATTTATAGCCGTAGGAGCGGGGCATCTGGTGGGTGAGAAAGGATTGTTGGCCCTGTTAAAAAAAGAAGGTTATACACTTCGACCTTTGAAGAACGATTAAGTAGTTTTTATTTTATCACCACCTCTTTCACGAGTTGTTCTCCCAATGCTTCATTTACCCGCTGAATGATCTGGTCTTTCTGATAAAGCAATTCATTTTTTAGCGGAGCTACGGTGGTGCTGATGTATAATGTATTATTGATGATCTGGATCTTTTCTGTGTATTTGGCAATCGTCTTGCCCATGATCTCTTCCCATACCTCTTCTATGCGCAATGCCTGAATACCCGTCTTTAAGCGGCTTTTTTTTAAAAATTGCTGAATGGCATCCTGTAACGATAATTCACCCATGGAGTAAAATTAGTTTTTATTGATGAATATTTTTAACACTGATCCTTTGTTTAAATTACTTCAGCTCAATGATCTGAAAAGGGATCGGCAAAACCTCAAAAGCAGTCTCCAGTCTGCCCCTATGCGTATCGGTGATCAATACCTGACCCTTATTTTCGGTACAAACCCATTGCAGCAATTGGTGCATCCGCTGGTCATCCAGTTTTTCAAATACATCGTCGAGCAGCAGCAGGGGAGCAAACCCTTTATTGGATTTCAACAATTCAAATTCGGCCAGTTTGAGGGCAAATAACAAGCTTTTTCTTTGTCCCTGTGAAGCCGTGGTTTTAAAGGGTTGTTCATTCAATTGTATGCTGATATCATCTTTATGAATGCCACCATTGGTACGCTGCAGTATAAAATCCTTTTCCCGCATCACATGCAATAAGCCTTCAAAACTTTGGTCGTGTAACCGGCTGTCGTATTGAACATTGATCTGTTCTTCGTTATTGGCGATCTGATGATAGAACTGCTTAACCAACGGGATCAATTCAATGCAAAATGATTTGCGGCATTGATAAATATAGTTCCCGGGTATTACCAGCTGCTCATCCAGTACTTCCAGCAGGGGCCAGTCGGTACTGCCCTGTTCTGCAAATCTTTTTAATAAACTATTCCGCTGCTGCAGGATCTTATTGTAGCGGATAAGCGCAGTCAGGTATTCATTATCCATCTGACTCAGCACCGTATCCAGGTATTTTCTCCTCACTTCGCTGGCTCCCGTGATCAGTTCAATATCATCGGGTGCGATCATCACCACCGGAAATTTTCCCAGGTGTTGAGAGAATTTCTCGTAGGGCACATCATTTAATGATAATTCCTTTTTCCCACCCAACCGGTGTATGCAAATGATATTGGCCTGCTGCCCAGTCCTGGTAAATTCAGCTTGTAATCGAAACCCGTCTTTATTAAACAGGATGGCCGCAGTATCGGTTGCTGAAAAATAGCTCTTGGTGAAACAACAATAATAAACGGCGTCTAGCAGGTTGGTCTTGCCCTGTCCATTCAGTCCACAAATGCCCACCACGCGCTCATGTAAATCAAATGAGGCATTTTCGTAATTCTTGAACTGGGTCAGCTGTATTTTATTGATACGAAACATCGGGCTGCAAGATAATTGAAAGAATGCTCCATTGCGGTGTATGGGCCGTAAAACTTGCATTCTTATTGAACTGATTCCACATATTGGGACAGCCTTAAAACCCCGTAGCCGTCTGTGGTTAATTCCTTGTTCCTAATTCCCTTTTCTCCCTTATCTTTGCCGCCTAAAATTATAACCATTGCCAACGAAGTTTTCTAAAGAAACTTATCTATACTGGTACGAATTAATGCTGCTGTTGCGCCGCTTTGAAGAAAAGACAGGCCAATTGTACGGTATGCAGAAGATCCGTGGCTTTTGCCATTTATATATTGGGCAGGAAGCTGTGGCAGCCGGCTGCATGACCGCTACCAATGCAGATGATAAATTCATTACAGCTTATCGCGACCATGGACTAGCCATTGCCAAGGGGATCACACCTCGTGCCTGTATGGCTGAGTTATACGGAAAAGCAACGGGTTGCAGTAAGGGAAAGGGTGGTAGCATGCACTTTTTTGGCCTCAAAGAGAATTTCTTTGGCGGACATGGAATTGTGGGTGCTCAGATTGGAACAGGGGCCGGATTAGCATTTGCTGAAAAATACAAAGGCACTGAAAATGTAGTGTTATGCTTTTTTGGCGACGGAGCTGCTCGTCAGGGTATGTTGCATGAATCATTCAATATGGCCATGTTATGGGACCTACCGGTAGTCTTCATTTGTGAGAATAATAATTATGCCATGGGAACTTCCGTGGCCCGTACCAGTAAAGTACTGGATATTTACAAGCTGGCCGATGCCTATGATATGCCGGGTGATAGTGTTGATGGAATGAGCCCTGAAGATGTACATAATGGGGTGATGCGTGCGGTTAAAAGGGCAAGGGAAAAAGGCGGCCCAACATTATTGGAAATTAAAACCTACCGCTATAAAGGGCATAGTATGAGTGATCCTCAGAAATACCGGAGCAAGGATGAGGTAGAAGAATATAAAGAACGGGACCCGATCGAACATGTATTGAGGGTACTGAAAACTGATTTCAGCGTTACTGATGCAGAGATCGAGATTATGAATGACCGGGTTAAACATCAGGTGGAGGATTCGGTTAGTTTTGCTGAGGAAAGTCCCTGGCCAGATGACAGTGAACTGCTTAAAGATGTTTACGTTCAAGAAGATTATCCATTTATTACAGATTAATGAATATGCTCTTGTGCTTTTAAAATATAATTGTTAATTATTGTCGTTTTATGTTTTGATTGGGCTTCGACATCCCGATAGCTATCGGGACAGCCTGACAAGAACACAATAGAAAGATATCAGTTAAGTTTGTCGAATGTCAGTCTGTGCTTGTCGAATGTCAGTCTGAGCTTGTCGGATGTCAGTCTGAGCTTGTCGAAGACTACACTAAGCAGAATTTAATTGCAATTAGAACAACAGATTAATTTATCATACGGAAAATGGGAAGTGAAAGAAGCTAGTAGGTTTCCCATTAACCTTTCATCACGAACTACTAGTTGAATAAAAATAAAAAAATGGCAGATAAGCAAACCACCACTGCAGCAGTTGAACCAATGGATGTTGTTCAAAGGGCAAAGGGCTTTTGGGAAAAGAACAGCAAAATGATCATCATCATCGGATCAGTAGTGATCATTGTGATCGGAAGTTATTTTAGCTACAAATACTTGTATCAACAACCCCGCGAACAGAAGTCAAGCGAACTGATCTTCCCCGCAGAAAAACTGTTTGATAAGATCGCATCCAATCCAATTTACAATAAGGATACAGTGAATATCGTGCTGAATGGCGGTGTCCTGGGTGGTACTAATATCACCGGCTTACTGAAGATCATCAGCAGCTATAGCGGTACTTCTTCTGCCAACAGGGCAGAATATATCGTGGGCGCCTGTTATCTGCAGATCAAAGAGTTTGATAAAGCGATCAAGCATTTGAAAGAATTTGATGCCAATGGTGCTTATCAGATTGAAAGCAAAGCTTACCTGTTATTGGGTCATGCTTATGCCGAAAAGAAAAATACCGATGATGCATTAAGTTATTATAAGAAAGCTGCTTCGGTAAATGATAAAGATGAGGCCAGCAGTTCTGCAGCCCTCTACATTGCAGGAATGTATGCCGAGAACATCGGTAAAACAAAAGAGGCGATTGACTTATTTCAGCAACTGAAAGACAATTACCCTAACTCAAGTGTAGTACAATCCGGTGAGGCAGATAAGTATCTGGCCAGACTGGGAGTAACAAAATAAACCTGTTAAACCATGTCGGTTTCAACATCGCAACTATATTCTACTGCAGGCATCCTTCTTCCCAAGGATGCCTGTATCGTTATTATAAGAACCGAATGGAATACTGAAACCATAGAAAAACTGGAAGCCGGATGTTATAAGGTACTTGATGCACACCCGGATATTAAGCGTACAACCATTACCGTTCCAGGTGCTTTTGAAATACCTTTCGCCATCAAACATTATTGGGATACCCATAAATATTTACCCAGTAAGCCATCTGCTTTTATCGCACTCGGCTCTGTACTCAGGGGCGATACCCCACATTTTGATTATGTGTGCAAGGCCATTACCGATGGAATACTTCAGTTGAACCTGATCCTTCCCATTCCAACTATTTTTGGAGTGCTTACCGTAGATAACCAGCAACAGATCGATGAAAGAACAGGCGGTAAACATGGTCACAAAGGTGAAGAAGCCGCAGTTACTGCACTGAAAATGATTTCCCTGACCAACAAATAAATCATGAAACTGTATTTTTATTCCGTCTTGTTGATTAGCCTGGTTGCCTGCAATACTACCCCTGAACAAAAAGAACCGGTGGTGAAAGACAGTGTTACCGAAGTCGCTAAGCCTGATTCAGCCATGACCTATATCCACAGTTTTTCTGATACGGCACTGGAATCTAAGATCACCGCCAAACTGATGAAACTGCCGTTTGTGATCAAGGCCAATAGCTATATTGATTCATTCAGCGAGCATCGGCATGGAATTGCTTTTATGGTAAACAAGCCCGAACAAGGAGATACCGACCTTTCGGTTCAAGCGGGTTATAATGGTTATCAGCGCTTTGAAACTTATTTTAGATTTTACGTGAATCCACAAACACTCGACATAAAAGTATACGACGCGGTGAAAGATAAAAGATTAACCGTGAAGGAATATACCAAAACGCATCGTTGATATGAAAGTGCAATTATTCATCCCCTGTTTTATTGATCAATTGTATCCGCAAACAGCCTTTAATATGGTGAAAGTGCTGGAAAAAGCCTGTTGTGAAGTGCAGTACAATGCCAACCAAACCTGCTGCGGACAGCCCGCATTCAATGCAGGTTTCTGGGACGAGTCAAGAGAAGTGTGCAGTAAATTCCTGAAAGATTTTGGTGGGGCAGATTATGTTGTGGCGCCCAGTGCCAGTTGCATTGGTTTTATCCGGAACTATTATCCCAAGTTATTTGAAAATGCCGCATCGCATAATTTGGTAAAAGACCTCGCCAAAAGAAGTTTTGAATTCACCGAATTTCTCACCGATATTTTAAAGATCGAGAACTTTGGGGCTTCCCTGAATGCTAAAGTTACCTACCACGATAGTTGTGCAGGACTAAGAGAATGTAAGATCAAAGAAGGCCCCCGAAAATTGCTCAGTCATGTAAAAGGACTGGAACTGGTTGAAATGGCCGATAATGAAACCTGCTGCGGATTTGGTGGCACATTTGCTGTGAAGTATGATGCCATCTCCATTGGCATGGCCGAACAAAAAGTGAACAATGCTCTCGCTACCGGTGCCGAATACATCATCTCCACCGATCAAAGCTGTCTGATGCAACTCGATGGCTATATCAAAGGAAAACAACTGCCCATCAAAACCATGCATATCGCAGATGTGCTGGCTAACGGTTGGGAGTAATAGAAAAAATCCTCGTTATCTTAACTACAATTGTACATCATGGCTTACTGGCTCGTTAAATCGGAACCCAAAGTATATAGCTGGGACAGGTTCACCAAAGAAAAAAAAGTTACATGGGATGGTGTGCGCAATTATGCTGCCCGCAATAATTTAAGGGCCATGAAAAAAGGTGACCAGGTACTTTTTTACCACAGCAATGAAGGAGTAGAGATCGTGGGTATTGCCTCCGTAATGAAAGAATCGTATCAAGATCCAACAACTACAGAAACCGCCTGGTTGGTGGTTGACCTGAAACCGGTTAAGAAACTAAAACAACCCGTGAGCCTGCAACTCATCAAGCAAGATAAACGCCTGGTAAATATGGATCTGGTTAGGCTGGGCAGACTTTCCGTTCAAACCGTAAAAGAAGATGAGTGGGCGATCATCATGCAATTGGCGGGCGAATGATCATCGAATTGTTTTTCCTTTAACAGTAGGGTTCGGTTACCCTTTTTATGGAATTCGTATCAATGAGTATCTCATCATCTAAACTCATTGTATGAAAATCAACATCCTCCTCAGCAGTTTTTTATTGACAGCAATCCTCATCAGTTGCGATACTAAGAATAAGTCAAATACCGGCGATACTATGGCCGCAACCATCAATAATATCCCTGATGCAAAAGTTATGAGTCAGGAGAACAAAAAGATCCTTTCCATCGATCAGCAAGTACCAATAGCCGATACCGTGAGTAAAACGGTGGTGCTTAAAAATGAGCCTGGCACTGGTTCAATAGACTGGGATAAAAAGATCATCAAGACCGCCAGTTTGAAACTGGAGGTTAAAAATTTTAAGTCATACAGCGATAATCTGCATAAAACCGTAAAACAATTTGGCGGTTATATTGCCAATGAAGAGAACAGCAGTGCCGAAGACAGATCCGAAACCGTAATGTCGATAAAGGTTCCGGTTGCACAATTTGAAGACCTCATGAATCAATTGCCTGCGGCCGATTCAAAGATCATGGAACGCAAGATCAGTACGGAAGACGTGACCGGGGAGATGGTGGATACCCAATCAAGACTGGAAGCAAAAAAACAGATGCGTTTAAAATACCTGGAGTTCCTGAAGCAATCAAAAAATATGGAAGAAGTGCTGCAGGTACAAACAGAGATCAATAATATTCAGGAAGCAATCGAATCAGCCGCAGGACGAGTAGGATATCTTTCTCATCAATCGGCTTACAGTACCATCAACCTTAGCTTTTATGAGCCCCTGCCGGGTTTTAAAGTGGTTGAACCTGAGCATCCTTCTTTCCTTGGTAAACTTACCCATGCCTTTACCTCAGGAGCCTCCTGGATCGCTGATCTATTTGTAGCCCTGGTGTCGATCTGGCCCTTATGGCTGATCATTGCAATTGTTTTATTGCTGATAAAAAAGATGCGCCCCAGTAAAATCATTCTGCCGAATCCGTAAGTTTGAACTATGAATAAGCAACATATCGTGGTACTTACCGGTGCAGGGATCAGTGCAGAAAGCGGACTCAAAACCTTTCGCGATAGTGACGGACTATGGATGGGGCATGCGATCACAGATGTAGCCACACCCGGAGCATTTAAGAAAAATCCTGAACGGGTACTTGAATTCTATAATCATCGTAGGAGAGAAGTAGCCTCCGTTAAACCCAATGCAGCACATCATGGATTGGCAGCATTGGAACAAAAATATTCGGTGAGCATCGTTACGCAAAATATCGACGACCTGCATGAACGTGCAGGTTCGTCGAATGTGTTGCACCTGCATGGCGAAATATTCAAAATGAGGAGCACGGCCGATGAAAATACCTTGTATGATATCCGTGGCGATATTCATTGGGGAGATGCGGCAGCAGACGGTGCACAATTAAGGCCGCATATCGTTTGGTTTGAAGAACCCGTTCCGTTGATCGCTACTGCTGCGCAATTGATGACCACAGCCGATATTTTTATATTGGTGGGCAGTTCATTGCAGGTGTATCCTGCTGCAGGACTGATGCATTATGTTCCACATGATTCACCCAAATATATCATTGATAAAAAGATCCCGGAGATGAAAGGACTTCACAACAGCATCCTGATCGAAAAGCCCGCCACTGCTGGAGTAGAAGAACTGATCAAATTGCTGATGCCATAGAAAAGATTTTGGTTTTATACCCATTCCTCAGAAAAACAAACGCCCAGTTTTTCTAATTCAGCCAGCACGGGCAGGTAAATATCTTTCACGATGGGAATATGCAGTCCGCGCAGGGTTAGCTTATCTTCCAAAAGCAATTTTGCGGTTATGCCTAAGGGTAAGCCAACCGTTTTTGCCATGGCTGTATCCAAACTATTTTCCCCTTTTACGATAAGGGTACTTTGCAGTTTATTTGTTTTTCCCTCCAGTTCATATTCCAGTTCATGCAACATCACGATCATATCATGATCCTGGGGCAACATCTTCAGTTTATTTTCCAGCAGGCTTTGCAGGATGTCTGCAGAACTATTAGCAGTGGCGGGTACTACCTGATCATCGAATAGACCTAAAAACGCAAACATTTGTCTGTTCTCATCTGTAAGAAGTTCTTTGATTGGCTCCGACCATTTTGAATAAGTAAGACCTGCAGGGTTAATGGCATCTGTATCATTGGTAAGATCCGCTTGCAGCAATAGCTTCCAGCCTTCCATAAATGCCGGATAGCGAAGGGTGGTACGGATGAAAGTATGCGCACCGGAAAGTTTATACAAGGGAATATAACTCAGTGAATCACGGTTAGGGTAGTACGCTAATTGTCCCAGTTCATTCACCTCCAAAACATTCACTCCCTCAAAAAGTTGTGCGTAGGAGCGCTTTACAATAACAGCATCTTCTTTGTACTCGGCTCCTGCTTTTCCGGCCAGCACCACATTTCTGGGATTCCAGCTGATCTTATAGTGCCAGGGATTATCGTCACTTTCTGGGGCTACCAGTCCACCACAATGGCTTTTAAACGAATTGATATTCCCGCCCTTTGCCTTGATGCTGTCGATCAACTTCATGGCACTCATATGATCGATACCCGGATCCAGTCCCATTTCGCATAGAAACAGCAGTTTCCGGTCATTGATCTCATCCTGCAGCGTTTTGATCTTGGGATCAAGATAGGAGGCGGTAAGCAGGTGTTTACGGTATTCCACACAATCTTTGGCCACTAAGAAATGCAGGTCGGGGGGCATCATCGAGATCACCACATGGGCTTGTTGAATCAATGCTGCTCTTTTTTCATCATCATGGATATTGATCTCCACGGCTTCAACATGAGCAGCAAATCCGGTTTTGGATAGTATCTGCTCCTTGTTGGCATCTGCAATGATAAATTTCCACTGATTTTCAGCCGATTCTTTAACGAGATAATGGATAAGTACCGTGGCTGATTTGCCGGCACCAAAAAGCAGGATCGTTTTCAATAAAATTATTTTTTGCAAGTTAACTGATTTGATAGAGATACCCCAAATACGGCCATGGTAATTGACCCCGAAAAATGGAAAATCCGATGCCAAAAACTGCCCGATTTTGCCCCTCAAAAATCTTCTCCACAAACAGGCAAAAACTGTGTAAAAATATACCCCTAAAATGACCCCATTTTATGCGGAAAACCGGTTAAAAATCAGTAGTTTCGCACACCCCTCAGGAGGGCAAAAAACATATGGAAAATAACGACAATTTTAACGAGGAAACTCCGCTGCCGGATCATAGCAGCATCAATAACCGGGGACGCATCATTCCGGTGAATATTGAGGAGCAAATGAAGACCTCATACATCGATTATTCGATGAGTGTGATCGTGGGCAGGGCCTTACCGGATGTACGTGACGGATTGAAGCCTGTACATCGCAGGGTTTTGTTTGGCATGAATGAACTGGGCAATGCCAGTAATAAGGCTTATAAAAAATCTGCCCGTATCGTGGGAGAGGTGATGGGTAAATACCATCCCCATGGTGATGCTTCTATTTATGATACCATGGTAAGGATGGCGCAGGACTGGAATATGCGGTATACCATGATCGACGGACAAGGTAATTTTGGAAGTCAGGATGGTGATCCACCGGCTGCTATGCGTTATACCGAGGTGCGGTTCGACAAATTTGCCGAAGCCATGCTCGATGACATTGAAAAAGAGACCGTAGATTTTCAGCTGAATTTTGATGATTCATTACAGGAACCAACGGTATTGCCTACACGCATTCCGCAGTTGCTGGTGAATGGTGCCAGTGGTATTGCCGTGGGTATGGCTACCAATATGATGCCGCATAACCTGAGCGAAGTGATCGATGCTTGTATTGCTTATATCGAAGACAAGGATATATCCATCGACGACCTCATCAAGCATGTAAAAGGACCCGATTTCCCTACAGGAGGCGTTATCTATGGCTTTGAAGGCGTGAAAGCCGGTCTGCATACAGGCCGCGGCAGGGTAGTGTTGCGTGGAAAAGTGAATATTGAGACCACAAAGAACGGTCGCGAAAAGATCGTGATCTATGAAACTCCGTATCAAGTCAATCGTGATATGCTTACGGCCAAGATCGGAGATCTGATCAATGATAAGCAGATCGAAGGTATTGCGGATGTAAATAATGAAAGTAACAATAAGGAAGGAACCCGTATTGTGGTTGACCTGAAGAAAGATGCAGTTGCCCAGGTGGTGATCAATCAGTTGTATAAACAGACTGAATTGCAAACTTCTTATGGCATTAACAATGTGGCCTTGGTAAGAGGAAGGCCCCGTCAATTGAACCTGAAAGACCTGATCTCGGAATTTGTGTTGTTCAGGCATGAAGTGATCGTACGTCGTACACAGTATGAATTAAGAAAAGCAGAGGAGCGCGCGCATATCCTTGAGGGTTATATCATCGCGTTGGATAACCTGGATGCCGTGATCAAACTGATCCGCGAATCATCCACGCCCAATATTGCCCAGGAAGGTTTGATAGGCCAATTCGGCATGAGTGAAATTCAGGCAAAATCCGTACTGGAACTGCGTTTACAGCGCTTAACCGGAATGGAGATCAATAAGATCAGGGAAGAGCATGCAGAAGTGATGAAACTGATCGAGCATTTGAAAGAAATTTTGGGTAATGAAGGCATACGCTACCAGATCATTAAAGATGAACTGGCAGAGGTAAAACATAAATTCGGCGACGAAAGAAAGACTGAGATCGTGTATATCGGCGATGAGATCAATATGCTCGACCTGATCGAAGAAGAAGATGTGGTGGTTACCATTTCGCATTTGGGATACATTAAACGTACCTCAGCGGCGGAATATCGCCAGCAACGCCGTGGTGGACGAGGAGCCAAGGGCAGCAGTACCCGTCAGGAAGATTATATTGAACACCTGTTCGTAGCGTCTACCCATCATACTTTGTTGTTCTTTACCGAAAAAGGAAGGTGTTTCTGGTTGAAAGTGTACGAGATCCCCGAAGGCGATAAAACCAGCAAGGGCAGAGCTTTACAGAATATGATCCAGATACCGCCGGATGATAAGGTAAGGGCCATCATCGACGTGAAGAACTTTGATGACGAAGAATACCTGAAAAGCCATTATATCGTGTTGTGTACCAAGAAAGGGATCATTAAGAAGACCGATCTGGAAGATTTCAGTCGGCCAAGGCAGACTGGTATCAATGCCATCAATATCCTGGAAGGTGATCAGTTGCTGGAAGCAAAACTCACAGATGGAAATTGCGAGATCATGCTGGCTGTAAAAAGCGGCAGGGCTATTCGTTTCCCTGAAGAAAAAGTAAGATCAACGGGTCGCGGTGGTATTGGTGTGGCCGGAATTGAAGTAGACGATGAGCATGATGAGGTAGTAGGCATGGCTTGTGTGAATCGTGAAGATAAGAGCAAGACCATCCTGGTAGTAAGTGAAAAAGGCTTTGGCAAACGTACTTTTATGGACGACCCTGAATCAGGCGAAGCGAACTATCGAATCACCAACCGTGGTGGTAAAGGAGTAAAAACAATCAATGTAACTGATAAGACGGGTTCACTGGTAGGTTTATTAGCAGTAACAGAAAAAGAAGACCTGATGATCACCTGTGTATCGGGTGTAACCATCAGGATGGCGGTAAACCAGATCAGTGAGCAAGGCAGGGCTACACAGGGCGTAAAACTTATCCGCGTGGATGAGGGCGATGAAATTGCCGCCATTACGCAGTTGGATGAGCAGGAAGAAGATGTAGAATTGCCGGAATCAGAGGCAACAGATTCTGAACCTGAACAAGTTGATCCACAGTAGTTAAGAAAGTTTATATAAAAATTAAAACCCGGTATTTATATCGGGTTTTTTATTTTGCATAGGTCGGGAGGGATACATATAATGCAAAGCAAGGGCTATGCATTGGATCTGATATCACAAAATGGAAGGGACTGGAGTATTAGAGATGAAAACTTAGATTTACTTTACTTAACATAATATTAATTATAAGGTATTTTGTATAATATTGTTTATATTGAGCAGCTTATACAGATAATTAAAATGTACTATAATATATGTATGCCCAGTTTGTGGTATTGCACAGTTTTAAACTTCATTGTATTTTGAGTAAACCATTCTATTTCATATTCACCAAAATTTGTCAACCATGCTCACCAAACACATTGCGCTTGTCAGCAAATCAAAAAAAATTAAATTCAATGAACTGAGTCAGGTAGCCGCTGCTTTACAAAAACAAGCAACCCGCGACCTTGGTCCTATTTGGAATATCCAGGCCACCGTAGATGCTTTTCCAAAATTAAAAGATATTCCGGCTGGTTACTGGCCCATCATCATCCAGGACAAACTCGACGACCCGTCCGCAGCGGGTTATCACACCGATAAATACCGTCAGCCTTTTGCCCTCGTGAAATATGACGCATCCTGGGCACTTACCTGCAGTCATGAGATGTGTGAGATGCTGGTAGATCCGTTTGGCAGCCGTATGGTAGCTTCTGGTTCGGTAAAAGCTGGCCAGGGCCGCGTACATTACCTGGTGGAGGTTTGCGATCCATCAGAGGATGACCAATTTTGTTACTCCGTGAACGGCATACTGCTAAGCGATTTTTATACACCACATTATTTCGACCCGGTGACATCTTCAGCTATACGTTATAGTTATACAGGTGCCATTACATCCCCTAAACAAGTATTAAAAGGCGGATACCTTAGTTGGCTCGACCCCGCCACAGGAAAATGGTGGCAGGCCAGTTATTTTGGCACTTCGCTGCAGATCTACGATATCAGTGCAAAAATGAATCAGCAAGCAGGCGCACTCAGGGCCCGGATCGACCGCATCACCAGCACGCCCAGAATGTTGAACGGTGTTAGCAAACAGCACCTCAAAACAAATTCAGCTCGTGCAGTTAGTCAGGCCAAATATGGCATGATCAATCAGGATCATTGGGAACAAGAAATCAAGCGTTTGACCAAGGCCAGGAATCTAATGATCAAACATATATGATTTTTATGAGGTCTATTGATCGCAAAATTTAGCCCATCCCTTAAACTAAGCGTACTTTTGCGGCTATGCGATCAATTAAAACAGCCGACCTGCTCAGCAATCTGGGTATTGAACAGCTTAACGAAATGCAACTGGAGGCGGTAGATGCTATTAAGAAAAATGACGGGATCATCCTCCTATCCGCCACCGGATCTGGCAAAACCCTTGCTTTTCTGTTGCCCCTCGTGCAATCCCTGCAGCCCGAACTGAACCAGGTACAGGCCCTCATCATTGTGCCCTCCCGCGAACTGGCCATCCAGATCGGGGATGTATTCAGCAAGATGCAAACGGGATTTAAACTTACGCTTTGCTATGGCGGACATAAAAGGGAGACTGAAGAAAATAATCTGAAACAAGCACCAGCCGTTATTGTAGGAACCGCTGGCCGACTGGCAGACCATTTGCGACGCAATAATTTTTCAACAGAAAATATTTCCACACTGATACTCGATGAATTCGACAAATCACTGGAACTGGGCTTCAAAGAAGAAATGGTTTTTATCATCGGTTCCCTGAAAGCAGTGAATAAAAGGGTACTTACATCGGCTACAGAAGCCGTGGGCATCCCTGATTTTGTAGGAATAAAAGATCCAAAAAAGTTAGACTTCCTTGCAGGTGCAGCTGATCTTGACCTTGGCGTAAAAATGGTGATGTCTGATGATAAGGACAAGGCCCCTACGCTGTTTAAATTACTTTGTCATATCGGCAACAAACCCACGATCGTTTTTTGTAACCACCGCGAATCGGTAGAAAGAACCAGCGCCATCTTAAAAGAGAAAGGCATCATCAATGAATTTTATCATGGTGGTATGGAGCAGCAGGAACGCGACAGCGCGCTCTGCAAGTTCAGGAATGGCACGGTCAATTTTCTGATCACTACCGACCTGGCCTCCCGTGGGCTCGATATCCCCGGCATCCGCTACATCATCCATTATCATCTGCCACTGACGGAAGATGCTTATACCCATCGCAATGGTCGTACCGCCCGCATGGAAGAAAGAGGAACAGCGATTCTTATTTTATCAGAGGAAGAAAAGATGCCGCAGTATATTAAAGAAGCGGTAGAAAATATTGAACTCCCGGAAACGGATACATTACCGGAGAAACCCAAATGGAGCACCCTGTTCATCGCTGCCGGAAAAAAAGACAAGGTAAATAAGATCGATATCGTTGGGTTCCTTTCCAAGATCGGCGAATTAAAACAGGAAGACATTGGGCTGATAGAAGTAAAAGACTTTTTTTCGTTTGTGGCTATACGTAAGTTAAAGATGGGCTCTGTGCTGGAACTGATCAAGAATGAGAAGATCAAGAATAAGAAGGTGAAGATAGAGATAGCAAGGTAGGTCTTTACCTATCTCTTTTCCCTCCTGCCAGTCAACATACTAAAGTACCTATTATCATTCCATCGGACGTGGATCACCTCTTTTTGGCGGAGGCGGAATCCTGTCATCCTCAGGACCACCGGGTGGTGGAGGTCTTTTTTCTCTGTCTGGAGGCCCAAAACCCTTATCCGGCGGAGGCCCCTGTGCTCTTTGGTTCCCGATTCTTTTTAATACATCCTGTATGATGGAATCAAATTTATTTTTTTGCTCATCAGAGCAAATGGCGCGCAGTTTAGTAAAATGCTGAAATGTATTTTGATTCAGTTTCGCTTCCAGCTCACCTATTTGATTTGCCTTCATCCTGATCATAGAATCGGATACTTTGCTGATGGACAAGAGGGCAAATAAATTATCCTTCGACATTCTGATACTATCCTGTAAAGGTTCCTGAACAGATCTGTGAGCCACCCTCAACAACTGATAGGCTTCCAACTGCGCAGAATCAAATTTCAACTCATGAGAGATGTATTCGAATGCTTGTCCGCCAGGTGGTGATACAGGAAATTCATGTCTGCCTGGTCTACCTTGCCTCCACAAAAAAACAAGACTCGCTATATTGGCAATAAGCAAGGCAAGCGCAATAAAGGTGAACCAGCGATTACCGGAAATATTTTTCATCTTGTAGATTTTATTCGTAAACAGCCGTATTGGTTAGATCATATGCCTTGGCAAATGATTCAATGGTTGCAGGAGTATTCATTTGTTTTGTGGTAGCCTGTTGTGTATTCGTATTTTTAAATACCCACATTGAAACTACATTAATGATTAAAGCCAATATCAGTACCGTTGTTATAAAAGCTGGCCTCAACAGAAAGGTCCGCTTGGTATCGGTTACCAAACTATTTTGCATCCGACCGATTAATCGGGTATAAAAATAAGGAGGCGCTTCAGCCTTTTGGAGACCATCCCAGCTGTTCAGAATGCGTTCCTGATTTTCCTGATTGGGTAAGTTCATTATTAGTTGCTTTAAATCAATAATTAGATGCCTTTTTATGAATAAACCTTCGGTTATCCTGTTGAATTTTCACCACCGATCATTTTACGAAAGTTTTGCTTTGCTCTTTGTAATAAAGAATCCACAGCACCATCAGATATTTTTAATATATCAGCGATCTCGCCATAACTGATTCCTTCTATTTTATTAAGAATGAATGCTATACGTTGATTCTCGGGAAGCTGGTTCACCAGTTTGAATAAATAGGCAGCAGCTTCTTTTTGTTCCTGCTGAATGCCGGGATGGTTGAATTCGATCAAATCGTTTGCTGATGGATCAGCTTCTCCGAAAATGGAGAATATCTTCCCCAATCTTTTTTTCCGGTTCTTCTTCCTGATAAAATCAAGTGATTTGGTTACAGCAATACGGTATAGCCAGGTAGATAATTTGGCCTCCCCTTTAAAAGAATGAATTGAGGTATACACCTGGATGAAAACTTCCTGAGCAATATCTTCTGCATCCTGTGTGTGTTGTAATAGTCCTAATGATGTATTGAAGATGCGGTCTTGGTAAACAGCCACCAATTCACTAAAAGCAAGAGCCTCTCCCCTTTTCAATCCCTCAATGATTTCTTGCTCTGTCAATGCTGCTGAATTTTAAAGAATCATTGCTGATTTGAAAAGATTTTTACCCTTTCAATAAATGCAGTTACCAATGCATTAAAAACCGGAGCTTCATTGAATAAGAAATTGTGTTCAATTGGTAACGCATAAATAGGAAGATGGGTTAACTCTGATTCAAATTTCTGTAAACGCGTGGCATCTTTTTCGGTGGTGAGGATAATTTTTCCTGCATGGCTCATCTTATCAAACTGTCGCCTGATATCATCCAGATCATCGATGCTGAAAATATGGTGATCGGGATATCGCAGCATATCATAGGTTTGAACCCTTGCTGTCAGGTAGTCTTTCAACGGCCTGGGATTTGCGATGCCACATACTAATAGAATTTCTGTATCGGCCTTGATCTCAAATTCTTGTTTGGAAAATAAATGATAAGGTTTTCCGTAACTGATCTGTGTAAAAAAAACATGCTGCTCGGGCAATGGATGCAGTTCATGAATAAGTGCCTGTCTTTCTATTTCACTTAGATCGGGTTTACATTTGCTTACAATGATAATTTGTGCACGTTTGCTGCTTAGTCGGATATCACGCAGATCTCCTGCAGGCAACATCAGATCACGGGTATATAAATTTTTATATTCGGTCAACAGGATATTCAATCCGGCCCTAACTACCCTGTGTTGAAAGGCATCATCCAGAATGATCACCTGGGTATTGGGTTTATCGTGCAACAGTTGCGGAATGGCAACCAATCTTTCCTCCCCTACAGCTACCGTAATTTCAGGAAATTTCTGGTGAAACTGCATGGGCTCATCTCCGATCTCGAGTGCGGTGGTGGTATCATTGGCAATAGCAAATCCTTCTGTCTTTCTTTTATATCCCCGGCTTAGGGTTGCCGTATTATATTGCTTGGATAAAAGTCTGATCAGGTATTCCACCATGGGCGTTTTCCCTGTCCCCCCCACGGCAAGATTGCCTACACAGATCAATGGAAAATTAAAATTGGATGATTTCAGGATCTCCTTATCGAACATTAAGTTGCGCAACCAAACTACTCCTCCATAGACCAAGGAAAAAGGTAAAAGCAGGTATCGAAAACTTTTCAGCAACGGGTGACCAGGTTTAAATGAAAAAATGAATCAATTGTTGATAAAGATAGAAAAGATTGTGGTGCCATAGTGGCGCTCTGTTTTATAATGTGCAAACTTTTTATAATCATTGCGGGGAGTATGTTCCAGCACAAACCAACCATTGGGCTTCAGCAATTGATGCTGAAATATTCGAATAGGCAGGTCATCGATGCTGGCCAAGGCATAGGGCGGACCGGCAAAGATGAAATCGAATTTATTTTGGCAGTTTTCAATATAACTGAACACATCCATCTTTACCACCTGAAAATGTTCAAATTGAAGGGCTTCAGCAGTTGATTTGATATATGTATACATCTTACTGTCCTTTTCCACAATGGTATTGGAAACCGCTCCCCTGCTGGCCAATTCATAACTGATGCTGCCCGTACCTCCGAAGAGATCCAATACATCAAGCTCTTCAATGTCCAGATTATTCTGAAGGATATTGAACAACCCTTCTTTAGCAATATCCGTAGTGGGCCGGGTATGCGGCATATGTGCAGGAGGATTGATCCTTCTGCCTCCGTGTGTACCACTGATTATACGCATAAGGCCTGAATAAAAACTTGGCTGAAAAAATGTGGTGGAAAATGATCGGTCCCAGTTTTACAAGTGATGTCTGCTGGCCATTGAACCATTTCTATATGCAGAAAATATTTACTGATCGTTTCAAATAAATTCGACTTAGCGTCTACCATACCGCATAAACGCAACTGAATGGTATTTACATCAAGATTGAACTGAGTACTCATATTCAATAAATGATAAAGCGCATCCAGGGGCTGCTGAAAATTGAATGATCTGATCATCTGCAATTTTCCTGCTACATGAAGCATCGCTGTAAATCGATTGTTATAAAAGATCAGCAGCAATTCATCAGGCACCTTGTTTGAACAAACCGGAAGCAGTGCATATTGATGTACCTGCGTAGCTGAACTGAAATGCGATCTCATTAATTTTTCAATTTGCTCCGGAATCCGATACAGCGCATGCATATTCAACTGATAAATAAAATCGGTTTTTAAGGTACCGTTCTCCGCATCTCCATAAACAAGATCCAGCATCTCGCCGGCATGAGCATCATCCATTAGTTCATGGGGTACCAACAAACATTCGGGGAATGACCAGATGATATGCGTTTTTTCAAAACGATTTGAAAGTGACTGTTCTTGTTTCAGCACGGTTTGTATGGCCTCAAACAATTCTGACTGATCTAATTCCGGCGAAAACGAATACAATACGGCACCGGAAATATTTTTTTGATGATCCATTACCACATAGGAAAGCCCTGTAGCACCCAGTTCTATATACAAACCGCTATGGCTGGTATCGGTTACTGTAACGGGGATTTGAAATGTTGGTTGCACGTTTGTGGTTTGGGGAGGCAAAATAAGATATTTTTGCTGACTTTATGGAAAGTACAGCGGCAATAAAAGATTTAAGAGTTCAAGTGAATAACAGGCAGATCCTGTCTATCGCCTTGCCCATTACCCTGGCTATCTTGATCCCGCAGATCAATATGCTCACCAATAGTATATTTCTCGGCAACCTCAGCACCGAAGCTTTAGGCAACGCCGGTATCACAGGGGTTTTTTATTTGATATTTGCCGTAGCCGGACATGGACTCAACAATGCCCTTCAATCCGTATTCTCGCGATATGCAGGCAGCGGGAATAGTGAAAACTTTAAAACTATCCTGGCGCAAGGCATCCGGGTGAGCTTGCAGTTTGCCCTGGCCGGCATATTGATCACCTGGTTCATTGCCCCTTATATTTTACAGCAGGTAGCAGACCCTAAGGCCTATCCGCAGGAGATCAGTTTTTTAAAGATCAGGATCATGGGACTCCCCTTTCTGTACTTGTTTCAAATGGGTAATGCCTTCTTGGTAGCTTCATTGAATAGCCGCTACCTCATGATCGGTTTTATCTGTGAGGCCCTTGTAAATATCCTGCTCGATTATTTACTGATCAAAGGTAGATTTGGATTTCCACAATTGGGTTTTAACGGAGCTGCAATCGCATCAGTGATCGCGGAAATGGTTGGAATGATCGTTGTGGTGATCGTATTATTTAAAACAGGATTAAAAAAGCAATACGGCTTACTCAAAGATTTTATTTATCACAAAGCCATCACCCGCGAGATCCTGAATATTTCGGCTCCGCTGATGCTTCAATACGTGATCAGCGTTACTACCTGGTTGGTATTTTTTATCCTCATCGAAGAAAGACATGACCCCATTGCAAAAGCGGTGAGCAATACCATGCGCAATGTATTTGGATTGGTGGGCGTTTTTGTTTGGGCCTTTGCCGGCACCTGCAATACGATGGTGAGCAATTTAATGGGACAACAAAAAGAAGAGAAGGTACTGGAAGCCATTACCCGCATCATGTTGTGGAGCCTTGGCCTTTGTATCCTGATGTGCCTGTTCATCAATATTGCCCCGCAACAATTCTTTGCCATGTTTGGACAACGAGAAATTTTTATCGAACAGGGCGTACCGGTAGTTCGTGTGGTAAGTATCGGGATGCTTTTTATGAGCATCGCTAATATCTGGCTGAATGGCGTTACCGGTACCGGAAAAACGAGGGTGAACCTGGCCATAGAGATCGTATCCATCACCGTTTACCTGGCCTATACCTGGTATTTTATGCGGATGCATTATATTTCACTGGCCATGGCCTGGAGCAATGAACTGGTCTATTGGTTCACCATCTTCATCCTGTCATTCATTTACCTACGAAGCGGTAAATGGAAAACAAAAATAAAAGACAGCAATTCTTAATTACCGTTCCATACATTGTTCGCAAAATTCATATCTGGAAATGCCTTGTCGGGATCCAATTCAATTTTTTTGATGGCTCCGGTGGTAGGCAGTTTTACTTTCCAGTTATCAGTATTATTCCAAACCTCTACCGGTAATTTAATAACCCCTTTTTCTCCGGTCTTAGTTTCATAAGCCAATATAACGGGCATGGCCATCTGTTCCAGATTGGCAATGGTTACAATAGCGCCTTCTGCTGCATTCCCATTCTCGTATTTCACATCAACGATCGATTGATCCAATTTATAATTTTCGAGGAACCAGCCTTTCCAGAACCAGCCCAGATCTTCACCCGAAGCATTCTCCATGGTTCTGAAAAAATCCCAAGGGGTTGGATGTTTGAAAGCCCAAAGTCTGACATAGGTCCTGAAGGCATAATCAAATCTTTCAGGCCCAAGTACGTAATTGCGCAACAATTCTAATCCATAACCGGGTTTGAAATATAGGGCTATGCCGATATTGGCTTCTTTCATCGCATCAGGTGTAGTAAAAATGGGTTCTGTATTCTTGCCAAACATATAGGGTCCGGCAAAATCCATTTTGGTGGGTGGATTCTTATATTCTCCATTGTTGAAATCATCATCGGCCAAAGAATTGATGAACGTGTTAAACCCTTCATCCATCCATCCATATTTTCTTTCATTGCTGCCCACGATCATGGGGAACCAGGTATGTCCGAATTCATGATCGGTTACGCCAAATAATCCATTGGTTTCAGCTTTCCATCCGCAGAATACGATCCCCGGATATTCCATTCCACCTACATTACTGGCCACATTGGTAGCTACCGGGTAAGGATACTCGAACCATCGTTTGCTATAATTCTCAATACTGCCTTTGGTGTATTCTGTGGCCCTACCCCAACCTTTACGGCTGCCGGTTTCAGCCGGATATACACTCATGGCCAAAGAAGGTTTTCCACTGGGCAGGTTGATCCTTGCTGCATCCCAGATAAAACTTTTGCTGCTGGCCCAGGCCACATCTCTGGCGTTGGTCATTTTATAATGCCAGGTACGGGTAGCATTTGGTACCGATTCATTCAATTCAGTTTCTGTTCTGATCATCACGGTAGCATCCGATTTCCTGGCCTGTGCCAGCCGGCTGATCTGTTTGGCCGTCAACACTTCCGATTCATTTTGTAGTTCGCCGCTGCACACCACAATATGACTTGATGGTGCGGTCAGGTAAACATCATAGTCGCCGTATTCCAGATAAAATTCACCGGGACCCAGATAGGGCAAGGTATTCCAGCCTTCCACGTCATCGAACACACACATACGGGGATACCATTGCGCCACGGTGAAAATATTTCCATTCTTTGTTTGCACAATGCCGCAACGATCGGCACCATATTCGGGAAGTGTGAATTTGTAATCAATTTTTAAGGTTACCACATCGCCTGAAGGATTTAATACTTTAGGCAAACGAACCTGCATACGGGTATCGCTGATGGTATAATCCACTTTCCCGGTATAGCCGGAAATAGATACTGCATTGATGGTATATCCGCCATTGAAATCAGATTTTGAATCGCCATATCTGCTTCTGCTTTCTAAAGGCATTCTTGCCTGTCCCCTGCTGTCCTTATTGAAGAGGTTCTGGTCGAGCTGCAGCCATAGATAGGGCAATGTTTGCGGACTATTATTCTTATACGTGATCAGCACGGTTCCGCTGATCTCATTGGTTTGATCGTTCAAATTTGCAGTGATCTTGTAATCGGCTTTATTTTGCCAGTAACCAGTATTGGGGGCTCCGTTGGCTGCCCGCGTAATAGAACTGCCGGTGGTATAGAACTTTGGCGAGAACAATAAATGCGGGTCGTAATTAGAATGATAGCTTGCTGCATTTTGTGCAAATGAAGAAACTGTAATCAGAAGGGTTATCAGGCAAGATGCCATTGCTTTTTTGATCATGTGGATAGATTATGAAACCGAAGATAATTAAATCTTGCAGTTAACTAGGCATGAGGAATAGAAATGAAAATTATTGCCAGTCTTTTAACAATTTCCTGCCTTCTGTTTTAATATTGGGGTCATCTTCGGTCTGATTAGGCAGGTTAAGCATGGTTTTAATAGCTGCAATGGCTTTATCCTTTTCATCATTCCGGTGGTAGGCCTTGGCCATTTCAAAATAATTGAGGATAAAACCGCCGGTGATGGCTTGTGATCTTTCAAAAGCTTGGATGGCATACTTGAGTGAGGATTCAGGCAAGCCACCATAAAATAATTTCACCGCAGTTCTTTCAATGAAGTTGAGGTTACTGATCTCATAATGCCACCTGCCCAGGATATGCCAGGCTAAAAAATTATTGGGGTTTGATTTAAGCGCGATATCTACATATTTGCGGATATCTTTTGCATTTTCAATTTTTTCTTTGCCCGACTTGCTCATGGTACTCCTACCCAATGACATGGCCATTGAACAGCAGGCTTCAGAACTATTAGGATCTACTTTTAGTGCAGTTTGTGCATAGATCGTTGCCGCCTGATAATAATTGTCGCGTGAAGCGGGATCTGTTTCTCGTTTGCCAATCCGGCTACACAATTCGCTGCATTTACTTAGGGCATGAACTTGGGTAGATTTGATCTTCAACACTTCTTTATATTTCGCGAAAGCAGCCATTTCATCCGGGAGGGATTCAAGTCGGTTGGCCTCAGTCAATAGTTGATTGATATCCTGCGCGGCAGGAAATAAAAATGAAAGAACCGCGAGTGATAATAAAAAAAACGATTTCATGTTAATATTGTTTTGTACAGGTAACACCTACCGTACCTTCAAATCCTTCAATAGGAGGATTTGATTTTTCAATACGAATTTGCAATTTTCTGATGCGGGTATCCAATTCGCTGATCGATGCTAATAATTCCTGTCCAATGGTTTCCAGCAATGGAGTAGCGATCGACATACGTTGTTTCACCAATTCATACACTGTAACATAATTAATGGTATCATCCAATTCACGAATGAGCTCGCTCCGATCAAAATCGATATCAATGTTCACTATAAATTCATTCCCGATCAATCTTTCTTCCTGGTGAATACCATGGAAGCAAAAAAAACGCAATTGATGAAGATGAATGGTTACCATGATGATGTGTTATGTTGATCAATGTGATCCTTTTGCACTCAGGTAGCGCTCTGCATCGAGTGCAGCCATACAACCTGATCCGGCAGCCGTTACGGCCTGACGATACACTTTATCCTGAACATCGCCTGCGGCAAAAACGCCTTCCCTATTTGTTTTGGAGGTACCCGGAATTGTTTTGATATATCCGGCTTCATCCATATCGATCCAGTCTTTAAAAATATCGCTATTGGGCTGGTGACCGATGGCTACGAAAAATGCACTCACCGGTATTTCGCTGGTGGTTTGATCTTTGTTATTCTTGATGCGTACCGCCTCTACCTTGGTGGCGCCTAATATCTCATCAGTTTCACTGTTCCAGTACACGGTGATATTGGATGTATTGATCACCCGATCCTGCATTACTTTACTGGCCCTCATTTCGTGTCGCCTAACGATCATGTGTACATGCGAACAGATCTTCGATAAATATAAAGCTTCTTCTGCGGCGGTATCTCCTGCCCCAACGATGGCAACTTCTTTTCCTTTAAAGAAAAATCCATCACATACAGCACAGGCACTAACGCCATAGCCGTTCAGCCGTTGTTCGCTTTCCAGTCCGAGCCATTTTGCAGAAGCCCCTGTTGAAATGATCACAGCATCCGCTTCGATCCATTTTTCTTCATCGATCTCTACTTTAAGAGGTTGTGCAGAAAAATCAACCTTGGTTGCCAGTCCGTACCGGATATCGGATCCCATGCGTTTGGCTTGTTGTTCAAAATTCACCATCATATCAGGACCTTGTATGCCTTCCGGATAGCCAGGATAATTTTCTACTTCTGTTGTGATGGTCAATTGTCCACCGGGTTGTATTCCCTGATAAAGCACAGGATTCATTCCTGCTCTTGCTGCATAAATTGCTGCGGTATAGCCTGCAGGCCCTGAGCCGATGATGAGGCAATGTACTTTTTCATTTTCCATACGAATGCTATTTCTGATGTTTACGAATGTAAAGGATTATTTTTTAATTATCGGGCGATGATGGTCTTGTACCAACTGGCATATCCACAAAATGCGCCCAGTGCACCGTTGCTGATATTCCCGATAACTTTATTCGGTTGTGAAAATGGATTCCCAATGGCACCTTGTGCAAATTCCCAGGTATTCCAGAACGTGTAGGTGGCTTTGTCGATATTGCTGATCTTTAACGTAACGGTATCCCCTCTTTGAAAAAAATTACTATCAGGCGAAATGCGGTTATTGATATCGATGCCGGGCTCTACCTGCACGGTATAGGTGGTGCCGTCGATCACCGCATCATCAAATACAGAGTTTTGTCCGGGTAAAAAACTTTCTCCGTTCTTGCTCGTAAAATAACGGATATAATTTCCTAATCCAGGAGGATCAGTAACCTTGCTCATCAACACTCTTTTATTGGAATCAGGATTTAAGGGCGCTGTTTTAAACCAAATGGAATCGGGGTATTTGGTAAGCGGCGGAATGAATGTTGTGGAGGAATAATGTTTACCGGCTACATCAATATCCAGATAATATTGTTTTCCAAATTGACCCGTGAAAGCGGTCGACATATTGCTGGAGTCGATCAGGTACGCATATCCTACATATCCGCCTCCCAGTGGGAATGCATATTCTTTTAATTTATGATTAAGCGGTCCGCTGCGCAGGACGATATTGGCATTGTGCACAAACAACCCGGCCAATAGTTGAGGATCTATCTTGCTGTAATAATCGAAACTATTGGTGAGCACCACCGTGGGGTATTTACCCGATTCTATCTGTGCATCCACTACCAGCAGGTCATCAGCATTCTTTAAATTGAAATTGATATTTTTTTCGCAGGATGAAATGCCGATCATCAGCACTGCAATCAGTAAGCATTGTTTCATTGATACAAAATTACATCATGAACTTCGATAAAATTTTATGGCAATAGAATATTAACAATTGTCATAAAAAAATCCTCCTACAGGTGCAGGAGGAAATAAATTAATTGTGTCAAATATCATTAACCCAGATAAGCTTTCAAGGCCCCGCTGTAACGTGCTTTTTGCAGGCGTTTGATGGCCCTTTCCTTGATCTGGCGTATACGTTCTTTGGTGAGATCATATTTCTGACCGATCTGTTCAATGGTAACCCCATTTTCACCATCCAGTCCGAAATAAGCATTTACAATTTCAGCTTCCCTAGGACTTAATGATTTAAGTACCCTGCGGATCTCATTCTTCAATGAGTCATGCATCACATCTTCATCGGTTTCATCAGCGCCTTTCAGCAGGTCGCCCATGGCCACATCTTCAGCTTCGTGCACGGGTGCATCCAGTGAGGTGTGACGGGTATTGCTCTGGAAAATATTATTGATCTCGGTTTCGCTCATTTCCAGCAATTCTGCCAGTTCTTCAGTAGATGGCTCACGCTCATGCTCTTGCTCAAATGCCATATAAGCCTTATTGGCTTTATTGTAGGTTCCGATCTTATTTTGGGGTAACCGCACCAATCTGCCTTGTTCAGCCAGGGCCTGAAGGATCGATTGACGGATCCACCATACCGCATAGGAAATGAACTTAAAACCCTTGGTTTCGTCGAAACGCTGGGCGGCCTTGATCAATCCGAGATTACCCTCGTTGATCAGATCACTTAAAGAAAGTCCCTGATGCTGATATTGTTTGGCCACAGATACCACGAAACGCAGATTGGCTTGCACCAGCTTGTCTAATGCACGCTGGTCGCCCATCTTGATCTTCTGTGCCAGTATGGTCTCCTCTTCAGGGGTGATCATGGAGATCTTGGAAATTTCCTGAAGATATTTTTCAACTGCCTGAGAATCACGGTTCGTTATCTGGGTAGCGATCTTAAGTTGCCTCATTTTCTTGAATTATTATACTGAATTGTAACGCTTGAACGACAAAATTGTTAAGAATAGACTGCGAAATATTGGTTAATTCCACAAAATAATCTACAAAATAGTGTGCAAAATTACATCAAAAAACCCGTATTTCATAGTGATATTGCATAAAAGGGATGAATGGTGGATAAATGGTAAATTAAAGAGATATAATATTGATGTTTTAACTTTAAATATACAATTCAGATAATATATGAAGCTGCGGTTCTTTTGCCCCTTTGTGGCATCGATCCTCCTTGTTATATTTGTTCTATGATAACAGATCTGCGTTCGGATACCTTTACCAAGCCAACGGCAGCCATGCTGGATGCCATGTTCAAAGCCCCTGTTGGAGATGATGTTTTTGGGGAAGACCCCTCTGTGAATGAACTGGAAGCCAAGGCTGCTGCCCTATTTGGAATGGAGGCGGCCTTATTTTGTGCCAGTGGAACCATGACCAACCAAATAGCCATTAAATGCCATACCCAGCCCGGAGATGAGGTCATTTGTGATAAAAGCAGCCATGTTTACATTTACGAAGGCGGTGGCATCGCTTTTAATAGCGGCAGTCAGGTAAAGGCCATTGATGGAAACAGGGGAAGGATCACGGCAGAACAGGTAACGGAATCCATCAACCCCGATGATCCACACCGTGCCAGAACCAGTCTGGTTAGTCTTGAAAACACTGCTAACCGAGGCGGTGGAGCTTGTTATAATTTCGCTGATTTAGAATCAATTAGGGATGTTTGCTCAAAATATAATTTAGGTTTCCATTTAGATGGAGCGCGTATTTGGAATGCCCTGGTGGCGAAGAAAGAGACCCCAATTCAATATGGTCAATTATTCGATTCAATCTCTATTTGTTTAAGTAAAGGGTTAGGTGCTCCTATTGGAAGCCTTCTGCTGGGAAAACAACCTTTTATAAAACAGGCCCGCAGGTTCAGGAAGGTTTTGGGGGGTGGCATGCGTCAGGCCGGGTACCTGGCTGCAGCGGGTATTTATGCGCTCGACCACCATATTGATCGGTTAGAAGAGGATCATCTTCATGTTTCTCAAATTGCAGAGGCCTTAAAGAAAAAAGATTTTGTCGGAAATATCTTAGGTACGGAAACCAATATCCTGATATTTGAAGTATGCAATAGCTATACTCCGGTATCTTTTTGCAACAAACTCAGGCAACACAAGATCCTTTGTATGCCCATCTCGGCTACCCAGGTGAGAATGGTAACCC
>Ga0194037_1000386_pt1 | contig 34749 bp, 24 predicted proteins | sample JunL306m_MetaG_FD_148653 | JGI IMG/M metagenome (GOLD analysis project Ga0194037, IMG submission 148653) | Anoxic zone freshwater microbial communities from boreal shield lake in IISD Experimental Lakes Area, Ontario, Canada - Jun2016-L304-6m | ecosystem: Environmental > Aquatic > Freshwater >... | reverse complement strand
ATCTAACAACCAACACGCTGGATGCCGACTTCGACCTCAACAGTCTCACGTTCAACTCCCTGGGCGGCGGGGTGACCCTTGGCGGCAGCAAGATGCTGACCCTCGAGGCCACCACCGCCAACGGCAACCCCATGGGCAATGGCATCACCTCCAGCGGCACCAACACCATCACCGCCAAGGTCGGGCTGGCCGCCAGCCAGACCTGGACTGTGGCCGCCGGCGGCAATCTGACGGTCAAGGGCGCGATGAGCGATTTCGGCGGCGGCTGCACTCTCACCAAAGAGGGCGTCGGCACGCTCAGCCTCAGCGGCGCCAACACCTTCAGTGGTGTGCTTAAAGTCAACAAGGGCATCCTCGAGATACGCAACACCGCCGCCACCGCGGGCGGAATCGCGGGCAACATCATCGTCGCCAGCACCGGCAACACCAGCACCGGCGGATCCCTGCAACTCGCCGCCAACGGCAGCATCACCCTGACCGATAGAAACATTGTCATCCAGGGGGCGGGGGAGTCGGGTAGCAACCTGACCGCCGCCCTCTACGGCCTGCAGGGCATCGTCACCTGCAATGGCAGCATCACTCTGGACGGCAGCGGCACCTACCGGCTCTATGCGCGGGCGATGAACGTCCCTCTAACCGACTTTCGGATCAACGGCGCCCTCGCGCGCAGCGGATCCAACACCGGCGGGTTGGTGTTGCAGGTCGACGGCCAATCGCTCAACTACACGGTGGGCGGCCTGATGACCCTCAACGCCCCGCTCGACAACAACGGCGGCGCCGTCACCGTGACCGGCACCAATCTGGGGACGCTGCTGCTCAACTCCGGCGGCAACGACCTCGGCGATGTCACCCTCAACGGTGCCTACACCACCGGAGCCGCGCCCATGTTCACGACGGTCAGGCTGGGCACCAGCGATGCGCTCGCCACCAGCAAGAACCTCACCCTCACCAAGGGGGTCTTCGACCTGGCGGGCAACTGCCAGACGGTCAATGCCCTGAGCGGCGTGGCCGGCGTCGCACTGATCACCAACTCGGCGGCGGCCACCACCAGCACCCTGAGCGTCGGCAACGGCAATGGCAGCGGCACGACCTTCAGCGGGGTGATCGAAAACGGCTCGGGCACCCTCGCCCTGGTCAAGACCGGCAGCGGCAGCCAGATCCTCGCCGGGGCTAACACCTACGGCGGCGGCACCACCGTCAATGCCGGCACCTTGATCTTCACCCAGGCCACCGCGCTGGGCACGGGCGCGGTCGGCTTCGGCGGCAATGCATCGCTGCAGGCGGGTGCAGCCGCGACGCTTTCTAACGATATCGGGCTGGCCCCGGAGATTGCTGGCATTTTCGACACCCAGGCGTATGCCGTGACGCTGGCGGGCACCGTGAGCGGCGCGGGTGGCCTGACCAAGATCGGCACGGGCGCGCTCACCCTGACCGGCAGCAACAGCCACAGCGGCATCAGCAGCGTGAGCGCGGGCACGCTGGCGCTTGGCAGCGTCAACGCCCTGCTCAACAGCACGCTCGACACCGGCGCGAGCGGCAGCCAGGCGGTCGCCTTTGTCGTCGCCGGCACTAACACCTACAACCTTGGCGGCCTGCAAGGGTCTAACGCCCTGGCGCCGGGAGCCAACACGCTCAGCGTCGGGAGCAACGGCGGCGACACCCGTTTCGCGGGCGTCATCAGCGGCACCGGCGGCCTGACCAAGACCGGAGCTGGCACGCTCACCCTCAGCGGTGCCAACAGCTACAGCGGGGTGACCAATGTCACCCAGGGCACGCTGGCGCTCGGCGCGTCCAGCCTGGCGGCGGCGACCCACGTCTGGCTGGCCAGTGGCGCGGTGCTCAACCTCACCTCCGGGACCAGCCTCTCGATTGGCAAGTTCTACGTGGATGGCCAGTCCCAAACCAGCGGTGTTTACGGCGCACCGGGGTCGGGCGCGCAGTTCGAGCGGAGCGGTCTCGCCGGTCCCGGCACCCTCACCGTCACGGGTTCCACCAGCGACGCGAGCAAGGCGGAGTTTTTCCGGCTGTTGGATTTCACCAACGCCTCGCTCTATACTTACAATTCAGGGCTGACTGCGGTCAAAACGGAACTGGCCAAGACCACGCCCAACTACAGCGCGGCGATGGCCGGCTTGTGGAGCGCGCTGCCGGCCCGCAGTTACTCGGGCGGGCTGTCGCGCGTGACGGCCGATTCCACCCAGTTCGCGCAGGATTTTTTCAACTGGATCGACCTCGACCACCCGGGGCTGGAAACCACGCGCGGCGAGGTGCTGGCGGGGAACTATCCGGCGGCGCTGGACGCGTGGCGCGACTACACGGTGGCCAAGTTCCGGCGGCTGGGGCTGCCCCAGCTGTATCAGCAAACCTACAAGTCCCACCCGCGGCAGCAGAGCATCGCCGCGCTGTTGCTCGGAGAAACCACCTATGCGAACTACCTGGCGGCGGCCAGCGGCGGCGGTATCGACTTTTACGAAATCTACGGCATGTCCGGCGCGCCCGGGACGATTGGCCCGATCAACTGGCTGGCCCAGCCCGCCACCACCGACACCTCGCTGGACACCAAATACAGTTATTCCAACTTCACCTTCGCCAGCCCGCTGGTTTACCGCTACTGGAACGGGGGAATCATCGCCGGCGGCACCAACACCAACCTCGCTCTAACCGGATCCGGCACCCAGGTGACCGCCGCGTTCATCGCGCCGCACGGCTTGGCCACCGGGCAGATGATCAACATCACCAACGCCGCGCCCGCCGCCTACAACGGCCTGTTCCGGGTGACCGTGCTCGACCCGCTGCGCGTCTCCTACACCACCCTGGCGACGATCACCAGTTCACCCGCCACCAGTTGGAGCCGGACGGCGACCTACGCGCGCGAACCGGCCGCCCTCCAGAAATGGTTTGAGATTCTGGGCGACTTTTCAACCCGCCAGAAGAGCCTGGTTTCGGCACTGCAATTGAATGACAACATTCCCAACCGCACCACCTACCGCACGCTCTACAGCAGCGTGGATTGGGGGGTGACGTCGGGCAATGTCCTGAGCCAGGGGACCCGCATGAAGGAGTTGCTCTCCGTCATCGCCCTGTATTGCAAACTGCTGCCGGAGGTGACCCCGGTGTGGCGTGACTGGGCCACCGTCATCCAGGATCCGATCACCACCCCGCTCGCGCCGGGGGCGAGCCAATTGATCCCCGCGGAGGCGCTGGCGCGCATCGCCCTCTCGCTCATGGCGGACACGCCGGAGGCGCTGATGCTGCGCTATTTCAAGGCCAGTGCGACGCCCAACCAGCGTTACAATGGTCTCAACGCCCTCTATCTGAACGCGCGTTGCTGGGAGGAGTTCAAGGCCGCGCCGGAGTTGTTGGCCCAGACCGATGCCGGGATCACGGATTTCTGCAACGGGATGTTCTATCCGGAGGGTGCGATGATCGAGCGCTCGCCCAACTACAACGAGGGCGACGCGGTTGCCATGCGCCAGATCATCACCTTCAGCGCGGGCGTGGCCACGCCGGGAGTCACCCTGTTGCAGACCAAGCTCGCGCAATACGACCGCGCCACCGCCTTCATGCAAACCCCGTTGGGCGGCCTGCCGCGCATGGCGAGCTACACCCCGGGCAACCCGCCCGCTCTGTGGCAAAGCGCGGCGACCGTCAGCTCCTGGCGCACCACCTTCCTGCAAAGCTCGTTTGCGGGATCCACCGAACCGACGGCAGCCGCGATCTACAAAGGGCTGCTCGACAGCGGGCAGGCCACCCCGGGGGCCAGCTCCATGGCTTTTCCCTATGCCGGCTACTACCTGATGCGCAACGGGTGGAGCAGCAAGTCGCATTTCCTCTACTTTGCCAACACCCCGCCGGGCAACGGCCACCGCCAGCTCGACCAGAACGGCATCCAGCTCAGCGCCTTCGGCCGGGAACTGGTCACCATCGCCGGGCCGCCGCCGTATGACCCGACCTTCGTCGACGCCAGCCAGGCCGCCGACTACGCCGGGTTCGCCGCCTATCAGGGGGAAAACTCCAGCTGGAAGTGCAACTCGGTGCTGGTCGATGGACGGTCGCAAAACGAAGGCAATACTTACAATCCGGTGGTCACCACCACCCCCATGCCCAACCCGTGGTTCACCTCGGCGGATTTTGATTACGTCGAGGGAACCTACAGCGCGGGTTACGGCGGCAGCGGCGTCTACAATCCGCTGTTAGCCAATGGCGACGCGGGCGCCGCGCTCACCGGCATCAGCCACCAGCGCGGCGTCCTGTTTCTGCGCCAGGCCGGGGTGTGGCTGGTGACCGACAAGCTGATCGCCGCCGGCACCACCAGCCACAGCTACCGGCAGGTGTGGAATTTCCCGGCGCGCAGCGGCACCGACGCGCTGGCGGGCTTCCTGCCCGGTGAAATCACCGCCGACGCCGCGCTCCAGACGATCCGCACCTCGTCCGCCACCGGCCCCAATCTCGCTCTCTATCATCTGGGGCCGGGCCCCGTCACCTACTCCACCTCCACCGGCTCGCGCGCCCCCTATCTGGGATGGTGGGGCCCGGGGATCGGCGGCCTGCGCCTGGCCACACCTAACATCCATGCGCTTTGGCAGGGCAGCGGCACCCAATTGCTGGTGACCGCCATCGTGCCCGCCGCCGCCGGCACCTCCGGCCCGGTGGCCGGCGGATTCACGCCCGGCCCGCTGGCTGGCAGCGGCGTGGTGGACACGACCTTCAGGCTGGTCAATGGCGAGTGCGTGCGTTTCGTCCAGGCGCTGCAACCCCAGACGGTTCTGATAGGAAACCGCAGCGTCACGGCCACCACCGTGCTCATCGTGACCGCGCCCGATCTGACCCGGCGCGGCATCGTCATTGGAGCCGCTGGCATGGCGCCGCTGCCCGCCGCGTTCGCCTTCACCGCCGGACCGCAAAGCTTCAGCGTCACGGCACCCATCACCACGCCTGCCGCCTTCACATGGGCGGCGGGCGGCAGTTTCACCGTCCCCGCGACGGCCGATCCCGCCGCGGCGAATGTGGCCGCTCTATCAGTCCAGGCGACGCCCCTGAGCACGCGCTCATTCCAGCGCGCCGGCAACGTGCCGACCCTCAGTTGGGCGAGTGACCCGGGGGCGCTCTATCAGGTCGAGTGGTCCGATAACCTGCGCGATTGGACTCAGGGTCCGGTCCTATCGGCCATTGGTGCCACCAGCTGCTATTCCGATCCGGCGGCCAATGCGGCGGCGCGCTTTTACCGGGTGCGGCGGATTCCCTGAGAGCATGGACGGCGCAGCGCCTGCTGCCTGGCGATGACTAGATTGGCCTTGCCCGGAATCCGGTAAAGGTCACGGAGGTGGGCCAGGAACACGGCATCCGTTTTTCCCTCGCCGAAGAGCAGGATGGACTTGCTGCGGGCCATCTTCAGAACACTGCGGGTTGCGGAATCGCGCCGTAGTATCCGGCATTGTAGCGGGCGAAGAAGTTTTCCTCGCGCCGGACGCCGGGAATGTCCGACAGGCGTTTGGCGTGGCTGACGCAATTGGCGTCCTTCTCGACCAACACAATCTGCTCCTTGGCCAGGCGGTTGAGGATCTCCACGTGGTGGCAGGTGAACAGGAGTTGGGCCTTTTTCGGGTTCAGCTCGAGGTCCGCGAATAGATCGAGCAGGGTCGGGATCAAGTGCGGGTGCATGTCGGACTCCATCTCGTCGATCACGGCGATGCCGCCGTCGGTGAGGACCGGGAAAAACCGGCGCAGCACCAGGAACAAGCGCTTGGTCCCGGAGGACTCCAGAGCCAGTGGAAACTCCACCTCGGCACCTTCCACCCGGTGGCGCACGAAGGGGAAGGGCACATCCTCCTCCCGCTGTTTGTTCGCATCGAACAAGGTGGTTTTCTTGATGGTGAAACCCGAAATCCCGAGATCCGCGGCAATCAGGCGTTCTTCGAGATTTTCCGCCAGGTGCGGGTTGGAGTCGAAGTAGGCCGCCGCCTCGATCAGCGATTGGAGTTCGTTGTCGCTCACCCCATCCTTCTTGCCGCTGCGGTTGACGTTGGTCTCGACCACCCCGAAGGCCCGGTCGATCCTGGCAATCTCCTCCGATCCGGTCAGCAGGCCGGCGGCAAACATCGAGGCGTTCGGACGGTCCTTGATCAGGCGGCTGATGGCCACCCGGTCCACATCGAAATCCCGGGCCGTGACTTTGCCCTCCGCATCCCGGGCCATCAGGGTGCGGAAATGGCCGGTCTCCAGATGGAATTGCGACAATTTCTCGCTCACCACCGTGCTCGGCAACAGTTCGCACTCGTAGCGGTAGAGGCTGCCGTTGCCTTCAAACTCGACCTTGAAACTCACCGGGTTGGCCTGGCTCAGATGGAAAAACCCGTCCACAGGAATGGGATCTTTTTCGCCGAGGTGCTGGTAGGAATGGCGCAGGAAGAAACTCAAGAACACCAGCCCCTTGAGCAGGTTGGTCTTGCCGGACGCGTTCGCCCCGAAGACACCCATCAGCAGCGACACCTGGTCGTTCGACACGGACGGAGCGAAACTGTGGTCCGTGTTCACACTCGCGCTGACCGCAAACGAAATCGCGACCGTCTCACGGTAGGAGCAGAAGTTTCCAAACTCGAAGTGGCGGATCATGGCGAGGGAAGTAACACCCATAAAACGTAAAAATGAAAGACTTTTGCGTAAATTTCTGCGAAATCAGCAAATCTCACACGTTCAATGACTGGATCGGCTGGCGCTCAGGTGTGGACTGGACTGCGGCGAGCCATCGCCGCTTTGCCTGGCTGACAGACATCCCGCCGCCGCCCGTCGTCCCGGGGGGGCAAACCCGGTCCTGCGGGGAGTGGCCGTGGCGTGGAATCGTTGCCCTCTCCCAAAGCGGTGAGGCGCTGGCGCTTTCACCTTCAGTCCAAGGCCGCCGTCCCTTATGTCGATCTTGCCGGTGACGGCGGCGGAGATGAGGGAGCTGCGCCGCTCATCGAGCAACTCGATAGCCCGCTCGGCCTTGGTCTTCAAGCGGTCGAGTTAGGCGCGCGTTCTATCGGAACTGACAGGACAATGCACGCAACATCTCGAAGGTGTTGCAATAGCTCACTCCGAAGTGGTCGCAAACATTCGGCACCGGGACCCTGGCCTTGGCATCATCGCTACGGGATTCATGGGTCACCAGCATGTACCCACCATGTTTGGCCATGGCCACTAACCAGCCGTCGGCATCGCTGGCGAATTTGTTTTTGGCCGCAATATGGTAATCCCGCGATTGCACCCATTGCATCATCGGGGCATAGGCCGCAATCACTCCGCCCGCCGAATCGTCCAGGAAAAAATCCGCCGGCAATACCCGTCCCACCCAGTCCGCCAGCACGTCACCGCCCCGTTGAAGCTCAGTGAATACTCGGTGGGTGCTGAAGATCCTGCCCGCCGCATGGCCGGTTTGCACCGCCCTCCAAAAGCCGGGGCAAAGATCGAATGCGTAGTAGGATCGGTGCGCCGCGATCAGCACGTTGGCATCCAGCAGATATATAGGACCCGCCTCCGTCATACTGCGAATCCGAGCTCCTTTCCAAACCTGTCATAGCTGGTGCCGCTGAGGCCGGTGAGCTGATAGGCATCCCGATACTGCAAGCTGCCACCTTTGGCGGCGCTGTAAACCGCCGCCGGGAAACGCCTGCCCAGACGGCTGCCCAGCGTGAGATAAAAATTCCCGCCGCCAGAGCTGTGGGCACGCCGCTCGGCGGCCGCTTCCCTGTAGGTCTTGTAATAATCGAAATACTGCCGTCTGGAAATCAGCTCCAGATCCAAGGCCCGCCGCGCCACGACCACCGGACTGACCTTGAACAAGCGCGCCAAGCGCTCGAAAGGCTTCTCCCCGTTTCTCACGTCTTGCCAAGCGGGGGCCATTTCCTCCGCGGGCACCAGAAACTCAGCGGCCACATGGTTACAGAAAACCTCCACCACGTTTTCGGACGGCATCAGCTCCTTGAAATCAGTTAGCCCTCCCTGTCCCAGCCAGAGGTGCGCCAATTCGTGAACCAAGGTGAACATCTGGGCGGCTTTCGCATCCGCTCCATTGATGAAGATCACCGGCGCATAGGTGTCGCAAAGCACAAACCCCCGGAATTCATCCACATTCAGAGGGCGGTGGGTGTTATTTTCCACCACTCCGTTGATCATCACCAGCACGCCAAGGCCTTCGATTTTCTGAACCAGCAGGCGCAGGGCTTCCTCCCACGTGTCCAGTCTGCGGCTCCAGCGAGCCTCCAGCCCCAGGGTATTGCGAATTTCCAAGGCCACCTCCCGGGGAACATCCCGCACCGTGCGCGTGCCGACGAAATCGAGAGGGGATTCTCCCTGTTCGATGAGAAACCCGCGCATCCAATCCTGCCGCAGCTGCACCGCGTGGATCGTATCGAGCAGATGGGGCGAGGGCCGCGCCACCCGCCGGTCCGCCACCGTCCGAAAGTCCGGGATCGGCAGCGGTTCATCCGGGGGAGTCGTGAGGAAAAAATAGCCGAGCGGCGCGTAGGTGCGTGCCGCCAGTTTTTCCAACTGCTTCATGGTAGGATGTGCATCCCCCGCCTCCCACTTGGGAAATGCCGGAAAAGCCGCAGTCAATTCCTCCACGCTCCACCCGGAGCGCTCGCGCGCCCAGCGGATGAGCTCGGGAAGGATGGGGACTCGAACGGACATTCGAGGAGCAGGGTAATTGATCCTCTGGCAACCTCAAGCCTTCAGCGCATCAATCTGTCAGAGGGTAGTGCTCAGGTGTGGACTGCGGCGAGCCATCGCCGCTTTGCCTGGCTGACAGACATCCCGCCGCCGCCAGTCGCCCCCGGGGGGGAACCCGGTCCTGCGGGGAGTGGCCGTGGCGTGGAATCGTTGCCCTCTCCCAAAGCGGTGAGGCGCTGGCGCTTTCACCGCAATCCAAGGCCGCCGTCTCGGGGCACGCGCCTTGGACTGCGGCGAGCCATCGCCGCTTTGCCGTCGATAAAATGCATCCACCGGGTGATTTCGGGATCGTCAGCCCGTCACTCTTCGATTAGATTCATCCTCCCATGGATGAGCCTGGAAAAATCCGTTGGCCGCACGCGCCGCCACATTTTCTAGTCGGCACCGGAACTTTCATGGTGACCGCCTCCACCTACGGGAGAACCCGCCATTTCGGCTCGCGCAGGCGGTTGCGCTTTCTCACGGAATCCCTGTTACAAACCTGCGGCGACTTCGGTTGGAGCCTGGAAGCTTGGGCGGTCATGGCCAACCACTATCATTGGATCGGCAAGTCGCCATCATCCGGGGCCGAATCGCTCGGAGAATGGCTCGGCTCGGTCCACCGTCGATCCGCGCGCTTTGTCAACGAACTGGACGCCACTCCCGGGAGAAAGGTTTGGCACAATTACTGGGAGACGCGCCTGACTTTTGAAAAGTCTTATCTCGCCCGTCTGCACTACGTCATTCAAAATCCGGTGAAGCATGGTTTGGTCGCAGTGGCCGCCGACTATCCCTGGTGTTCCGCCGCGTGGTTTTCACAAAATGCCAGTCCGGCGTTTCAGAAGACCGTGAGTGCGTTCAAAATCGACCGATTGAGTATTGAGGATGATTTCTGAAGGGCCGCACGCCTTGGACTGCGGCGGGCACCGCCGCTTTGCCTCCTGGCCAACCGAGCGCCGCGCGCAGTCTGAGGTTCTGGGGGGATTGGAGAGGCATCGGCGGAAATCGACGCGCACCCCCAAACCTTTGGACTGCGGCGGGCACCGCCGCTTTGCCTCCTGGCCAACCGAGCGCCGCGCGCAGTCTGAGGTTCTGGGGGGATTGGAGAAGCATCGGCGGAAATCGACGCGCACCCCCAAAGCTTTGGACTGCGGCGGGCATGGGGGGGCGCGGTCAGCACCAGGGGCGGGTGCTGCGGAATAGGCGGGGGTGGCGGCTTTGCGGAGCTTCACCAGTTGATTGTCCCGTTTGAGTTTGGCGATGCGAAGGTCAGAAGTTTCAAGGCTGACGCGAATTATCTTCCCCCCCACCTTGGCTCGCAGGTAGAAAGTCCCGCCCCGATGTTTCACCAAGTTCTCGCCTGCCTGTTTTCAAGTGTCCATGCCTTGAGCATAGACACCGAATCGGCATTTAGGCAAGATGTGGTCAACGACGGTGGTCACTGGCTGTTAGTCGAAAGCTTTAAGTCATTGAAAACCAAGTAACGCCGGCTTAGCTCAGTTGGTAGAGCAGCTGATTTGTAATCAGCAGGTCAACGGTTCGAGTCCGTTAGCCGGCTCCACTTCAAAAACAGTGGAAACCGCCTGGTTCTAGGGGCTTTTGGCAGTTGGTGATTCTGGGCCGCTCTCCGTCGCTCCCCCGCGTTTCTCCGCCAATCTCAAAAAAAACGGTGCATTTTGGGCAACTGTTTGGGGAGTCTTAAATAGCTTCGTGGACGTCTCATCAAGGAGTTCCCCGGTTCGCTTGTCTCACTTCGGCAGCAGCGCGACCAATTCGTCATGCGGGCGTGCGATGACGTGGGCGGCGATAACCTTGCCGAGCGAGCCGACAGCCCGTTTCCCAGCTTCGATGGCAGCGGAAACGGCAGCGACATCTCCGCTGACGATGACTGTGACGTAGGCGGCTCCGATTTTTTCCTTGCCGACGATTTTCACATCGGCCGCCTTGAGCATGGCGTCGGTGGCTTCAAGGATGGCGGTGAGTCCTTGGGTTTCGAGGATGCCGATGGCTTGTGGTTTCATGTTCTTGGATGTTTCGGGGTTGGATGGATAGTCAGTGGGCAAAAGTTGGTCGCGTCCGCCGTAAAGCGGGTTGTTCGCATTGGGGAAATGGATCATCGGGTCGAATCCCAGGGCCGGGCGCGGGATGGTCCCCGTGATAATGGACGCGCCGAGCTGCGGGGCGAGTTTCTCCGCGGCATCAAGTGCGGCGCGGACTTGGGATACGTCACCTGTTAGTCGGATGATCAGATTCTCATTGCCGGTGCTTTCGAAGCCAAGGATGTGGACATCCGCCGCAGTGGCCGCTTCCTGCGCGAGCATGGCGGAAATGCTGAGAAACGGGGCTTCGATGAATCCAAGAGCTTGCATGGTGAGTTAACTGGCTTGGGCGGCTTGGATGTTTTTAAGCACCGCTAGGACGATGGCATCGACATCCATGGATGATGGCGGATTTTGCGGGGAGGAAATCCGGCACTCCCCCGCCGCTTCTGAAAATCCGCAACCGGCGAGCACGCAGGCCAGCTTGGAGCGCATCTCGGCGATGAGTCCTTGTTCGGCGGGTGAAAGCGGGAAGCGGGCGTTCCCGGCCTTGAAGCCGCGGAGCTCGTAGCCGGTGCGGAAGCCTTCGGGGAAGTTCGGCGCGCCGACCATCAGGGAAAATAGGTCGAGCAGCTCGAACTGGATTTGTTTCGCCTTCTCCCAATTGCCTGCGCGGGCGGCATGATAGAGGCTCATCACGACCTCGGGCACCACACCGGCGCTGGAAAGCGTGCCGCCGTCCGCACCCATGAAGAGGCCGGTGCAGAGCAGCTCCTCCCAACCGATGAGCACGGAAAAATCCGGGCGCTGGCGCTTGATGGTGTGCAGCGTCTGTTGGAAACGGCCCATGTCCTTGGATGTGTCCTTGGTGCCGACGATGCGCGGGCAGTCCATGGCGAGACGCTCCAGCACGGGCAGGGAAATTTCGTTGGCGAAGACCGGAATGTTATAAACCACGATGTCGATCGGAGACTTGGCCGCGAGCTCGCGGAAATAAGCCTCGATGCTTTCCTGCGTGAGTTTATAATAATACGGGCCGGTGATGGAAACCGCGCGGCAGCCGAGATCGGCGCAGTAGTTGCACATTTCCAGGACGAGGTCGATGTTCGCCTCCGCGGCACCGGCGAGGATCGGGCGGCCGTTGGCTTCCTCGCTGACGATGCGCACGACGGTGCGGCGCTCCTCGTAGCTGAGGCGGATAAACTCTCCCATGCTGCCGTTCGGATAGAATCCGGTGACGCCCTTGTCTCCCACCCAGCGGATGATGTGGCGGAGCTCGTCCTCATCGATGCGCCCCTTGGCGTCGTAGGGAACGATGTTAGGGACGAAAATGCCGTTGATGGTGGATTGGGAATGGGACATCGGGGATCAGTTTTGCGGATTGAGAGGTTTTACGCAAGTGGCTAGAGGCGGTAGATTTCGCGGGCGTTGCGGTGATACAGGCGGGCGAGTTCGTCTTCGGAGCAATCCGCCAGGACACCGTCCAGCAGTCGCGTCCAGGTGGCCAGATCGCGGGTCAGATTGCAAACCGGCCAATCGCTGCCCCAGATCACGCGGTCCCAGCCGAAGCAATCGATGGCGTGCTCGACGACCGGGCGCAGAGTGTCTGCGGTGATTTCACCGGCGGCGTAGGCAATGATGCCGGAGATCTTGCAGGCGAGATTCGGGCGGCGGGAAAGGTCCTTGATGCTGGTGCGCCAGAAATCGAGGTCACCTGAGGCAATGTCCGGCACTCCACAGTGGTCGAGGATGAAACGCGTTTCCGGGCAATGATCAACGAGCACTGCGGCGATCGCGTGCTGACGCGGAAGCACGCAGATATCAAAAGTAAGACTGGCCTGGCCAATGCGGGCGATGTTCTCGCGGAAACCTGCCGTCGTGGACAAATCGTCGGGCTGGGTGTGCAGCACGCGGCGATAACCGCAGAGGCGGGGATGCGCGGTGCGATGGAGCCAACCGGTGATGTCGCCGTTTTCCGGACGGCAGGCAGCGACGACTCCGGAGATCCCATTCGCAGCGTTATCCGCAAGGTTGCCGAAAAACGCGGCTTCCGCCGCAGCCTCCACGAAGGGAACATCGACCTCCATGAAAACCGATCCCACCACCTCCAAGCCGCTCGCGGCGGCGCGGTATTCCTCAAGGCGAAACTCCCTCCCCGCCAGCGCGGGGAAATCCGCAGTCCAGTCGTAGGAAAAACGCTCTGGATCGAGTAGGTGCTGGTGGGTGTCGATCCGTTTCATGGTGCCGCCGGATGTCAGATTAAATCACAAGAGGCACCCGGCTCCTGCGGGGCCAGATAGACGCCGCCCTCCACCCGGACCGGGTGAACGAACTTGGTCTTCAGGTGTGGGATGTGCTCCAGGAAGAGCGCCTCGTGGCCCATGGCGATGTGGTTGAAGAGCACGAGGTGCTGATGGAGCTGGCCCATGTCTCCGACATGCGGGACGACGGGGACGCCGGCCTTGCGAGCCATGAGGCTGACGGCGAGGAACTCGCTCACGCCCGCCACACGCACGGCGTCCACCTGGCAGAAGCCGAGGCACTCCAGTTGGAGGTAGTTCTTAAAGATGACTCGGTTCGGAACATGCTCGCCGCCGGCGATGCGATGACGGCCGATCGCATCGGCCAGCGTCTTGTGCGCGAGAATATCGTCGGGGTGGGTGGGTTCCTCGATCCAGAACGGATCCATCGGCAGCAGCTTCTGGCAGATGTCGAGTGCCTGCGGTAGTGTCCATTGCTGGTTCGCGTCCACCATCACGCGCACCTCGTGGCCAGCGGCTTCGCGGACGATGCTGGCCCGCCGAATGTCTCGCTCGGCCTCCTTCGAACCGACCTTGAGTTTCATGGCGGTAAACCCGGCGGCGACGGCCTTTTTGGTGTTATCACGCACCTGCTCGTCTGAATAGTTGAACCAGCCCACTGAGGTATCGTAGCCGGTGTATCCGGTTTTCAACACGCCGGTGCGCGATTCTCGGGTCGGCGTGGCAGCAGCGAAGATCGAGAGCACGTCGGTGTGCGTGAGGTAGTCCTCCAGGTAGGAAAGATCCAGTGTGGCGAGGACCTCGGCGGGGGTGAGTTCCAGCAGGAGTTTCCACAGTGGTAGTCCGCGGGTTTTTGCCCAGAGATCCCAGCAGGCGTTGGTGACGGAGGCGAGCGCAAGTTGCACGACGCCCTTGTGCGGGCCGAGCCAGCGGAACTGTTGTTCGTCGGCCATTTCCTTCTGGAGCGAGCCGAAGTTGGCCATGATTTCCTCGATGTCACGGCCTTGCAGGCGGGCGGCATAGAACCCGGCGGCCTTGCAGACCAGGTCGTTGCCCTCGCCGAGCGTGAACGCGAGGCCGGAGCCGGTGCGGCCCTTGTCATCGGCTAGCAGCGTGACGGCGTAGGAATAGATCGGATCCTTGTGGATGGCATCGCTGCCATGGCCGGAGCCGATCGGATAGCGGACGTCGCGGGTGGAGATGTGGGTGATCATGGAGGGAGCTTATTTGACGTTGATGGGAGCGATGTCCATTGCGGCCTTGTCCAGTTCGAGTTTCACGACCACGTCGATTTCCTTCGGGTTCTTGGGAGCAAGCGTGAGCGTGAGTTCCGTGTCGGACTGGCTGGTTTTCACTTCACCGCCGGTGAGGAGTATTGCGGAAACGACCTTGGCCGGGAGGGCGGGGAGTTTGATGACATCGCCACTGCGTTTGAGGAAATGCAGATAGAGGGTCATGTCCTTGCGGGTGCAGGCGAAATCGGTGGTGGGCTTGTAGGGACCGCCGCGTGTGCCGAGCAGGCTTTCGCCGTATTTTGCGAGCCAGTCGCCGACATCCTTGAGGCGGTTTGCTTGCTCAGGTGCGATGATGCCTTCGGGCGTGGGGCCGACGTTGAGCAGCACGTTGCCATCGCCACCATTGCCGAGGACCAGCATTCGCAGGCAGGCTTCCAGCGGTTTCACGCCATCGTTGGAACCGCCCCAGGCCCAGTGGTTGTGGGCGGAGACGGTCATACAGGATTCCCACGGGCGGTCCATGTTGAAGCCGCCGATCTTCTGCTCGGGCGTGTCGTAGTCGCCGCCGTCGCCGGTGCGGTTGTTGATGAGGATGTCCGGCTGGAGTTTGCGCACGAGGTTGATCGTGTTGACGCCGCGGCCCTTGAACTCCTGTGGAACGTCGTTCCAAATGGTGATGAGCGGCCCGTATTGAGTGATGAGCTCCTCGAGCTGGCCCAGCAGGTATTTGTTATAAGAATCGATATCGGACTTCTCGCGACGCACCTTGCCTCCGGGGCTGGTGAGCGGGAAGTCCGGCTGATGCCAATCGCAGGTCGAGTAATAGGCACCGAACGCGATGCCTTGTTTTTTGCAAGCTTCGGCCAGCTCCTTGACCACATCGCGTTTGAGCGGCGTGTTCATGATGTTGTAGTCAGTGAGTTTGGTGTCCCAGAGACAGAACCCGTCGTGGTGCTTGGTGGTTAGAACGATGTAGCGCATGCCCGCCGCTTTGGCGATGGATACCCATTCGTCGGCGTTGAACTTTGTCGGGTTGAATTGCTTGTAGAGATTGTCGTATTTCTCGATTGGAGTTTCTGCGCCGCGCGACCAGCCGATTTCCTTGCCGGTCAGGCTGACGGGGCCCCAGTGAATGAACATGCCGTAGCGTTTGGCGCGCCAGTTGGCGATAGCGGCTTCTGTCGGAGGTGCGGCGGCGGGCTTCCCTCCCATTGCAGGGATGGCGGCGGATGGTTCGGGCTGGGCGTGTGCTGTTAAAGTTACGGCGATTGCGGCGATTGCGGCAAGCATGACTAGTGGTTTCATATGTTGGTGGTGTTGATTTCTGCTGGGAAATCCTAAGTGGGAGCCTCGGTGGGTTGGGTGATCCTGCGGTAGCCGATTTCCGCGCCCCCGGAGACATGCATGATGTGGCCGGTGATGAACCGTGCCTTCTGTGAGATGAGGAACACGCAGGCATCCGCAATGACATCGCCTTCCGGGCAGTAGCCGAGCGGGTGGATGTCGTCGAGGTAGTGGGAAATGCCTTCCGGGTCGGGTTGGTGGGCGGCCCAGTCGCGCAGCATCGGGGTCCAGGTGCCGGCGGGGCATACGGCGTTCACACGGATGCCGTCCTTGGCGTAGTCCAGCGCCATGGATTTCGTTAAGGTATTCATGCCGCCCTTGGTGGCGGTGTAGGCGGCGTGGATTTCCTGGCCGATCACGCCAACGAGGCTGGAGGTGTTGAGGATGCAGCCCTTGGATTTTCGCAGCGCTTCGATGCCGTGGCGGGTGGTGTGGAGCACGCTTTTCAGGTTGATGTTGAAGAGTGCGTCCCACTCGTCGTCGTTGGTTTCGTGAAGTGGTTTGCTAGGCGTGGCGATGCCTGCGTTGTTGTGGATGGCATCGATCTTGCCGTAGCGGTCGAGCACCCGGGCGATGGCGGATTTCACCTCGGCATCCACCGAGACATCACAGGAAAATCCCATATGTTCCGGCCCGAGGTCTGCGGCGGCTTGTGCCGCCTGCATGCTATTGCGGGCGACGATGGCGACCTTTGCGCCTTCCAAGGCGTAGGCCTTGGCGCAGTCCAGGCCGATGCCGGTGGAACCGCCGGTGAGGAAGATGACTTTGTCCTGAAGAAGCATGGAAGAATTTGAAATAGCGCCTTCAATCCAGGTGATAGATTTCCTTGGTGTCCGCCCAGGTTTTTCCCGCCTTTTTGGCGTCAGGCAGTGGGGATTGGCAGGGATCGGTTTCCTTCCACCAGCGGCGGGTTTCGGGATCCTCAGCCATTTTCTTCATATCGGCGTCGAAGTCCTTGCCGGTGTATTCGAGGTAGGCGAAGAGATAGGTTTTGCCGGCGATGCCGCGTTCGTAGATCGAGAAGTTCCGGATATTGCACGCTTTCAGATTGGCGTTGACGGAGGGCCAGGGGCTGGCGTGGAGCTTGCGGTAGTAATCGGCCTTCTGTGGTTTGAGGCCGGTGACCCAGGCGTGGCGTTGGACCTGAGTGGGAGCGCAGGAGACGGCGAGGGCGGCGAGCAGCAGGGCGGCGATGCGGGTTTTCATGGTGACAGATGGCTTCTGTTAGCGGAAGATGGTGTAGAGAGTGACCATGGCGACGATTACGATGGTTGCGAGGATCTTGTAATTGAGGATGCCGGACCAACCGGGAGACTTGAGGGCGTCGAGCGGATGCTGCCAGTAGAGGTTCTGCACATCCTCGCCGGCGAGTTTCGGTTGCAGCTTGGTGAAGGCGATCTGGATGATGATGCAGGCCACGCACATGTAGAATGCCATCAGCATGAAGGGAGTTTCATAGAAGAACGGCGGAACCCAAGAAAAGGTTTCGGGTTTCCAAAGGTGGAGGGTTTTCACGGCAAAGGCCGCGACTCCCATAAGGGAACCGAGCCACATCGTCCACTTGGCGCTGCGGGCGGAGGCGGCTGGCCAGAACAGACCTAACACGAAGACGCAGGTGATGGGCGGGGCCATGTGGGCGATGATTTCGTTCACACCCGTGAAGATGCTTTCGTAACGATCCAACAAGGGCACGAGCGCGATGCCGGTGCAGATGGCGGTGAGGGTGGCGATGCGGCCGATGAAAACGAGTTCCTTGTCACTGATATCTGGACGGAAGCGCTTGACGATGTCATAACTGACCATTGTGGCGATTGAGTTAGATGCGCTGGAGAGATTCCCCATGAGCGCTGCCATGAGCGCTGCGGCGAGAATCCCGAGCACGCCCACCGGTAGGAGCTTGCGGATCATGACGGCGTAAACTTCCTTGGAGTGGTAGGGCTTGAAACCAGTTGGGACGAGTGGCTTGTCATCCGCGCCTTTTTTAACAGGGGCGTTAGGGCCGACAATGATCAAGGATTCCTTGCCGTTGGCGGCAATAGGAAGTTGGGAGAGGTCGATCAACTCGCCCTCCTTGACCCGTATGTTTGGCAGATTCTGAGTGCCGTGATCACCCGTGACGGAGAAGACTTGTTCCTTTTTACCATCGGTGCCAACGGCGGTCTGGACAAGGCGGACCTGGGTGAGTCCCTCGATGTTTCCCTGCTTGACGGCGGTATAGAGCATCAGGCCGGGAACGATGAAGATGAAGACGGGCAGGATCTTGATCAGGCCGCAGAAGATGGATCCAACGCGGGCGTCATTCTCGCTCTTGGCGCCGAGCACGCGCTGGACGATGGTTTGATCGGCGCACCAATACCAGATGCCAATGACCGGGTAGCCGAGGAAAAGGGCATACCAGGGCATGCCGCTGTCATCGCCGTGCGGGCGGAGCATGCTCATGAGCTTGCCATCGGTGAGACCTTGTGCGGCGGCGTTGGCGGTGTCGAGAGTGGTCGTCATGCCGGTCCATCCGCCGGTTTTTTGCCAGGCGAACCAGGTGATGACAAACGCGCCTAACAACAGGACAACGGTCTGGATCGTCTCGGTGATGGCGACAGCGGCGAGGCCGCCGACCACGGTGTAGATGCCGGTGAGGCCGCACATCATGACGATGCATGTCCATTTTTCGATACCTAAGATGTCGTGCAGGATCAGCCAGCCTGTGGCAAGCGGGAACGCGATGTGGAAGATGATGGCGGCGACGATCGAGACGAAGGCCAGCCAATCGCGGCATTCGCGGCAATAGCGCCTTTCGAGGAAATCCGGCAGGGTGGCGACCTTGGATTTCAGATAGAACGGGGCGAAGAAGAACCCGAGCAGAATCAGAGTGAAGGCAGACATCCACTCGAAGCTGCCCGTGAGCAGGCCGGTGTCGTAGCCGGCCTGGGCGAGGCTGACGAGGTGGATGCAAGAGATATTGGTGGCGAAAAGCGCGAGGCCGATGACCGGCCATTTGAGCGTGTGGGCAGCCATGAAATAGTCGCCCGCAACGGACTCGCCGTGCTGTTGGCCTTTCTTTTTGGCGTTGATACCGGCCCAACAACCGAGACCGACGACTCCGGCGAGATAGGCGATGACGATGGCCCAGTCGAGAAAGCTGATGTTCATGAGCCTGCGGTGTTGTATTCCTCGACGGCGTCAAACATGGCGGTGATATTTTCCGGCGGCACGTCTGAGAGGATGTTGTGGATGGTGTTGAAGACAAACCCGCCGCCGGGGGCGAAGATTTTGAGACGGTCGAGTACATCCTGCCGGACAAGTTCCGGGGTGCCGTGATTGAGGATGGCGCGGGTGTCCGATCCACCTCCCCAGAAGGTGATGTCTTTGCCGAACTCGCGCTTGAGGCGGGCGGCGTCCATATCGCGGCAGGCGGTTTGGACCGGATTGATCACATCGAATCCGGCATCGATCAAATCCGGCAGCAGGGCGTGGACGGAGCCGCAGGAATGCAGGAAGGTTTTCATGCTGGAATTCCGGTGCACATATTCGCAGAGCCGGGTGTGGCGGTCTTTGAACAGATCGCGATAGGTGGCCGGAGCCATGAACGGGCCGGTATCCGTCCCGAGATCGTCTCCGAAACGGCAGATGTCCACGATGTCACCCACGGCGTTGCAGACTTTCTCCAGGGTGCGCATGTGGATTTCCATCAGCGCGTCTAACACGCGTTCGACATTTTCCGGCTCGGCGATCAGGTCCATGAGGAAATTGTCCATGCGCCTGAGAAAGGTGCCCCACTCGAAGAGGTTGCAACCGACGACGACCATGATGGCGCGATCAGTTTGGGCGCGCAGGGCAAGGGTCTTGTCCCTGAGTTGCTGCCAGAAGTCCGGTTCAGTTGCGTGGTCCCACGGCGAGTGGGCGAGGGCCGCCCAATGGACTTTGCCCATCGCGTCAGGCAGGCCGGACATGTCCGCCGGGTAGTCATCAATCCAGGGGAAACAGGTTTGATCGAAGAAATTCATCCCCTTGAGCTGGATGGCTATTTCGGTGTTTTCCGCATCGATCACCCGCCATCCGCCTTCGGGGGTCGCTTGTGGGTGGAACCATTTCGGGTATTCGGCGGGGTTGCCATCGAAGAGAGTGACCGGGGACCAGTCGTCATCGCGGGTGTTGAATGCACGGGCGAGATCCACGGCATCGATGTGGAAGCGGTTGAGGATGGCGTCTTCGGGTTGGGCGAGTTGTTGGACGACATCATAGACGCGGGTTTTACTGCCCGGTATATTCAGGTGGCGCGTAAGATTGCCATAAGCAATGGCGGAGATGCCGGATGAGGGAGTGGCTCCCATGTCGAGTGGGACACGGTCGGGTTCCTGGTGGTTGATGGCAGCAAGAATGCGTTCGCGGGATGTCATGGCGATGTGGGTTGATGGATTGGTAGCGAGGTTGTGGGTTTTATAAGCGGCGACATCGATCCCGTCTTGCAATATTACGCGGCGAAGAATATTGAACAAGTTTGTGCGGACAAAATTTCCAGTTCCAATTTATCAAAACGAGTCAGAGCGATTTGAAATAGATCATTGCGCGCCTCAATGGAAGGCCATTCGTGACGGGAAAATCCAGTTCCACGCGCTTTCAAAAGGCCACTACCCCGGCAAGCGCATGAATTCGAACATCCTTCCGGGTCTCACAAACGTCGGCTTTTGGAGCTGCCGGGGCACCCAGGACTGGGGCTTGGACTCCCACAGGAACGAGGGATTGGAGATCGTATTTCTCGAAACCGGGGGGATGGGCTTCGAGGTGGACGGCAAGGTCCACTCGCTGCAGGCGGGCAACCTTACGGTCACGCGGCCATGGCAGCTTCACAAACTGGGCGATCCTAACATCGGGCGCGGTCGCTTGTGCTGGCTGATCTTCGATGTAGGGGTGAGAAGACCGAATCAGGAGTGGATCTGGCCGTCGTGGGTAGTTCTGGCTCCCAAGGATCTCGCGGAATTGACAAGGAAGCTTCGGCGTGGCGAGCAATCGGTCTGGGTGGCGAACCCGAGGATGCGACAGGTGTTCCGGGATCTGGCAGGGTGCGTAATGCACTGGAATGAGCCGCACGTCCGCTCGCGCCTGGTCGTCGCGGTGAATCAGTTGCTGGTGGAGCTTCTCGACGTGCTCGCCGAGCAGCAGTTGGTGGAGTCGTCCGAGCTCGTGTCCCGACGGCGCACGGTGGAGTTGTTTCTGAACGACCTGTTGGAAAATCCAGCTAGCAGCGCCGAGCCGTGGACGCTTGAGGGGATGGCGGCGCAGTGCGGCATGGGCATCACCGCGATGGCGAAATACTGCAAGGAGCTCGTGAACATCGGGCCGATTGCATACCTGAACCAGTGTCGGCTGGAGCACGCCGCTCGGGCGCTGCGGGAGTCACCGGGCGTATCAGTCACCGAAACCGCCATGCGCGTGGGCTTCAATTCCAGTCAATATTTCGCAACACTTTTTCGCAAACGGTATCAGATGACCCCGGTGCAATATCGTGCGCGGTAGTGATTCAAGTGTGTGGCCGCTGAGCGGCATCCCCATCCCGCTGGGCGACAACCGCCTGCTCAAAGCGCGCTTTGAGAAATATCTGAGCCAACCGCCCGAGAACGACAAGGAGACGGTCCGTTATCGCGCCACCATCGCCGAAATTCTGGGCACCATCTCGCCGTTTCGCCGCGGCGGCCCGGATCTCTACTCGGCCTTCAGGCGGACTCTTCAAATCATAAGCGACGGTGGCAGGCCGCCGCCACAAAGAACGCAAAACGGCGGACCGTTGCGGGTCCGCCGTTAGAGAAACGAGGGTGATCAGGATCAGCCGAGGACCTTGAGCTTGTGGACGCCGTAGATCGCGGTGTCGCCCAATTCCTCTTCGATGCGCAGGAGTTGGTTGTATTTGGCGATTCTGTCCGAGCGGCTCATCGAGCCGGTCTTGATTTGGCCGCAGTTGGTGGCGACGGCGATATCGGCGATGGTGCTGTCTTCGGTTTCGCCGGAGCGGTGGCTGAGGACGGCGGTGTAGCCGTTTTCCTGGGCCATTTCCACGGCGTCGAAGGTTTCGGTGAGGGTGCCGATCTGGTTGACCTTGACGAGGATCGAGTTGGCGACGCCGAGCTTGATGCCCTTGGAGAGGAACTCGGTGTTGGTGACGAACAAGTCATCGCCGACGAGCTGGGTGGTCTTGCCGAGCTTGTCGGTGAGCACTTTCCAGCCGGCCCAATCGTTTTCGTCGCAGCCGTCTTCGATCGAGATGATCGGATACTTCTTCTGCAGCTTGGCGTAGTAGGCGACGAGTTCGGCGGCAGACTTGACCGACTGGTCGGATTTTTTGAAGACGTAGGCCTTTTTCTTTTTGTCGAAGAACTCGGAGCTGGCGCAGTCCAGCGCGATGGCGATGTCGGTGCCGACCTTGTAGCCGGCCTTTTCGATGGCCAGGCAGATCACGCCGAGGGCGTCGTCGGCGCTCTTGAGGGTGGGGGCGAAGCCGCCTTCGTCGCCGACGGCGGTGGAGAGGCCGCGGTCATGGAGGACCTTCTTGAGCGAGTGGAAGACTTCGGCGCCGTAGCGGATGGCTTCGCGGAACGATGGCGCGCCGATGGGCACGATCATGAACTCCTGGAAGTCGATCGGGGCGTCCGAGTGGGCGCCGCCGTTGATGATGTTCATCATCGGCACGGGCAGCACCTTGGCGTTCGGGCCGCCGAGGTATTTGTAGAGCGGCAGACCGAGTTGGGCGGCGGCGGCCTTGGCCACGGCCAGCGACACGCCGAGGATGGCGTTGGCGCCCAGGACTTTCTTGGTCGAGGAGCCATCGAGGGCGATCATGGCCGCATCGATCGAGGATTGTTCGGTGGCGTCGTAGCCGAGAATGGCCGGAGCGATCTTGGAGTTGACGTTTTCGACGGCTTTAAGCACGCCGCGACCGAGGAAGCGCTTCTTGTCGCCGTCGCGGAGTTCGACGGCTTCATTTTCGCCGGTGGATGCGCCGGAGGGCACCGAGGCGCGGCCGATGGCACCGCCTTCGAGATGCACGTCAACTTCGACGGTGGGATTGCCGCGTGAATCGATCACTTCGCGGCCGCGGATTTCAACAATTGTGGTATAGTCCATGGGGTGTGTGTGGGGAGTTAGGAGAGAGAGACTCAAGACTTCAAGACCCAAGACACAAGAGTAGAGGCGAAAACGACAAGGAATCAGCAGAATCTGCCTCTTGGGTCTGCAAGTCTTGCGTCTTGTGTCTTGTGTCTTGTGTCTTGTGTGGGTTACGGATTGTAAGACCGGATCGAGAGAATGGTGAGCGTTTTGAGCTCCTCGGTGGTTTCATCGCGGACCTGGACGGTTTCGGTCGGTTCGCGACCGACGAGGGCCTTGCCCACTTCGGAGAGATAAGACACGAGCTTCTTGTCGGGGTCGGAATCCCAGGCACCGAGCACGGTCATTTCGACGGTTGCGCCGGAGGGGTCGGAGAGGGTGACGATGGTGCCGATATTGACCTTGGCGGCGTCCGAGCCTTTGAAATCGGTGCCGCGGGCGCGGGTGATGTCGCGTTCCAGTTCGCCCTTGCGGTGCATGAGGTATTTCTGGAGATCCTTGGAGGATTTGTATTCGAAGTTTTCGCGCAGGTCGCCATACGAGCGGGCGATGGAAATGTCCTTGGTGTTTTGCGGGATGCGGACGCGGATCAGATCGTCGAGTTCGGTTTTTTTGCGCTCCAGGCTTTCCCATGAGACGAGCAGGGCTTCCTCGCGGCGTTTGGTGTTGGCACCGCTGACGAGTTCGCCGGTTTCGGGCCGGACCTTGATGATGCGGGCCATCAGCGATTTTTTCTCCAGATCCCCGAACACCGGGCAGTCGAGCAGACGGCGGGCGAAATTGCGGGCCTCGTTGACATCCATGATGCTGACCAAGTCGATGAGCAGGTGTTTGTCGTCGCCGAGCAGGCTTTGGAGGCGGGAGGTCTTGCGCGGGCCGTCGGAAAGGTGGTCGTTTTCGAGCAGATTGAGGATCGAGGCCCCGACGTCGGCGCTGAAGACGTCGACGGCGGCGGTTTTGCGTTCACGGCAGACCCAGATCAGGGCGTCCGAGCCGAGAGCGCGGCGGGCGATGGACGAGCGCAGGTGGCTGACGAGCCGGGGGAGTTCGCCGCGTTCGAGGAGAATGCGGGCGATTTCGGTAACCCCGCGGGCACCGACATGGTCGAAGACGCGGACGATTTTGCTGACCCATTCGTCGGCAAAGGCGTCGGGGAACGCTTCGTAAACCGCGCGCTGGCGGCCGGAGGGCAGCTTGCTGGATTCCTCGGCGAGTTTCAGCGGTTCGGTGGAAAGCAGCAGGTCGGAGAGCCGGACGGCACCGGGATCGAGTTCCAAAATTTTGGACGAGCCGATGACTTCATCGCGGGCGGCGACCAATTGCAGGGCTTGGCCGAGTTGGACTCTGGCGGCCTTTTTTGCGCCCTCGTCGATATCGCCGAGCAGGCGCTTGAGCGCCTGGGTGTCGTTTTCGAAGGCTCCGATGTCGGCGGCGATGGCTTCGAGGGCGCGGATCATGCCCTTGATATCGCGGGCCGCTTCAAAGTCCGCGACCAGCGACTCGGCCGGGCTGCGGTCGCCGGTGCGCAGCACGATCGGCTCGGTGCGTTTCTGCGGGACCACGGCCAAACGGCTCTCGCGCAGGGATTTCTTGGTGGTGTCCCACCATTTTTTGAACAAGGCGTCGGGAATGACCGCGCCGGAGATGACTTGTTCCAGAGCATCGCCGGTCATGCTGCCGCCGTGGCTTTGCAGCAGATGGACCACCAGGGCGATGGGATCACTTTTGGCGAGGGCCCGGAGTTTTTCGAGTTGCTCGATTTTCTGGGCGCGGAAATCTTCCAGCGGGATCCACTCGGTTTTTTGGAAGGCGAACTGGAGTTCCATGTCCTGGCCGGCGGATTTTTCGAAGTCGATCGTGACCCGTTTGCCGGGCAGATCCCAGTCGATCACCTTGCCGGTGCCAAAAGATTTGTGAATACAGAAATTTCCGGGAGCCAACTGAGACAGGCGCTCTCCGATCGATTTTGGAATGCGGCTGGCTTCAACCAGCTTCGCCACGTCAGGATGCATGCCGCGGAGGATGGGAAGTCAAGCCGACAAAGGCAAGGTATTCCCATGACAAATCTCGCAGTGCGCCCTTGGTCACTGATTTTGGACGGTTGGCGGGACCACCCGCGGTCGCGGTTGGCGGCTGGGCATCATCCGCCCATCCAGCGCTCGGTCCAAGCCACGGCGCAGGGCGAGGACCCGCCGCCGCCAGGCATCCGGGACCGAATCGAGGTTGCCATCGGCGGGCAGATCGCCCTCGTAAACGAGTTCGTCTTTCGGGCCTTGGATTTTCACTTTGTAAAGGGGCCCCTCCAAGCGGACGACCGCGCGGCCTTCGTCGGTCGCGTAGCTGGCTTGGCGCTCGGCGACATTGATCACTCGCATCGGGCTGCCACAATCGCCGGGGAGAATGGCGGAATCGACCAAGTCACCGGGGAACGCGCGTTGCTGGGCGGTGGCCTCGCCCAGTTTCACTTTGACCTCCAGGGGTTTGCCGTCGCGGAAACCCGCCAGCGTGATCTCTGTGCCGGGTTTTTCCAGACGGAGCAGGGCTGCCAATTGGCCTTCGTTGACCAGCAGTTGATCGCCGAATTTCCACACCAGATCGGACTCTTGGAGGCCGGCGGCCTGGCCCGGGCCGCCCGCATTGACCGAGCGGATGACAAACCCGATCCCCGGGGGCAAGGTCGGCAAGTTGGCGGTGAGTGCGGCATTCGGCTTGGCTACCTGCAGGCCCAGCCAGGCGCGCGGCGGCAGGGGAGCCGGGGGGCGCGGCAGCGGGGTGGCTAGCGGCGGCACGGCAGTCCCGGTGGCAGCGGGTTCCGCCGCGAACGACAGGGCCTGCCCGATTACGAGCGCGAGGATCGACAAGACTTTCATATTAGAACGTGCTGACCGGCATGAGGAAGGTTTCCTCCCGGGGTTCGGAAACTTGCATGACGATGCCGGTTTGCTCGTCCAACAGGCTGTTTTCTTCAACCACGCTGAGGCGGGTGGCCAGCATCGGTGCGCCGTCGGAATCTTCCTGCCAGCCTTCGTCGGTCATCGCCTCGACCCGGTCGGATTCGCCCACCAGCACCAAGCCGGCGGGGCGCGCCACGGCGGGGGAGGTTTGCTTCGCCCACGACGCAGGCGCGGGGGAGCTGGCCCAGGGGAAAATCAAGGCGGCGGCGACTCCGGCAGCGGCGATGCCACCGGCGAGCAGGCGGCGCGTCCAAGTTGCGGGCGCGGGTCGCACCACCGTGGTGGGTTCGGCGCGGCCGGCCAATTCGTCGAGCATGGCGGCGATCGAGTGCTGGCCGGATTCGCTGATGGCGGGGGGCATCAGGCGGGCGAGAATGGTTTCGATGGGATCAGGCTTGTGCATGGCGGACCTCCTTCATGCGGCGCAATTCATGCGCCAGTTGTTCCAAGGCGTAGCGGTAGCGGGAGGCGGCGGTGTTGGGGGAAATCGCCAGGGTTTCCGAGATCTGCAGGAACGTCAGCCCGCCCCAGAATTTCATGACCACCACCTCCCGCAGTTTCGAGCTGAGATTCTGCACCGCCTCGCGCAGCATCAGTGCCTCGTCGTCCTCTTCGAGCACCGGATCGAGCCAGACATCCTGGAAATCATTGAGGTAGATGATGGATTCCTCGCGTTTCCGGCGGCGGGACTCGCTGCGGTGGTGGTTGAGGCCGCAGAAGCGGATGGTTGAAAAAACGAGCGGCAGATCGGGCGGGCCGCCGCCCTTGTCGGCCTGATGGTGCCACATCCGCAGGATCGCCTCCTGGACCAAATCCTCGGCATCGTGGCGGGAGTTGCTCCACCCGCGCGCGAACAACACCAAGCGCGGGCCGTGTTCGGCCAGCCATTGCTTCCAGGTGTTTGCGGGAGAATTCATCGGTTGAATCTAGTGGGTAAATGCCTGCTCCGGGGATTTTTGTCTGAAAAATCATTCTTTGCCAATCGCGAAAGAGTTTTCCATGCTGTCCGCGTAACTTCCTTTGTACCTTATGCTCACGATTCCGGATTCATCGAAGACCACGCCCCGCCGCGATTTTATCAAAGTTCTAGGCGGCCTCACGGCCAGCTTCGCGGCCTTGCCCGCGCTGGCCAGCGCCAAATCCTCCGCGCCGTCGCGCGCCGCGGGGGCCAAATACATGGGGGGCTTCATCGCCCCGAAGCTTGAAAAAGTCAAAGTCGCCATCATCGGGGTGGGTGCCCGCGGGTCCGGCCATGCCGGTCAACTCGCCACGCTCGAAGGCGTGGAATTTGTCGCGGTCTGCGATCTCAATGAAGACCGGGCAAAAAAGGCGGCCGCTGACGTCACGGCCAAGGGTCACACGCCCAAGGTTTACAGTGGAAATGCCGAGATCTGGCATAAGATGCTGGCTGAAACCCGGCCCGATGCGGTGTTTGTCGTCACCCCCTGGGAGCTCCATGCGCCGATGTGCATCGCTGCCATGAAGGCCGGGGCCCACGCCTTCAGCGAGGTGCCTTTCGCATTCACCCTCAAGGAATTGTGGGAAATCGTCGAGACCTCGGAGGCGACCGGGCGGCACTGCATGATGATGGAAAACTGCAACTATGGCCGCGAGGAACTCGTTTACCTCAACATGGTCCGCCAAGGGGTCATCGGCGAACTGCTGCACGGCGAGGCCGCCTACATTCACGAGCTGCGCGGCCAAATGGAAAATCACGACACCACCGGGTCGTGGCGCACGCTCCATTACGCCAAGCGCAACGGCAACCTCTACCCAACCCACGGCCTCGGCCCGGTTGCCCAATACATGAGTCTTGGCCGAGGCGAGGACACGTTTGGCCGACTGGTTTCCTTTTCGTCCCCCGCCAAGGGCCGCGCCCTGTATGCGCAGAAATCCGACAAACTCACCGATCCGGCGTGGAAAACCCTCAAGTTCAAGGGTGGCGACATCAGCACCTCGATCATCAAGACTGCGCTGGGCCGCACGATTATGGTGCAATGGGACGAAACCTCGCCCCGCCCGTATTCGCGCCACAACCTGATCCAGGGCACCAAGGGCACGCTCGCCGGTTTCCCGAACCGCATGGCCATCGAGGGGGTGACCCAAACCACCCACGAGTGGGCCGAAGGTGCCGCCTGGGAAGAACTCGCCGCCAAATACGAGCACCCGCTCTACAAGCGCCTGGGCGAACTCGCCAAAAAAGCGGGTGGCCACGGCGGCATGGATTTCCTGATGCTCACCCGCATCATCGAGTGCCTGCGCCAGGGCGAGCCGCTGGACCAAAACGTCTATGAAGGTTGTTTCTGGTCCGCTGTCGGTCCGCTCAGCGAGGCCTCCGTCGCCGGCGACGGCATGCCACAGGCGTTCCCGGACTTTACCCGCGGCAAGTGGCAAGCCACCAAGCCGCTGGGCATCATCGCCTGATCGCCGGGCTTCGCGTCCCACTCATCCCATGCGCCTCGCCGTTCTTGACATCGTCGGACTCTCCGAATCCCTGCTAGGTGCGCACCTGCCGGGGCTCACCGCCTTTGCGGAAAAGTACGGGCGGCAGTCGTATGCGCCGGCGTTTCCCGCCGTCACCTGCACCGCGCAGTCGTCGCTGACCACCGGCACGCCGCCCGCGCGCCACGGCATCGTGGCCAACGGGTGGTATGACCGGGACAGCGCCGAGGTGAGGTTTTGGAAGCAAAGCAACCACCTGGTGCGCGGCGACAAACTCTGGGACCAGTTGCGGCGCGAAATCCCGGGGTTCTCCTGCGCCAAGCTGTTCTGGTGGTATAACATGTATTCCAGCGCGGATTATTCGATCACCCCGCGGCCGCTCTATCCGGCGGACGGCCGCAAGGAGTTCGACATCCACACCCAGCCGATGGGCCTGCGCGACGCGCTCAAGCGCGATCTGGGCGAGTTCCCGTTCCGCGCGTTCTGGGGCCCGGCCGCGGGCATCGCCTCGTCCGAGTGGATCGCCGCCTCCGCCAAGTGGGTGGAGGAACATCACCAACCGACGCTGAGCCTGGTCTATCTGCCGCACCTCGACTATCCGCTGCAAAAAGACGGCCCGCTCGCACCTAACATCCCGGCCGAGTTGGCCAAAATCGACCGCCTCGCCACCGACCTCATCGGGTTCTACGAGGCGCGCGGCGTGCGCGTGCTGGTCCTCTCCGAGTATGGCATTTCCCCGGTCAGCCGGCCGGTTCACCTCAACCGCCTGTTCCGCCAGCGCGGCTGGCTCCAGCTCAAGAACGAACTCGGCCGCGAGACGCTCGATTGCGGCGGCTGCCGCGCCTTCGCCGTGGCCGACCACCAGGTCGCCCATGTGTATGTCAACGATCCGGCGATCCGCCACGAGGTCCGCGCGTTGCTGGAAAGCACGCCGGGGGTCGACGAGGTCCGGGTCCCGCGCGAGCTGTGGGGGCCGGGCACCGCCACCGAGCGCGCCGGTGACCTCATCGCCATCGCCGCGCCGGACGCCTGGTTCACCTATTACTTCTGGGACGACGACGCGCTGGCGCCGGACTATGCCCGCACCATCGACATCCACCGCAAGCCGGGCTACGACCCGTGCGAGTTGTTCGTGGACCCCGCGCTCAAACTGCCGGCGCTGGCCGTTGCCAGGTTTCTCCTCAAGAAGAAGCTCGGCCTGCGCGGGTTGTTGGAAGTCATCCCGCTGGACGCCGCGCGGGTCAAAGGCTCGCACGGCCGCGACCGCGTCCCGCCGCACGAGCGGCCGGTGTTGTTAGGTAGCCGATTTCCCGTCGCCTGCGCCGAGGATGTGCATCAGGCGATCCGTGCCGCGCTCGGCTGAGGCCGGCATTCGTCTCGCTGGCATGGCGCCCGGCCATCCTGGACTCGCTAGTGGTTGGGGGGCAAGACGGAAGGAGGTTGCGGCGATTGGCGCCGGGCAGAATGCCCGGGTCACCGTGGCGCGGGCATTCTGCCCGCCGCCTTTCTGCGCCACGGGCTATCGCCTGAAAGGCATGGCGGCACGGTCGCGTAGATATCACCCTGCGACTCATGGCCCCGGCGTTGGCCCGCGCTGAATCGACCTAACCATCCACCACTTTGAAAGCGATTGTTCTGATATCTACCAGCCTGTTGGTGCCCTGGTTGCTGGCTGCCCGGGACGAGTCAAGTCCGTTGCCGGTGGCCGGCATCGCCGCCGTGTTTTCATCCCCCCCGAAGGACACGCCGTCTAACAAGTCGGTGGACGGGCCGCTGCTGGGCAATGGCGATCTGGGGGTGACCCTGAGCTGGGATGCGCAGCGGATCCGGTTTTTTGTTTCCAAAAACGACTTTTGGAAAGCGATGCCCGGATATCCCAAAGGCGGCCCGCGGCCGATCGGCGGCCTGGACCTGGTGATCCAGGGTGGAGCCATGGACAAGCTCACCATCCAGCAGCCGTTGGACAGCGCCACCCTCAGCCTGGCGTGTCCCGGCACGGCGGAAAGAAGTACGCTAACCTCGTGGGTGGATGCCAATCGCAACATCCTGTTTGTCAAAGGCGAATCATTGAACAAGGTGTTGTCCGCCCGGCTGTGGGCCAAGCAAGGGGACCAGTCCGTGGTGGATTCGGGGACGGCCAATGACGTCACCTGGGTCACCCGAAAGTTTGAGGGGGAGGGGCTGAAGTGGCCGGCGATGGCCGCGTTGGCACTCAAAAAGATCAGCTCGAACGACGGCCGGGATGTCGTGTTCGCGCTGGCGTCATGCACTAACCTCGAGCGCAAGGATTATGTGGAACATGCCGTCTCGCTGGTGAAGAACCTTGCCGCGGGCGATGTCGACACGCTCTATCGCGAGCATCTGGCCTGGTGGGCCGGGTTTTGGAACTTGTCATCGGTGAAGATCGGCGACCCATTTCTTGAAAAGTATTACTACGGGTCGCAATACATCCTCGCCTCATGCAGCCGCAACCCGCAGTTCCCGCCCGGGCTGTACGGCAATTGGGTCACCACCGACAGCCCGATGTGGGCGGGTGATTATCATCTGAATTACAACCACCAGGCACCCTGGTGGGGCAGCTATTCATCGAACCAGATCCTGCTGAGCGATTGTTATGACGCGCCGATCCTGGACTATATCGAGGAAGGCAAAAGGCACTCGCGGGAATTGCTCGGCGGGCAGGGGGTTTATTACCCGGTGGGACTCGGTCCCAAGGGGTTTTGCACCAGTGAATATCCCGACAAGGAAGCACTGCTCAAGGTTTACGGGGAGGACAACCATGTGGAACTGGAGGGAGGGCAAATCTTCGCCGGAGCGAAAAACGACGCGTTGTTCGCCTCGATGAACATGTTCATGAGGTTTTATTCCACCTACGATCTGGCGTATGCCAGGAAGGTGCTGCCCTATCTGTTCGAGGTCGCCAACTTCTGGGACAATTATCTGGTGTTCGAGGACGGCCGTTATGTGATTTACAATGACCATTACGGCGAGCTGGGCCCCTGGAAAGGCAAAAACTGGCAGAAGGAATATGGTGATTTCAACAACATCCTGTCACTGGGAATGCTGCGGACTTTCTACCGCGGGATCATTGATGTTTGCCATGAATTGCATACCGGGGATCAAAGAACCGCCCGGTGGAAATATATTCTGGACCACCTGAGCGATTATCCAACCGTCGTGAAAAACGGCGAAAAGCGCTTCATGGCCAGCGAGCGGGGCATGAGCAGCCAATGTGTCGGAGCCGACTATTATTTCGGTTACGGGCTGGTGTTTCCCTCGGGGGTGATCTCGGCCGACAAGGACCCCGGCCTGTTCGCGTTGATGCAACAGGAAATCAGCCGGTGGTCGGAGGATGAGAAGGACATCGGCATTGAAGGCAATAAAACCTGGGTGCCGATGTTCAACGGGTTTGAAGGCCTCTACACCGTGGCCGCCCGGATGAAATCCGATCCCGAAAAAATACTCGGGTTCATGAAGCGGCGGATCGCAACCCGGTATCTGAAACCGCGCGTCGAGATGGCAGAGCCGCCCAATCTATGGGTCTATGCCTATGGCGGAGGGATCGAAACCTGCGCGGGAGTCGTTTCCTGTGTCAATGAGATGCTGCTGAGAAGCTATGACGGCGTGATCGAAGTCTTTCCGGATTGGCCGGTAGCCAAGGACGCGTCATTCACCCACCTGCGCGCCTACGGGGCGTTTCTCATCAGTTCGGAGAAAGCCAAGGGAGAAGTCCGGTCGGTGGAGGTCGTCAGCGAAAAGGGCAAGAACCTCACGCTGATCAACCCATGGCCGGGGCAGGAAGCGGTGATTTGCCGGGATGGCAAGCCCGCGGGGAAATTGACCGGCAGGCGTTGGGATCTAACGACTGCGCCCGGGGAGCGGCTCCTGATCCAGCCAGCGCGTTAGACCGGCGCGGGGCGGCTGACTATCAGTCGCAGCGGGCTCAAGGAGGGGCGATATCCGATCGCCCATGCCCATGTGGGGCCAGGCCAAGCGGCTCCGCACCCTTCCTGGACTTGCCATGGGCATCGGCGGACGGATTCCGCCGCTCCGTGGGGTTTAAGCCATGAATCACCAGTTCGTTGCGTGGCTGAAAGACGCGGCGGAGCGGCGGCGTAAACCCGGCGGTGGCATCCCCGCCGCCCACTTGACCCATGAAAATCCCCACTCTTCGATTAGCCGCCATGAGTTTGGCGCTGTGTGGCGGTGCCCGCCTGAAGGCCGCGCCTGCGCTCATCTATCATTTGGACACGCCCGAGGAGGTTGCCAGCCTCAAGAATCCCAAGGTCGCCTGGGAGAATGACCGCAAGGTGGCGGGTGCGGGATGCGCGGCGTTGCAGCCAGGCAGCGATTATGCCGCCTGCTCCTTTCCGCTGTCCAAAGACACGCCCGAAGGGGTGCTGACGTTCTGGGTGTTTGACCCGATTTTTGAACTGAACAAGGAGAACACGTGGTTGGATTGCAGCTTCTCGGCGAGCATGGACCAGGACGGCAAGCGGGTGGCGAAGGGTTACTCGTTCCTGGATTTCCGAGGCGCGGCCTATGGCGGCTGGATGTTCGGCACCGGCCTGCTCACCGACCTGCGCGAGACCCGCGCCATCCGCCACGCCGGATGGACGCGCTTTGACATCATCAACCCGCCTGGCGCCGAAGCGCAGCAGTTTATCATCTGCATCGACGGCCACGAGGTCTTGCGCACCCCTGAGAAATTGCTGTCCCTCCAGTCCCTCAGCATCTCCGCGCGCGGCATGACGCTCCCGATTTATTTCGATGAGGTTGCGTATGCCGCCGAGGCGGCGAGCTACCGCCCGAACGTCATCCAGAGCGTCGGCCAGGCTCATTATAAGCTAAAGCCCGGCACCCGCCTGCCGCTCGAACTCCAACTCGCCGCCAAGGGCGCACGCCAAGCCACTGGCGAACTGGCCGTCAAACTCTACGACGGTGCCGAGCACGAGATCTGCCAGACCCACGTCACGCTCAACTGGGCGGTGCAAGGTGCCAAGCCGTTGGTGGTGGAACTGCCCGAACTGCCGCGCTCGGGCAACTTCTGGGTGGAAGCCAGCTATTCCGAAAACGACCTGCCCTTGCCGGATGTGACCCGCTCCCGGGTCGATGTCCAGTTCCAAACTCCCGGCTTTGACAAGCCGACCCATGCCAAGCTGGTCGTGGATGCCGACTGGGACTTTGTTCCCGCCGCTTCCGTCGAGGTGCCTGCGGCCGCGCCCAAGGATTGGGCCGGGGCTGACGCGCTGAGCGGCCTCTGGTTCTCGCGCAATGGCGGGGTCAAGAACATCAGCCTCTGCGGTGCCGCCTGGTATCACCAGAAGCTCGAAATCCCGGCGGACTGGAAAGGCCGTCGCATCTTTCTGGATATTCACGACCCTCAGACCTTGGCCACCGCGTTCGTTGACGGCAGCCCGGTGGGTGAAATCTGCTGGCCTGGCGGATCGCTCGATCTAACATCAAGGGCAAAGGCGGGCAAGCCGCTGGATCTCGCGCTGTTCGTGGTGCCCACGCCGATGTATGGGAAAGCCCTGGTGGTCAAAGAGCTGTTGGGAGACAAATACAAACGGCCCGCGTGGGAGGACAAGGCCAACGAGCGCGGATTGGGCGGCGAGGTCTCGCTGCGCAGCGAACCGATGGGTGCCCGAATCGACAATCTCGCCATCCGGACGTCAGTCGCCAGGCAGCAGCTCTGGGTGCGGTTCGAATGCGCCGGGCTCACCGCGGGACAGACCTACCAGATCGAGGCGGCCGCCAGCGCCGCCGGGAAAATCGAACAGGCGCTGCCGGCCGTCACCTTCAAGGCCAAGGCCGGCACCGCGACCGTCACGGCCGAGGCCGCCTGGAAAACCCCCACGTTGTGGGATCTTGGCGCGCCGTTCCTCTACAGCCTCAATGCCAAGCTGACCAAGGCCGACGCGACCGTCCTCGACACCATCCGCCCGGAACGCTTCGGCTTCCGCGAGATCCTCACCCAGGGCCACCTGATGACTTTGAACGGCAAACCGCTCAGCCTGTTCGACCCGCGCGGCGTGAGCCAGCCCAATACCCGCAATTTTGGCTTCTGCGACTGGATGCGCCGCTGGGGTTACAACTCCGCCTATCGGACTAACGGATACAGCAGCAGCCTGGACCCGGCGTTCTTCGACGAGGCGGGCATTCCCCGCCGCATGAATGCCAGCGACGGCTATTCGGAGACAAGCATCGCCCAGCTCGCCCAGCAGGACAAGGAGCGGGACCCGAAATTCTGGGACGCCTACCGCGCCCAGATCGAATACTACATGAAGCGCTTCCGCAATTCGCCGAGCATCTTCATCTGGCGCGGCCCCTACTACAGCTCCGAGTGCGGGCTGGAGATGAACCCGCTCCTGCAGGACGGCATCTGGTTAAGAGCCCCGGAGAACGACCTGGACAAGCGCCGCATCGACATGGGTTACCGCTGTTACGACATCATCCACGCGCTCGACCCCAGCCGCTATCAGGACGACCTGACCTCTAACAACTATAACGACACCATCAACTTCCACTGTTACGTCGGGTTCTCGCCCATCCAGGAGGACATCGAGCGCAACGAGCATTGGATCAAATACGGGGCCAAGCCGGTCTTCATGGACGAGTGGGCCTCCCCGTTCATCTCCGACTGGACCAACTCGCCCTGGGAGGGCGGCGGCGGCCACACCTCGCCGCGCAA
>Ga0194037_1000385_pt1 | contig 34762 bp, 20 predicted proteins | sample JunL306m_MetaG_FD_148653 | JGI IMG/M metagenome (GOLD analysis project Ga0194037, IMG submission 148653) | Anoxic zone freshwater microbial communities from boreal shield lake in IISD Experimental Lakes Area, Ontario, Canada - Jun2016-L304-6m | ecosystem: Environmental > Aquatic > Freshwater >... | reverse complement strand
ATATTACCTGGTTCAGTTTAGGGTAATCTTCACCTTTTTTTATCTGACCGGTGTAAGCCTTGGAGGTGTAATATATAGCCCGTTTGTCAAAGAATTTTGTGTCTTTGATCTGCATCTCAACGATAAAACTGATACCCCTGTTGTCAACAGCCCTTATATCCAGAATGGTTTCCTTCAAAATAGGTATATCAGGCGGCTGCCAGGGATTTTTCAGGGTGACGGACTTAATGCGCCTGTCACCTTCCAACTCAAGTACGGCATTTAAAAACCCGATCAGAATGTCCTTGTGCTGGTCACTGCCAAAAATTTTTTTGAACGCTATATCAGTTTTAACGTCAACAAATTGCATTGGCGGACTCCTGGCAAATTGGGTGGTGGATATTCCACGGCTCAAACCGATCACCGGCGGGGTAGACTGTATGCCGTTTTTGCATTTTCAAGCCATACGGCAAAAACTTCCCTTGATATTTTTTTTATTCTAAAAGCAGCGGATGACGTCTTTATTTTTTTCTTATAGTCCATAGGTCATAAATTCTCTATCTCGTCAGGATTCAAACCAGTCACCTGAATAATAACCCCTGTGGTAACTCCAAGCTTCCTCATTGTACGGGCGTTTTCCAGACGTTCTTCTTCCCTGCCTTTATCATGCCCTTCCAGCCAGGATGTTTTGATAGAACTCTCGGCTACTCGTCTATCGTCAATGTAGCGCTCGTATTCCCTGCGGTCTTCTTTTGATAATTTAAGGATATCAAGCTCTTCTGATGCCTTGTGGATTCCTTTTGCGTTGAATTCATCTTTAATCTCGGAATTTTTGAGAAAATAAATCCATTCGTCAAGAGTATCGCGGGCATAGTCATTGAACTCGTTAACCTTCAGAATGTAGTATTCCGGGAATATGGCTGAAACGTGCTGTAGTTCCGGAAGGTTTTTCTTCTGAAATGCTGATAATTGCAAAAGATCATGGTTATGAATGCCGGTGAATTCGGTTATTCCTCTGTAGACGTAGTCTTTTCCTTGGCCAAGGTCAAAATAAACAATGTTGATGGAGATGACTTTTCGTACCAGATGGTAGTCTGACCCTGCGGTCATATATTCGGTTATTAACTTGCTGCAGCCATAGAGCATGCGGTGAAAGTAGTCAAATTGACCTTCAACCTGAAGCTCAATAAGAACAAGCTCGTTTGTGCCTATCACCGTCAGAAGATCCACGCGGTTGTATTTGTCGTCACTGGTTTCTTTGTTACTCTCGCTTTCGAGAATTTTCTCTATTCTTACATCCTGCTTCAGCAATTCAGATATAAAACCTTCGAGGATTTCAAAGTTGGCTTTATTGCGCAGCAGTTTCTTTAGAGCCCAATCAAATCGAACAAGTTGGTTTTTCATAAGACTCTCCCGCTTAATTCGATTTACGCTGATATTCCGAGTGTCAATCACATTTCCAAGCAATGGTGAATTTTCGAGACCCCACCCTGGTGCATCCGGTCAAAATACCTTCTTCACTTCCAGAATCACGCGATTAACCTGCTTGTTGTCCGCTGCAATCGTCGCTGAAGAGTAATCGATGTATTTGTAGGTCAGACCTGCAGTCCACTCTTTGCCAAAAGAGTAGCTCAATCCGCAATCCACGTAGTATTTGTCGGTAGTTCCGTTGAGGAGCAGATCCTGATAATATTCATAGGTGAAACCCAGTGTACCGCGCAGATCCTGCAAAAGCTCAAACGCGCTGGTGAAACCACCCGAGTAGCGTTTATTCTTCGATTTTTCAGTGTTTGCGTCCGAAAATTCAGTATAAGAACCCTGCAGGGTGAGGCTACCCCGTTGCAGGGTCCTGGTAAGTGAAGCAGTGTAAGATGTCTCCAGGGTTGATGTACCCAACGGATCATCGGAATACTTTGTGCCGGTGGATATATTCGCGGTTACCGTGTCAAAGGTGTGGGTTATGCCCGCGTTCCACGAGGGATTGAGCGTGTTGGACCCATTGTCGTAATCAGTGGAAATGACACCTCCCTGGGCATAGATGAAAGATTTTTCGGCATATTCGTAGCGAGGGCCGATGTAGGCTTCGTGCCGGTAGAAGCTGCTGTTCCTGACGGGAATCTCACGCGTGAAGGTATAGTCACCGGTCAGAAAGGTCGTGGGAGATAACTCAAAACTGCTGTTGATAAAACCAATATGATCCTGTTTGTTGTCAGCCTGCGGGTCCTTGTACCAGGTATTGTTGTAGCGATAACCGCTCTTCAGGGTGAGCTGTGCAGTGGGATGCAGCACCAGGTAGGGGGAGATCGTACCCACATTCTGATCGGACTGGTTTTGATACAGACTCTCTTTGGTTGTATCACGCGTTACATCCAGTGAGACCCGTTTATAGGTGTCGCTCAGTTCAAGAAACAGCTTTTCGTCCACCAGCTTCACTAATCCCTTGAGATTACCATTATGGGTTGTATCGTCTTTACGACTCTCCCTTGCATAGTAGCGATAATCAAAGGTATAGCCGAGATCCCAGTCCCATAATGGCGCCTTGTACGTGAGCGCTATTCCGGGCTGAATCCTGGTGATATAGTCGGATCTTTTATTGAGGTTGCTCTCAAAGACATTGTCGGTATATTCCTCACTGATAGTGATTGATGGCGTTATGCTGGAATCCGCTCCTCGAACCTGCGAAGCTGCCGGCAACAGCATGCATGCGGTACCGCCGCAAAGCAACCACCGGATTATGGCGGCAGCAGGCAACGTACGTGAACATTCACCGGAAATTATACCGTTTACCTCAGAACTTCCTTTATTAATGTATCGCATTATCCGAAGATCCTCCGTATCAGGCCCGGCTTGAGTACAATATTTTTGTCAGGAGACTCCTGTGTCACAGGCAAGTTATATGGCATCTCTTCAATTTTTGAATTCAATGTGGCAACGGCGGCATTGGCCCTGTTAAGCTGAATAGTGAAAGAATTCTCAAGCTGTTCCAGGCGCTGATTGAGTTCATTGAGGGGAGCCTGCGCTGCGGACAAGGTTTCTTTTTCATGGATTTCAAGCCGTTTGCTCAGTTTGGTAAACAGCTCTTCAATCCGGTTTTCAGACCAGAACGAACCGGGATGGAGAGCATCTGCAGGCGCAATGGAGGTGCTATCCACAGTTGCCGGCAGTTCCCCGGCCCAGTAGTGGTTATCGAAATCCAGGTCACCGGCGATATCGCGGGTCAGTTCCTCGTTCACATCCCGCACCCCTTCCGCAAAAGCCGCCAAAAGCAGAAAATCACAGAAGACGTTTATCAATCGGGGGATACCGCAACTGTATATGAATATCAGGTCGAGCGCCCGGGCAGCAAAACTGAGGGCATCACGATTTCCAGCCACCTGCAGCCGGTGGAAGATATATTCTTCGGTTTCCTGGCGGTTAAGAGGGTGCAGATTGCATTGGATGCTGATCCTCTGACGCAGTTGGCGCAGTTCAGGTTTAGCCAGCAGCGTACGCAATTCCGGCTGCCCTACCAGGATGATCTGCAGCAGTTTGGAGTCCGATGTTTCCAGGTTCGACAGCATCCTGATCTCTTCCAGAGTCTCGGGAGGAAGGTTCTGGGCTTCGTCAATTATCAACAACGGCTGGTTCCCCTTACCGTACTGTTCGACCAGAAAATGATTAAGATCCCTGAGCAACTCTATTTTGTCCTTGCCCTGCACCGGCAGTTCAAAATCGTCATTAATCATGGATAGTAACTGCGACGTGTTCACATTGGTATTAAATACTTTTGCGAGCACTACCCGCTCGAGATGCTTGTTGATCAATTCCCGGATGATGGTGGTTTTACCGGAGCCGACCTCGCCTGTCAGAAGTACAAAGCCGGCCCGTTCACGAATACCGTAATCCAGGTAGGTTATGGCCTTTTTGTGGGTTTTGCTGAGGAATATGAATTCCGGATTGGGGACCAGGTCAAACGGTTTACAGGTAAGATTGAAGAACGAAAGGTACATTGCTCATACTCCGGATAAATACGTTGGGAGGCTTTTTACCTTGTATAATATTTGCTGTAATGAGACATATCCCTGTTGCCCATGGTCGAATCATTGAGCACGACACCCAGAACCGGACACCCCTTTAAAACATCCCTGGCTTCCAGAACGCTTGCTTGTGGCGTAACTCCTTCGTGGATCACAAGCAGAATGCCGTCTACTATGTGGGCCAGAGAGCGTGTTTCGGCAAAGGGGAGCAACGGGGGGGTATCAATTATCACATAACGGTCTTCATAGCGATGTTTGATCTCCATCATCAATTCCTGCATCCTTTTTGAGGCAAACAGCTCCAGCGGTTTCTTGACCGGCCGGCCGGCCGTAAGCACCGAAAGTTTGCTGATGTCGGTTTTTATGATCGCATCGCCGATGTCAATACCATCCAGCAGGCAGTCAGATAAACCGATGGTCTGCTCAAAGCCCAGATAGCCATGTATGCTGGGTTGGCGCAGATCTGCATCTATCAGTAACACAGTCAGATCATACTCATGGGCCATGGATATGGCGAGATTGGATGCGGTCAGGCTTTTGCCTTCACCTGGTAATGCGCTGGTTACCATCAACAGGTTACGAAACCTGTCTTCGTTTGTCAGACGCACCAGGCTGCTTTTCAGTTTGCGGTATTGTTCTGAAATTACCGAATGTGGGTCAGAAATAGCTGCCAGCAGACGTTCATCTGAATTGATGGTAATTGTCCGGGACGCATACTGTCGTACCACCACAGGAGCTTCAACTTCTTTGGTCTGCAGGTCTTCAGCAATCTCTGCGATCGTTGCGCTATCCCGGATTTGTGCAGCCTTTTCAATAGCTTTTTCAATTTTATTCATACTCTGCGGTTTTTCCGTACCTTCAGCGAGTGACACGCCATTCCTTATTTGTGCAGCTTTTTCCAAAGCTTTTTCAATTCTGCTCATGTGTTCACCTTGTACGATAGTGGGAAAATATTGTTAGATGGGATGCCTAGCTGGTCAGTCTGCCAATGATTTTTGAAATAACTGCACCACCTGCAACTTCATACGCCAGGACAGTAAGGATAAGCATAAAACAGGCACTGGCGGCTATATACAAATTGCGGTCGCGCTTGGCCTGCAAAACTACCAGTTGCGGATCCTCAATTCTGGGGATCACTGCAAGTACCGGCAAACCCAGCTGCCTGGCCATGTCCAGATCCTTTACGGAATGATCCAGCTGGTCTTTCAGAAGAACAAGTCCAAGACCACCGCCAATCCCAACCGCTATGCCAAGCAGAATGATCTTGACACGATTTGGACTGACCGGCTTGAAAGGAAGTACCGCCGGGTCCACCACCCTGAAAACGGTCGATTTGTCCTGAACTTCCATTTGTTTTGAAACCTCGGACTGCCCTTGACGGGAGAGCATCGATTCGTAAAGGGTTTTCTGAGATTGTTTCTCTCGCTCCAGGCTCTCAAGTTTCGCTTTTGCTGCAGGGATGCTCTGAATCATACCGCGATTTCTGGCTATGGAACTGCTGAGATTTGATTCAGCCTGCCGCAGCGCCCTGAGCTCAGCGGCCAGCTTTGTATACTCCTGAGATTCTGCCGGTTTGGTTGTCACTACAGAACTCTTGAGCTGATCCTCCAGAGCCTTGATTTCATCTTTAACCCGCTGTATTTCCGGATAACTGTCGGTGTACTGCAGTTGAAGCTCCTGTAATCTCTTCTGCAGCGCCGGCAGGTTTGATTGAACTGAATTTACTTTACTCAAACCAGCCAGTGCCGACTCCACCTGGGTTTGGCGTATTCTGTTATCATCAAGCCGCTGCTGCGAGTCATTGATGTCCTTGAGCAAGAGCGAAGGATCAACGTTGGCGATCGAACCGGGGCCGCTTTTGAAAGCGTTGGCCGCTTCTTCGGATTTATCCAGTTTTTCCTTGAACGTAGTCAACTGTTCTGAAACAAATTTGGTGGCGCCGTAGGATTCCTCCCTCTTGCTTGAGGTGTTTTCATCTATGTAGCGCCGTACCAGAGCATTCACGTAGTCGCGGGCGATCTTGGGATTATTGTGCTGGTACGAAATGACAAAAAGCCCTTCCTTGTCCTTAATCTTTATATTTGTGTTATCCTGAAAACTTTTTATCTGTTTTTCCAGTTGCTCCTCGCCACCTTTATTAAGATCCAGTTCATCCAGTACTTTGGCTATCAACGTCCGGCTGTTGAGCGCAAAGGATAAAACCTTGATCTTGTCTTCCGTCGAAGGGGTGAATGTAAGCCCTTTCAACAACTCTGAGATCACACTCTTTTCGATGAATACGGTACTCTTCGCCTCGTATATGTTCGGCATCAGATAGCTTGCCACTGTTATGGCTGTCATGATGACCAGTGCTGAGAAGATACACAGGACTTTGTTCTTACTGACCAGATTCAGATATTTAATGTAATCAAATTCACTGGAAGCCATCTTGTTTCTCCACGTTCGGTAGTGTAATCAAAAAAGACTTTCCTTTACGATGATATAATCACCCGGTTTAAGCTTGACATTCTGGGACATGTTCCCATCCTGTATAATCTCTTTAGCCTTCACGGGAATTGACACTTCGGTTTCGTTTTCCTTTCTGCGAATCTGGGTATCATTTTGGCTGGCAAATTTAGTGAAGCCACCTGACTCAAGTATCGCTTCCATGACCGTCATTCCTTCGCGGTACTCGACGGACTTGGGCATGTTGACCGCTCCGAGGATATAAATGTTACGGTCGAGAAGCTGGGGAATGAATATTGAATCATTCGACTCGATGACTATATCTTCCGTCGTATCGCCATTGACGAAAAGCTTGTAGAAGTTTTCCTTGATCCTGTTCCCGTTGCGCAGGACGTAGGCCCGCTTGTAATCAGCCGCCTTCGACGTTGCTCCTATACTCCCCCCGCTTCCGCCCCCCTTGCCATCGCCGGCAGCAGGGCTGCCGATCGTGCAGAGAAGCTGGAGAAGCGTTGTGCGCCTGTTGAGATCATATACTCCCGAGTTAATACCGCTACCGAAAAAATATACCTTGCTGTTGGTGATGCCCGTGACCGCCACGGTAATAATCGGATTTTTGACCAGCTCTTTGAGCTTCACGGTTAACGAAGCCTGCAGAGCAGCGGGAGTCTGTCCGCTGGCGGCAACATCACCCAGGCCTGGTACGGTAATTTTACCATCCGGGCGCACCTTGGCAGGAAACGACAGCTCCTTTACCCCCCAGACCGCAATATCAAGGCCATCACCTTCGCCTATGACATAATCACCGGCAGACGCAGAAAATGAAAACATCAGGAGCAGAGCAAACGCCAAAAGTATCTGTTTCATAAGCATCAGTATCCTCGCGAATAATAAGTAAGTGTTGGTATCCGAGTGGTCATCGCCCACCGAATCCAAAGAGAACAACTTTAATGGTTTCCAGAAATATAAGCGTGTCGAGAAACGGACTGATATTTTTAATATAGTAAAGATCGTATCGCAATTTCTCAACCGCATCTTCAACGGATGAACCGTAGGGATATCTGACCTGGGCCCACCCGGTCAATCCCGGCTTGATGAAGTGACGCTTCGAATAGTAGGGGATAACCAGTTTCAATTTTTCCACGAATTCATAACGTTCCGGCCGTGGCCCGACAAAACTCATTTCTCCTTTCAGCACGTTTATCAACTGGGGAATTTCATCGATCCGTGACCCCCGGAATAATCGCCCGAGTCTGGTTACGCGAGTATCATTTTTTGAGGCCCAGACCGCACCGGTTCCATTCTCTGCATCCTGCCTCATTGTCCTGAACTTGTATAACACAAATTGTTTTTCCTTGTCACCAACACGCTCCTGTCTAAAAAATACCGGACCGGGTGAATCGAACTTGATTGCAAGAGCGATCAGCGGAAAAAATGGCAGCGTAATCATCAGACCTGTAAAAGATAACATTATGTCGATAGTCCGCTTACAGATACTAAAGATGGTTGTTCTGTGAAAACCGCCGGAAAAGATGAACCAACTCGGCGTAATCGATTCCAGCATCAGTTTACCCAGAGCAAGCTCATAAAAAGTCGGGGCATCCATAATCTGAATATTGTTCAGTTTGCATAAGAGAACATCCTTGAGCGGAAAGAACCCCCTTCTCTCGGCAAGCGCCACTACAATCACGCCTGCTTGAGTCTGCAAAGCGGTATCAAGCAGACTGGTACCATTATTCAGGATCTTATCTTGAGGAACGATCGACTGTTCCAGTTCCGGTTCCGGTTCATTGCCCGGTACTTCGACATAACAGGTGGCATACCCGACCAACAGGAAATTCCGCTTACTGGAAGAGACCAACTCACCAATCTGGGCAGCCAGGGTACCGGTTCCCAACACCAGAATACGCTGGGAGAAATGGGAATGTTTATTCCCTATCAGGTAGATGGTATGCCAGCAAAATTGTAGTAGAGCAAAAATGCAGAGGGAAATAAATAATACACCGCGTCCCAGCATGATACCAGGGTCGAGATAATAGACTACCGAGAGCAGAGAAAAGGAAGTGACCGTCGCAAACCCTATGTTGATAAGTATTTCCCGCTTGCTGAGGTTTTTGTTCCGGTCATAGACTTCCATCAGGTGCGCAGAGAAAAGCACAACTCCAACAAACGTGACCGTCGTGAATATCGTGCTCGAGTCAAACAGCTTCTGATTTATCTCAGCGGAGCCGAACCTTAACACGGCAGCCGATAAAAGTGCCACGATTGAAAGTACGGCATCGAGTACAATCAGAATAGACGCAGTAAACTTCATGGTGTAATCCGATTATTTTTTCAGCTCAGCGGCAAGTGATGCAGCAGCTTGTGCGTCTGTGAACTCGCCCAGCGTCAAGGCCTTCTGCAGCATCTTCAGGGCGTTCGCCTTGTTGCCGGACTCCTTATAGGCCAGAGCAAGGTGATAGGCTACTGTCGGGTTATCCGGCAGCATGCTGAAAGCTTTTTCCAGTACTTTACTTGCGTCTTCCAGGCGGTTATTTTTGAGCAGGGCAAAGCCGAGAGTGTCCATTACGCCGGGGTTTCCCTGCTCTCGTTTAAATGCCGTTATTGCCAAGCGAAGCGCTTCTTCCTTGCTGCCGTAACCAGTGGCGCACAGGTATGCAAGATTATTCAACGCCGGAGCATAACTGTCTGATTTTTCCAGTACTGCTCTATACTTACCAATTGCTTCTTTCTTTTTGCCGGTTTGATCGAGGAGTGCACCCTGGGCAAAAAGTGCCGGAACAAAATCCGGTTTTATACGGTAGGCCTCCTCATAGCTCGCCATGGCCTGGTTGTAATCCTTGGACGCCTCATAAAGATTTCCCAGATAGACAATCGCCTGAGCATTCATACCATCAACCCGGATACCGCTTTTTACTTCGCTGATGGCACGGGCATACTCTTTCTGGCTCGCGAAGATCGATCCAAGAACCATGTAGCCCCGTGCCGAACTTGGGTATTTCTCAATTATTTTCCGGGCCTGCTCCACTGCCTTGGCAGTGTCCTTCATAGCAACATAGGCATCTATTTTCAGTGCCACGGCAGCCTCGGGATTAAGCGTTTCTATCTCTTCGAAAACTCTGATCGCTTCCTTGATTTTTTTCTCACCGACCAGGATTTTCCCTTTCATTTCTAAAACGGCACTATTTCGAGCGTCGATTTTCAAGGCTTCATCCAGTACCTTCAGCGCCCTGGGTGCTTCCCGCTTTTTCAGGTGATAGCCTGCCAATACCAGAAAGGTGTTCGGCTGCCGTGTTTCCGTAGCCTTCTGATAATATGCGAGCGCCTGGCCTTCATTTCCTATTATTTCGTACAATCCGGCCAGTCCGATCGTAGCCTGGATGTTCTGCGGATTGGTCTTCAACAGGGCGGTGTACTCCTCAATAGCCTTTTCGTATTTTCCGGTTGCCAAAAAATAGTTGGCAAGATTCTGGTAAGATGCAGGAAAAGCCGGATCTGCTTCCTTGGCCTTCTGGATGCTTTTGAGCCCCTCGTCCGGCTTGTTCAGAGAGAAATACACCGCAGCTATGCTGTTATACAGCGGCGCGTCGCTCTTGTTTCCGGCCAGGCCTGCTTTGAGATCAGACAGGGCCTTGTCACCTTTTCCTGTCCTGAGATGGTATGAGGCCAGCAACAGTCTGCTGTTCAGGACATCCGGGGCAGCGTGGACTGCGGTTTCAAGCTCCGTCTCACCTTCTGCGTTTTTACCGCGGCTGAAATAGAAATATCCTTTTTTCAGATAGGCATCTACGATTTTCGGGTCTATCTTTGTCGCCTTGTTAAACTCGCGCATGCCATCTTCAAACGCCCCCTTAGCCATGTATGTGCTGCCAAGCAGGTTATGAGCCACCGCATCCCCGTCGTCCTTTTGCAACAACTTCTGAATTTCAGCTGCAGCATCATCCACTCGTTTCTGGGCTAGCAGAATTGTAGCGGTCATCAGTCGGGCTTGTCGTGAGTCGGGAACATTATCGAGAATCTTGCGGAACTGGCTCAGAGCGCTCTCCAGCTCTCCGCGGTTGTAGTGGCAGAGCCCGAGAAAATAATATGCTTCAAGAGACGGTGATATTTTGAGGGAACTCAGCAGGTTGTTCATTGCATCCGCATAGTTTTTCCGGTGATAGCTGACCAACCCCTTTAAACGGTATCCGTCCGCACGCTTCGGAAATCGGCTCAGCAGATCATCAGCACTCTTTTCGGCCTTATCGAGATCACCTTTCTCGATATTTATAATGCCTGTTTTGTAAGCGGCAAGTACCTCGGAAGCGTTGTTTGCTAAAATCGTGCGGTATATCTCAAGGGCCTTGTCTCTGTTGCCGGACCGCGATTCCAAGGTAGCAAGCATATAGAGGGGACGAGTATTTTGGGGATCAGATCGGATCAATTCTTCCAGAAGGCTTTTTGCTTTAGGCTCTTTGCCGGCGGAGGCATACACGGAGGCAAGCTCCAGTTTTGTTTTCGCACGGGAGGGTTCAACCGCAAGGGCTTGCAGCAGATACCGTTCAGCATCGTCATAGCGGTTATTTACCGCACTGGAGATCCCCAACACCTCAATACCTTCCACACTGCGGGGGTGTTTGACAAGATATTGTTCTCCAAGCCTGAAAGCATCATCTGCTTTTTTTGACGCAATAAAAATGCCTGCCAACTCTATCAGTACCTCGTCCCGCGACGGATTTAGCTTGAGGACTTTGTTGAACTCCTTTTCCGCCTGATCCCATTTCCCCTGTCTTGAGTAAGTTCTGGCTAACTGAAAGCGGGCATCCAGATAATTTTCATCCTTTTCCAGGGCGTTCTTGAACAGAATTAACGCACCGCTCGGGTTTGACGCTTCCAGCTGCTTGACCCCTTCAGCGTACAACTCTTCCTTTTTCTTGCCGCCGCATGCGGATAACGCTACTATGATTATGAACGCAAGCAAAACATTATACACAATAGTTAATCCTCCTTGCCTTATTCATCCTTCTCGTTCAGAAGAATTTGTGTGTTTCCAGTTAGTTTATCGATATATACACTTAGAGAGATGATGTCAAGCATTCTAATTATTTGATTATTAGTGATGATCTTGTAGTTCAGTCAGGTAAGCAGGGATTAATCTTTGGGGAGGATGACCGGTTCAAATGCTGAATTGCGGTCACGTGGGAGTAGCATAGATAGATGTCGCCAAGTTCTCCCGTACTGGCTTTTCGTGTATCCACTGTTTCTGATTCCGCTTTCAGTTTTCTTTTAAAATCCTGTCCGCGACCTGGCGCAACGTTCTGCGTTTGTCCATTGCAGACTTCTGCATGATGCGATAGGCCTCGGCCTCTGATACGCGCATCTTGTCAATCAGAACACCTTTGGCTTTTTCGATGATTTTGCGGTTCTCGATAACTTCGCGCAGATCATCAATTTTCTCTTTCAGATTTTCAAGCTCTTCACAATGCTGCAGAGCAATTTCTATGGCCGGCAACAGATCCTGCCGGCGAAGCGGTTTGGTTAAAAAAGCGGCAATGCCACTGGTCGATGCCCGTTTTACAGTCGCACTGTCATACGCCCCTGTCAGCAGCATGATCGGGATTTTCAGTTTTTTTCTGATCTCGATCGCAGCGCTTATTCCGTCCATACCGGGCATGGCAACATCAAGAATCACCATATCCGGAAAACTTCCCAAAGCCATCTCCACTGCTTTCACGCCGTCCCCGCACTCCAAAATCTCATCAAACCCCACATCGACAAGCATGCTCTTAAGACTCATTCTGATGAAGGGTTCGTCATCACAAATCAGTATGGTTTTGCTCATGGCTGTTCCCTCCGTAGTGAGGACAAGCATGAGACGTGCCACTTGGAGGAAAGGGCGTCATGGCAATATGTACGGTATGATTCTTGCGTCAGAAAGTGTCATTCTTAAAAATCCGGAGCACGCATGAAAGATTGGGAAGCTGAACATGGCGATGGAGCCATTACCACAGATCTGCTGCGGAAGTTGGCCTATAACGAAAAGATGGCCGAACTGGGCAAAATATCCGCCGGAGTCGTGCATGAACTGAACGCCCCGCTCTCGGTCATAATTTCGGCATCCCAGATGATCATGCGCGAAGAAGGTGTTCCGGAAGTCGTATTGGAAATGGTCGATCGCATCAGTTCCGAAGCGCAGCGTCTGTCACATCTGACCAGAGGATTGCTGAACTTCGGCAGCCATGATGAAACCATCGGTGAGGTGGATCTCAATCTCACGGTCGATTTCATTCTCAATTTTCTGAATTTTGAAGCTGCGCGGCGCGGCGTTATCGTTCTGAAACAGCTTGACTACACGTTGCCGGTTATCCGGTTGAACTCCAACCTGCTGAAGCAGATACTGCTGAATATCATCATGAACGCTCTGCAGGCGATGGAAAATGACGGTGGCAAAGTTCTGATCGAAACAGCAACCGCCGGAGGCGACCATGTATGTTTCACTATTACCGACAATGGCCCGGGAATTCCGGCCGAATCAATCGACCGGGTCTTCGACCGCTACTTTACCACCAAGCAACCGGGTGACGGCACGGGATTAGGGCTGTTTGTGACAAAAAATCTGATTAAAAACATGGGGGGGACAATCACTGTGACGAGCAGAAACGGAGGAGGAACGACTTTTACGGTCACTCTTCCGGTACTGGACCCGGACTCAGTTTTATTGCTCTGAACTGCTTTTCAACAAGAGCTTCAAACCGTTCAAAGCGGCGATCCAGCTCATTGAGCTCTCGTGCCTTTTCTGCATCGCGCAGGAAGGAATAACGGATACTATTAAAGACAATATCTTTCAGTTCCTGGTATGAAGGCTTATAGCGACTGACAAAAAGGACATATTCACCACTCAGGTTATTGCGCGAAACGCCGGGATCATCGGTCGAGATCACAATTGGCACACCGTAGCGACGATACAGGTTAACCGGATGAGCCTCGTTTTTTACTCCCAGAATGAACTCATTACTGGTGATGTTGACTTCCACGGCAATCATTTTCGCTTTCATCGAATCAAGTAACTCAAAAGCGCCGGATTCATGGCTGATATCGACACCGTGACCGATCCGTTTGGCGCCTGCTACTTCTACTGCATCATGAATGTGAAATTTCAACGCTTCAGGCGGTACCATTCCCAAAGCCAGCTCCCCTGCATGCAACGAAATCCTGATAGCGGGGAATCGTTCTTTAAGAAACTTGAACATCTGCATGTGCAGTTTGTAGTCCCGCATCGCTACGTAGCCATTTTCCGGCCCAACGAAATTGACTCCGACAATCACTTTGCTTTTTTGGGAAGCGGCACATGCCGAGTACAAACCGGAGAATATCTGGGCGGGTGGGTTATTGCGCGACACATAACTCTGGAGGCGAATTTTGAAATCATCATCTTCGACTCCTGAAATGGCTGTTTCCAAGGTGTTGACATAGTCCGATATCTTATTTTGAGCTTCCGGATCACCGGCCATAAAGTCAGCATAAGCGGCTAATGCCCGATAGACATCTTTTTCATCGGCATTCCGGGCGAGACCGTTTATCTGCCTGGCCAAAACCGGATTATTCGTATCCGGAGCACCTTTGATCATGGTTTCCAGGTACTGAAGGTTTTCCGCTTTTGCTCTCTCTTTCAGTATGTTCAGTCCCTCCTTGTATGAATAATTGGATGCTGCCCAGAAGTAGCCGAACGTATCAAAAAACTGCTGATCAGGTGCGGATTGTTCGTGATAGTGGTTGTTGTAGTCCTTATTCGACCAGCGTTTGAGGAGTTCACGATAGAAGGCGTTGTCTTTGCGGACGGCATCAGCAGTACGGCAAATCTTCCGCGCAGACTCCGGGATATTCGCCCTTGTCTCGATCCGGTATTTTTCAGCCTGAAGGGTCGGGTCATTCTCACTGTAAATGCAGTAGGCAAGTTTCTCAAGCCAATCCAGGTATGTTTCCGAGTAGATGGCTCCGGAATAATGGTTATGGAGGTCGCCACCCTTTGGAAGCATGGTCATAACAAGATTGAGCTCCGCACCATTATTGATTGTTCCTGAAATGAGCTCTTCATAGTAGTGCCGGGTTGCATTAAAATTGCGTTGCCTGGCCAGATCGCCCACGGCACTGTCATCTGCAGGCGCGATTACTGTCTGGAACAGCATAAACATCGTCAACAGCACACTCTTCTTCACAGGTGTTCCTTTCATGACTTTTCCAGTCCGGACAAATGGAGAGGGATTCCCCCTACAAAAGAATCCCTCTCCGTTGATCTGTCGAATATTCAGAAAAATATCCGTTCCGGCATATGGACAATTACGTTATTCTTTCTTCTTACCGAAACTCTTCTTTGCCGGTGCTTCCGGTTTTGCCGCAGGCGCAGCAGCGGCAGGCTTGGGCTTGTCTAGTTTTTTGGAGAATGAGGCCTTCTTTTTTTCAGGCTTTGCCGGCTCAGCGACAGCCGGAGCTGCTGCAGGAGCAACTGCCGCCGGAGGCGGTACAACCGGAGCCGGAGCAACTGCAGCCGGAGGTGGTGGCGGCGGTGGCGTATAGGCCTGTTCTTTGCGCTTACAGCCAAACAGGGCCAAGGTGACGATTAATAGTACCAGAACGAGTTTTTTCATTTCCATGACTCCTTACATTTCTTTAAAGTAAACGGCAACGACCATCTCGCCGCTATTGTACGATGTTATACCTGCAAATGAGTAACCGGTGAGGTTATCCGAATCGGTCGGATTAAGATACTTGAACTCCACCGCCTTCATAGGGGCAGCTTCATCGACCTCAAAAATAACCTTCAGATCGTCCTCTCCAAATGCTACAACACCACGGCAAATGGCACCTGCATTTACTTTGGCAATATCAACGTCCGGGTTCAGGGTTACTTCCATGAGCAATTTAGCCATGTTCAAATCTCCTTTTCTGTTTTCTCTCTGCGAGAGAATGAGGTAGTCCTGCATACCACTACACAATGTATATTCGAATGAAATCTAACTTCAATTATTTTGTTTGTAAAGATTTTTGTTGGAAAGTCCCTCGTCGGGCTACAATGCCCGATACACAAATCAAACCGGACGGCACGGCAAAAACGCATGGAAATCGGCCTTGAAAATGTGTAGTGTATGTGGTTCACAGAGAAAGAGGAGCTACCATTCCAATGCAGCTTGACCTGTTTGAAGATAACCGTCCCGTAATCCTTTTGAACATTGCCGATGAGTACCTGCGGGCCTGTGATGTAGGAAAAGCGCTTGCGGTATGCGAGCAGGTCAGAGATGAGTATCCGGGCAACCGTCAGGCAGCGGAATTGTGCGAATTGATACGAGCCTGGCATGGCATCATTGCAGGGATAGAACCGTCCTCCTGTAAACCGCAACAACTCCGGGAGATGCTGATTAATCTTGAATCCGTAACTCACGCTGCGTTGCGAAGCGCAATCATCAATACGCTGACAGGGGTGCTGCAGACGTTTCCTGAATCCGACCACATATTTTTACCCCCTCGCTTTCACCGCGGTCACCTGTTGCTGGAACTTGGCAGATGTGCCGATGCGGCGACGTCGTTTCGCACCGCGCTGGCATCGCCCACCCTTGAGCGGGGGCGCTTTCTGGCGTGGTCTGCCGACGCCATGACCCTGTCCGGAAAAGCTGACGACGCATTGCAAGTCTACCTGCAGGCATTGCTCGAAGATCCGGCCACTATCGATATCCCGTTTGTCAAACACCAGACCGTTCAGAAATTGTATCAGCACTGTTCTCTGTACGCTGAAGGCATTGAGGATGATGGTGAGGTGGCCTGGTTGCCGGTCTGGGGCTGGCTGCAGGGGGTATTTCCGCTGCCGTTGCACCATCCTCCTGTTCTCGTCGAGCTGGAATCACGCATCGGCAGCAAAGCGTTTCCGACACCGCGACTCTGGTTTGAGCTTCTGACCGTTGCCGAACATCTGCGCACCGTACAGCGTGATGACCGACAGATGGCAGCTGTGCGACGATTGATGAAGCGCTGTAATGAAGAGATGTTTGAATGCTACCTGCTTAAAATCCGTGGAACAAGACCATGACCGAACCGCCAGCCATTACCCCCTCACCGCTCCTTAAGAGGTTTAAAGAGTACCAGCCGGGCGATATGTACAACTTCGCCGCCAAAGTGCACCTGATATCAGCCTTTGAAGCGTGCAAGGCGAACACGGTGACAGGAGCCTCCTGGAATAAGGATAAAACCGCGCTGGTCGTAACGTTTATCGGAGGATGCCAGGCTACTCTGATTGCGGAAGGGTGGCGGCTGTTGGCCACATGTACCTGCAGATTGTGGCAGCCAGCCCGCAACTGCCCGCATATTGTAATCGCCTGGGCAACACTCAAACGGATAGTGTCGCCGGAAACCTTGTCGCACATGCTGATAAACCAGCAGATGCTTCTGGATATGAGACGCTATCTTGAACAGGAGCCTGTTGCACGGAATACATCCAGAAAAGTGAAGCAGAGTGTAACAGCCGGAAAATTGAAAGTGAAACAGGAAGCATCCGGAGCCGGCACTCCGAAATATCGCCTGCTGATAGAGCAATCCGGTCAGGGGAATTACATCCATGGTGCTGTCAAGCACGGCAATGAAACCGTGTATGGTTGGACATCGCACGGATTGCCAACCGACCTGGCGCGTTTCCTGGCAACAAACTATTCCTACGATTCCAGCGAGCGCTATTTCAAGATGTTCCGGCAGATGACCGGTGACGCTTATCCGATCATATTTCGCGATACGAACGGACATGAAACAAAGCTTGTCTATCAGGAGGACCAACCCTGCATCGCCGGGGTCACCCTCGATATCCGGGGCGATGAAGTTCACATATCCCGTTCTCTTGCGGGGGGAATTCCGCTTTCGTCCGGAGTCGTCACGCATGGCCAACTGCTGTTTGATATCTCCGCCGGTGTCATCATGCCGGTTGCAAACCGTGACGCCTGGAAAAGCTGGGAGGTGATTATTGATGAACTGGACGGCTCGAAAGACGATGTTGAAGAGTGGGGTGAGGAGGAGGATGAGAGTATTCAGGAGGCAGAAGCCGTCAATCCGGAGCTTCGTCGCCAGTGGCACACCGTCATTGCACCGCTGGAACTTATTAACAGCTCTGTAATCAGGTTTTTACCCGAAGCGATCAATAACCCGAAAGCCCATTGCTACTTTCAGCTGAATGGTATTTCCCTCGCACAGTCTCCCGTCAGCACGCTGGCCTACCTGCTGGAGATTCCACGCGGCCTGAATGCCCCGATCACAACCATGATGCCGGCAGGCCGGTTTGAACACGTGACCATTCCTTTCTTTCATGCCTCCTTTCGGCTGTTCAACCCGTATCATCGCACGGATCTGTCGGGCCCGATGAGAGCAAGAAAACGGATTCGGGCCGTTCTCGATGCAGCCTTTACGTTACTGGATGAAACCAGGTCCACGGCACGAAATACCATTATCCGCTCCGCGACATCTTCCACCGACTTTCTGAAACGGGAAGTGAAACGGGAGGCCAAACAACTTATTTCCAATCTGGCGGAAGCATGGGATCAATCGATGATCATCGCCATGGCAACCCCGGATGGCTGGCGTTTTCTGAAGGATGACCACCGGAGCGAGGCGCGGCTGATGCGGATTCTGTACGATCTGTTCGGGCTGGATCACTTTGTTAATTGCTCTGTGCCGGTAACGGTGCCGATAACGCTCGAACTTGAGACTGACAGGTTTTTGCTGAAGTTGCCGAATCTGATGGAACGTCTTACCACTGAGGGATTTACGCTGCGAATCGGCAGCGAACCGCTGATGACTGCTTCATGGGCATTCTCCCTTGATGCCACCCGCAGCAGCCAGGACTGGTTCGAGCTGAAGCCGGAGATAATCTGCAACGGAGAGTTGTTGACCGAGGAGGAGCTGCACGGTCTGCTGGAAGGTGGCATGCTGCGACGTGACGGTAAACTGATGATGCTGGATGAAATCAGCGCCCAGGTGCTGGCCATGTTTGCCGGTGCCATGCCATCAGGCAAAAAAAAGAAAAAGGGAGAGCGGGAACCGGTTCGCGTGCCACGGCTGCAGATTCTGGACTGGCTGCACCTGCGCAGCCACGGTGTCACCGTCAGGCTTTCAGCGGATGATGCCCGGATACTGGAGAGCCTTCTCAATTTTTCATCGATACCGGCCCGGCCGCTTCCGGGTGGGCTCAACGCCACCCTGCGTCATTATCAGGTGGATGCCTGGCACTGGCTGGCCTTTCTCTACGAACACCGTTTCGGCGCCTGCCTGGCTGACGATATGGGTCTTGGAAAAACGCTGCAGGGGATCACACTGCTGGCCGGAATCATGTCGGGAGAGATTGCATCTGCCGCCGCACCGGGAACACCACACCTGGTGGTTGCACCACCATCGCTGCTTTTCAACTGGGAGGCGGAGATTGCCCGCTTTCTCCCGTCCGCCCGCGTCATGCTCTACAGCGGCGGCGGACGCAGCACCGATGAATTTTCCAATCATGACGTGATCATAACCAGTTACGGCATCGTCCAGCGCGACAGCGAGCTGCTGGCCGAACAATGCTTCAATGTTCTGATCTTTGATGAAACCCAGGTCGTCAAAAATCTGCAGGCAGCCACCACCAATGCCGTCCGCAAGTTGAACGGCTCGTTTACCCTGGCGCTGACCGGCACCCCGGTGGAAAACCATCTGGGAGAATATTACGCCATCATGGATCTCTGTCTGCCGGGACTGTTGGGGACGCGCGAAGAATTCAGCCGCAAACTCAGACAGGATAACATAGCCGGCACGGCACGCCTGATCGGGCGTACCCGCCCCTTTGTACTGCGCCGGACAAAACAGCTGATCGCCAGTGAATTGCCGCCCAAGATCGAAATGGACATCCCGCTGGAACTGACGACAAAGCAGAGGGCCTTTTACCAGCGTACCGTGGAGGAGGTGCGCGGCAATGTCAGGGAAGCCTACGCAAGCCACGCCCCGGCACAGGCCCGCATCATCGCCCTGACCGCCATTCTGCGTCTGCGGCAGATCTGTCTGGCGCCTGCCCTGGCCTCACCCGGAGCTTCTGATGCTTCGCCAAAACTGGAGTTTCTGGCAGAGCAGCTGGCCGAACTGCGCGATGAAGGACACAGCGCCCTGGTGTTCTCCCAGTTTACCGGTTATCTGGACCTGATCGAAAAAGCGCTGCGGGAGCAGGGATTCAGCTGCCTGCGACTGGATGGCTCCACACCGGTCCCGCAGCGCAAAAAGCTGGTGCAAACCTTTCAAAACGGCGTAGAGCCATCCGTGTTTCTAATCAGCCTCAAAGCGGGGGGCAAAGGGCTGAACCTGACTCGCGCCACCTATGTCTACCACATGGATCCCTGGTGGAATCCGGCCGTCGAAAACCAGGCTTCCGATCGCGCACACCGCATCGGCCAGACCGGTCAGGTCACCATCATCCGCCTGATCATGCGCCATACGATCGAGGAAAAGATGATGGCCCTGAAGGTACAGAAACTTCAGCTCTACAAGGCAATTCTGGAGGAGGGAACCGGTGGCGGCGGAGCAGGCCTGACCCGTGAAGATTTCGACTTCCTGCTGGGGTGAACGAATTGGATTTTATGCGGGTTCTTCCAGCTTCTCTTCAAGAAGCGGAATAATGACGACTTTGATTTTGCCCTTGCCCCACAAGCCGATCTTTTTGGCGGCGGCGCGAGAGAGATCGATGAAATGAAAAGACCTGGAGGCGCAACGGTCATTGACTGTTACCTGTACTTCCTGTCTGGTGACCGGATTGAGCACCCGTACAACCGTGCCAAGCGGCAGGCTCTGGTGTGCAGCGGTCAGCCGGTCAGGATCATAGCGGTGTCCGGAGGTTGTCCGTCGCCCCTCGAAATTGTGGGCGTAGTACGAAGCAAACCCGTCAACAGACTCGAAGGCACTGCTTTTTTTCAGCAGATCTTCCAACTCGGAGGCAACCGGCCTGAAGAGCAGATCACTCAACAGTAACTCCTCTTCATCAGCCCCTCCGTCAGCCCGGACTGTTGATGCCGCCAGCACCAGGGCGACCGTGACGACACACGTTGCAATCATATGAAGATAAGGGCGGCTCATAACAGCTCTCTTATACATCACTGATGCAGCGGGGTCAAGTTTTGTGCAATACTCCGCTTTCCTGATTGATACCCCCTTTTTTCGGGGAATGAGCTTTCCGCTTGCGCAAACCGGGCCTTTTTCGTAGACTCCCCGTTATGATAACCTTCGAAACCATATCCGCAAAAGTCCGTATCAACGAGCGTGTCTCCGCAGACGAAGCGCTGTTCCTGTTCAACTCCAATGAACTGCTGGCTATCGGTGAACTGGCTGCCATGCCCAATGAGCGCAGGAACGGCAGAAACGTCTTCTTCAATATCAACCGTCACATAAACCCCACCAACATCTGTGTCAACCGTTGCGCCTTCTGCGCTTTTTCCCGCACTTCCGGCGAGGAGGGGGCCTATACCCTGGCGCTGGACGAAATCTGCCGCCGGGCTGAAGAGGCGGAGCGCGAAGGCGCCACCGAGGTACACATCGTCGGAGGCCTGCACCCTGAACTGACGTTCGGGTTTTACGAAGAGATGCTCCGCTCCATTCGCCGGACCGCCCGCAGCCTGCACATCAAGGCTTTCACTGCTGTGGAGATTGAATACTTTTCCCGCATAGCCTCTCTTTCCATAGAACAGGTACTGGAACGTCTCATATCTGCCGGACTCGGTTCCATGCCGGGTGGTGGGGCCGAGATACTGGCAGCGGACGTCAGGCAGAAAATCTGCCCCGAGAAAATTTCAGGCGCACGCTGGCTTGAAATCATTCGACTGGCTCATCTGGCCGGCCTGAAGACAAATGCGACCATGCTCTACGGTCACGTGGAATCCCCGGTCGACCGGGTGGCGCATATGGAGATGCTGCGCACCCTGCAGGATGAGACCGGGGGTTTCCAGGCTTTTATTCCGCTGGCCTTCCAGTCGGAGAACTCCGATCTGAAGCTGGACAATAAGGCCACTTCCGGGCTTGACGATCTGAAGACCCTGGCCATTGCCCGCATCTTCCTCGATAACTTCGACCATATCAAGGCCTACTGGGTCATGCTGGGTGAAAAGGTCGCCCAGGTTTCGCTTGCTTTTGGCGTCAACGATCTGGATGGTACCGTCATAGAGGAACGGATCGGCCATGACGCCGGGGCGAAGAGCCCGCAGGCATTGACCAGGGATGACATCATCAACCTGATCAAAAGAGCCGATAAAATCCCGGTGGAGCGGGATACGCTGTATAACAGGATCCGCAGCTATTGATCTACGACCTGACGCCATCCCTTGACACCGGGGTTGCCGGTACAAGCCTTGACAGACTTCTCAATGCCGGCAGAGACTCACAACGCTTCCGACATGCCATACGCCGCCTGCACAACCGCTTCACCAGCTATGCCGCTACCTGCCCGGCGCCATTCATCGCGCCGGATCTTATCGTCACCCCGGAAATGCGGCGGCAATCCGAGTTATATCTGCCAATCACCGAAATTGCCTGGAGTTTCAACCATCTTTACCGTTCTGCTCTGGCCTGCCGCCCGATCCTCTCCAGCACCCCATTTCACAAGGCACTGAGCTGGGCTGACGTTTTTATCGCCCTCCCCCCGCGTTTCCAGTTCAGCGCCAACCCGGCTCGACTTCTTGAAACGTTGTTGACGGATCAGGAGTTGTTGATAGAATTCCTGTTCGCCTCATTTCTGCCGCGTCGTTTTTATGGTGGATTCAGACGCTATCCGGGTCAGATGGAGTGCATTCGGGATAGACTCGGCAGACTCCGCCGATTGGGAGGCAACGGATTGTTGCACTGCCTGGACGCAGCCTGCGGCACCGGAGAGGATTCATACGGTTTAGCGGATATACTTATGGAAGCAGGGTTTGCCCCTGAAGAGATTCTGATAGAAGGCTGGACACTGGAACCCCTGGAAGTCTGGTCCGCCGCACATTGCCGATTTCCTCATGACCGACGACGCGAGGCAGTATTCCGCAGGGAAACTTCGCGGCTTTTTGAACGGGGATATCAGGCTTGTATCCGTTTCCGGCTGGCGGACCTGACTGAAATGTCAAAGCCAGCGTTTATGGTGCCAAAAAGGGAAGCAGGCGATATGTGCCGATTTGACCTCATCATCTGCAACGGCCTCCTCGGTGGCCCGATCATCAATAAAAAAGAGCCTCTGGAACAGGTACTGTCCAATCTGGCCGCTCTTCTTGCACCGGATGGTCTCCTGCTGGTTGCAGACAGTTTTCACGACGGCTGGAAATCGAAAAACCGGAATGTGGAGACGAAGGAGCTGTTTCAAAACCTGGGGCTGAGGAGCTGTAGCGCGGGTGAGGGTTCCGGATGGATGAGGATCACCTGAATGAGCACTCCCATGACGATTTCTGCGCGCATAAAAGTATTTCTCCTGACCGTTCGCCTCAGGCGCCTCCTGCTCCGGGGAGGGCTTGCCGTACTCTTCTGCCTGGTGCTTGCAGCGGCGCTGGTTGCGGCACTGCCGACGCTTGTCTCCTCTCCGTTTGCCCAATCCCATCTCCGCCGGACAGTGAGTAACCTCCTCAAACGTCAGGTCAGCTGGTCATCGCTCTCCATGTCATGGTCCGAAGGACTGTCCATACGAGAACTTGCGCTGGGAAGCGGTCCGGCTCCTCTGCTCAAAGGGAAAGTGGATCAAACAGCCATCGTGCCCAAGATCGGTTACACCAATGGCCGGATGAGAATCGACCTGGAGCTGCGCATCCGCACTGTCACCGCCGAGCTGGCTCCAGGAGCGCCAAAGCCTCCCGAACCATACCGGGAACCACTGACCGCCATTGCCGAAGCGCTGCAGCGCTTCGAAAAAATGGATTGGCCGCTGCCGCTCGATCTGGGCGCACAGGTAACCATCGAGCCGGTCAACCTTGTCTACGTGGATCCTGAAACCGGCCGTAAACTGACCCTCGACAATTTCGTGCTCCGTTTCTCCATGCCGTCGCTGGCGGATCAGCCTGTCACGGCAGAGTTGCGCGGTGATATGGCTGTTGACGGCCATCGGCTCGAAGCGCTCACACTGACGGCCGATCTGCGGCGACTCGTCACCGCTACCCGGCATATTCGTCCGGCAGTGGCGCTTGTGGCGATCAAGGCGGCCCTGCCCGGCGCCACCCTGACCATGCAGGGGGGGCTGCACGAACCGGGGGGCTTTACCGCCCGTGCCGGGCTCGATATCCCGCGACTGATGGCAGTTGCCGGGCCGCTGCTCCCTTCGGCCGTACCGCACGTGGCAGGAGAACTGCTGCTCGATCTGCGGGCCAGGGCTGATGATCTGCGCAATCTCCACGCGCATCTGGCGCTTGGCGGCACCAGGCTGGCCCTGAGCGGCGGCCGGCTGCGGCAGGGACGGATCGGTCCACTGGATCTGAGGCTGGCGCAGAACATCATTACCGATCATCAGCGCCAGCAGGTGCGGTTTTCGGATGGCTCCGTCACCATCGGCACGCTGCTGACCGGCTCGTGGGATGCGACGGTTGATCGCCCCTCCAGCCCGGATCGTAATCTGACAGCAAGGCTCGGGCCGGTCCGGGTCGATCTCCGGCAGGCCGTTGCCGTTGCCGCCCCGCTGCTGCCGCCCCGCTTCCCGGTCAGGGAAATAACGGGTGAACTGACTCTGCAACAGCTGTCGGCCCGCCTGCAGGGCCGTAAGCATCAGGGTGAGGCGACTCTTGCCGGCCTTGGCGTCAGTCTGCCCCGGCTGCGGCTTGCCCTGGCCACCGGAGGAGTTGCTGCCGAAGGTATCATCATCACCATAGACCAGGCATCGGTATCACTGGCGGCATTCAAGCCGGCCAACGTCGATGCCGCTCTCTCCTATGCGGTTCAAAAATGTGCCGTGACCGGCGACCGGCCGCTGTCTGCCGAAGGATTACGCGGCAACCTGCAGATGGCGATCAGGGTGCCGGAGCTCAAAGACTCCCTACCGCGCAGGATTACCGCCTCAATTGACCTGAAACAGTCGCTTGATCTGCAGCGGGTCAACCTGGAGCGGCAGTTGGATGTGACTGCAGTGCATGAGCAGCTTGCGGCACGGATCAATGCCAAAGAGAACGGCGAAATTGAGATGTCGCTGCCGGAACTGAACGTATCCGTGGCTGCTCTGAAAGCCGTGGCCGACGGCAAAGAGCTCAAGCCGTTCCCGCTGGCGGCCGTTTTCTCTGCCGACGGGATCAGGCTGCCGGCAACCAGAGGGGGGGGGCCGACAGTCGATCGCGCCACCTGTACGCTGACCGGCGGTGATTATCTGCGGCTTACAGCCACCGGTGCACTGACTGGCAGCGCACCCCGGATGGTGACTACCAAGGGATCACTGGACGTGAACCTGGAGCGCATCCTCCCGCTGGCCGCGCCGTTTCTTCCCAAGGGGGTTGCCGCCGCGGGTGTCACAACTCTGGCCTGGAACCTGACAGCGCCGGTCGGACAGCAGACCACCGTCAGGGAGAAGAACCTGCTCCAAGTGGCCAAAGCAGCCCTGGCGCGGATCGAGCAGGCAGATATCACCCTTGCGCTGGCGAACAGGGCGATCACCTGGCCATTGGCCTACGACAGAATCAAGATCGGCGAGTTGCGTACCTCGCAGCCATTCCAGCTGACTCTGCCGGGCAAGGACGGAATAATCAGGGTCGCCGGCGACTTCGCCTTTACCGGGCTGAGCGGACTTCCCGGCAAGGCCGGACAGTTGTCTGCGCAAAACGGCTCGCTCCTGCTGCATGGCGAGATGGCCGACTGGCAGATTCTGCGGCTGCACGAGGAGTTGCAGATCCAGCCGCTCGGACTGACCCAGCGGGCCGATGCCACAATCAGCAGGATCGACGCGCTTCTGGAGCAGAAATCCATCACCACCGCTACGTTGCTGCAACGACTTGACGCGGCCCTGGCGGCCGACATTACAGCGAAATTTCCCGCTGCGCCGACAGCGGTCCCCGGCGGGGTTGAGCTTTCCGGAACGGGAAATGCCGGGTTACGACTCAATCTTGCCGCCGGGCGGGACCTGCGGGTGCAGGCTACAGCAACGACCCGCGATTTCGGTCTCCGGCTCAGGAACGGCACCTCGGTCGAGGGGCTTCGCGCCGACCTGCTGATCGACCGGACCTATGCCCTGGCCAAAGGTGAAGCGGGGAGCTGGACCCCGCTCTCCGCCTCTCTTGTCCGCCCCGCGCCCGAACAGGCCGCCGTCGGCGCCGCAGAGATCGTGAACCGGGTACGCGAGGATCTGCGCGGCCAGGAGCGTGGCAGCCGCAAGTTCACGATCCGCCGTATTATCGCCAACAACGGTAAGACTCCGATTGAACTTACATCTCTGGAAGGGGATCTGCTGCTGACCCCGGAAGAGATCGGGTTGAGTTTTTTCCAGGCCGAAATGCTGGGGGGAACGGTACGTCTGCACGGCCTGATCGATCTGAAGTCCGAGGTGCCGACCGTTTCAGCTGCGTGCTCATTTTCCAACCTGGAGACCTTCCTGCTGCTCTCCCCCGAAGCCCGGAAGCAGAGCGGCAAGCTGCGGCAGGATACGGAGATCACCGGTGAAGCCTCTATTGACGCTCCGCTGGTGATGGGTCAGCGCGAACTGCTGGAGGGGATCAGGATGCGGCTGAATCTCCGGAAGATTGGCGCTGATACCCTCGAACGGGCACTCTTCGGTCTCGATCCTTTTGAGCGCAACGAGCAGCTGGTAGCGCAGCGCAAAATGCTGCGGCAGGGGAAATTGAAGGGGCTGAGGGCCGGCACCCTGGATGGGGCTTTCAGTCTCGACGGGGAGATCCAGGTCAAAGGAGTGGATCTCGCCCTGCCCCAGGTGGAACGGATCCGTCTGGCGGATCTGCCGATCCGGAAACAGATGGCCGGGATAGTTACCGGAGTCGCTTCTCTACGGAACGTGCTGGATCTGGTACGGGCAGACACGCTGGTTGTCGGGCCGCAAGGAAAGATTGAGTTGATCAGGAGGGGACATGAGTAAGACAAAACAATGCGGTTGCCTGCTGGCCGCCCTGCTGCTCGGCGGCTGCACCCTGGCCAAGGTCGATGTGAACGTGGTGAGCGAAAGGACTTCGCTGGAGAATCAGGTGCTCGGCACCTACAACAGCCTGAGCGAGGATCTGCTGCTGGTGGCCTCGGTACGCGGGGTATCCCCGACCGGCAAGATCGATGCCCCGCCGCGCCGCTCGCCGGAACAGCAGGATGCGACCAGGGCGCTGGAAACAATCTCATTTCACGCCGACGATCTTGAATCGTTCAAGCGCCTTGGCTGGGTCGGCGAGAACCGGGAGGGGCTGCTCACCCCGTTCCCCCGGGAAATACCGAAGAGTCTCACCCAGGATCTCCAGGCCTTTGCCACTCTCTATACCGAGGCTGAGTTCCGCCAGGTCATCGACGAGGTGAACAAGTCCCGTGAAGTTCTGATGCAGCGGGTGATACAGACCAACGAGAACTTTACCGCCAGGGATCTGTCGGCCATTCGCACGGTGTTTGCCGGGATCAACCGCCAGAGCAGCGCGCCCGGCACAAAGATTCAGGCTGATGACGGCAGATGGGGGAGCCAATGAAACGGGCATGGCTACTGGCGGCGCTGTTGCTCTTCGGCTGCGTAGCAACCGCATTCGCCACGCCGCTGGGGGACGAACTGCTGGCTCCGGCAGCCCCGCGCCCCGCGCCCCGCTCCCGTCCCGAAATCACCCCCCGTCCGGCCATTTTTACCGCCCGCTCGCTGGTCTATGCGAGCAGGTCGGCGGATGGCAGATGGATCGCCACGGTGGAAAAGGGGGACGATGGCGACGAACTGTGGTTACAACCGACCGGTAATTCGCCGGAGCTGCCCCGGCTTATATGGAGCAGCCCGGTGCGGCTTGCCGCGCCCGCCCTTAACCGGGACGGGAGCCTGCTGGCCTTTGTCGACGCCCGCGATGACGTGAAGGGTGATATCTGGCTCTTCGATCTGGCCGCCGGCACCAGAGAACCGCGGCGACTCACGGGGCGCGAGGCAGCGGATGATGCGCCGGTATTCACCGCCGACGGCCTGGCGCTGGTTTATCAACGGCAGCTGCCCGGCACAGAGCTGCGGGAACTGGTCCGGCTCGATTACAAAACCGGTGCCAGCCGGGTGCTGCCGGTCGGTATCGATGCCGGCTTTGCCGCCCCTGCCCCTGACGGGGTCAGGTGGGCAGTGGTCTCCAGGAAGAATGATCCCGGCGGCGACCTCTGGCTCTGGAACGAAAAAAGCGGCGACCTGCGACAGCTCACCAGCGGCGCCGACCGGGATCTTTATCCGGCCTGGGAAGCAGACGGAAACATCCTCTTCTCCCGCTTCGATACCGGTACTCAGGGCGCGGCCGGACAGATATTCCGGGCACATCTCAACCGGATCGATGCCGAAGGCCGGCCGCAGATCTTTCCTCTGACCGCCGGCACCCAGTCGTCAATTGCGCCGATCCCGGTCAAGGATGGTTTCCTCTTCATCGCCGGTCAGGGGAGCGGCGGCCAGCTCCTGTCGCTCCCGGCAGCCGGAGAGATTCCGGAGAAGGAGAGCGTTGCCGCCCAGTGGGAACTGGCGCGGCTGATCATCGACCGGCAACCGCCCGACCCTCCCCATGCCCGTCTGGCGGCACTGCGGGTACTGGCCCGCGAGGATACCCCGACCCGCGAAGGGGCGCTGGCCGGCATAGCCCTGGGGGAATTGCTGGAGAACGGGGGCGATCCGGTCCGGGCTGCGGCGGCCTATGAGGCTGTCGTCCGGAAGTCGGGGGCGTTTCCGGGAGAAGCGGCACTGGCCGGGATTGCCCGGATCCGGGTACAGACGGCGGAGCGCTGCGCCGCGGAGCAGGACAGCGTTGCGCGCATATCACTGCTGGATGCAGCCCGGGCGGCCATGTCCATGGCAGCCCGGGGGAAGGGGGGCGACGTCACGGCACGGGCGCTGATCGATGCAGCCAGACTGCTGACCAGCCATGGCTCCGGCGCAGGGGATCAGCTGGCGGCCATCGGCCTGCTTGAACAGGCGCGCGGCGTGCCTGAAGTTGCCCGGCCGCTCCTGGCCGAGGCTGCATTCCGGCGGGCTGCCCTGCTGGCCCGGATCGAAATGGGGGAAGGAGCGCTGACAGCCCTGGTGGCGGTGGTGCGTGATTATGGCGACCAGGAGGCATGGGCCGAAGCTGCCATTGCTGCCATTCTGGACCAGATTGCACCGGGCGGGGGGGGTGAACAGACCGGCTATGCCGCCCTGGCCGAGCGTTACCGCGCCGAACTTCCCCGGCTAGCCATGGGTGCCTGGAACCGGATCGGCGACCTGGCCTACCGGGCCAACGAGTGGGCACGGGCCAAGGATGCCTACCGGACCGTGCTGGAGAAGTTTTCGCCGCTACCGGCGCCGACGGCAGCGGCCCGCTTTGCCCTGGCCGAGCTCCTCTACCGCGAGGAGCGCTATGCCGAAGCAATTGCCCTCTACGAAAAGGAAATGGCCGGACGGGCCGAGGACGCGCCGCTCTATCATCTGGCCAGAGCCGCCTACATCCGCAAGACACTGGCTGCCGGCGAAACACTCTACCGGAGCGGCGAAGTGGCGGCGGCCCGCGCGCTCTTCCTCGACCTGATCCGCTATGATGGCCGAAGTCCGGAGGCTCATCGCGGCTACATCAAATCGGTTGCTGCCCAGGGGCAGGCGGAGGAGTTGCTGGCGCTGTATTCGAAGCTGCTGGCCGGCTACCCGGATGATCCGGTGCTGCTCTACGCCGCCGGCCTCACGGAAACCTATCTGCCGGGGCGTGATCGCCTGGCGGTTGCTGACCGGCGCATCGCACGCGCTGCCGAGCGGATGCCTGAGTCGGAATACCCGCCCCAGACCCGTGGCTACATTGCGGAAGTACTTGAAACCGTCCATGGCGAGCGGGGCGGCCTGGAGCGGGCAATGCAGTTCTACCGCCGCGCCTGGCTCCTGAACCGGGGCCGGGAGAATCCCGGCAACCGCGCCAATCTTGATCTCAACATCGGCAATACAGCCTTTCTCCTCGGCAGCAACGCAACGGCCTGGAGTCACTACAGCCGCCGGATCGCATCCGGAGTTGCGTTCGACGACCCGGAGACGGAGCTGATCTTCCAGCAGCGTTACGCCGCAGTAGCCTTCCGGACACGGGAAAAAGAGGCGCCGATAGAAGGGTATAGCCGGGCGCTGCAGCTGACCGGAGGGCGGCTTGATCCGGGGCGCCCGCTGGAGCTGTTCGGCCGGTTGACCCGCCGGATCATGGAGCGCCTGTTTACGATGAAAGAACGAAGCAGTACGGCTGAGAAGGCGCTGCAGGAGCAGCAGGAGACCACGGCTGAGTTGGGACGGCTCGGCAGCGTCGTCCCTGAAGCTCCGCCGTCACAGGCCTGGGACGGTTTTGCCCGGAGTATGCGCCGGTTGTTGGCCCGGGAGCGCTCTCTACTGGCAGCTGCCGACTCCTGGAACAGGGAAGGGATGACTCGACACGGGGTTGAGCTGCAGGCACTGCTGCAGGAGGTGGAAAAGAGTCTGGACGATCTGCCACGGCTGGTGGAGAGCAGCGCCGAGCTGCATGACCGGCTTGGACTCGCCCTTCTGGAAGCCGAGCGCTTCGGTCAGGCGCGCGAACAGTTCGACGCGGCGTTCCGCTTGAACAGAGGAGTCGGCAAGACCGGGAACCTGGTGGCCAACCGGCGCTCGGCGAGCATCGCCGCCTACCGCGAAGCACAGACGGCGGCGGGTGAAAAGCGGTTGGAGCTGCTTCGCCAGGCTCGCGACGGTTTCCGCGAACTGCTCTCTCTGATTGAGCTCTATCCGCCCAAACCAAAAGAAACCGCGAAACGGGGCAGCGGAATCCTGGAATTCGGCGCTACCGTGGCATTGGACAAGGGAGCGTCGACCCAGGCAGCTTTCGGCTTTTCCGCCGGACAGGAGCAGCGCCTGGCTGAAGGCTATCTCGCCCGCATCCTGTCCGAACTCGGCGAGCCGACTGCTGCCGCCACCCTGCTGCGGAACCAGCTCGGCCGCTATCCGTCCGGGAACGACAAGATTCCTGCCGGCGACCTTTACGGTGTCGGCCTGCTCACCCACCGTGCCGCCCACATCGACTATACTCTGGGTGACCGTGCTGCCGCCGCTGCAGGATTCCACCGCTCGACCCTCCTCTCGCTGCAGGCTGGCAATCCGGTCAGTGCCATGCTCAACCTGGTCAACTGGGGTCAACTGCTTGCCAGAACCCCTGCAGCATCAGAACTGGCCGAATTCCTGAAGATCGAGGGGGGAACGACACAGCTGGCCGGCACATATCGCGCTACGCTCCCGCCGCTGTCTCTGGCCCGCTATCACAACGATGTCGGAGTCATACTGGTCAACCTTGCCGCAACGCTGCCGGCTGATGGCAGCCGGCACTCTCTACTGTTCCAGGCAATCCGGCACTGGGACCAGTCCCTGGCGGCAACGACCGGAGAGCGCTCTGCCGGACGCGGCCACCTGATGCTTCGGGCAGCGATCCAGCTGAACCGGGGGGCGGTGCTGGCAGCGCTTGATCTCAGCGAGTCAGCCGGGAACGCCGGAAAATCGGCCCTTGAGGAAGCCCGGGCTGCCCGCGCGGATGGCTATGCCTGGCGGGCGCTGACCAGCCTTGGCCAGTATGATGCCGCGCTGAAACTGCTGGCTCAACTCTCCCCAGCCGACTACGGCGTGGCGCGGGGTGAGCTCCTGGAGCGCTTTGCCCCCCGCCTGTCACAGCTGGCCGTTGCGGATGCGGAAGGGGCTTTTGCCCTGCTGGAACGGCTGAGTGAGCTGGAACGGGTGCAGATCCTCGGCAGGAGTGTCCTGGGCCTTGACGATCCGGCGGTCAGGTCACTGCTGGCGGCAGCCGCACCGCACCTGGCGGAACTGGACAGGACCCGGGCCAAAGCGGCCACGGCCGCAGCCGCCGACCAGGAGTACCTCGGCCTGCGGTTGCGGCAGGAACAGACCTTGCTTGACAATCTGCTCGGTTCCGGGCTGGAGCGGCTCCCGGCCTTTTACCCGGCAGCGGGCAGCGGCAGCGTGCGGCTGGCTGCGGCAGCTGCAGCACTGGCCGAGGCGGAGGATAACGGTGTGGAAGATACCACCCCCCTTCTCCGGCAGCGCCTCAATGACGTGCAGAACAGCTACTTCAAGGAGTGCGCCGGCGGCAGGAGCGGGATTCTCTGCCGGTTCGTCACCCCGCTGCCGGTCGAGGCAATAGATATCCTCGAAAAACTTCCGGGCCGTACCCTGCTCCGCTTCACCCCGCTTGATGAGCGACACTGGCTCCTCTTTACACTGGGCGGAACATCGGGGATCAGGGCCGAGACAATTGAGCGGGCCGAGCTTGCCGGCCGGCTTGCCGCCACTCCGTCTGTGCTGGCCGCCTTCGAGGAGCCGCAGCTGTTCAGCAATGCTCCGGTGGTTTCGTGGGGGCTGAGCGCAACCCATCTGCTGAGAAGCTTCGAACAGCGGCGGCCATTCCGGCGCCAGGTACTCGACCCGGGCGGCTGGTGGCCGGCCCGGGACCCGTTTACGAAGCTGGCGGTTGATCAGCACATAAACCGGCTGGAGTTCGCCCATACCCTCGTCCTGCCGGGCCGGGCCGGACTGCTTCCCCAGGTTCCGTCCGAACCGGGGCGGGGTGAAACCATGGCCCCGCTCCGGGAGGAACCGGACGGCGCGCGACGCTTGCTGTACGATTTTCCCGCTGCACAGGGGATCTCGCTGGTGGTTGCCCCGGCGGCAGGCACGGATCAGGCTTACAACCTCGGCCATCTGCTGTCTCTGCTGGGGGTGCCGTCACTGCTTTTGGCTGACCGTTCCACGCCGGGACCAATAGCTTTTGTCACCACGTATACCAACAGTTCGATCAGTACGGCGCGGAGTACACTGCCATCCGGCTGGCTGCTGCTCGGCGACTGGGGGCCGGACAGCGTTGAAGCGGCAAGGCTGGGGAAAAAACAGTTTGCGGAGTACGGCAAGGCCGGAGTACAGGCCCATAACGGGAAGCGATACACCGAGGCGCTGGCGCTGTTCGAGAATGCCCTGGCCATTGCCGGGGAAAATGCCGATCTGACCAGGCATCGCACCACTCTGCACCGTTATGCCCGGGACAGTGCCTATGCTGCCGGCCTGACCGGGCAGGCGATCAGCCATGCGGAAGCATTGTTACAGATGATAACGAAAGAAAAACCGTATTCGGCCGAGCAGGCCGATGCCTACCTGCGGCTTGGCCTGCTGCAGGGGCAGGCCGAGCGGTTTACCGCCGCCGCCACATCGCTGAAAGAGGGGGTTGCCATCTTTGCCGAACTCGGTCTGGTAAAAGAGCAGGCAGCGGCCCTGGCCGAATTTGGTGTGGTGATGGAGAATGCGGTTGATTATCCGGCCGCCCGTTCCCTGTTCGAGGAGTCTGCCGGCATCCGCCGTGCCCTGAAGGACGAACTTTCACTGGCGGAACAGTACCGTAATCTCGGCCGACTCTATGACCTGCGACTGAATCAGTATGCCGTGGCCGAACGCTTCTATGCTCAGGCCGGGGAAATCTATGTCAGGGCCGGTAACGGAGGGCTGGAGGCCGAAACCCTGCTGGAGCGGGGGCGCTGCCAGCGTCTGCTCGGGAACTTCCCGGCGGCGGATAATTTCTATCTCCAGTCGTTGGCCAAAGTCGGGGAGAAAGATCTGCGCACCAGGACGCTGGTGGTGCTGGAACAGGCTAACAACGCCTGGTTCCGGGGTCGCTACCAGGAGGCGTTCGATCTGCGCGAACAGGTGGAAAAGAGTGCCGTCACGCAGGGCTGGGCGCTGGAACAGGTGATGGTCAAGAACACCGGCGGTCTGATCTGGTGGACCCTGGGGGATAACAAGCGGGCGTTGCTGGAACTGCGCGACGCACTGGCGAAATCTGAAAAGCTTGAAGTGCGTCGGGACGAGGTGGCAACGACCCTGAACAATATCGGCCTCGTGCAGCGGGAATCCGGTGACTACCAGGGGGCGCTCGCCACCCTGGACCAGGCGCTGGCCATTGACCGCACAATCAGTTCCCGCTGGGCCATGGCCTATGACCTGCGTAACCTTGGCCAAACCCGCCTCAGGATGGGTGCGCCGGAAACGGCACTTCAATTATTGACTGAAGCCGGCACTATGGCTACCGAGATCGGCGACCAGGTTAACCTGGCCAAGATTTTTCTGGCCCGGGGCGATGCTGAGGCTGCGTTGAAAAACTGGGCTGCGGCAGAGGCCAGTTATCGCCGGGCGCTTGAAGCGGCCGATGCAATGCTGCTGCGCGAGGTGCGCTGGCGCGCTCTGTTCGGCATGGCCCGGCTGCAGCAGAAGGGGGGCGACACTGCCGCCGCCATTGAGTCCTATCGCCAGGCCATCGACACGGTGGAGGGCCTGCGGGCGGAAATCCGCCTGGACCAGCTGAAGGACGGTTTTCTGGCAAACAAGATGGATCTGTATGCCGGGATGGTGGGACTGCTGGTTGACCTGAACCGGAGCGACGAGGCCTTTAGCGTGGCAGAACGCTCACGGGCCAGGAACCTCATCGACATCCTCGGACGGCAGCGGCTCTCTCTGAGCGGTGCGGTCGATCAGGAACTGTATGACCGCCAGAACAGGCTGAAGGAGCAGATTCAGGAACAGGAAGCACTGGCACTGCAGACGGCCAGGCCCCAGGAGCGGGCGATGTTCGCCCAGGCGCTGGAGCGGCTGCGGGCTGACTACCAGGATCTGCTGCTGGATATCGAACGCAAGCGCCCCGAACTGCTGGCACTGGTGAAGGCTGATCCGGTGTCTCTGACCGAGATCCGGCAGCAACTGGAACCGGGAGTGGTCCTCCTCTCGTACTACCAGCTGGCGGATCGCCTCCTCTGCTGGCGGATCGAGCACGACCGCGCCAGGCTGTTCATACTGAAAGCGCCGGCTCGCGAGCTGGGCGAGACCATTGCCGGTTATCGCCGGATGCTGCAGAACCTGGAGCCGCTGGAGAAGGATTCCAGGGAGCTGTACGACCGGCTTCTGGCCGAGCCGCTGGCGGGGCTGACTCAGGCCAGGGCAATCGGCATCGTCCCCCATGGTTCGCTGCATTACCTTGCTTTTGCCACTTTGAGCGACGGCCGGGATTTTGTCGTGGACCGGCAGCAGCTCTTTTATCTTCCTGCGGCCTCGGTCCTGCGCTATACTCTCTCCCGGCGCCGGGTCAACAAAAATCTGCGGGTGCTGGCAATTGGCAACCCCGATCTGGGAAACCGCGCCCTTGACC
>Ga0194037_1000384_pt1 | contig 34777 bp, 39 predicted proteins | sample JunL306m_MetaG_FD_148653 | JGI IMG/M metagenome (GOLD analysis project Ga0194037, IMG submission 148653) | Anoxic zone freshwater microbial communities from boreal shield lake in IISD Experimental Lakes Area, Ontario, Canada - Jun2016-L304-6m | ecosystem: Environmental > Aquatic > Freshwater >... | reverse complement strand
CCCACCCCGAAGGCGGCGCTGAGCTTGCGCAGGCTGTCGGCCAGCGCCTCGTCCTGGATGGGCGCGGCGTACACCAGCTCGCCGCCCTGGGTCCACATCGAGACCGCGAGCGTTTGGTAGAAATCCTCGCGGTAGGTATGCAGCGAGGGCTGGATGCGCAGGCGCGCGGCATGCAGGCGGAACGGCGCGATGCCTAACCGCTGCTTGAAGGCCAGCATCGCCTCGTCGAGCGACATCTCCTCATCCGGCGAGCCGCCGGTTTCCCAGTCCACCAGCACCAGCTCGGGATACTTCCACAGGTTGCTGATTGGCGAGTCCTTGCCGAAGGCCTGGCGGAACGCGAAGGGAAAGCGCCCGTTGATCTCGAAATAGCGGGTGACCACGGCGCGGAACTTGCGGATCCGCAGCATGGTGTTGTCCATGACGTCCTGATCCACGGTGGTTAGATCGTCGAGCCGCCCCTGGGTGAGCGCCAGCAACTCCTGCGCGCCGGACAGCGCCGGCAACAGCGTGCTGCGCCGGTAGTAGCCCTGTCCCTTCTCCACCTTGGCGATGGGCGAGGCCGGATCGCACGACATGATGGAAAAATGGTAGCGCAACGAAGCGTCCGAATAGTTGCCGGTGAGTTGCAGGCGGGTGAGACGGATCAACTCGGTGCCCTTGATTGCAGCGGCGGGATTGCCCGGAAGCAATGCGGGCAGGATGTCGGAGAGTTGCTTGCGAAGGCTCATGTGGGGTGACAATGGCGGATGCGTTGTCACTATCCAATTCGCCCACCCCCCGATCCGCAAGCCCCAAAAAGTCTCAAGAGGAAAATTGAACCGCAGGTGGACGCGGATGCACGCAGAAAATCAAAGAGTTACACTCATTTTCAGGCTCGCCTGGGAGGTGGAACCTAGAGGAACCGCGGGCGTTAGCCCGCTCCGTTGCGGCGGGCTGAAGCCCGCGCTCCGTAGTCCGATGGCCATGTGGCGCGGGAGGATCAGGCCGGTTTTTTTTAAAGGAACGCGCCGCCGGGCTTGTCCAGGCGGGCGAATCCAGCATGCTTGGGCGATGAATTTCAAACTCTCGCTGCTGGCGGTGTGGCTGTTGGGCACCGCGGCGGCGCCCGCCCAGCAGCCCGACGCCAAGGCGATTCTCGAGGGCGCGCGGATGTCGGCCACGCTCACCCAGCTTGATGCCGGGCTCAGCGGCCATCTGCGCCAGGGCAGCCACAAGACCCCGCTGACCCTGTTTCTCAAAGGCAAGGACATCCAGTTCCAGTTCTCGGAGAACAATGGCCCGCCGCGCGTTTTCCACATGCGCCTCGGCGATGCCGCCTTCAATCTGTTTGAAATCATCGAGGGCAAAACCAGCAACTTCCCGCCTGAAAAACTCGTCGCGCCCATCGCCGGCACCGATCTCACGTATGAGGACCTGGCGCTGCGGTTCTTCTACTGGCCGAATCCCAAATTTGAAGGCCAGGAAGATGTCGGCGGCATGCCCTGTTATAAAATCCGCATCGACAAGCCGCGCGGCACCGCCGGCCGCTACGAAGTCGTCTATGTCTGGGTCCACACCAAATACGGAGCCTTCATCCGGATCCGCGGCCACGACAAGAACGGCGGCCTGGTCAAGGAGTTCCAGGTCGAGGACACCATGCAGATCGCCAAGGATGTCTGGACGCTGCGCCAAATGCAGGTGTCCAGCCACGATTCCGCCAGCGGCCGGCGCCTGTCGATCACCGAGGTGACCTTCGACTCGCCGAAAAAGGCCGGGCCCCGCGGCTTGCATTGAGCGATGGATGTCTTGCATGGGCGGTCCGCCGGGGCTACGGCTTGGCCATGGACCTTGCCGAATTCCGCAAAGAATATTCCGACCGCGGGCTCAGCCTCGAGGAGCTCAACCCGGACCCGTTCGCACAGTTTTCCGCGTGGTTCATCCAGGCCACCGAGCTCGCCGTGCACGAGCCCAACGCGATGACGCTGGCCACGGTGGACGACTCCGGGATGCCCTATCAGCGCACGGTGCTGCTCAAATACTATGACGGGGAGGGCTTCGTGTTTTTCACCAACTACAGCAGCCGCAAGGCCCAACAGATCGCTCTCAACCCGCAGGTCTCGCTGTTGTTGCCGTGGATCACGCTGGAGCGCCAGATCGTCATCCAAGGCCGCGCCGAGAAAATCACCACCGCCGAGTCGTTGCGCTACTTCACCTCGCGGCCGCGCGAATCGCAGATCGGCGCCTGGGTTTCCAACCAGAGCGAAGTGATCACCTCGCGCAAGTTCCTGCTGCAGAAACTCGCCGAGATGCGCGAGAAATTCCGTCACGGCGAGATTCCGCTGCCGTCGTTCTGGGGCGGCTTCCGGGTGGTGCCCACCGCCATCGAGTTCTGGCAGGGCGGCCCGGCCCGGCTGCACGACCGGTTTCTCTATCGGAAAAGCGGCGCCACCTGGCAGATCGAGCGGCTCGCGCCGTGAGCCCGCGCAAAGCGAAATCAAACAGGGCCAGCGGCTTTTTGAACCACTGATGGCACTGATTTCACAGAAAGAATCAAATGAAACATCAGTCAGATGATGCGCCTTTCGGTTCCTTGGCATTCCACGCCCGGCCTCACTTGGCGGGGATGTCCTGGAAATCCTCGGGGACCTTCGAGATGATGTAGGAAACGACTTCGGCGATCTGTTTGGGACTGAGTTGTTGGCCCCAGACTTGCATTTTCGCGCCGTTGTTGCCGGTGCTCTCGGGCGGCGAGCCCTCGTTGATCAGTTTGAACAGGCGCATCGGCTTGTTGCCGAATTTCCAGATGTGGTCGTTGAGCGGCAGGCCCGGGAGCTTCACCTTGACCTTGCCGGCGGTCATGGTGGCGCTCAGATCCACGCCATGGCAGGCGGTGCAGTTGGTTAAGAAGGTGGCTTCGCCGGCGGACACGACTTCCGGTTTGGTGGCCCACTCGTGCACCAGCTTGGCGTCGTCGAGGGTGGCGACCATTTTTTCGAGTTCGGCGGATTTCGCCTTTTGCACCTCGACCACCTTTTCGCGCACCTCCTGGTGGGCGTCCTTGAAGATCGTGGTGTGATAGTAGAGCGTCCAGTGGATGACAAACCAGACGATGGCGGCATAGAAGGTGAACAGCCACCAGTTAGGAAGTTTCTGGTCGTATTCCTGGATGCCGTCGAATTCGTGCTCCCGGAGAATGATCTCACCTTTGGCTTTGGCAAAAGAGCCGCGTTTGGGTTCTTGGTTCATGGCTGGTTTGGCGTTTCAGGGGTGGGATCGAGCGGCAGCGAGGCGAGGTGGTTGCGCTTGGCCTCGCTGAGGCGCAGCGCGCGCCACGACACGATGGCAAACAAGACCGCGAAAATCAGAAAGGAGATGAAGGGCAGGCTCATGGCCCAGTCTTCGACGTGCATCCGTTGGAACATGGCGGGTGGTTTCAGGGGTTGCGGTGGGATCGCCGGCTTATGGCGCGGCGGGCTTGCTGCGGTGCGTGTCCGGATCGAGGGCGGACGGCTGGCCGGGGTGGGCCTTCTTGACTTCGTGGTAGGCACCGAGTTTCTGCAGGTAGGCGATCACCGCCACCACCTGCGATTTGGCCAGGTGGTTGCGCAGCGCGTCCCCCTGGAGATCGGGCTTGCTGGGCAGATAGACCTTGGCGGCCACCAGCGACTGGGCGATTTCCTGGGCCTGGGTTTCCACCATGTCGGAGATTTCGTGTTGGTTGAGGGCCGGCCACGGCACGCCGAGCTGCACCTGGGTGGCAATCTTGCCCGGCAACGCCTTGACGTCGGTGGCGTTCTCAAACAGCCACGGGAAGGCGGGCATGTTGGATCCGGGCGAGGGCGCGCGCGGATTGAGAAAATGGTTGAAGTGCCAGTCGTTGCCGCGTTTGCCCACGCGCATGAATTTGTAGAGGGTGCCTTGGGTGTCTTTCTTGGCGATCGGTCCGCCTTCGCGGGCCAGATCCGGGCCGGTGCGCTTGGAGCCCCACTGATAGGGGTGGTCAAACAGCGACTCGCCGAGATGCGAATAGTCATCGACGACCCCGGCGCGGCCGTAGCGCATGACGTCGGGCACCAGCGTGCGGATCATCTGCGAGTGGCAGTTGTAGCAACCTTCGGAGACGTAAATGTCGCGGCCGGCGAGTTCCAGCGGGGTGTAGATTTCCTGCAAACGGCCCTCGATGTTCTTCTCGCGGTTGACCAGCACGGTCGGGATGATCTGCACCGAGCCGCCGATGGCCACCGCGATGAACACCAGCACGGTGAAGGGCAGGTAGTTTTCGATCATCCGCTCGTGCCAATTGACCCACTGGTCGGCCGAGGATTTGAACGCGTAGTAGGCCTTGATGCTGAGCAGCACCGCCACTAACAGGGCCGCCTTGTCGGCGTGGTGCGGCAGGAAGAACCACAGGATCACAAACGCCATCGCCAGGAAAATGTGCGCCAGCGGGTCGCTGAAGAGCGATTCGCTCCAGGGCATGCGATCCTTGTGTTTGCGTTCGAGCACCGTGACCTCGACGGTTTCATCATACGGCTGGCCCGAGCGGGCGGTCTTCCAGATGTTGAAGGCGAGCAGCCCGAACCCTGCCAGATAGAGCGCGCCGCCAATCGAGCGGGCGATGAAGAAGATCTGGATGTCGCCGAGGGTTTCCAGGAACTCGTATTTGAGGGTGGTCCCGCCTTCGGCGAGCTGGCCGAGCATCAGGCCCTGGGTGATTCCGGCGCACCACAGCGCGACGACGTAGAGCAGGATGCCGACCATGGCGATCCAGAAGTGCATGTTGGCCAGCGGCTTGGACCACAGCTGGGTTTTCCACAGGCGTGGGGCGAGCCAGTAGAACATGCCGGCGGCCATCATGCCGTTCCAGCCTAGGGTTCCGGAGTGGACGTGGCCGACGGTCCAGTCGGTGTAGTGGGAGATCGCGTTGACCGAGCGGATCGCCAGCAGCGGGCCCTCGAAGGTGGCCATGCCATAGAAGGTGACGCCGGCGGCGAAAAACTTGATGACCGGGTCGGTGCGGAGGGTGTCCCAGGCGCCGCGCAGGGTGAGCAGGCCGTTGAGCATGCCGCCCCAGGAGGGTGCCCACAGCATCAGCGAGAAGGTCATGCCGAGCATTTGCAGCCAGCGCGGCAGGTCGGTGTTGAGCAAGTGGTGGGGGCCGGCCCAGATATAGATGAACACCAGCGACCAGAAGTGAATGATCGAGAGCCGGTAGGAATACACCGGCCGGTTGGCCGCCTTGGGCAGATAGTAATACATGATGCCCAGAATCGGCGTCGTCAGGAAGAAGGCCACGGCATTGTGCCCATACCACCACTGGACCAGGCCGTCCTGCACGCCGCCGAAGATCGGATAGGAATGGGTCCACGAGGTGGGAATCGACAGGTGGTTGACGATGTAGAGCATGGCCACCGTGATGATGGTGGCGATGTAGAACCAGAGCGCGACATAGAGGCTCGGCTCGTTGCGTTTGGCCAGGGTCCAGAAGAAGTTGATGGCGAAGATCACCCAGATGACGACCACCGCGATGTTGATCGGCCAGATCAGTTCGGCGTATTCCTTGCCGCGGGTGAAGCCCATCGGCAGGGTGATGGCGGCGGCCACGATGATGAGCTGCCAGCCCCAGAAATGAATCGCGGATAACAGGTCCGAGGCGGTGCGCACCTTGCACAGCCGCTGGGTGGAGTAATAAATCCCGGCGAACATCATGTTGCCCACGAAGGCGAAGATCACCGCATTGGTGTGCAGCGGGCGCAGCCGGCCGAAGGTCAGGAACGAGATCCCGTCGGCCTTGATGGCGCCGCCGGTGAGCCATTCCAGATAGTGCCCGTTCATTTGCCAGAATGACAACTGGGTGGCGATGAGCACGCCAACCAGCATGCCGATAATGCCCCAGGCAATCGAGGCAATCATGAAGCGGCGGACCGAATTGTCGTCGTAGGTAATCGAGGTGGTCATGGGTGCTTGGGATGGAACGCGGGAGCGGGCAGAGTCGGGGTTATTGCGGGTGAGTCAAGGTCGAGAGGCAGCAGCGAATCGCGCTCGGGACTGGTGCGCCGGGCCCGGTAAATCTCCATCGCGAAACAAACGATGAAAATGCCCGCAAGGCATGAGGACACCAGGATGGTGAGTGCAAGCACATTCATGCGCGGAAATACGTGGGCGGCCAGGGCCGCCGCGAGGGGTGGGGGGCGGCCTTCTCGATCACGAGTTGGAATTCAATGCAGTTCATGGAAGGGCGTGCTCCGGCGCAGGTCGCAGTGGAGCCACTCCAGAAAAACATCTCCAATGACATGCGCAATGCATTTTTGATCCATCAGCCCGGAATTCAGAAATAAATGACATTTTTCCGTGATTTCCGGGTCGCCGCCGACGGCGGCATGGAAGGTATTGGCGAGCTGCCAGGGGTGGGTGGCGGAGTCGGGGGAGCGGAAGACGACATGGCCGCGCTGGACGAGGCAGGCGAGGGTCTTGAGGTATTCGGCCTGAGGGTTGCCGATGGCAGTGGGGTCGATCTCGGCCATGCCGAGGCGGCGGCGGTGGCGGGCATCGGTGGCGAGGTCGCGGACCAGGTCGGGGCTGGCGGGCAGCCAGCAGCCGTCGGCGTCATCATCGTATTCGTTGAGATAATCGGCGATGTCCTGGATCAGGTGGGCGGCGGGAGTGGAGTCGTCGCAGTGGAGAATGATCGCGCAAGCCGGAGCCGGGGTGGCCGGAGCGGCCAGGAGCCATTGGTGGAAGACGGACATCGAAGTGGAGGGGGTGATGCAGGCGGTGCGTTGCAGGCTGCAACGTGCCGGGATCGGCATCCGGGCGCTCCGCATCCCGTCTGGAAGGATGCGCGGATTTTCCGGCGCGGGGGCATCAGGCGGAAGGTTGGGCCCAGGTGTCGGCTCCGCCGTCGAACGGATCGGTCCGGGTCAGGTTTTTTTGGGGGGGCTAGGCGACACTCCGCCACCGGCCGCAACTGGCCCTCATCAGGCACCATTCGAGTTTGACCCGGAAAACCGCAGCGGCAAGAGTGGCCGGGCAAGTTACCGGGATCGCCGCGTCCTGGCCATCCTGGTGACTTGCTGAGCACTCCCTCACACCCCACGCCACCATGTTTCCCTTTTACGTCATCGGCCACAAGAACCCGGACACGGATGCGATCTGCTCGGCGATCGGCTATGCGGAGTTGCTGCGGACGGTGGGGGAGGAGCCGCGGGCGATCGCGGCGCGCTGCGGGGAAATCTCGCAGCGCACCAAATGGGTGTTGGAGCGGGCGGGCATCGAGGCACCGGCGTTGATCACCGACGTCCGGACCAGCGCGGGGATGATTTGCCACCGGGAGGTCGTCAAGGTCACCGTGGCCGATACCTTCCTGACGGCATACCGGCGCATGCTCGAGGCCCAGATCCGCGGCGTGCCGGTGGAGGACGAGCAGGGCAAACTGTGCGGGATCCTGCGTTATTTCGATTTGCTCAAGCTGCTGCTGCCCGACGATACCGAAGGTCTGAGTGTGAGGACCGTGCATGTGTCCCTGGCGAAGCTCGCCGACACCTTGCAAGCCCAGAGTCTCGGGGCCATGCTGCCGCCGCCGGAGTGCGAGGAGGATCTCATTTTGCTGGTCGGGGCGTCGTCCCAAGCGACGGTGGCCAAGCGGCTCAAGCTTGCGGTTCACGACCGTCAGATCGGGCAATTCCTGGTGATTTGCGGGGACCGGCCGATCATCCAGCGTCATGCCATTGATTTCGGCGCGCGCGCGCTGCTGGTCACCGGGGAGAATCCGGTGGCGGGGGAAGTGCTGGCCTACGCCGCGCGCAAGGGCGTGGTGGTGCTGCGCTGCCACCAGGACACGGCCAGCGCGTCGACCTTGATCCGCTGCTCGCGCACCGTGCGCCACGTCATGGAAACCCAATTCGCCACGATTTGTCCGACCGAGCCGATTTCCCGCTTGCGCAAGCGCTTGGCCTCCAGCGACCAGGATTTGTTCCCGGTGGTGGACACCGCCAGCGGCAAAATGATCGGCGTCATTTCCAAATCCGACTTTGTCGATCCGCCGCGGATGCGGCTCGCGCTTGTCGATCACAACGAATATGCCCAGGCCGTCAATGGGGTGGAGGAAGCGGAAGTGACCGAAGTTATCGACCACCACCGGCTGGCCGGCGATCTCGTGTCGCGCGAACCGATCCGCTACCTGAACGAGCCGGTCGGCTCGACCTGCACCCTGGTGGGCCGCAAGTTTTTTTATCGCAGCGTGACGCCCACTCCCGGGGTGGCGATGTGCCTGTGTGCAGGCATCGTCTCCGACACCTTGTGCCTGACCTCGCCGACCACCACCTCCTTGGACCGGGAGATGCTCACCTGGCTGGGCGACCTCGCAGGCGTCGATCCCCAGGCGTTCACCGAGGAGTTTTTTGCCATCGGGTCGCTGATCGTCAATGGCACGCCCGAGGAAATTTTGAATGCCGACCGCAAGGAGTTCACCGAGCAGGGTGCGCTCGTGAGCATTTCCCAGGTCGAGGAGCGCGACTTGCACGGTTTCGCGGCGCGGCGCGACGCCTTGGAGGCCGCGCTCGCCGAGCTGCACACCAGCCGGAACTACGACTTGTCGATTCTGGCAGTTACCGACGTGGCGCTGCATCACAGCATGATTCTGGCCATCGGCCAGGAATCCGCGCTGGCCAAGCTGCCGTTCGAGCGGGTTGATGAAACCTTGTTTCACGCCCCCGGGGTGGTCAGCCGCAAGCGGCAGATCTTTCCCGCAGCGTGCGAGGCCATCCAGCAGGCGCGTTGACGGGCCTGTCGCACGAAGCGGTGCACGAAGCGGTTGCCAGCGGGCGGGAATCCGCTATGGTGTGCGGCCCGGTTAGCAACGCCGGCCTCTGCAAATGAATCAACCTTATCTAGCGATTGTTGGCGCGACGGGTGCCGTCGGCGTGGAAATGCTCCTGTGTCTCGAACAGCGGAACTTTCCGCTCGGCAAGCTCAAGCTGTTGGCTTCGGCCCGCTCGGCGGGCAAATGCATGACTTTCCGCGGCGAGGAAATCGTCATCGAGGAACTCACCCATGATTCGTTTCAGGGCGTGGACATCGCCCTGTTCAGCGCGGGCGGCGACATCTCGCGGGAGTTCGCCCCCTCGGCGGCGGCCGCGGGCGCGGTGGTCATCGACAATTCGTCGGCCTTCCGGATGGACGCGGACGTTCCGCTGGTGGTGCCTGAAATCAACCCCCAGGACGCCAAAAACCACCCGCGCAACATCATCGCCAACCCGAACTGCACCACCATCATCTCGCTGATGGCGCTGGCCCCGCTGCATGATCTTTTCGGCCTGCGCGCGGTGATCGCCTCGAGCTATCAGGCAGTGTCCGGTTCCGGCGCCCAGGGCATCATCGAGCTGGAACAACAGGTCAAAGCCATCACCCTCAACCAGCCGTTCACGCCCAAGGTCTATCCCCGCCAGATCGCCTTCAACGTGATCCCCCAGGTCGACGCCTTCACATCTAACGGCTACACCAAGGAGGAACTCAAGATGCTCCACGAAGGCCGCAAGATCCTCGGCCTGCCCGAGCTGCGCGTCTCCTGCACCTGCGTGCGGGTGCCGGTCTATCGGTCGCACTCGATTTCCATCACCGCCCAGTTTGACCGCCCGGTGGACCCCGCCGCCGCCCGCGCCGCCTTCGCCGGCAAGCCCGGCATCCAGGTGGTGGATGATCCGGCCAACAAGCTGTTCCCGGTGCCGCTCGACACCACCGGCAAGGACGACTGCCTGGTCGGGCGAATCCGCCAGAACCTCGTCCTCGACAACGCCCTCGACTTGTGGGTCGTCGGTGACCAGGTCCGCAAGGGCGCGGCCCTCAACGCCGTGCAGATCGCCGAAATCCTGTGATGGGCGAGCAAGCGTCGCCCCGGCGGCCATCCCTGGCTCCGGTCCGCCGCGGGCTCATTCCCATATGATCAGGCCAATCCACGGATTAGGCGGCATTTTTTTCAAATTATCGGCGGTTTGGGGTGGCTTGCCGAAAAAAAACGCAGAAAAGCCAAAATAGGACTTGTCAGGTTGGGATCGACTCCTATGTTCGCCGCCCCGCAACACGGCCTGCCGACTTTAGCAGAGGTAGGCCACTAAACAGGGACAATTTATCGGGTGCAGCTCCGGAAAAAAGCTTCAACGAGGTTTCCTCGTCGTTGCTCCGGTTTGCCCTCAGCCAAACCAGAACCACGCAGGAAATCATGCCGACTATCAATCAGCTCGTTCGCAAGGGACGCCACACTCCGGCCGAAAAGTCGAAGTCACCCGCACTTGTGAACTGTCCACAGCGCCGCGGAGTGTGTCTCCAAGTGATGACACGCACGCCCAAGAAGCCCAACTCGGCTCTCCGGAAGGTGGCGAAGGTTCGCCTCACCAACGGATTTGAAATCATCGCCTACATCGGCGGTGAAGGCCACAACCTCCAGGAACACTCCATCGTGCTGGTGCGCGGTGGCCGGGTGAAAGACCTTCCGGGTGTCCGCTACCACATTGTTCGTGGCTCGCTGGATACCCTGGGAGTGGACAAGCGCCGCCAATCCCGTTCGAAGTACGGTGCCAAACGCCCGAAGCCGGGTGCCGCCGCCGCTCCCGCCAAGAAGAAGTAATTCACCGACCCCAACCTTCAGCCCTCAAACGCCATGCCACGCCGCAAGCGAGTTTTTACCAAACCGGACCGTCGCGATCCCCGCTACGACAGCGCCCTCGTCGGTCACCTGATCAGCAAGGTGATGAATGATGGGAAGCGCTCCCTCGCACAACGCATCGTCTACGCGGCGATCGACCGTGCCAACGAAGGCATCGACACCGTCGATCCCCTGGAAGTCGTCACCCGTGCCGTGGAGAACTCCAAACCACGCGTCGAGGTCAAGTCCCGCCGGGTTGGTGGCGCCACCTATCAGGTGCCGCTGGAAGTATCCGCCGACCGTTCCGAGTCGCTCGCGATGCGCTGGCTGGTCAACTACGCCCGCAACCGCAAAGGCACGCCGATGCACGTTGCGCTGGCCAATGAGATCAAGGATGCGGCCAACAACCAGGGCAGTTCGGTGCGCAAGCGCGACGACGTCCACAAGATGGCCCAAGCCAACCGCGCCTTCGCTCACTTCCGTTTCTAAGTTCCTCCGCGCCCACCGGCGCACCCACCCGTGAATCCGAACAGTCCTAACCGCCTATACGTGCTCGAACGCACCCGAAATATCGGGATTGCGGCGCACATTGACGCGGGCAAGACGACGCTCACCGAGCGGATCCTGTTTTATACCGGGATGATTCACAAGATCGGCGAAGTCCACGATGGTGGCGCGACGACCGACTGGATGGAGCAGGAGCGCGAGCGCGGCATCACCATCACCTCCGCCGCCGTGACCACCGAATGGTGGCAGCGCGCCGAAGAGGGGATGACCAAGCTTTACAGCGAGCAAAAGCACCGCATCAACATCATCGACACTCCCGGGCACGTGGATTTCACTGCCGAGGTGGAGCGTTCGCTGCGGGTGTTGGACGGTGCGATTGTGGTGTTCTGCGGGGTGGCCGGCGTCCAGCCGCAATCCGAAACCGTGTGGCGCCAAGCCACCAAATACAATGTGCCGCGGCTCGTGTTCGTCAACAAGATGGACCGCACCGGCGCCGACTTCAACCGCGTCTTCGACGAGGTGAAGGACAAGTTAGGCGCACACGCCGTGCGCATTCTCATTCCGATCGGCTCCGAGGACCAGCTCATCGGCCAGATTGACGTGGTCAATCAGAAGGCGGTTTATTTCAACGACGACGACAAGCTGGGCTCCACCTACACCGTGGAAGATCTCAAGGGTGAACTCATCGAGCAGGCCAAGCAGGCCTACGACGAGCTGATCCATGCGGTGGCCGACGTGGATGATGAAATTGCCGACCAGTTCATGCGTGAGCAGGTCATTTCGCGCAGCGACCTCAAGCAGGGGATCCGCCGCGCCACCATCGCTAACAAGCTGATCCCCGTCGCCGGTGGGTCCGCCTTCAAGAACAAAGGCGTCCAATATCTGCTGGACGCGGTGGTTGACTATCTTCCAAGCCCGCTGGACATCCCGTCGGCCATCGGCATGGACCCCGACAACGAGGAGACCCGCATCGAGGTCATCACCTCCGATCACGAAAAGTTCGTGGCGCTGGCCTTCAAGTTGTGGGCTGACAAATATGTCGGCAAGCTGATCTTTTTCCGGGTCTATTCGGGCGTCATCAAGAAGGGCGACACCGTTTACAACCCGCGCACCCGCCGCTCCGAGCGCGTCGGCCGCCTGATCCAGATCCAGGCCGACGAGCACAAGGATATCGACGCCTGTTACGCCGGCGACATCGCGGCGATGGTCGGCCTCAAGAATGTCACCACCGGTGACACGCTGGCCGCCGACAAGCACGACGTCGTGCTCGAGCCACCGACGTTCCCGGAACCTGTCATCTCGATGGCCGTTGAGCCACGGACCAAGGTGGACCAGGAGAAACTGGCGCTCGCGCTCAGCCGGCTGTCCGAAGAGGACCCGACCTTCATGGTCAAGACCGACGAGGAAACCGCCCAGACCATCATTTCCGGCATGGGTGAGCTCCACCTCGAGATCATCGTCGATCGGCTGCGCCGCGAGTTCAAGGTCGAGGCCAACACCGGCGCCCCGCAAATCGCCTACCGCGAAACCATCACCCAGGCTGCCGGCGGCGAAGGCAAGCTCGTCAAGCAATCCGGCGGCCGCGGCCAATACGGCCACGTCATTCTTTCGCTCAAGCCCAATGAAAAGGGCAAGGGCCTGACCATTGAAAACAAGGTGATCGGCGGGGCCATCCCCAAGGAATACATCAACGCGGTTTTCAAAGGCATCACCGAGTCGATGTCCAATGGCATCGTCGCCGGCTATCCGGTCATCGATGTCCATGTCGAAATCCTCGACGGCTCCTATCACGATGTCGATTCCAACGAGAATGCGTTCACCATGGCCGCGATCTTCGCGATGAAGGACGGCTTCAAGAAGGCCAAGTCGATCCTGCTAGAACCGATCATGGCCGTCGAAGTCTCCACCCCGGATGACTACCAAGGCGACGTCATGGGCGACTTGAGCCGCCGCCGCGGCCAGATTCAGAACACCGAATCCAAAGGCAAGCTTTCCATCGTGCACGCCAACGTGCCGCTCAAAGAAATGTTCGGCTATTCCACGGCCGTGCGCACCCTTTCCTCGGGGCGTGCCTCGTATGCGATGACCCCATCGCACTTCGAGCAAGTCCCATCCAATATCGTCGAAGAAATCGTCAGCGACCGCTTAGGCTGATTTCTCGCCCTGTAGCCCCACCACGTAAACCGTCCCTAACACTCTCCACCATGGAAAACCAGAAAATCCGCATCCGTTTGCGCGCGTTCGATCATCGCGCGATCGACCGCTCCGCCCAAGAAATCGTGGAGACCGCCAAGCGCACCGGCGCCCGCGTGGCCGGCCCGATTCCCTTGCCCACCCGCATCGAGAAGTTCAGCGTCAACCGCTCGGTCCACGTCAACAAGAAGTCCGCCGAACAATTCGAAATCCGCACTCACAAGCGTCTGCTCGACATCGTCGATCCGACCGCCCGCACCGTGGACGAGCTCAAGAAGCTCAATCTGCCCGCCGGTGTCGATATCACCATCCGCATCTGAGGAGGCCGCCGCCATCCAGTTTCAAATTTCAAATTTCAAATCTAAATTCTTCCAGCCATGTCACTCGGCCTCCTCGGCAAAAAACTCGGTATGACCCGCCTGTTCGACCAACAGGCCGGGATCATGATTCCCGTTACGGTTATCGACGTCTCCGGCAACACCATCCTGCAGACCAAAACCCCTGACAAGGAAGGTTACTCGGCCGTGCAAGTCGGTTACGGCGATCAGAAGGAACATCGCGTCATCAAGCCGGACCTCGGCCGCTTCAAGAAAGCCGGTTCCACGCCGAAGCGCTTCCTCCAGGAATTCCGCTTCGAGGCGGGTGCCGCCATGCCGGAAGTCCATCCCGGTCTCGAGACCTTCACCGCCGGCCAATGGGTCGATGTGATCGCCGACTCCAAGGGCAAGGGCTTCCAAGGTGCCGTGAAACGTCACGGCTTCGGCGGCCTGAAGATGACCCACGGGTCCATGATGCACCGCCGGACCGGCGCCATCGGTTGCCGCTCGACTCCCGGCCGCGTCTGGAAAAACCAGAAGATGCCCGGTCACATGGGCACCACCCGCACCACCGTGCAAAATCTCAAGATTGTCGCCATTCGTTCGGAGGATGGGGTGATCCTGGTCTCGGGCGCAGTTCCCGGCGCCAAGGGTGGCTACGTCACCGTCCGTCCCGCCAAGAAAAAGACCGCCTGATCCGGTGGCAATCCGCTAACTCTCAAGATTCCAAGTCATGTCCGCCAAGTCCCTCACCGTCGAAGACGCCCAGGCCGCCAATCTCGTGTTGGTTGGTCCGGAAAAAGGCCGCCAAGCCGTTCACGATCTCGTGACCGCCTACCGCGCCAACCGCCGCACCGGCTCCGCCTGCACCAAGACCCGGGGCGAGGTCTCCGGCAATAACAAGAAAATCTTCAAACAGAAGGGCACCGGCAACGCCCGCCACGGTGACAAACGCGCTCCGATCTTTGTCGGTGGTGGCGTCGTCTTCGGCCCCCGCCCGCGCGATTACTCCAAAAAGGTCACCAAAACCGTCCGCAAGCTCGCCCTGCGCCGCGTCCTGGGCGACCTGGTCCGCGGTGAAAAAATCAAGGTGGTCGATTCGTTCTCTGTCGCCGATGGCAAGACCAAGTCGTTCATCGCCGCCCTCAGCGCGCTGAGCGCACCGGGCAAGATCCTGCTCGTTTCCAACACCTTCGATGAGTCCACCTACCTGGCCGCCCGCAACGTCGCCTGGGCCCAGCTCGTCACCGGTTCCGACATCAACGTCGAACAACTCCTCCTCGCGAAATCCGTCATCATCGTCGGTGACGCACTTCAATCCCTCGCGCAGCGCACTGCCTGAACCCCGGACCCACCCCGCGATCATGAAAGACATTTACCAGGTCATTAAAAACGTCCGCCTCAGCGAGAAGGCCACCTTTCTCCAAGAGACCAACAACGAAGTCACCCTCGAAGTCGACCGCCGCGCCAACAAGCTTGTGATCAAGCAGGCCGTCGAGCAGCTCTTCGGCAAAACCGTGCTGGCCGTCCGAACCTCCAACTATGACGGCAAACTCCGCCGTCAACGCCGCGCTGATGCGGGCCGAACTAACCACTGGAAAAAAGCCATTGTCCGTCTGAAAGAAGGCGAGTCACTCGATCTGATCTGAGCGATTCCGCGCCAGCTCAAACGTTAAACTTCACCGTTCCGCGAGTCATGCCATTGAAAAATTTCAAGCCCGTCACCCCATCCCTGCGCTACAAGAACCTCCCGTCATTCGAGGAGGTTACCAAGAGCAAGCCTGAGAAGAGTCTTCTCACGCCATTGAAGCGCAGCGGTGGCCGCAATAACACCGGCCGCATCACCTGCCGTCACATCGGAGGTGGCCACAAACGCCACTACCGGCTGATCGACTTCAGGCGCGGCAAACACGACGCCCCGGCGACCGTCGTCGGCATCGAATACGATCCGAACCGCACCTGCCGGATCGCGCTGATCCAATATGACGACGGCCAGAAGTCGTATATCCTCGCTCCGTTAGGACTGGAAGTGGGCACCACGGTGGTCGCCGGCCAAAACGTCGCCCCCAAGACCGGCAACGCGATGCCGCTGAGCGCCGTGCCGCTGGGCACGTCCATTCACAACATCGAACTCATTCCCGGCAATGGCGGCAAGGTCGCCCGTGCCGCCGGCCAACTCGCCGTGCTTTCCAACCGCGATGGCGGCTGGGCGCTGGTCAAGATGCCGTCCGGTGAAATCCGCCGCTTCAACGACCGCTGCTTCTGCACGATCGGCCAAGTCGGCAACCGCGATCACATGAATGAAATCTCCGGCAAAGCGGGCCGCACCCGCTGGCAGGGAGTTCGTCCGACGGTTCGCGGCATGACCATGAACCCGGTTGACCACCCCAACGGCGGTGGCGAAGGCAAGTCGAAATCCGGCGGTGGTCGCCAGCACCTTACCAGCCCGTGGGGCCACGCCAAGGGTGAGAAGACCCGCAACAAGAAGAAGACCACCGCTGTCTTCATCGTCGCTTCCCGCCACAAGAAGAAGTAACCCTCCCGCCACTCAGTTAGACCCTCTCACTTACCGATCCCATGCCACGCTCTCTCAAGAAAGGCCCCTACGTTGATCAAAAGCTTCTCGCCAAGATCGACGTCGTCGCCGAAGCCGGATCCGACCGCAAGCCCATTAAAACCTGGAGCCGCAAGTCGATGATCACGCCCGATTTCGTCAGCCACAACTTTGCCGTCCACAATGGCAAGACCTTCGTTCCGGTGTATGTCACCGAAAACATGGTCGGCCACAAACTCGGCGAATTCGCTCCGACCCGGATTTTCCGCACCCACGGCGGTATCGGCAAGAAGTAAGCCGTCCCTTAGCTCCGCACGTTCATGCCGATTCCCTTCCATTCCAACGCACTTGCCGCCGCCCTCGGGTTGCTGGCAACGGCTGGAATGTGTTGTGCGAAATCGCCCGAACCGGAGCAGCTGCAGCAGGCCATCGTCGAACTCCAGGGGCAGAATCAAACGCTCCAACGCAGCCTCGCCGAGGCCAACCGCGGCGAAAAACAAGCCTCCGAACAGCTGGCCCAAGTCCGCGCGCGCCTCGAAGCCCTCGGCAAGAACCTGCTCGACGGCGGCGATGACCGCCTGGTGCAAGCCGCCTCCGACCTGCAACTCGCTCATGAGCGGGTCGCCGAGTTGGAAGCCGCCGTCACCCGCCTGGCTGGTTCCGTCAACGACTACCTGCGGCAAGCCGTGGTTGCCGACCCCGACGCCCGACTTCGTGTCGAAACCTCATTAAGAGAGCTTGACGCGGTGCTTGGACTGAGGCAAAAACCCCGCCCCGACGTCCGGACCGGTTCTCTCCAACAGGCCCGCATCGTTAGTTTAGATCAGGAAAGCGGCATGTTGGTTCTCAATATTGGCGAAAGCCAGGGAGCCCGAATTGGCATGACGTTCCGCCTCACCCGTGGCCAACAGGCCTACGGAAAAGCCATTCTCGCCGATGTCCGCAAGGGCGTCAGCGGTGTCTTTGTCGAAACCCTCGACAAGGCCGCCGAAGCTCCTCGCCCCGGCGATCTCGCCATTCTCGAAACACAAGCGCAGTAACCATTCACGTCCGTCTCCCATGGAAGTCAAAAGCACCACCAAATACGTAAGCCTCTCGCCCAAAAAGGCGCGCGAAGTCGCCCGTGAAATTCAAGGCCTGCCGGTATCGAGCGCGCTGGATATTCTCACCTTCACGCCCAAGAAAGCCGCCCAATTGATCGGCAAGACGCTCAAGACCGCGATCGCCGACGCCGAAAACAATTTCTCGTTGGACGCCGGCACGCTCGTCATCAAGGAAGCCGTCATCGGTTCGGCCCCCACCCAACGCCGCTTCAAGCCGCGGGCCAAGGGTTCGGCCGGTCCGATCCTGCGCCGCTCCAGCCATATTTCCATCACGCTCGTGGGCTCCGCCCCCGAGAAGAAAAAGAAGACCGCCCGCAAGGCGGTATCCGCCAAGACCCCCGAAGCTCCCGCCGTTGCGGAAGCCGAAGCCTGAATTCCACTCTCCTAATCTCATCCCGCACCGCATATGGGCCAGAAAGTAAATCCGATCGCATTCCGCCTCGCCGTCAACAAAGATTGGCGTTCCAAGTGGTATGCCCAGGGCAAAGACTACACCGCCAAGCTTCACGAAGACCTCGCCATCCGTGGCTATCTCAAGAACAAGCTCCAGAACGCCGGCCTCGCCCGCGTCATCATCGAACGCGCTTGGAACAGCGTGCGCGTCACCCTGCATTCCTCCCGTCCCGGCCTGATCATCGGCCGCCAGGGCAAGGAAATCGAAGTGATGACCAAGGAAATCACCGACCTCTGCAAAGGTGCCCAAGTCAAAATCGACATCATCGAAATCCGCAAGCCCGAGCTCGACGCCCAGCTGGTGGCCGAACAGATCGCGGTCCAGCTTGAGCGCCGGATCAGTTTCCGCCGCGCCATGAAGCGCGCCCTGCAAACCGCCATGGAATTCGGTGCCGAAGGCATCCGCCTGCGCTGCGCCGGCCGCCTGGGTGGTGCCGACATCGCCCGCGCCGAAGGCTACCGCGAAGGCAAAGTGCCGCTGCAAACCCTGCGGGTCCCGCTCGACTACGGATTTGCCGAAGCCCGCACCGTTTACGGCATCATCGGCGTCAAGTGCTGGGTCAATAAAAAGGATGAAGACAACTCCGGCAAACCCCCGGCGGGTCGTGGTGACCGCGGCGATCGCGGTGGCCGTGGCGGTGACCGTGGCGGTGACCGCGGTGGCGACCGTGGCGGCGACCGCCGCCCTAACACCCGCAACTGATTTTTCCAAACTTTCCAACGATAACAATCAAATCCCCAAGGAGGACTGAGCCATGCCTTTGATGCCCAAACGAACCAAGTTCCGCAAAGCCCACCGCGGAAGCCGCTCTGGAAATGCCCAGACCGGCACCACCGTCGCCTTCGGTGACTTCGGCCTGCAAACCCTCGACCGCGCGTGGATGACCAACCGCCAGATCGAAGCCTGCCGGATCGCGATCAACCGCTCGCTGAAACGCAAGGGCAAGGTCTGGATCCGGATCTTCCCGCACAAGCCGATCACCTCACGCCCGCCCGAAGTCCGGATGGGTAAGGGCAAGGGCGCCGTCGAAGGCTGGGTCGCCGTGATCCGCCCGGGCAATGTCCTCTTTGAAGTGGGCGGCGTCGCCGAATCCGCTGCCAAGGAAGCCATGCGCCTCGCTTCCTACAAGCTCGGCATCCGCACCCGCCTCATTACTCGCAATCCGCACGCTTGATCCATCCCTTACCTACCGTCTGAACCATGGCCAAAACCACAGCCAAACCCGTTAGCGAGCTATCCGCCGACGAACTCCAACTCCAGCTTCGTGAACTCAAGATCGAAGCCCTCAACCTCCGGCTCCAAAAAGCCACCGGCCAGCTTGAAAACTCCGCCCGCATCCGCCAGGTGCGCCGCGAGACCGCTCAAATCATGACCGCCGTCACCGCCAAGCTCCTCGCTTGATTCCCGACTTCAACGCCCCACTGCATCCCATTATGAGCGACACTTCCCCGGACACTCAAGTCCACCTTCGTAAAACCCGCGTCGGCGTGGTCATCTCCGACAAGATGGACAAGACCCTTGTCGTCGAGCACATCGCCCGCGTGCCCCATCCGCGCTTCAACAAAATCGTCAAGCGCTCGAAGAAATACTACGTCCACGATGAGAGCGGCCAGGCCAAGGTCGGCGACCGCGTGCGCATCGTCGAAACCCGCCCGCTCTCCAAGCTCAAGCGCTGGACCCTCGAAGAGGTCGTTTCGCATTGATTCGGCTTGGTCGGATTTCAACTTTCAACTTTCAACTTTCAACTTTTCTAATACCATGATCCAGATGGAAACCATGCTCGTTGTCGCCGATAATACCGGTGCACGCAGCGCAAAAATGATTGGCGTGCTCGGCAAACGCAGCCGCTCCGCACGCATCGGCGATGTGATCACCTGCCACATCCGTGATTCCATCCCGACCGCCGCCGTCAAAAAGGGCAGCGTCGTCAAGGCCGTCGTGGTCCGCACCGCCTATCCGATCCGCCGCGCCGACGGCTCGATCCTGCGCTTCGACTCCAACGCCGTGGTGCTCATCGACAAGGACAACAACCCGCGCGGCACCCGGATCTTTGGCCCGGTCGCCCGTGAACTGCGCGAAAAGTCGTTCATGAAAATCGTCTCCCTCGCTCCCGAGGTGCTCTGATCCGCCGATCCCCACTTAACCATTTCCATCCCATGAGCCGCATCAAGACCCACGTCAAAAAAGGCGATCAAGTCGAAATCATCACTGGCAATCACAAAGGCAAGCGCGGCATCGTGCTGCTGGTGAACGCCGCCAAGGGCCAGGTCGTCGTCGAAGGCGGCCGCCCGGTCAAAAAAGCCACCAAAGCCACCGAGGCCGACCCGACCGGCGGCATCAAGACCATCGACGGCGCCATCCATATCTCCAACGTCAAGAAAGTGAGCTGAGGCACTCCGCCTCGGCCCGCGCTTAAGCGCTACCACAACCGCGCTGACCCGCAACCAATATGAAAGCACCTACGCTCCAACAATACTACACCGACAAGGTGGTTCCCGCTCTGACCAAGAGCTTGGGATATACCAACGTCCACCAGGTTCCCCGCCTCGAGAAAATCGTGGTCACCTCCTGCATGGGCAAAGCCCCCGACCGCAAGGTCGCCGTCGACGACGCCGTCAACGAAATCCAGAAGATCACCGGCCAGCGGCCATCGATCACCTTCTCGAAGAAGGCCGTCGCCAACTTCAAGCTCCGTGAGAACGAAGTCCTCGGTGCCCGTGTCACGCTGCGCGGCGTGCGGATGTGGGAATTCCTCCACCGCTTCATCCACGTCACCGCTCCGAACATCCGCGACTTCCGCGGGATCTCCTCCAAGTCCTTCGACGGCCGCGGCAACTACGCTTGCGGCATCCAGGAACAATCGATTTTCCCGGAAGTCGAGATCGACCAGATCAAGCGCCCGATCGGGTTCGACCTGATCTTCGTCACCTCCGCCCCCACCGACGCCGAAGGACGCGCCCTGCTCTCCGAGTTGGGAATGCCGTTCCGCGACATGAAGAAAGCCAACGAAGAAACCGCCGAGGTTGCCGCCGTCTGAGGCTGCCCCACCCACCGAACCTAATCTATCAGGAATACCACCATGGCAGTTCTCACCGATCCAATTTCCGATTTCCTCACGCGTTTCAAAAACGCCGCCAATGCCGGCAACGAGGAATTCTCCGCCCCTTATTCCAAGATCAAAGCGGACATCGCCCGCATCCTCATGGAAGAAGGATACATCTGGAACTATGAAGTCGTCACCGGCACCCGCACCCAGATCAAGGTCAAGCCGAAGTACCTCGAAGGTCGCCCGGTCCTCACCGACCTCAAGCGCGTCTCCACTCCGGGCCGCCGCCACTACGTCGGCGCTTCCGAAGTGCCACGCGTCATGTCCGGCTTGGGCATCTCGATCCTCTCAACTTCCAAGGGCGTGATGTCCGGCGGCAACGCCAAGAAGCAGAAACTTGGCGGCGAACTCCTCGCCAACGTCTGGTAAACCCCCAACTCGCAACAGAAAATACTACCATGTCACGAGTCGGACTCAAACCAATCGCGCTTCCTGAAAAGGTCGCTGTCAATCTCAACGGCCGCACCGTCGTCGTCGAAGGCCCCAAGGGCAAACTCGACTTCGACCTGCCCGAAGGCATCTCGCTCAAAAACGAGGACGGCAACGTCATCGTTTCGCGCGCCACCGAACTGCGCCAGCACAAGGCGCTGCACGGCACCGCCCGCAGCCTGGTGCAGAACATGATCATCGGCGTCACCAAAGGCTACGTCAAGGATCTCGAAATCCACGGCGTCGGCCTGCGCGCCGCCGTCAAGGGCCAGGACCTCGACCTGTCGTTAGGCCGCTCCCATCCGCTGCTCCACCCGATCCCCTCCGGCCTGACCGTCACCGTTGCCGAAAACACCAAGATCAAGGTGGAAGGCATCGACAAGCAACTCGTCGGCCAGTTCGCCGCCGAGGTGCGCAACTACTATCCGCCGGAACCCTACAAGGGCAAGGGCGTCCGCTACACCGGAGAAAAAGTTCGCCGCAAGGAAGGCAAGAGCGTCGGCAAATAACACGTCACCGCCACCCGCAACCACCAATCTATCACGGCATCATGAGTATCATCAACCGCAAGTCGATCCGCCGACGCATCCACAACCGCATCCGCCGCAAAGTCTCCGGCACCGCGGTCCGCCCGCGTCTGGCCGTCCACTACTCCAACCAACACATCTACGCCCAGATCATCGACGATGCGACCGGCCGCACGTTGGTTGCCGCATCCACCCTCGACAAGTCCTTCGAGAAGGCCTCGTCGAATGTGGCCAGCGCCCAGAAAGTCGGACAGCTCCTCGCCGAGCGCGCCACGGGCTCCAACATCAGCGCCGTGGTCTTCGACCGCGGCGGCCACCTCTATCACGGCAAAGTCAAAGCCCTCGCCGATGCCGCGCGTGACGGCGGGCTTCAATTCTAACGCTCCGAACAGATCCCCATCATGGTAACTACTCCTGATAACGCGCCGACCGCTCCTGAAAACGCGCCGACCCCGGCTCCAGCCACTCCCGAAACGCCACCGGCCAACACCGGTTATCGCGGCGGCCAAGGCGGCCAAGGCGGCGGCGGCTACGGCGGTGGCCAAGGCAACCGCGGCTTCGGCGGCGGTCAAGGTGGCCAAGGCGGCCGCGGTCGCGGCGGCCCACGTCGTGAAGAACGCGCCGCTCCCACCGATGCCGAAGGCAACGAGATCTCCGAAAAGGTCGTCTTCATCAACCGCTGCGCCAAGGTCGTCAAGGGCGGCCGTCGCTTCAGCTTCTCCGCGCTGGTGGTCTCCGGCAACAAGGTCGGCAAGGTCGGCGTCGGATTCGGCAAGGCCAACGAAGTCGCCGATGCGATCAAGAAAGCCAGCGAGGGCGCCCGCAAGGTGCTCAAGCCGATGAGCATTGTCGATGGCACCATTCCTCATGAAATTTACGCCGAATTCGGCGGCGGCAAGGTGCTGCTCAAGCCGGCCTCGCCGGGTACGGGCATCATCGCCGGCGGCGGCGTGCGCGCCGTGTGCGAAGCCGTGGGCATCCGCGACATCCTCGCCAAGTCGATGGGCTCCTCCAACCACGCCAACGTGGTGAAAGCCACCCTCAAGGCGCTGTCCCAACTCCGCACCCGCGACCAGGTCCTCTCCAGCCGCGGCAAGAAGAAGAAGGAAAAGGCGATCTGATAAGATCATCGGTCGGATCGGACTGATCCGACGGATCATCTTCGCAACACTAGCAACTCACTAACATCTCATGAATCTCCATTCCTACAGCCCGAATCCGGGTGCCAAGCACAGCGTCAAACGACTCGGTTGCGGCGAAAGCTCCGGCCACGGCAAGACCTCCTGCAAAGGCAACAAAGGTCAGAAAGCCCGTTCCGGCGGTGGCACCCGCGTCGGTTTCGAAGGCGGCCAGATGCCCCTTCACCGCCGCCTGCCCAAGCGCGGTTTCAACAACTACGACTTCCGCGACAAGGTGGGCGTCTTCAACGTGGGTGAGCTCGACGATCTGTTTGACGCCGGCTCCACCATCGACGAAGCTGCACTGCGCGGCCAGGGCCTGATCAACGGCCGCTGCGATACGGTCAAAGTGCTCGGCGTGGGCGAAGTCACCAAGGCGCTCCACTTGGTTGTGGCGAATGCCAGTGCTTCCGCCCGTGAGAAGATCGAGAAGGCAGGTGGCACGGTCACCGCGCCCACCGTTTGATCCTTTCCCGGCCACTCACTGATTTCTGACGGGGAAGTGCTTGCGCGCTTCCTCGTCGTGTTTATAACACGCACGTCGTTTTCCTCTCCCACCCACCATGATTTCCGCCTTCACCAACACTTGGAAAATCCCGGAACTTCGGGACCGCATCCTGTTCACCCTCGCCCTGATCGTCATCATCCGTCTGGGCGTGCACATCACGCTGCCCGGCGTGGACGGCACGGTCATCAAGGCCTGGCTCGACGACCTGCAGCGGGCGGACCCCAAGAGCCCGACGGGCGGGATGACGGCGTTGCTCACGGTGTTCTCTGGTGGCGGCCTGCAGCAGGCGGGCATCCTCGCGCTGGGGATCATGCCGTATATTTCCGCCTCGATCATGGTGCAGCTGATGACGGCGGTGGTGCCGAAGCTCTCGCGCCTGGCGCGGGAAGACGGCGGCCGCCAGAAAATCAACCAATATACCCGCTACATCACCATTGCCATCGCGATGGTCCAGGGGTTCTTCGTCGCTAAATCGCTGACCAATCCGGGAAAAATCCCCTACATGTCCGGGATCGAACGCTTCGGAAACCTGGTGCCCGACCCGTCGGCGCTGTGGATGGCGATGACGGTGCTGACCATCGTCGCTGGCAGCGTGCTCCTGTTATGGATCGCGGACCAGATCACGGAACGCGGCATCGGCAACGGATCCTCGATCATCATCACCGTCAACATCATCTCCGCCCTGCCTGGCGCCTTGATCCAGGCTTGGAAATACTTTGTCACCGGTGAAGGGGTGAGCCCGTTCCGCTCGATCATGATGGTGGTGATGATCGCCCTGCTGCTCGTGGTGATCGCCGCGACCATCTCGATCACCCAGGCCCAGCGGCGAATCGCCGTGCAATACGCCAAGCGCGTCGTCGGGCGCAAGCAATTCGGCGGACAGACCCAGTATCTGCCGCTCAAAGTCAACTACTCCGGGGTGATGCCTATCATCTTCGCCTCGGCCGTGCTGTCGCTGCCGCCGATGATGCTGCAATGGATTCCGTGGTGCGCCGGCAAGCCGTGGGCCACCAAACTCTACGGGGAACTCGCCGGCGGCGGCACCTTGTATTACGTGCTGGGTGGCATCGGCATCTTCCTGTTCTCCTATTTCTGGGTGGCGATGATGTTCCAGCCCTCGCAGATCGCCGAGGACCTCAAACGCAACGGCGGCTATATCCCCGGTGTGCGCCCCGGCAAACCCACCGCCGACTTCCTCGACTTCACGATGACCCGCCTGACCTTCGCCGGCGGCATCTTCCTGACCGTCATCTTCATGCTGCCCGTTCTAACCGGCGCGCTGGTCGGCCTGCCGCCCGGCTCGTTGATCCTCCACTTCTTCGGCGGCACCTCGCTGCTGATCATGGTCGGCGTCACCCTCGACGTCATGCGCCAGGTGGAAACCCAGCTGCTGCAAAAGCATTACGACGGGTTCCTGCGCAAGGGCAAACTCAAGGGCCGCTATGACCGCCTCAACCAGGGCGGTGGTGCCGCTCCCCGCACCGCCATCGTTTATCTCTGGACGGTCATCGCCGTCCTGATCGTGATCGGCATTACCGCCTACATTTACAACAGCGTCAATGGCCACCATTGAGACGCCACACTCCCGTGTCCCGCAACACCCGTATTCCTATCAAGTCAGCGCGCGAGATTGATTTCATGCGCACCGCCGGTTCGATCGCCTCGACGATCCTCCAGGCCCTCGCCAAGGAAGTCGCTCCCGGCCGCACCACCGGGCAGATCGACCAGTATGCCGCCGATCTGATGCGCCAGCACGATTGCAAGAGCGCCTTTCTCGGCTACCGCGGGTTTGCCGGCCACACCTGCATCTCCGTCAACGAGGAGGTGGTCCACGGCATCGGCGGCCCCCGCGTCATCCAGCCCGGCGACATCGTCAAGCTCGACGTCGGCATTAGCAAGAGCGGCTTCATCGGCGACAACGCCACCACTGTGGCCGCGGGCGACATCCCGCTGGAAACCAAACGCTTGTTAGCCGCCACCGAGCAATCGCTCTTCGAAGCCATCAAGCACGCCCGCGCCGGCCGCAAGCTGGCCGACCTGTGCGGCGCGGTCGAGGCGTTCGTCGTGCCCCACGGCTTCACCGTGGTTAGGGAATTCGTCGGCCACGGCGTCGGCCGCCGCCTGCATGAGGAGCCGCAGGTTCCCAACTACCGGCCCAGCGGCAAATCCCCGACCCTGATGCCCGGCATGACCCTCGCCATTGAGCCGATGGTCAACGCCGGCGTTCCCTCGGTGCGCATCCTGGCAGACGGCTGGACGGTCATCACCGAGGACCGCAAACCCTCCGCTCATTTCGAGCACACCGTGCTCATCACTTCCGGCGACCCGGAACTCCTCACTTGGCGCCCGCGCGAGGCCCAGCCCGAAATGCTCGGCCTGCCCGCCTGGTAAGAATTGCCGCGGCGGCCTTGCCCAGGTGCCTGGCAGCGCAGACGCCCCCAGCTTTCGATTCCAGGCGGCCTCCTGCGCTTTGGTCAAGATTTCCGCCCTGGCACCCCGTTTTTCCGGGACCCTTGGTAACAAACTGACCGGGAACATCGGTTATCCATTAGACCGGGCGCATCTCGGGTGATAAATCAATGCTTTCGCTTCGTGGCGCAAGCCAATAGAGTTCCGGCCCGCTCCTCCTCCATGACCCCTCCCGCATCACCCGCCGCTCCCGCGAAAATCGTCAAACGCAAGGCCGCCGCCTGGTCCACCGAACAATCCGCCGAACTCTACGGCGTCGAGTCCTGGGGCCACGGGTTCTTCGGCGTCAACCGCAAGGGCCAGGTCACCGTGCGCCTCGAGGACGACGTCGACGGCAAAGAGGTTTCGCTCTTCGAAGTCATCGAGGGTTTGCACGATCGCGGCACCCACCTGCCGGTGCTGTTGCGCTTCCGCGACCTCCTGCACTCGCGCATCGCGGAAATCAACGAGTCGTTCCGCAAGGCGATCAAGGATTCCGGCTACCGCGGCGAATACCGCGGCGTCTATCCGATCAAGGTCAACCAGCAGCGCCAGGTCATCGAGGAAATCGCCGAGTTCGGCAAAAAATACCACTACGGGTTGGAGGCCGGCTCCAAGCCCGAGCTCATCGCGGCGCTGGCCCACATGCACGACCCGGAGGCCTACATCATCTGCAACGGCTACAAGGACGAGGAGTTCATCGACCTGGCCCTGCACTCGCAGAAAATGGGCCTTAAAATCATGCTGGTGCTGGAAATGCCCAGCGAGCTCGAACTCATCCTCGAACGCTCGCGCAAGATCGGCGTGCTGCCCAACCTCGGCGTCCGGGTCCGGCTCTCGACCCGCGGCTCGGGCCATTGGCAGGACAGCGCCGGCGACAAGTCGGTCTTCGGCCTCAACGCCGCCCAGGTCATCGGCGTGGTCGACCACCTCAAGGACTCCGGTTATCTCGGCTGCCTGAAAATGCTCCACTACCACCAGGGGTCGCAAATTCCTAACATCGCCGCCATCCGCGAGGGCGCCACCGAAGCCGTCCGCATGTATTGCGACCTGGTCAAGGAAGGCGCGCCGATGGGCGTGTTCGACATCGGCGGCGGGATGGCCGTCGATTACGACGGCTCGCACACCAACTTCCACTCGTCGTGCAACTATTCCGTGAGCGAATACTGCACCGACATCGTCGAGGTGGTCTCCCAGATCTGTGACAAGGCGGGAGTGGCCCACCCCAATCTGATCTCCGAGAGCGGCCGCGCCGTCGTCGCCTATTACTCAGTGCTGGTGTTCAACATCCTCGACGTCACCCGCGCCCAAACCAGCGAGAAGGCACCCTCGATCCCGCAAAACGCGCCCCAGGATTTGATCAACCTGATCGACGTCCACAAGACGCTGAACAAGAAAAACCTCCAGGAAAGCTTCAACGATGCCGCCTACTACCGCGACCAGATGCGCTCGCAGTTTTTCTATGGCAGCGCCACCCTGCGCGAGCGCGGCCTGGCCGAAGCGTGGTTTTGGCACATCCTGACGCGCATCTCCAACCTCATTGCCCAGCTCGACGACATCCCGGAGGACCTCCGCGAATTGTCCTCCACCCTGGTGGATTTCTACTACGGCAATTTCTCGCTGTTCCAGTCGCTGCCGGATTCCTGGGCCATCGACCAGTTGTTCCCGGTGATGCCCATCCACCGCCTCGATGAAAAACCCCGCCAGCGCGCCGTCCTTGCCGACATCACCTGCGACTGCGACGGCAAAATCGACCGCTTCATCGACAAGGAGGATGTCGCCAAAATCCTCCCCCTCCACGAACTCAAACCCGACGAGGAGTATTACGTCGCCGTCTTCCTGGTCGGAGCCTATCAGGAAACGCTCGGCGACCTGCACAACCTGCTCGGCGACACCAACGTCGTGGGCGTCCACCTCGAAAAGGGCAAGCCGGTCTATACCCATGAGGTCGAGGGCGACACCGTGGCCGACGTCCTCACCTACGTCGAATTCGACCCCAAGGAACTCGTCTCAAAATTCCGCAACTTCGCCGAAAAGGCCGTCACCGACGGCCGCATCTCGCCCAAGGAACGCCGCGAAATCCTCGACCTCTACCGCGAGGGCCTAGCCGGTTACACCTATTTCGAGAGCTGAGCGCGGGACGCAACACGCAATCCGCGTGAGACTCAGGTGAGGCTTATGACGCCAGCAACAACAATCATGCGTTCCGATGGACTTCGGCGGGAGGCATGGGGGACCTCGGCACGCTCGGCGGCGCTCGTTCCTGTAAGAAGGGACAGACCCTTTGTACATGCACGGATTGCCAGCGGCGGGCAAACCGTCCATTCTGCGGTGGCCGGCAACGAGCCGGAATCATCCCAACACGCCATGACCCGTCTGCAGCAGATCATTCGCACCCTGGAGTTGCAGCCCCACCCCGAAGGGGGATTCTTTCGGGAGACCTATCGCAGCGCGGGCTGGATCGCGCGCGAAAGTCTGGATCCCGGCTATCAAGGAGCCAGGAACTACTCCACCTGCATTTACTTCCTGCTGACTTCGGAGGTTTTTTCGGCGTGGCACCGGATTCGTCAGGATGAGATCTGGCATTTTTATGACGGTTCGGCCATCGAGTTGCATGTGATCGCCGAAGACGGCAGCTATGCCAAAACCGTCATCGGGCGCGATATCGCTCAGGGGCAGGTTCCGCAGTTCGTGGTTGCGGGCGGATCGTGGTTTGCCGCCACGGTGATCGATCGGGAGGCGTATGCCTTGCTCGGATGCACGGTGGCACCGGGCTTTGACTTTCTCGATTTCGAGCTGCCAACCCGCGCGGAATTGACCGGGAAATTCCCGCACCATCGGGCATGGATCGAACGCCTGACGCGGGATTAGCGGGTCAGGGCAACAGGAGCACGGTGGGGAAGAGATTCGGGCGGTGATCGCCATCGCATGGGTCAGACCGCGGCTTACCAGCGGTAATAGCGATATGAGACAAGCGGCGGGCAAGAGAATGCTCGTGAGGTTCATCGTGGGTTTTTGGGAAGGCCTTACAAATGGGGTGTATTCTTTCCAGGATTACCTCTTGCCAAGCGCCTGACTCAATCCAGACTTCATCAGTCACCTTTATGAAAATCTCAAAACGAGGGGAATATGCGATGCGTTCGCTCATCGACTTGGCCATGGCGCATGCGATGGGCAGGGGAGTGGTGCCATTGAGCGCTCTGGCGGAGTGTCAAAATATTCCCGCGTCCTTTCTGGAACAGATCCTGATGCAGTTGAAGCGCGAGGGGATTCTCAAAAGCACGCGGGGCAAGTACGGCGGCTACGCCTTGGCCAAGCCCGCCAAGGAAATCCTCATGGGCGATCTGGTGCGCCTGATCGATGGGCCGCTGGCGCCGATTGCCTGCGCCAGTCAGAGCGCCTACGCGCCGTGTTCGTGCCCCGATGAGGAGCATTGCGGGCTGCGCCTGCTGATGGTGGATGTCCGCCAATCGATCTCCAACGTGATGGACAAATCCAGCCTGGAACAAGTGGCCGCGGTGGCACTCACCAAGCTTCAGGCCGACGGCTTGGAACCCGATGTGGTCCATCAGATCCGCCACATGTCGCTGGTGGAGCGTGCCAAAAAGATGAAGAAATTCGTGCCGCAGGTGATGGAGACGGATTTCGTGATTTGAGCGATCGCGGGAAACCTCGGAGCGGTGAAGCGTGACCGATGAATGGAGCGCCGGCTTGAGTCGGCCAAGTCTGGCCGATAAAGCCTTGCCTTCATAGACTGCCGACTGAAGTCGGCGCTCCGTAGTCGAAGGGTGATTTGACTCGAGAGGAGAAATGACATTTTTTTCTAAAACATTCTTGACTAGTATGATTTAAAACAGCATGGATTGTTTCGGACACAATCGACGGCATCTGAGAGTGAGAGGAATTCGCCCCGGTGGGCGGGTCTTGAGCATCAGGAGTTGGACGATTGGGGTCGGCGCCTCAGCCATGGGGAGGTCGGTTCAGGTCCATGAGAACAAGCAAAAATTAATCCCATCCACCAAACACCACCATGAAGAGAACATTCCATCACCCGCGCCGTGCAACGATGTTGAAGTCGGTCATCGCCCTATCCCTGTTGAATGCAGGCCTGCTGCACGCCGGGAGTCCGTCGGTGACGGCGGCACCGGCTGCGGCCGTGCCCGACAAAGGACCACCCTTGCCCTTGCATCAAATCGAAGGCAACGGCGGGATCTTCTCCACCTTGTCGGCCTATCTGGTCAATCCGCCGCGCAACGGCGAGTTGGTGGGCCGCCCGAGCCTTGGTGCGGCGGTGGTGGATCTGGGCCACGGTCGGGTGCTGGAAGCGTTGACCATTACCGAGACCCCCTGGGAGCGGCTGGAACTGGGCTACGGCTATGATCGGCTCGATATCGGGGATCTGCCGCAGGCGATCCAGAATGCCACCCCTTATAGCATCAAGGAGAACGCGGTGGAGCTCCACAACTTCAACGCGCGGCTGGCGCTGCTCAAGGAAGGTGAATTTGATCAGGATTGGCTGCCGGCGGTGACCTTTGGGGCTCATTATAAGATCAACACCTCGGTCAACAATCTCAACAGCGAGTTGAATGAAACGTTGCGGAGCATTGGCATCACCGACAACAGCGGCGTGGATTACACGCTGTATGCCACCAAGCTGATCAAGTCGCTGCCGCTGCCGGTGTTGGTCAACGTGGGCGTCCGCGAAACCGAGGCCGCCCACCTCGGGTTGCTGGGTTTCACCGATCATTATTCCGCCAACCTCGAGGGCAGCGTCGGCGTGTTCCTAACCGACCGGCTGATCCTGGCCGGGGAATACCGCCAAAAGCCCAACGACTACAAGGCGATTCCCGGCCTGATCGCCGCCGAAGACGACTGGTGGACCATCGACCTCGCCTACGTGGTGAGCAACCACTTCACCGTGGCGCTCGGCTACGGTCATTTCGGCGGGGTGCTCAACCATGACGCCAACTCGGCGATCGGGGTCACCATCAAGAACGAGTTCTAACAATCATGCGCGGGCCGGGCACGGTGCGGCGGGTGGGCTGGAAGTCCGCCGCCGCACCTGCCCGGCCGCCATTCTAACCATTCTGTTTGCTTTCCACCATCCCATCCTCATGAGCCAATCCACCAACCATCTGGCGACTCTCGCCGTCCATGCCGGTCAAACCCCCGACCCGACGACCGGTTCGCGGGCGGTGCCGATCTACCAGACGACATCGTATGTCTTCAAGAGCACCGAGCACGCGGCCAACCTGTTCGCGCTGAAAGAGTTCGGCAACATTTACACCCGCCTGATGAACCCCACGACCGACGTCTTCGAGCGGCGGGTGGCGGCGCTCGAGGGCGGCACCGGCGCGCTGGGTCTGGCCTCCGGGCAGGCGGCGATCAGCCTGGCGTTGCTGGCGATCACGCAGCCCGGGGATGAGATTGTGGCGGCCGACAACCTTTATGGCGGCAGCTATTCGTTGCTGCACTATACATTTCCCAAACTCGGGCGCACGGCCAAGTTCGTCAACTCGCAGGATCCCGAGGCGTTCCGCCGGGCGATCACGCCGCGCACCCGCGCCATCTATGCCGAGACGATCGGCAATCCGAAGCTCGACGTGCCGGACTTCGAGGCCCTGGCGGCCATCGCCCATGAGGCGGGAATTCCGTTAGTTGTCGACAACACCGTCGGTGTTGGCCTGGTGCGCCCGATTGAGCACGGCGCGGACATCGTGGTGATTTCCGCCACCAAGTATATCGGCGGCCACGGCACCTCCATCGGCGGAGTGATCGTGGACAGTGGCAAGTTCCCGTGGAACAACGGCAAATTCCCCGAGTTCACCGAACCCGATCCGAGTTATCACGGGCTGGTCTATTGGGATGCGCTGAGCAACGTGCCCGGCGCGGGCAACATCGCCTTCATCATCAAAGTTCGGGTCCAGTTGCTGCGCGATCTCGGACCGGCGATCAGCCCGTTCAACTCGTTTCAGTTCATCCAAGGGCTCGAAACCCTGCCGCTGCGCATCGCGCGCCACTCTGAAAACGCGCTGGCGGTCGCCAGGCATCTCCAAACGCATCCGGCGGTGGCGTGGGTGAACTACCCCGGGTTGGAAGACAGTCCGAATCATGCCCTGGCCTCCAAGTATCTGCAGGCCGGCTTTGGCGGCATTGTGGGCTTCGGCATCAAGGGCGGACTGGCAGAGGGCAAGCGCTTTATCGAGAGCGTGCAGCTGTTTTCCCACCTGGCTAACATCGGTGACGCCAAGAGCCTGGTCATTCACCCGGCCTCCACGACCCACTCGCAACTCACCGCCGCCGAGCAGGCTGCCACCGGAGTCACCGCCGACTACGTCCGCCTCGCGGTCGGCCTGGAAGACATCCGGGACATTCTGGCAGACCTGGACCAGGCGCTGGCCACCGCGGTGGGGGAATCCGCGTGATGCGATCTATCACCCGCCCATGAATCCCTCCAGTTCGCCATTTGACGCCACAATCCCCGCCCTGGCCGGCGGGCGCTGTCGGCGCGGTTGATTTGCGCGCGGCCATTGCTTTCCGGCGGTTGCCGGGGAATGGCATGCCACCTGCTTGTTGTGTCAGTAAGCCGTGGTTGGCTTGTAGTTAACGGTCCGCTCCGGTTTCCGCCGGAGCGGACCCAGCACCCCATAAACGACATGAACAGCAAGCGACAGTCCACGACTTATCCCGCTCCCTTCATTGCGCCGCAAGGCCCCGAACTTCTTCTAACTTTCAATTATCATGCATCTCCCCACACCCCAATTCTCCCGTCTCGTCACCATCCTCGCCTTCGATCTCACGAACCCGGCGCTTGATTCCATGATCCTGGCCTGGGACCACATCGCCGCCAGGTTTCTCAACCGCCTCGGACCCGACAGCCTGGTAGCCGGCAAGATCGAGTCGATCAGGCTGTTAGCCATCCATGACTCGGTCCAGGCGATCTTTGATTCCGGCAGCGGTTGCATCTACAACGGCGCGTCCGCCGGCCATTCGCTGGACGCGGCGCTGGCGGCCACCGCCCAAGCCTCGCATGACATCCTCGCGGCGGTGTTTGAATCCCCGGAAGATCGCGCCGACCTCGATGACGCGCTGGAGGAAAGCTTGTGGCTCGTTGCCGACGAGCGGCAACGAGCCGCCGGGGCCGCCACCGGTGCGGAGAGCGCCGCCACCTATGCCGGCAGCTTCGCGCCGCTGGCCTTGGCGGACCGTGGAAGCGCCGCCCCCGGTGCGGCCAAGCGCCGCGCCACCCACAGTGACTGGTCGCGTCCGCCGCGCCGCCCGGTGCTGCGGCTGGCGACCAATCCTCACTGGAGCCTGGATTGGCAGCGCTCGGCGTGATGCCCCCCCGACCGCTGAGTTTCGTCCTCGCGGCCATCCCTGGACTGAGGCCCGCCGGCCCGCCGGTTGTGGCTTCGGTCCAGGGTTTTTTTATTTTGGGAAATCCGGGGGTGGGCACGGCGATACCTGCCAGCTATTGCGGAGAGGACCAGAGACCAGAGGCCAGAGGCCAGAGGCCAGAGACCAGAGACCAGAGACCAGAACGAGAGTCGCGCTCCGATCTTCTTCTGCCCTCTGTCCTCACGGCGCGAACAAGACTTTGCCGGCGCGCTCCGGCGCTTCCAGCCGTACCAGCGCGTCCTGAAACGCCGCCAGCGGGAAGGTGCTGTCCACCGGCTGCAGCAGGGTGCCGGCGGCCACCCGGGCGGCCAGGTCCTGATAGACGGCCCGCACCTCCTCGGCGGGGGCGTTCTCCACCCAGCGGGTGACCCACAGCCCGCGCACCCGGAGATCGCGGAAGATGACCAGGCCGTTAGGCAGGGTGAGCGGTTTGCGGCCCATCGCCCCGTAGGTGATGTGGGTGCCGCTCTCGCGCAACAATTTCATCAAGCGCAGCGCGCTGTCTCCGCCCACCGCATTGAAGGCGAGCGCGGCGGTGGCCCCGCCCAGCACGGCCTTGGCGGCGGCGAAGCCGTCCTCGTCGTCGGTGAACACCTGGTCCGCCCCCCGCTCTAGCAGCTCGGCCGCCGCCTCGGCGCGGCGGACAAAGGAAACCGTGTGGATGCCCAGCGCGCGGGCCAGCTGGATGACGCAGCGGCCGACGGCCGAATTGCCGAGGTTTTGCACGATCCACGCGCCGCGCTCGAGAGTCTCAAAGCCATGCAGCAGACGCCAGGCGGTCGCGGGATTCACCTTGAGCATCGCGGCTTGCAGCGGGTCGATGTCCGGCGGCAGTTTGAACAACGAGTCCGCGGGCACTGTGGTGTGGCTGGCCCAGGTCGCCGCCCGGCGCAAAAACATCACCCGGTCCCCCGGTTGGAAACCTGCGGCGCCGCTGGCCACCACCACCCCGCAACCCTCGACGCCGGGCACTGCCGGCAGGACCGGCTTCACGCCGTAGGTGCCCTCGATCGTGTTGAGGTCCGCCGGATTGAGCGGCGCGGCTAACAGCCGGACCAGCACTTCGCCGGCCGCGGGCGGCCGCGGCACCAGCGGCACCAATTCAAGGACGTCGGCAGGCTTGCCGGTTTGCTGGAAAACCAGTTGTTGGCCGGGCGGGCGCGAGGGATCGGTGGTCATGCCGGGACTGTGGCAGAACCATCCGCCGAGCCAAGCCGGAAACCGCGCGCGGCCGCTATCAGGCAGGTTGCGGGCCGATCTAACTCCCGCGGCGTCGTGTAGTGCTTCCTGTGGCAGGTTTATCACAAATAGAGTGCTAGTAATGTGGTGGGTTATCCCGCTAACATCTTTGGCGTGACAGACCTGCGGCGAGACACCGCCAACCTCCGAACCGGTCCCGCCCGTTTTGCCCCGCTCCTTCCTTCCACCCTGCCC
>Ga0194037_1000383_pt1 | contig 34794 bp, 32 predicted proteins | sample JunL306m_MetaG_FD_148653 | JGI IMG/M metagenome (GOLD analysis project Ga0194037, IMG submission 148653) | Anoxic zone freshwater microbial communities from boreal shield lake in IISD Experimental Lakes Area, Ontario, Canada - Jun2016-L304-6m | ecosystem: Environmental > Aquatic > Freshwater >... | reverse complement strand
GTTGTTGCTGTTACCTCTGCTATAGCGCTCTCCAAAGCTGCAGCTGCAATGTCTCGACGTACTTCATAGTCAGGGGCTTCAAGACGGATAAGGGTATCTCCCTTATGTACCTGCTGGTTATCTGCTGCCAGAACCTCCTGCACTTTTCCGGGAATTCGAGAAATGACCGGATAGACATCCCCTTCTATCTGAGCGTTGTCCGTTTCAACGTACTGGAAAGAGTGGTAAAGGGTCATGCCTCCCCAGATAAGTCCTGCGGCAATAAAGACAACGGCAATAATGATGCGCAGGGGGTTCGATGCGTTTAAAGAGTCTTTGCCGGAAGTCTGTTTTACTGGCATTACTTTTGAATCAGGTTGTTCCATGTTATTTCTTGTTGTTGTCTTGATGAGTATCGTTCTGAACCTTTTCCGCCAACGCGTTAACGTTCTTGATAGGCATTTTCAGGATCATAACGGGGCATTGTGCTTGTCGCATAACTGTTTCCGCGGTGCTACCAACCAGAAGTCTTGTTATGGCTGTGGTTCCGTGTGAGCCAAGAAGAATCATATCTGCATCATGTTCTTTTGCATAAACGAGAATCTCAGTAGCGGGGTCGCCGTATAGAACAGTAAATATGGCTTTAGCTGTACTTTGAGAAAGCATGTCGCTGTATCGCGAAAATTCATGAAGGTGTTTTCTGAGCAAGTGATCATGGTTATTTTCTGCTGGAGCAACATAGAGCAGTGTGATTTCTGCATCCCTTGAGCACATTCCAGCAGCATATCTTACAACAGAATCTGAAGCAGATGAAAAATCTACGGTGCAGATTATTTTTTTTTGAGATTTTGTCATGTTACCAAAAAATCTCCCCGGTTGCGCGTTTCAGTGTATAGTTGTTTATCACATAGGTATAGTCTGCTTCAAGTCTCGCAAGTTCTGCCTGGGAGAGCGAGGCTTCGGTGTTAAGCAGGTCAAGTACTGTCGCCATACCATTTTCGTACCTTGCTCTCGCATGTGCAGCTGCAAGTTTAGCTTGCTGCACCTGTGCTTCAGTCGTTATTATTTTGTCCGATGCGGTCTGAAGGGCATGGATTGTCTCTGCGACATCTGATTTAACCTGTTGTTCGGTCTCAAACTTTCTGCTCGCAGCGGCATGCATGAGGGCGGTTGCCTCCTGACGCTCAGCACTTGTTTTGAAGCCGCTGAAGAGGGGTACCTCCAGATGCAGGCTGCCCACAAAATTTTCACGGATTTCATTAATATCTGGCAAGAGGCCATTGGTGATACCATAGGAGGCACTGCCCGATACGACCGGAAGCCCTTCTTTCATAGCGATGGAACGTCGCTGTTGAGCTGCCTTTTCATTTTCTTTGGCAAGCTTCATCTCAAGTCGCTGTTCTAATGCGTGTTTTACAAGTTCGATGTTTTCATGACCTGCAGGAGTGATAGATAACGATCCCTGAATATTGAGCGGTAAGTTATCAGATATCCCTGCCAGACGGCGCAAGGTAATTTCCTGTCGGAGTAGTTCATGTTTCAAGTCGAGCATTTTGCTCTGTGCTGCAGCAATTCTTACTTCAGTGGATAGAACATCAAATCTGGTGGCCGCGCCTGTTTTGTAACGTTTTGTTGTAAAGTCGAGAGCCTTGTTGAGTGCTGCTAATTCTTTCTCTTCCACCTTAATATTTTCTCTTATAAACAGAATGCCGTAAAAGAGTTGAACCGCATGAAAAGAGATATCTCTTCGGGATATTTCAAGAGAATGTTCAGCTGTTTTTTTCCCTGTTTTGGCAAGATCCACAGTAGAACCTCTTTTACCGAAATCGAACAAGGTTGCCTTTGCGGTAACTTTAGCTTCATAGTTATCGTTCGGGACAAACTTGAGCATGGGGCTGCCAAAAAAACTCATTTCAGAAACAGGGTCAAGATAGGTGTATCCTGCGCTGGCTGAGATCTGTGGAAAAAATGCACTTTTACTCTGGGTAACTCGGGCATCTGCTGCACTTACATCATCAGCCGCCGCCTTGAGGGTTGGGTTGTTTTCTCGGACAAGTCGGATTGTTTTTTCAATGGTTAGCGGTTCTTCATCTGCGATGGCTGGCAGAGGCCAGGAAAGCATCAGTGCAGTTGCTGCAATTCTAAAAGTTCCGGTCAAAATTCTATTCATAATAACGCTATGATTTGTTTCGTTATGGTACTGACACATACAAAAACGTGGGGGCTGTACATGTCGTGTACACTACGAATATGCAATTTACATGCCAGATAACGAAAATGGGGGGATAAGAGCTGTGGCGCTTGATATATAATGGGGTATATAATGGGGTAGATAATTTGTCGCATGTTCTTAGTTCTGAAAAAATCAGAAAATTCTGTATAGTGTATTCTGATTTTTTCAGAACATCCCGATTATGCTAATAATGTTATGAGTATTTCTTCTGTTCATGAGGCACATCTTCTGATGCAGTATATCAGTGATGCTGTTGGCTCAATTCGAGATCCTGAAGAGCTTTTCCGTACAGTTACTGACAAGTTGCGCCTTGTCTTTGAGTTTGATTCTGTCGTGATTATAACCTTTGATAAAGAGCGGCGGTATAGCAATGTTATTTTTGAAATGTTGCGCTTTCAGGTTCCTGAAGGAATTGAACGCAAAAAAAGACCCATTGTTGGATCATGGATTGAACCACACATGGCCGATTTATCGGTTTCTGTTTTCAATATTATAGATGTTCTTGGGCGTTATCCTGCGGATTTTCCAGTGCCGGATGTTCTTTACGATGCTGGTATGCGTCAGGTTGTGTTGTCGCCGCTGCGCACAGGAGGAAAGGTTATAGGGTTTCTTAATTTTGTGTCAAAAGATGAGAAGAACTGGTCGGAGAGCGATAAAGAACTTCTTGCTATCCTTTCATCACCAATTGCCGTCGCGGTAAGTAATACTCTTGCATACGAGGAGCTTCGTCTACGTGAAGCTCAGACTGTTATGCAGCTTGCGGTCAATAATGCCCTTCTTACCATAAAGGATCGGAATAGGATGCTCCTTGCGGTATGTGACCAAATCGATAAACTGGTGCCGTGTTCTTTTCTTGGTATTCGTGTTATGGGTGATGATGGCAGGTTTCGTATTTACGACAATTTCATGCGCGAAGATGACAGGGGTTTTGTTCCAGTCTCTTCTGCTGAAAAGCTTGATGTTACCGATTTTGAAGAGATAGCAAAGGAGAGCTTTTCATTGATTACAAATCCCGGATGCTATGGTGGAGAGGCTTTCCTTCAACTGATTACTAAGTATCGCATACTTGCGCTTGCAAGGGAGAAATTTGGTGTTTGCTCCCTTCTGACTGTTCCGTTATGGGATATCCCCGGAAGTCGTGCTGGTCTCATTATTTCCGATACATCCCGCTCTTTTGATGAGCACGATCAGACTACGGTAAGTCTGATTGTTCCCCAACTCTCCCTTGCATTACAGAACTATCTTGCATTTGAGGAGATCGATGAGCTTCGTCGGAAGCTCGAAGGGGAACGTACCTGTCTTATTGAGGAAATCAAAGCTGGGCATAACTTTGAGGAAATCATAGGTAACAGTGCTTCCCTTGCAGCGGTTTTGCATCGTGTAAGTCAAGTCGGTCCTACAGATGCCACAGTGTTGATCCAAGGCGAAACAGGTTCAGGAAAGGAGCTTTTTGCCCGGGCACTTCATAATCTTTCTAACCGAAAACACCGCGCTTTGATCAAGATTAATTGCGCAACATTGCCTGGGACGCTTATTGAATCGGAGCTTTTCGGTCATGAAAAAGGAAGTTTTACCGGTGCTATAGAGCGCCGGATCGGCAAGTTTGAGCTGGCAGAAGGAGGAACTATTTTTCTTGATGAAATCGGTGAACTGCCACTCGAGCTGCAGTCCAAACTGCTGCGGGTACTGCAAGAGCGTGAGCTTGAAAGGCTTGGAGGTAAAATGGTGATCAAGGTTAATGTGCGTGTTATTGCCGCTACGAACCGTGATCTGTCAAAGGAAGTTGCTGATGGCAGGTTTAGGGAAGATCTTTTTTTTCGACTCAATGTTTTTCCTCTTTCAATACCATCACTTGTTGATCGGCGTGATGATATTCCAATGCTTGCAGCTCATTTTGCAGCAAAATTTTCAAGAGAGTTTGGCAGACCTCTTCGGCTTTTCAAAGAGAGCGATATGCAGCGTTTGGTAGCCCGTGATTGGAAAGGCAATATCCGTGAACTTGCTCATCTAGTGGAACAAGCTGTTATAGTTTCTGAAGGGCCATCGCTTGATTTTTCAACTATTTTATCTCTTTCTGAGCCTGCCGTTGAACGCTCAATTTCGGGAGAGGTGAAAACCATGCATGATTTTGAGCTCGATGTTGCTTTGATGGAAAAGGGCCTGATTGTTGAGGCCCTCGAACTTTCAAAAGGCAGAGTGAGTGGCGCAGGTGGAGCTGCAGAGCGACTTGCCATGCACCCGAAAACGCTCTATTCTCGTATTGAAAAGCTTCGTATTGAAAAGCGCTATAAATAACGGAAGGTTTTCTTCCCGATACTTATAGCTGTTATCCGCAAATAGTGCGTATGGCATTTGCTATAATAGGTATCCCTTCTGCTATCTGTTCAGGGGTGTTGTTGCAGTAAGAGAGACGTAACGAGTTATTAAGTTTGCCTGCAGGATCAAACGTTTTGCCTACTACAAACACAGCTCCCCCTTCAATTGCTAATGTCATGATTCTCGTTGCATCGGCTTCATCCGGAAGGGTGAGCCAGATGTAGAATCCACCTCTCGGCTCATTCCATTGCACATACTTCGGCAGGTATTCTTTGAGTGCCTCGACCATGGCGGAAGCTCTTTTTTTATATTCCTCACGTACACTGGCAATATAGCTGTATATCTGGCCTGAACGAATAAAAGCATCGGCCAGAACCTGAGTAAAACTGGATGAACAGGCATCAGCCGACTGTTTGATGAGTTCACATTTACCATAAATTGTTTCTGGTACAAGCATCCATCCGAGCCGCAGCCCAGGTCCAAGAATCTTGGAGAATGAGCCGGTATAGCAAATATTGATACCTTCAGGATTAATAGCCTTTATCGGTTTGAGGCGATCAAGATCTTCTTCGTAAAAATAGAGGTCGCCGTAAGCGTCATCCTCAATGAGGGGGATGTTTGTCTCTTGAAGTGTTGAAATAAGTTGCTGTTTGCGTTCAGTAGTATAGAGCACTCCTGCAGGGTTATGAAAAAAAGGGGTGATATAGAGAAATTTCGACTTGTCAATTCTTTGGATTTCCTGACGCAGCGCCTCTATCGAAATGCCGTCGCTGTCAACAGGAACTCCTCTCAATTCAGCATCATAAGAGCGAAAGGCGGATAGTGCTCCGATAAAACATGGGTTTTCAACAAGAACAGGCTCTCCGGGATCAATAAAAGCCTTGCCCAGAATATTAAGCGCCTGCTGGGATCCTGTCGTAATGAGCAGCTTGTTTTCCTTAACAGGCAATCCCTTCTTTTCCAGAAACCCTTCAAGTGATTCAAGAAGTGATGGAAGTCCAGGTGTCGGTCCATATTGAAATGCTGCCTGTTTCTTTTTGATATCAAGCTCCTGATAAAGCTTTTCGACTTCCTTAACAGGAAAAAGTTCATTCCCAGGCATTCCACCTGCGAAAGATATTATATCGGGTCTTGAGGCAAGGGTCATGAGATCCCTGATTTCAGAGGAACGAAGTGATGATACTGCTTTTGAAAACCTTGGCATGATAGATTATGGTTAAACCTGATAGACATCCCCTTCTTTCAGAAGCTCCATTTTATGCTCCTGAAGGACATCGATAATTTTTTGTAGTGATTCCGCCCGGATAACAACGGTAGCTTTGCATTCCCCTGAAGCGAACGCGTACATATAATCAATGGCGACATTGTTATCCGAAATGAACTGGAGCGCCTTATATAACCCTCCTGTTCTGTGAGGAATAATCATGCCTACAACATTGGTAATTTTCACAGTAAACCCTTTGTCTTTGAGCACTTGAGCAGCCAGTTCCGGTCGCCCAACAATCATGCGAAGAATACCGTAATCAGCCGTATCGGCGATGCTGAATGCAGAAATATTAATATCGTTGTCAGCAAGGATTCCTGTAAGTTCAGTCAACCTGCCGGTTTTGTTTTCGAGAAAAACCGACAATTGCTTGATAATCATAGCGTCTCCTTTCTTTATAGTAAGTTACGTTTATCGACTACCCTTTTTGCTTTACCCATACTGCGTTCGATGGTTCCGGGCTCAACAAGTCTGATTACTGCGCTGATGCCGAGAATACTGGACACATTGGCCTTGATACGCTGACGAAGCCCTTCAAGTTCCTTCACTTCATCAGAAAAGAACTCCTCTTGTATTTCTACCTGAATTTCCATAGTGTCAAGGTTGTTTTCCCGATCAACAATAATCAGGTAATGAGGTTTTGTTTCACTCATTTCCAGCAGAATAGACTCAACCTGTGAGGGGAATACATTGACGCCTCTGATAATAAGCATATCATCAGTACGACCAACACATTTTTCCATACGCACAAGAGTACGTCCACAGTCGCATTTTTCAGCATGAAGGCGCGTCAGGTCGCGGGTCCGATAGCGTAGCAGTGGCATTGCTTCTTTTGTTACGGGAGTAAACACCAATTCACCAAGTTCGCCGTAAGGTAGCACAGCTCCAGTATCTGGGTTGATGATTTCAGGAATAAAATGGTCTTCAAAAATATGCATGCCTTGCTGAAACTGGCACTCCATTGAAACACCAGGGCCTATAATCTCGGTAAGCCCGTAAATATCGTAAGCTTTGATTCCGAGCGATAACTCGATTTGTGTGCGCATCTCTTGGGTCCATGGTTCTGCACCGAATACGCCAGCCTTGAGTTTTATTTTTCCAGGATCAATATTTTCATCGACAATTGATTCGCCAATATATGCAGCATAGGATGGAGTGCAGGCGATCACTGTCGAGCCAAAGTCCTCCATGAGCTGCAGCTGTTTTTTTGTATTACCGCCGGATATGGGAATAACCGAAGCACCAACTTTTTCCGCACCATAGTGCAAGCCAAGACCACCGGTAAATAGTCCATAGCCGTAAGCAACCTGAATGATGTCACTTTTAGTCACTCCTGCCATAGTCAGCGAACGGGCAACGACTTCGCTCCAAATTTGAATATCGTTATGGGTATACCCGACTACTGTCGGTTTGCCTGTAGTCCCGCTTGAGGCATGGAATCGAACGATATCAGGTTGAGGTACGGCAAAAAGCCCAAAAGGGTAATTGTCGCGGAGGTCTTTTTTTGTTGTGAACGGCAGATCTTTCAGGTCTTCTATTCCGTTGATGTCATTTGGTTCAATGCCTTTTTCCTGAAGCTTTTTGCGGTAGAAGGGGACCGAGTCATAGACACGAGATACCATATCCTTGATTCGGTTACCCTGAAGTTCGAGGAGCTTTTCACGCTCCATACATTCGTAATACTCGTTCCAGATCATGTCTCAGTCGCTTGAGTTTGAGATAATTCTTGTCCTTTTCTGAAAGCCCTGATGTTGAGGGCGACTATATCTGGGCCTTTAGGGTGAAAAAGCTCTTCAATAGCAGATTCTAGTTGTTCAGCTGCAATACCGATATACGGAGATGCTGCGCCTAGCATAACCATGTTGGAGGTTCGAGCATGTCCTGCTTCAAGGGCAAGCGCTGATGCCTTGACGAGCAATGGCTCATGTGTATGGTTAAGTTCATCGAGGATATCTTCAATTGCAGGGTAGTCCTCGATGTTGATAAAAGGATCTATAGACGTTACAATCCGACTTTTGTGAGCAAGAAAAGGAAGGTAACGGAGTGCTTCATGCGGTTCCACCGATAGGATCAGGTGTGCTGTGCCTTCAGCGATAAGATCAGAATATATTTCTCTGTTCGAAATCCTGAGATGCGATTGCACCGCTCCCCCGCGCTGGCTCATGCCATGAACTTCAGTCTGACGGATAATGAGGCCGCTTTTCAATGCAGCGCGATCGATAACCGCTGCAATACTGAGGATACCCTGACCTCCAACTCCAGCAAGAATAATGTTTATCTGCATAGTATTTTGCTACGTTCTGTCTGCCTGATTTCTTTTTTTTCGAGCAGCGGTTTCAATACATTCGCGCTGCGCAATCACTACAGAGACTCCTTGATATGTAATTTCCTCTTTCAGTACAGTCATGTTTTCTTCGTGGTGTGATTTCAATGGAATGATCGTTCTGATATGCTGCTCCGCAACCCCGAGGCCACGACAGATATCCAACAACCTTGAGCCAGTTGCTGAAGACAACTGGCCTCCAGTCATAGCGGTGGTATCATTATCAGCAATAATAACGGTAAGTGGTGACTGTTCATTAATTGCATCAAGCAAACCTGTCATGCCTGAATGTGTGAAGGTCGAATCACCTATCACTGCTACTGCCGGTTGAAGTCCGGCATCAGCTGCTCCTTTGGCCATGGTTATCGATGCTCCCATGTCGACGCAGGTATGAATAGCATTGAATGGTTCAAGAGCGCCCAGCGTGTAACACCCAATGTCTGAAAAGACATGGTGTTCTGCAAACGAACTCATGACAATGTTGAGTGCCGAATAAAGGTCACGATGTCCGCATCCCTTGCAAAGGGCTGGCGGTCGATTTACTACGATATCGGGCACCTGTCTGACTTTCTTTCGTTCGATGCCGAGCCCCTTTGCGATGATATCAGCATTAAGCTCTCCTGTGCGGGGCAGGGTTCCATCAAGTCGACCTCTGATGTTTCCTTCTCCCAGATAACCTCTCAGCAGTTCTTCGTAAACAGGGTAGCCCTCCTCAGCAACAAGAATTGTATCGCAGAACTTAAAGAAGGTTTCGATATGTTTCCTTGGTAGAGGATACTGGCCGATTTGAAGAACGGGGAAGTTAAGTTCAAAAGCCTGACGAATCTCCATGACATAGTTAAAGGCAATACCGAATGCGATGACACCGTTAGGTCCCGATCCAGAAATTAACCGGTTAAGCCACGACTGCTCAGAAAGCTTTTCAAGCTGTTCCTGAATATTGATCAGTTGGTTGTACTGCTGCCGGGCATGGTGTGGGATCAGTACAAATCGTTCAGGGGCATAGACAGCATGCAATGGGTTCTGGGGTCGTGCAGCAGTACGTTTAACTCCTGCACGTGAATGTGCAAGTCTTGTAGTAATTCGCAAAAGTACGGGAAGTCCGACAGATTCTGACAGGTCAAAAGCTTCTATAGCTGCGTTATAAAGATCCTGTTGTGAAGAAGGTTCAAGTACCGGTACCATGGCAAATTTTCCGTATACCCTGCTGTCCTGTTCATTTTGTGATGAGTGCATCGAAGGATCATCAGCCACAGCAATAACAAGACCACCGTTGACCCCGGTAATCGCAGAATTAATGAACGCATCAGCAGCCACGTTGAGCCCGACATGCTTCATGCATACCAAACCGCGCTTGCCGGCATAGGACATTCCGAGAGCGGCTTCATACGCTGTTTTCTCATTTGTTGACCAAGAAGATCGAACAGGCCTTTCCTGGTTGGCTTTGGATTTTTGAATGTATTCTGTGATTTCAGTCGAAGGGGTTCCAGGGTAAGCATAAACTCCAGATATTCCAGCATCAAGAGCGCCAAGAGCAATCGCTTCAGCACCCAGTAAAAGTTTGTTGTTCATTTATCTATAAAAAGTTTTCCCCCAAAGATTAGTAATTATTTCATTCCAGGCCAATGAAATCGGAAACCAGGTAAGGAGAATAACTTTTTGTGTTTCTTTAAGCAATAGAAAAATTAGTTCATTGAAACGTCTGCTTCTTTTCTTACGAAAGTTATTTTCAGCCATTCCTCTTCATAGGAGGCGTCAGCAACCCGCATTCCAGCAAGAAAGACCGGAAGAATAACCCCTTTTTGATAGTTGCCTATTCTCAGCGTTAGCGAGTCGCCAAGTTGCAGGACATTAGCCTCCATTCGGTTGTCAAAGACAAAGGGCAGCCTTAATTTCATAATATATTGCCCTTCGTTGATTTTTGTTATCGTCGTATGCTCTTCATGATAAAAAATATCCAGCGGGTTTTTATCGCCGTAAACAACATCGCCTACAGTTTTCAGCATTTCAAGCCCAAGCACTTCTCTTCTAAAGAGGGGTACTTTTGTGATCGGTATAGGAGCGAAAGAACTCTCTATCTGTTCGATATATTTGTGCTGTATTGTTTTCCATTCATCCATGTATTCACCGTCTATCTCATCCATGAAGACACGGTTGATCACTATCTGATCAACCGTGATGCCGTAAAGATTAAGGTAAGTTAACGCTCTCATTGACTCTTTGATAACCATTTTTTCGGGGTTCATGACAAGGCGTACAGTTGTTTTTGTTCCATCCGATAGCAGGTTGATAATACCTTCAACGGAGGAAAAGAGGTGCTCAATCTGGTCATATACCTCCGTTTCGGGAACAAGTTCATGGAGTCGGCTTATCTTTTTCGATAGGGGGCGTATTACTGGCTTTACAACATATTTTTCAAGTGTTCTGATCATTTTCAGCATCCAGCCAAACGTTTCGGGAAGGGAAAGTAAGCGGAGTGTTTCACCAGTCGGGGCGCAGTCAACAACGAGAAGGTCATACTCATTTGAATCGTTGTATCGTTTGATATAAGAAAGTGAGAACAGTTCCTCCATACCAGGAAGGACACCCATTTCCTCGACGTAGATTCCTTTGATTCCCTGCACGTCCATGATGTGTGCAAAGTGTGCTCTTACGACCTCCCAGTTCAATGTCAGGTCACCGTAAACGCTTATTTCCTGCCCGAAAAGGTTATCAGCTATTTTTATGGGAGATGGACCAAGTTCGAGGTCGAATGAATCTCCGAGGCTGTGGGCAGGATCTGTAGAAATTACAAGCGTTTTAAATCCCATAGATGCAGATTTTACTGCAGTTGCAGCAGCTATAGAGGTTTTGCCTACCCCTCCTTTCCCTGTAAAAACAATAGTTCTCATCAAATAAAACCTTATTGACAGGTTGGAAGAACTTCAGTCCATGTAACACATTTATTAAGTTGAAAATTCACTGCCACTTTTCAGCGTTAATTGTTTCATTGCCGCTCTTAGCTGTAGAACCTCCCTTCCCTGTGACTTAAAGAAATGATGTGATTTCTTGAAGAGATTTACGCTTTTTAGGGGGTTGTAGAGCTCCCGGGGTCGCATATCCAAGCGGTGTGAATGCGAAGACATCAATGTCTGTACCTAATCGCAGTGTCTTACGAAGGATTTCTAGGTCGAAATCCGCAATCCAGCATGAACCAAGGCCGTCACAATTAGCGGCAAGAATAAGGTGATCCATGACAATTGCAAGATCGGTTTCGATGGAATTGTAGTTATCACATTATGACGAACCCAAGCTCTGTTCCTATTAATGGATACAATAAGAAGGCATGGAGCACTTTGGATCAAGTCAAGCTTATAGCAGTGGTAAATTTTTTCAAGTATTTCTGGTGACCTGACCACATAGAAGCCCCAAGGCTGAAGATTATTTGCGGAAGGAGCCATTCTTCCGGCATTGAGAATTCTTTTGAGCACATAACCCCAGGAATACTTCTGTTTCGTTCAAAGCTTCGGGTGCTGTAGCGCTTGATGACCAAGTCGTAAAAGTCCATATTGGTTCCTCTTTTCAAATCTTCTGGATCCTGCAAAAATCTTTGGACATGGAGTGAAACATACTGTTTGTTGCAGTCTGCATAATCAACGACATTCCTCCATTCACCATTGAACGAACAATTTTTTTCGGTACAATCCTGAATGCAGGATAAAGGAGAAACCGTACATCAACTTTTAAATCAAAGTGAACCTTGGTTTTTTTTTCCGAAACGCGCTGAATATCCATATCGCCAGAGACTTTCCCCTCAAAAAGATATTTCTTAGGATCGGATATTTTATGGCCTACAGGGTGGTGCTTCCAGCAAACTTTTTTTCGGACAGTATAGCTTTTGATCATTTCTTCGGTGAGATCGTCAGGGTCAGCGCATTCGATGTGGTCAGGAAGTTCTACTTGCAGTTCCTCTGACTGTTCGACATAAAAGATGATATCAAAAGGGTTGTTTTGCGGATCAGTTACTCGGAAGTTCCATTTATAGACATTTTCAGTGTCGGTGAGTTCTACATTATAGCAGAAAGGGTTGAAGCCCAATATTTTTTTAAGATCGGCAAGGTAGGCGGCTGTCCGGTTAAATTCGGCAAAAAATATCCATTCACCCTTGCTTACCCCTGTAGCATGCATTTCCATTTTCAGCGTTCCATAGGTTTCGTTTCATTTGAGAGCGCTGGAAAATATCCCATGCGTTTTTACCCCTAAAAATATAAAGAGAATCTTTGAAAACATATCCTTTCAGAGCGGTCGATTTGGCGAAGAAAGTGTGCTTACAGAAGTTCCGCTTGCAAGCGTTCCGTCTGGTCATGCATTTTGAGTGCTTCGATTATATCCTGAAGGTCTCCTTGGAGAATCTGGGGAAGAGCATGGCTGGTAAAGCCGATACGGTGGTCAGTTACACGTGATTGCGGGTAGTTGTAGGTACGGATTTTTGCACTTCTGTCGCCTGTCGTTACCATCGAGCGGCGTAAATCAGCCCTTTCTTGCTGCTGCTCAGCGAGCTGAATGTCATAAAGTCTAGTGCGGAGCATTTTCATAGCCCGTTCTTTGTTTTGAAGCTGTGATCGCTCTTCCTGACAGGCTGCAACAATTCCGCTTGGCATATGGGTGATTCTAACGGCTGTTTCTACCTTATTGACGTTCTGTCCACCCTTTCCTCCGCTTCGGTAAGTGTCAAACCGTAGATCTTCCCGGCGTATTTCTACATCAACCTCTTCTGCTTCAGGCAGAACTGCTACGCTGACTGCAGAAGTATGGATACGACCTTGTGTTTCTGTATCAGGAACGCGCTGTACACGGTGTACCCCGCTTTCATATTTCAAGGTGCCGTAAACATCGTGTCCGCTAACGCCTAAGGTAATCTCGCGGAAACCACCCGGCATGGAGCTTTCATTAAAGTGAAGTACCTCGCACTGCCAACCCTGTTTTTCGGCATACCTCTGGTACATTCTTGTCAGGTCAGCGGCAAAAAGTGCTGCTTCTTCTCCACCGGTTCCTGCTCTGATTTCAATAATGACATTGCGTGAATCAGCTTCATCTTTTGGCAGAAGGAGTACTTTCAGCTTTTGTTCGAGCGCCGGAAGCGTGTTCCTCAGTTCGTTAATTTCAGCGTCAAAGAGCTCCTTCATTTCGATATCGTTCTCAGTTTTCAGGAGATTGAGAGATGCATCAAGCTCAGCCTTCGCCTTAGCATATTGATCATACGCCTGCACAATTTCCTTAAGGTCGCTGTACTCTTTATTGAGCTTTCTAAATCGGACTTGATCGACAGCTGCTTTTGGGTCGGCAAGCAACTGTTCAAGGTCGAGATGTTTTTCTTTTATTGACTGAAGTTTGTCAAGCATTGATGAGTGGCGTAAGCCTCAGATGTTGAAAATATCGTTGAAAAGGATGTAAGCAAAAAGAGCAAGGAGCAGCGCCATACCGACCTGTTGAATACGCATTTTGATCTCAAAGGGGATTTCTCTTCCGATGACTCCTTCAATGGCATTCAGCAAAAACTGTCCTCCGTCAAGTGCTGGTACAGGCAAAATGTTGATAATCGCCAAGGAAATTGATAGCATGGATAGAAAATATAAAAAGCTGACTGGGCCCTGTTCTGCGCTTTGGCTTGCTATTTTAGCAATTTTTATCGGACCTCCGACTGACTTGCGAAAATCCTCCTGACCAGTAAAGATCTTAGCAAACCCTTGTACTGTCATGACACTCATTTTCCATGTCTGTCCAATTCCGCTGGCTATGGCACCACCGACACTTAGTTTTTTTCGTTCTGTTGCGATTGTCTGTTTTAGTGAAATACCAATTTTTCCCGTGTTGCCAGGAACTACGGTTGTCACAAATGTTTTGCCTTCAGAACGTATTGCAGTGAGAATAATTTTGCGACCAGACTCTGGTTTAAGGTATTGCCATGTAATAGTTATGGGCTTGCCTGCATGTGATGATATAATACCAACAACTTCTGTCCAGTCAGAGACAGGGTTGCCGTTTATTGCGGTAATGAGTCCTCCGGATTTTATGCCAGCCTCTTGAGCGGGCTGTTTAGGAAGAATTTCATCTATAACAGGCGGGATGGTTGGTCTTATACCGATTCCATGATTATCGTTTATCCTTGACATAATATTTGATGGAGCATCAAGGATAATGCTTTTTCCATTACGAAGTACGGTGTAATGAAGTGACTTTGCGGTTAAGAGTTCTGGATCCAATGCTTCCTCCCAACTTGCGATGGATTTGCCGTTTGCAAGTAACAGATGGTCGCCGGTTTTCATTCCCATGGCTTCAAAAACTGATCCTTTTTCAACAAATGCAGGATTGTTTACGCTTGTCCGAGGTTCACCAAGAACAAGCGTTACCCCGATAAAAATCACGGAGGCAAGAATCAGGTTCATCGTTACACCTCCAGCGAGTACAATGAGGCGTTGCCAGGCAGGTTTTGCCCTGAATTCCCAAGTCTGAGGTTCCGAGTTTTGGAAATTAGTGTCGAGGCTTTCATCAACCATACCGGCTATTTTTACATAACCACCAAGCGGAAAAACGCCTACTCCATATTCGGTTTCACCAATTTTCTTTTTCCAGAATCTCAGATTATAAAAGTCAAACCCTATGTAAAATTTATCCACTCTCATACCGAACAGTTTCGCGGTTAGAAAATGGCCTAGTTCATGCGCTGTTACAAGAATGAAAATGGCAACAATGAAAAAAAAAGTCGAGCTAAAAAAATCCATAACAATCCTTCGTTTCAGAAAAAAAACATTATGTCCGAGGTTTCGGGTAAGTGCTTCTTTTTTTAGGTTGATTTACAGGTTTATGCAATAAGTTTAAGAGCTGTTTCACGAGCCCATCTATCAGCTTGAAGATATTCGTCGAGTTCGACCGGGGGATAAGCTTTATGTGCTTGCATGGTTTTATCAACTGTTTTAGCGATTTCAGTAAATCCGATCTTTTTGTCAAGAAATGCTGCTACGGCTATTTCGTTTGCAGCGTTGAGAACTGCTGGATAAGTCATTCCTGCTTTCAATGCATCAAATGCTAGACGGAGCGCTGGAAACCTGACCATATCCGGTTCTTCGAAGGTTAGCGTTCCAATTTTAACCAGGTCGAGTTTTTGAATGCCGCTTTTGCACCTTTCAGGATAAGATAAAGCATATGCAATCGGTGCGCGCATATCGGGAGATCCAAGCTGTGCTATGACACAGCCATCAATATACTCAACCATGGAATGAATGATGCTCTGGGGATGTACAACAACTCCTATCTTTTCAGCAGGAATATTAAAAAGCCAGTGGGCTTCAATTACTTCAAGACCTTTGTTCATCATTGTTGCAGAGTCAATAGTAATCTTTGCTCCCATGCTCCATTGTGGGTGTTTCAGTGCCTGTTCAAGCCCTACGGTTTTTAGATCTTCTGCAGAAGTATTGCGAAAAGGCCCCCCAGACGCAGTAAGAATGATCCGTTCAACATCTTCTGTTCGGTGACCTTGGAGTGATTGAAATATTGCCGAGTGTTCACTGTCAACCGGCAGCAGTTGGACATTATATTTTGTTATTAGATCAGAAACGAGCTGTCCGGCAACGACAAGGGTTTCCTTGTTTGCAAGAGCGATATGTTTTCCAGACTTGATTGCGCTTACGGTTGGCACAAGACCTGCTGCTCCGACAATTGCTGATACTACCATATCGGCCCCTTCTGCGGCAGCTATAGTGGATGCACCTTCAATACCATAAAAAATTTCCGGTTTGTAATCTCCAAGCAGAGGCTGGAGTTTTTTTGCCGAATCTTCATCTTTGACTGAAACAGCTTCAGGTTTGAACTCCTTGATCTGTTCTGCCAGAGCAACTACATCCTGTCCTGCAGCCAAGCCGGCAATGATGAATCTATCTGGATGCTGCCTTACGACATCAAGGGTACTCAGACCTATTGAGCCTGTAGATCCAAGAATGGTTAATGATCTCATAATGAGTAAAAAAAGTTACCGGGCGAGAGATGAATTATCGGCCTGAATTTATGCTTTTTAGTGAAGGCTTACAAATCACTGATGCTTAACCTTATTGTTTTGTATTGGTTTTTTTATTTTTGGATTAACCTGAAATTATGTTATAATTGGGGCCTAATAATGGGTTCCTAGCTCAGCTGGTTAGAGCGACTGGTTTACACCCAGTAGGTCGGGGGTTCGAATCCCTCGGGACCCACACTTCATTACAAGACAAATAAAAGGCAGGAACAACCTGCCTTTTATGCGTTCTTCTATGTCCCCGGTAATTGATCATTATTAAATCACATCCATAATTACACTGAATCTGTCAAGATTACTGTCAGGTGTTTTTTCATCTTTCCGGATTGATGTCACACTTGCGTTTTGGGGTCCTTTTTTTGCGCGAAAAATTAACTCTTCAAGCATCTTTTGAGCACCCTGTGCCTCAATTTCAACAGTACCATCTTTCAGATTCCGTATCCATCCGCACAGGTTCAGTTCTTTGGCAGTCCGCGCGATATAAGCCCTGTAGCCAACTCCCTGAACCTGACCGTAAACAATCAGGTTTACCCTTTTTGTTTCTTCCATTTCGCTATGTTCAGTTTTCCGGAATATTTCTCACCTCTCTGAGCCTCGCAACAGCTTCCTCAAGCTCTGCTTGCTCAGTGTCGGTTAGTTTGTCGGAGTTGTCCTTACTGATAGTGTTCTTGAAACCTTGCCCATTATTTTCTACCACATCCTCATTTTCTTCTTCAATATGAACAGGAAAAAGGCTTTCAGGGCGTTTGCCGAGTATTTCCTCTATTTGGGTGTATTGAAGCATTTCCTTCAACAGCAGTTCATTAGCAAGTTTTTCTAGTTTTTCCCGATTCAGTGTAAGCAAATCCATCACTTTCCGGCGAGATGTTTCAACAATACTCATTACTTCCCTGTCAATAAGTCGCGCAGTTTCTTCACCGTATTTTTTATCTATTCCAGGGCTTCCATAATAGGGATTATTGCTTTCAAAGAATGAAAGGTTGCCGAGTTTTTCACTCATACCGTAAACCATGACCATATTATAGGCTATACTGGTTACTTTTTCAAGGTCATTTTGGGCTCCAGTCGAGATTTCGTTGAAAATAATCTCTTCGGCAATACGCCCCCCGAGTAGTCCACAAATACGCGCTAGCAACTCACTTTTCGTCATAAGATAACGATCCTCAAGAGGAATGTTCATTGTGTAGCCAAGTGCACTCATTCCCCTTGGCACTATGGATATTTTTTGAACGGGATCGTTCTCAGGCATCATCCAGCTAATGATAGCATGGCCAGCTTCATGGTAGGCTACAATCTGTTTTTCACGCGGATTTATCACCTTGTTCTTTTTTTCAAGACCAGCAACTACCCGCTCAATGGCATCTTCAAAGTCTTTCATTTCAATACCGAGCTTATTGCGACGCGAAGCAAGCAAGGCTGCTTCATTAGCAGCATTAGCAATTTCAGCACCAGCAAACCCCGGTGTCTGGGAAGCAAGCGCTTTCAGGTTGACGTCTTTGGAAAGGGAGAGCGCCTTTGTGTGTACTTTGAAAATATCAATACGTCCTTTAAGGTCAGGCTTGTCAACCATGATCTGACGGTCAAAACGCCCAGGTCTTAGCAATGCCGAATCAAGCACATCCGGACGGTTTGTAGCGGCTATAAGGATGACACCTTTGTCGGTTGCAAATCCATCCATTTCGACAAGGAGTTGATTGAGGGTATTTTCCCTCTCATCATTAGCGCCCATCATAGCCCCCTTGCCTCTACTACGGCCAACAGCATCAATTTCATCAATAAAGATAATACATGGCGCTTTTTCCTTAGCCTGTTTGAAAAGATCTCTTACTCTTGCAGCACCGACACCGACAAACATCTCTACAAAGTCGGAGCCACTGATGCTGAAAAATGGCACGTCAGCCTCGCCTGCTACAGCTTTTGCCAGAAGGGTTTTTCCCGTGCCTGGAGGCCCGACAAGTAGAACACCTTTTGGTAATTTTCCGCCGAGTGTTGTATACTTTTTCGGGTCTTTTAGGAAATCGACCACCTCCATGACTTCAGCTTTTGCCTCATCAAGACCGGCTACATCTTTAAATGTGATACGGGTGTGTTCGTCAAGGTTTTCATAAAGTGCAGCCTTGTTCTTGCTGATATTCATGAACTGTGAGCCTGGTCCTCCCATACGTCGGAAAACAAAAAAGTATATGCCGATAAGAAGCCCAAAAGGTAGTATCCATTGCAGAAGTTCACTAATCCAGGTACTGCTCGGTACGCCTTGGTATTTAATGCCTTTACTTTCAAGGAGTTGTATCAGCGTTTCATCCCGCACTGTGTTTACATAAATCTCATCCTGTTTTGGTGTGGATGCCGGAAAAAATGTGCCAGGGCCGTCTTTCGTTTGCTCCTTTGGAGCAACCCCACTTATCGAGCCAGGCTTTACTTTGATATAGATTCTTTCCTGCGCAATCTTTACAGATTCGATCTTGTTTTCTGCAATCAGTTTTCGAAATGTACTATAAGGGATCTCCTGTGTTGAGCCTGACCAGAAAAAAGCAAGCTGAACTCCTATGAGAAGAACAATGACGACCACATAATATAATATTGAGAACTTCGGTCGAGGTACGTTGTTTTCCGGTATGTTTTTATAGGGATTTGAAGGTTTAATCAGTTTTTTTGCCATCAATCATCAATCATGGTTATAATAATGCGACTCAGCTCAATATCTACCGTTCGCGGCTTAACGACTTTCAATTTACAGGATTCTTCCATTTAATGAAGCATCTCATAAGAAAACATATTATATATTACTAACATTTAAACTGTATTCCTGCAGTTATAAGTTTCATTGAGGCCCACAGGGTATTGACTCATGTATTTTTGTGCTTTATACTCCTATTACAAGAAACACATTCGATAAAACGCGTTTTTATAACACACTGAGATTCAGGGGAAATTCATGAGTGTCGTTCGTGATAAGACAAACAAACGGATATCAGCATTAAAATCTCTGTTGTGTGTCGGACTTGACAGTGATCTCGATAAAATTCCAAAGATTTTTTTTAAATACGAAAACCCTGTTTTTGAGTTTAATCGTTCAGTTATCAGAGCTACAAGCGATGTCGCGGTAGCTTACAAACTCAATACCGCCTTTTACGAAATGAGAGGAATCGAGGGGTTGCTGGATATGGAAAAAACACTCCGTCATCTTCCAGAGGCGGTCATGACCATAGCTGACGCGAAGAGAGCTGATATCGGCAACACCAGCAAAAAGTACGCTCACGCTTTTTTTGAACACTGGCCTTTTGATGCAGTGACCGTTGCGCCCTACATGGGCTTCGACTCTATTGAGCCTTTTTTTGCTTATGAAGATAAACTGGTATTCGTTCTAGGGTTGACTTCTAATAAAGGATCAGAAGATTTTGAGGAGCAGGCTATGCAGAACGGTCAACCTCTTTATCGCAGTGTGCTTGGCAAGGTTGCGTCTTGGAGTAGGAATGGAAATGGTGGTGTTGTTGTTGGAGCGACAAAAAGTACGTTGCTTGAAGAAATCCGCCGGCAGGTCCCAGATCTTTTTTTGCTGATTCCCGGGGTTGGGGCACAGGGAGGTTCTCTTGAAGACGCGGTGAATTTTGGTGTTGATTCCAAAAGGCAAAGTGCACTGATCAATCTAAGCCGGAGCTTGATTTACCCATCCGGATCATTCGCAGTCATTGATGATTATGAAAGAAATGTAGCTGAAGAAGCCGCAAAAATTCATAATGCGATGAAGCAGGTTTTATAGCTGGTCAAATCCTAGCCTTAATAATATTATTTAACAAGGATACTCTCTGTTGGCCTCACGGATTTTTCGTTTGGTTCTTATTGACAGTTTAAACAGCAATGTTATATGTGTGGTATTGTTGGATATATAGGGTGGCGAGAAGCTGCTCCGTTGCTTCTGAATGGATTGAAGCGGCTTGAATATCGGGGTTACGATTCTGCTGGTATTGCCTTGATGAATGGCAGCCTGTTGATTATGAAGCAGAAGGGAAGTGTCAGCGGACTTGAAGTAGCTACTGAAGGGCTCAGCATGGAAATGCAGGCAGCGACGGTCGGCATTGGTCATACCCGCTGGGCTACTCATGGTGAACCCAATGATATAAATGCTCATCCCCACCAGAATACTCTAGGCGATATCGCTGTTATTCATAACGGCATTATAGAGAACTATTCTTCGCTGAAACAGGAACTTATTTATCAGGGGTATGTTTTTTTAAGTGAAACCGATTCTGAGGTACTTGCACATCTTATAGACAGAGTATGGAAAAGTGATCCGTCCTTAAGCCTTGAATCGGCTACCCGTAACGCTCTTCGCCATGTTGAAGGTGCTTATGGTATTTGTGTTATCTCTTCGCGTGAATCCGACAAAATCGTTGTGGCTCGGAAAGGAAGTCCTCTAGTTATAGGGATCGGCACCAGGGAGTATTTTATTGCATCTGATGCCGCTCCCATTGTCGAACACACCAATAAAGTGGTTTACCTTTCTGATGGTGAACTTGCAGTGGTTACCAGAGATGGATATTCCGTTAAGACAATTGAAAATATTGAACAGGAAAAAATTGTAACAGAGCTTGATTTCTCCGTTGAAAAAATTGAGAAAGGTGGCTTTGAACACTTTATGCTTAAGGAGATTTTCGAGCAGCCAGCTGTTATGCACGATGTTATGCGTGGGCGTGTACGCCTGGCGGAAGGTCGGATATGTCTTGGTGGAATAGAGGATTATCTCGACCGTTTAAAGCATGCCAAGCGTATTGTTATTTGTGCCTGTGGCACAAGCTGGCATGCCGCTCTGATAGGAGAATATCTGATTGAGGAGTTCGCACGCATTCCGGTCGAAGTTGACTATGCCTCTGAATTCCGGTACCGCAATCCTATTGTGGGGGTTGAAGATGTTGTTATTGTAATTTCGCAGTCAGGAGAAACCGCCGATACTCTTGCGGCTCTTCGCACAGCCAAGGAAAAAGGAGCGCTTGTTGTTGGTATTTGTAATGTTGTCGGCTCTACCATTGCCCGAGAAACCTTGTGCGGCATGTATACGCATGCCGGGCCTGAGGTAGGTGTCGCTTCGACAAAAGCATTTACTGCTCAAGTGATTATGCTCTATATGCTTGCTCTGGCGCTCAGTAAAGGAAGGACTATCTCCCAAGACGAAATATCCCTGAATCTTAAAGAACTTTCACGCATTCCTGAAAAAGCAACGCGTATTCTTGACCTTGACAGTCAGATTAAAATCATAGCAGAACGATTTAAGGACGCTCGGAACTTTCTTTATCTTGGACGTGGTTATAACTTTCCTGTAGCTCTTGAAGGTGCGCTGAAACTTAAGGAGATTTCTTATATCCATGCAGAGGGTTATCCAGCGGCAGAGATGAAGCACGGTCCGATTGCGTTAATCGATGATGATATGCCAGTTATTTTCATAGCTACTCATGATAGTACGTACTCAAAAATTCTCAGTAACATTGAAGAAGTACGGAGTCGTAAAGGCAGGGTTATTGCTATTGCTAATGAAGGTGATCAGGAAATCAGCCGACTTGCCGAACATGTAATTTATATCCCGCAATCATCTGGTCCAATCACGCCTCTATTAACTGTCATTCCACTGCAGCTCCTTGCCTATCATATTGCAACACTTCGTGGCTGCAATGTTGATCGTCCACGAAACCTTGCAAAATCCGTGACAGTTGAGTAGTGAATAACTACTTCTATCGGAATAGTTTGATTGAAAAGTCATACAGAAAACAGCTAGTTAGCCTTTTTCCGTTGAACTCACTCATTATGCAGGGAATTATTACATATAATTGCTTGGTTAAGTAAGAAGTTATACGCCGTTACAGTGCGGTAACGTTTTTTTTACTTTCAACTATTAAATAGCGTATGCACGGACATATAATTATTACCGGAGCTACAGGGGTCATAGGAGCTGAAGTTGCCTCAAAGCTGATTTCCCGTGGAGAGAAAGTTGTCGTTTTTACCCGCTCGCCAGATAATGCAGCCAGGAAAATTCCAGGTGCTGCAGGGTACGTCAAATGGGACTCAGAGATAGAAAATGGAGAATGGATTGGTTTTGTTAACGGAGCAAAAGCCGTAATCCATCTCGCCGGCAAACCCTTGCTTGAAACTCGTTGGAGTGAAGCTCATAAGGCTGAGTGCTATAATTCGAGAATATTTGGTACCCGGCACATGGTATCAGCCATTAATAGCGCGGCGGAAAAACCTCAGGTGTTTATTTCAGCATCAGCCATTGGATATTATGGATCTTTTGAGAGTTGCCGCGATACTCCGGATATTTTCGAGTCGGGTAACAAAGGGACTGACTTTCTTGCGAAAATCTGTATTGATTGGGAAAAGGAGGCGCTTGAAGTTGAAAAAGTCGGTGTGCGTCTTGTGCTTCTGAGAACCGGAATTGTTTTGTCCACAAAAGGTGGTATGCTCCAAAAAATGCTCACGCCCTTCCAATATTTTCTTGGAGGCCCTATTGGTTCTGGCTTACAGTGCATTTCCTGGATTCATTTAGATGACGAGGTTGACTGCATTCTTGAGGCTCTTGATAATTGTTCATACCGAGGGGCTGTCAATGCTGTGAGTCCTGAACCAGTTTCTATGAAAGATTTTGCCGCTCGTCTTGGGGAGGTTCTTGGTAAGCCATCCCTGCTTTCAGTGCCAAAATTTGCAGTACAGCTTCTTATGGGTGAAGGTGGAGAATACGCCGTCAAAGGCCAGAAAGTTAAGCCCGGTTTTCTGCAGGCTCAAGGGTTTGCTTTTCATTATCCGAATTTGATCGAAGCACTTTCAGATCTGGTTGAAAATGAAAAATAGATAAAAAGTTGCATTAGGCGTTTTGTGGATAATAATAATAAGTCTTAAGGAATGTTCGTTTTTTGCTCAATACGCATAGGTAAAAAGCCAGATAGAACTTACTCTCTATCTGGCTTTTTAGTAAAAAACTTAAAAATTAATAGCGCTCCCTTCTTTCCGGCCTTTCTTCGCGAGGTCTAGCCTCGTTTACCTTTATAGTTCGCCCTTTTAAATCTTTGTCGTTCATTGATTCGATTGCTTCTCGTGCTTCACTTTCATTTGGCATGTCAACAAACCCAAAACCTTTTGAGCGTCCTGAAAACTTGTCGTTTATGATGTTCGCGCTGTCAACCTGTCCGAATTGTGAGAAAGCATCACGAAGATCATCTTCAGTAACAGTGTAAGGCAAATTACCAATGTAAATATTCATTGTTAGTCTCAGTATACATGTGCATTGATAGAAAGAGGCGCCGTCAAGTAACCAAAGCACAAATTACCTGCATAGCGATCAGACAACCATTGGCTGATTTCTGTGGGTAATTTATCGTAATTACTAGAGGTTTTCAAAAATAAAATACGCTCAGCCCATAAATTTATACGCTTTTGCACGTGTTTTATCAAGGCAATCAGTTCTTATTCTTGAACCAAAAAAAGAGTCGGCATTAATTTATTCCCCTTTACCTTGATACACTATAACCGTTTCTTTAACAGTCGCCTTTAAGCATGTTGTTACATTTTTGAAAAAACTTTCCTGACTGATTATCTGATAATACTGAGAATTCCACATTTTCGTAATAAAAGAGGTATATTTTTTGGTTTTAGTTAATAATATAATTACATATAGGTAGATATCATTAATTTTTTAGGTCATATTAATTTTACATAATCTATTTTATGAGTAAAAGAATTTTAACAACGATTTTCTTACTGTTAGTTTCATCGTTGTTTCATCCGGGGATTGCTCATGCAGCTTCAGAAGTGGCTACCGATACAGGGATCACTTCGTGGATGCTGACTTCAACAGCCTTGGTTCTGCTTATGGTTCCAGGACTTGCCATGTTTTATGGCGGGCTTGTCCGAACAAAAAACGTGATTGGTACCATGATGCATAGCTTTGCCGCTATGGTGATTATTGGAGTTATCTGGCCTTTGGTTGGTTATGCACTGAGTTTTGGGCCTGGTGTTTTTGGTGGGTTTATTGGATGGGATAACAAGTACTTTATGCTTCAGGGTATTGATGAATCAATAATGCCTACGCATATTCCTGAATACGTTTTTGCTATGTTTCAAGGAAAATTTGCCATTATTACTCCTGCTCTTATTGCCGGAGCTTTTGCTGAAAGGGTGAACTTTAAAGGCTATGCTGTCTTTATTGCTCTATGGAGCATTTTTGTTTACAGTCCCATCTGTCATTGGGTATGGGCTACTGACGGCTTTCTATTCAATCTTGGAGCAGCAGGAGCTATTGATTTTGCAGGAGGTACAGTTGTTCATATTTCTTCCGGTATTACAGCCTTAGTTGCGGCACTCTACCTTGGTAAAAGACGTGGTTACCCGAATAATGTTATGCAACCGAACAACCTCGTTATGACCCTTATTGGAGCGGGTCTTTTGTGGGTCGGATGGTTTGGTTTCAATGCCGGAAGCGCAATCGCCAGTAACCTCGCAACAGCTAGAGCGCTTACAGTCACTCAGGTGGCTGCTGCTGCAGGAGCTTTTACCTGGATGATCATTGAAATCTTTCAGCACGGCAAGGCTACAAGTCTTGGTGTAGCATCAGGAATTCTCGCCGGTCTTGTTGCAATTACGCCCGCCGCTGGAGTGGTTCAACCTTCAGGGGCATTTGCTCTTGGTGCACTTGCTGCAGTTTTCTGCTATTCGGCAATTTTGATTAAAAACAAGCTTGGTTACGACGATAGTCTTGATGCATTTGGTGTTCACGGTGTTGGAGGTATTGTTGGTGCTTTAGCTCTGGTATTTTTTATCCGTCCTTCATGGATGGCTGAAGCTGCTGCAAAAGTTGGAGGGATGTGGACTGTCTGGCAGCAACTTGGTGTTCAGGCTACAGCTGTAGGTGTTACCGTTTTTTATGCTGGATTCGTTTCATTTATTCTGCTTTTTCTGGTTGAAAAAACCATAGGTCTGCGTATCAACGAAAATGATGAAATGTCCGGTCTTGATCACAGCATGCACGGTGAGCATGGATATGGGCTTATCAACCTTAACTAATCCGTTTCAATGAAATTGATAACAGCAATTATTCAGCCGGACAGGCTCGATCATGTTCGGGAGGCTTTGATCCAGGCTGACATTACAAGAATTACCGTTAGTCGTGTAACCGGACATGGTCGGCAGGAAGATATAGAAATATATAGAGGTCAGAAAATAGCGCCCAATCTGATTCCGAAAATCCGTATTGATATTGCTGTCAATAACGAATTTGTTGATATCACGGTCGATACAATCATTCAGTCGGCAAGCCACGGTGCTGGAGAAATTGGTGACGGCAAGATATTTATTACTCCGCTCGAGGAGTGCGTCCGAATAAGAACCAGGGAGCGTGGTGGTAAGGCAATATAATCAGTTGCTTTAGCTATCATAAAAAGAGCAGGTGCACTCCCCTGCTCTTTTTATGATACAGTATTTTTACGTCAAACAAGGATCTATGTTGGCCCTGCAGTAAAAGGGCTCTGTTTCCATTCTGGATAATAGGTGTTAAGCCATGTTTCGGCATTGATGTCTCCAAGTTTTGCCGCTTGGCGGAAGTCTTCCATGCGTCCTGATAAATCGCCAGTTTTACTTTTTGCGATTCCTCGATGAAAAAAAGCAGCTGCCATTTTTTTATCGAGCTCAATGGCTTGTGAAAAATCAGAAATCGCCTCCGTGAAGTTTCCAGTCATATTTTTCACTACTCCCCGGTTATAGTATCCTACCGCCTTAAATGCAGAATCTCCATAGGCTATGGCCATCGAATAGTCGTCGATGGCTTGAGAATATTTTTTAAGCTGCTGTTGAGCTGCTCCACGCATTTGGTATGCCATTGCATACGTAGGGTTATTATCTATGGCATGTGAATATAATTGTATAGCACTTGAAAGATCACCGTGCAGGTGTTTTTCAAGTCCCTCGTTGAAATAGCTGTTGGCCGATTCAGGCTGGGCAATGCTGATCTTTGGCATTGTCATTGCTATAGCGAAAGTGAAAACAAATAAAATCAGTCTCATGGGTGCCTGCCTCAAAAGTCTATAAGGAATAATGCAGAAAAAGAGCGTACGGTTTTAATATAGTTTTCCGGAATTAGTAGATTTTTTTTTACCGGATCAATAGATGCATTCATTATGTTTATTTGCACAAGTTATTCGGCTTTTTCTATTTTGTTTCTGTAAATACTTGTCAACGTACCCTCTCGTTAATGTTCAGGATCAGCCTCGAGGAATTTGAAGGACCGCTCGATTTGCTGCTTTTTTTCATCAGGCGCGATGAACTGGATATATATAATATTCCAATCTCGAAAATTACCTCTGATTTTATTAGCTATATCAGGGAAGTAAGAAACCTCAATCTGGAAGTAGCGGCTGAATTTATTTATATGGCCTCGATGCTGATGAGTATCAAAGCAAAAATGCTTATTCCTCGTCAAGATGTTGACGGTTCTGAACTTGATGAGTTTGATCCGCGGACTGAGCTTGTTGAGCGACTGCTGGAATACAAACGAATCAAGGATGCTTCGGCGGTATTGATACAACTTGCCAAAGGAAGGGAATACCTTTTTTGCCGTGGCTTTATTGAAGAGTTTGAACCCGAAACGATTGATGAACTTGATGAACCAGTAAATTGTCCAACGCTCTACAATCTCATGCTTGCCTATAAATCTGTTCTTGAAAATACACCTCAAATAATTACACGAAACGTCATGGATGCCCCGGTAACCATAGAAGAACAAACTTCACTGATTCTCTCTAGACTTCAGGATCATGAACAAGTCTCCTTTTTGTCGGTACTTGAGGGTATAACTGAACGCCTTATCTTTGTTGTAACTTTTCTTGCCGTTCTTGAAATGTGTAAAAATAGAAAAATTGTTGTATTGGTTAAGGATGGACATGATGATTTCTGGATTACCAAGAGAACGAGGATTGAACCTCCGATTATAACATTTTAAACTTTCTGTATATGCCTGAAATTGTGCCTTTTAAAGGACTTCTTTATAACTCCGAATTACTCTTGAATGCTGCAGGGTTGATTTGTCCTCCTTACGATATTATATCGTCTGAACTTCAGCAGCAGCTTTACGCGAACTCCCCCTTCAATGCTATCCGGCTTGAACTGCCTTTGGAATCTGATCCATACTCTGCAGCTGCCTCATGTCTTTGCGAGTGGTTAAAGGGGGGGGAACTTCAACAAGATCCAGTACCGGCTATTTACCCATATTTTCAGACTTTTGAAGATGCTGAAGGAAAAACTCATACGCGTAGCGGTTTTTTTTCTGCCATGCGCCTTTATGAGTTTGCTGAAAAAAAGGTATTGCCTCATGAAAAAACTCTTTCAGGTCCTAAAGCTGATCGACTGAACCTCTTCAGGAAAACAAAAACTAATATCAGCAGTATTTTCGGTCTCTATGCGGATGAGAATAAAACTGCCGATGATCTGTTGCGATCGTTTGCTGACTCCCATGAACCCATTGTTGATGCCCTTTTTCAGGGAGTGAGAAACAGGATGTGGCGGATTACGGATCCCACGCTTATCGGACAGCTACAGCAGTCGCTTTTGGATCGTACAGTCTATATCGCTGACGGTCACCACAGATACGAGACCGGAGTGAACTATCGTAATGAGTGTGCTGCGGTAAATCCATCGCATACAGGAAATGAACCGTATAATTTTATTCTTGTCTATCTAGCCAATATTTATGACGAGGGTCTGCTTATTTTTCCAATTCATCGGTTGGTGCATAGTTTGGAAGAGTTTGATGCTCCGAGTTTAAAGATCCGACTCAAGGAGTTTTTTGCAATTACCGAACTCCATGATAGAGCCTCCCTAAAGGCATTTCTCGAACGAGAGCCCTCCAACTATACGTACGGTGTTGTTACCTCGACCGATGTTTTTGGTATAAGCTTGAAAACTGATCCGGAGACTTTGCTTAATTCTGCACGACCTGAGGCACTCAATCGTTTGGGGCTGGTACTTTTGCATGATCTTGTACTGGGTCGGCTCCTCGGTATTTCTCAGGAAGCTATGGCAAAGCAAACCAATCTGCTCTATGTGAAGGATGACAGGGATGTTTTCGAAGCTGTAGATAAAGGTAGGGTTCAGGTTGGATTTGTCGTAAAACCAACATCCGTTGAGCAGGTACTGGCAGTTTCGGAGACAGGAGAAGTTATGCCGCAGAAATCCACTTTTTTCTATCCGAAAATCATGACAGGGCTAATTTTTAATCCGCTTTACTGAACCCTGATGACAGAAGAATTTTTGTCTTCCTCGGCTGAAAAAACCCGTCGGTATGGCAGGGAGTTTGCATCGAGCCTGCAATCCGGGGATATCGTTTCCCTTACTGGTCAGCTTGGCGCAGGTAAAACTGTTTTCATGAAAGGAATTACGGAATTTTTCAACTGTGCCGATCAACTTTCAAGCCCTACTTTTCCAATACTTAATGTATATCAGGGATCGTTAAGGGGAGAGGATGTCGTTCTGCATCATTTTGATCTTTACAGGATACACTCTGTCAGTGAGCTGGATACTATAGGATTCGATGAATATCTTTCAAGTGCATATCTTTCTGTTGTTGAGTGGGCCGACCAGTTTCCCGAATATTTTCAAATGTATACAGCAACAGTTCTTATCGAATATGCATCCCATGACAGCCGCAGGATCAGGATTAATCATATAAGTCGATGAACATTCTCGCGATAGAGTGCACTCATGCTGCGCTCAGTGTGGCAGTAATGAACTCAGGCATTGTTACGGAGCTAAAGAGTGCTGATTGGCGGAAGGCAGCTGAAGCGCTTGTTCCGCTTATCGAAGAAGTCATTGCAGAAAGCCGTCTCCAGTTGAAGGAACTTGAATGTATTGCAGTTTCATCCGGTCCTGGTTCATTTACTTCATTGCGTATTGGCATGGCTGTTGCCAAAGGTATAGCTTACGGTCTTGGAATACCCCTGATTGCAGTTCCAACAATGCCTGCTATGGCAGCATCCAGTAAGGTTGGTGCGGGTTTAGTTATGGCTGTTATTCAAGCCCGTAAAGGCGAATATTATTACGCAAGCTATATTCCTGCAGAACTTTTTTCAGGTGCTTGGCATAATGATATCCATAGAGGGTCTCCGACAGATATTACTGCGGCTGTTCACGGAAGGACTATTGTGGTTGGTCGCCGGCTTGATGAGCTTCACCCTTTTTTTGATGAATTTGGAATAGTATATGAAGAAGCTGATTTTTTTTCAGCACGATCTCTTTTTCCTTCAGCAGAAAGGCTTTACAGGGGTATGGATACGGCAGGCCTGGGGAAGGTTGCCCCCGATTACCGTCAAATGTTTCTTCCCCATGTTGGGTGAGAGTAAATCATTGCTATATTTTTAATTGAGAAAATTGTAATGGAATTTGTTAATGGATGAAGAACGGAGGTTTATGACTAGCCTGAAAAAAGAAGATACCTATACTGCAGACCATGGGAAAGGTGTGGATATCGGTGAATTGCTGGCTAAGAGAAGTGCCGAACTGGTGTTGGAGAAAAAGTGTGAAGATATCAAGATTCTTGACCTCAGGGGGTTGACGTCCATCACGGACTTTTTTGTGATTGCCACAGCGGATTCAGAGCGTAAGGCAAAGGCAGCAGCTGAACATTTAATCGATGAACTTAAAGAAGATGGAGAACGTCCTATGCATGTTGAGGGTATGGACTCCATGCACTGGATTCTGTTGGATTATATCAATGTTGTCATTCATATTTTTATGCCAGATGAACGACATTTTTATGACCTTGAATCGCTTTGGTCCGATGCCCCTGTAATTTCGATAAGCTAATATTCTAAGGCACAATCTGCGCTCCTTCCTCATCAATGCCTAATCCATCGGTAAGAATTTCGACGGATTTTTATACATTATGCCGTTGAGTTATTTATATCAATTATCACTCAGGATTTACCTATGCAGCGTGAAAGAATAGTCCCGATCAGTATCGAAGAAGAAATGCGGGGTTCTTATCTCGATTATTCAATGTCGGTCATCGTTAGTCGTGCGCTGCCCGATGTGCGAGACGGTCTAAAGCCAGTTCACCGCAGGGTGCTTTACGGCATGCACGAACTTGGTTTACAAGCAGGTAAGCCACATAAAAAGTCTGCACGTGTCGTTGGTGAAGTACTTGGAAAGTTTCATCCGCATGGTGATACTGCGGTCTATGACAGTTTAGTGCGTTTGGTGCAGGACTTTTCCCTGCGGTATCCTCTTATTGACGGTCAGGGAAACTTTGGCTCTGTTGACGGCGATTCGCCTGCTGCTATGCGGTATACAGAAGTGCGCATGAAAAGCATTGCCGGTGAAATGTTGAAAGATCTCGAAAAAGGCACCGTTGATTTTGCCCTGAACTTTGACGATTCTCTGGAAGAACCGACAGTTCTTCCTTCAGCGATTCCGAATCTTCTGGTAAACGGTTCGTCGGGTATAGCGGTTGGTATGGCAACAAATATTTCCCCTCAGAACCTCAGGGAAGTTGTTGACGGTATGATTGCTTTGATCGCGAATCCAGAGCTTGAGGTTAGCGATCTGATGAAATATGTTATCGCCCCTGATTTCCCAACCGGTGGTATTATATATGGTTATGAAGGCGTTCGTTTAGCTTACACAACTGGGAGGGGTAAAGTAGTTATTCGCGCACGAGCCCTCGTAGAGGTTACCCAGAAAAACGGCAGGGAATCCATTATTGTTACCGAACTTCCTTATCAGGTTAACAAAGTTAGGCTGATCGAGAAAATCGTCGAACTCGTTCACGATAAAAAGCTTGAGGGTATTGCCGATATTCGAGATGAATCTGATCGAGATGGAATGCGATTGGTGATCGAGTTGAAGCGGGATGCCGTAGCAAAGGTAGTGCTTAATAATCTTTATAAGCATACTCCGATGCAGGATACGTTTGGGGTTATTATGCTGGCTTTGGTAGACGGAGTTCCGAGGGTACTCAATCTCAAGCAGATGATGGAGTATTATATTAAGCATCGCAACGAGATTATTCTGCGCCGTACGCAATTTGACCTGACTGCTGCTGAAAAGAGAGCTCATATTCTTGAAGGACTTAAGATCTGTCTGGATAATCTTGACGAGGTGATCTCTACTATCAGAGAATCACCTGATGCCTCAACTGCCCAGGAACGGCTTATTGAGCGCTTCGGATTATCAGAAATGCAGGCAAAGGCTATTCTTGAGATGCGCCTGCAGCGCCTTACAGGTATGGAGCGCAAAAAGATTGATATAGAGTATACAGAGGTACTTGCACTTATAGAGGAGCTGCGATTTATTCTCAGCAGCCCAGAAAAGCAAATGCAGATTATACGAGAGGAACTCCTGAAAGTCAAAGAGGTCTACGGTGATGCCCGGCGAACCGAAATTGTGCCGCAGGAAGGGGATTTCTCCATAGAAGACATGATCGCTCAAGAAGATGTGGTAATTACCATTACCCATGACGGTTTTATTAAGCGCTTCCCGGTTTCTGGTTATCGCCGCCAGGCCAGAGGAGGTAAAGGTGTGACCGGTGCTCAGGCAAAGCATGACGATTTTATTGAGCATATGTTTATTGCTTCGACACACAATTATATTCTTTTTTTCACAAATAGAGGCCGATGCCATTGGTTGAAGGTGTACGAAATTCCTGAAGCCGGACGTGCGGCAAGGGGTCGTGCACTGGCGAATATTATGGAGCTTCTACCTGGCGAAAAAATTAGAGCATACATAAACATTAGGAATTTTGATGAGCCAGGTTTTATTGTTATGGCCACGACCAACGGTATTGTGAAAAAAACGGCACTCGAAGAATTTTCGCACCCTAGAAAGAACGGCATTGCGGCAATTACCATTGAAGAACATGATGAGTTGCTTGATGCCCGATTGACCGATGGAGAACATCAGATCATTCTTGCTAAAAGCTCTGGCTTTGTTGTTCGTTTTCCTGAGGCTGAAATTCGTTCTATGGGTCGGACAGCCATGGGTGTTAAAGGCATCACACTTGACAAGGGCGAAAAATGTATTTCAATGGTAACCACCAAGCGCTTTGATACAGCGCTACTTGCTGTAACCGATAACGGATTTGGTAAGAGAAGTCGTGTAGAGGACTACCGTTTAACGCGACGGGGTGCACGTGGAGTGATTACGCTCAAGGCTCATGAAAAGATTGGTGCTCTTATTGGTCTGTTAGATGTCAACGATGATGATGATCTAATTATTATCACCACGCATGGTATCGTAAATCGTCAGCATGTGTCGGATATTCGTTTGACAGGAAGAAACACTTCGGGAGTTCGCCTCGTAAGGCTTATGGCTGGGGATCTGATTTCTGCTCTTGCCAGAGTGCCAAAGAGCGATGATGAAGGGGATTCGGAATTTCCTATAGAGGATCCTGACGGACAGATTGATCTTTTTGTGTGACAGTATTGTATGATCTATAAAGCAAACATTGAAACTTTTTTGAAAACTGCGGAGAATAAATGGCAGAAAAAAAGCCTTATATCATTAAGGAGCAGCCGGGCATAAAATATTATTGTGCATGTGGCGTTTCCCAAAACCTTCCCTACTGTGATGGATCTCATAAAGGCACTGAATTCCATCCAAACAAAGTAGAAATCGAGGATGAAAAAAATGTTGCCATATGCAGTTGTGGCAAATCATCTCATATTCCTTTCTGCGATGGTGCCCATAAGGCTTTGCGATAAGCAAATCTTTTTAAATTTTACCAATTAATCAACGACGAACGCTGTCATGGCTCGACCGAAAAATGTGAAGCATATTTTTGTGACCGGGGGGGTGATTTCCTCCCTCGGCAAGGGAATTCTGTCGGCCTCTCTCGGAATGTTGCTCAAATCACGTGGATTAAGGGTGGCAATACAGAAATATGACCCTTATATCAATGTTGACCCTGGTACCATGTCACCCTACCAGCATGGCGAGGTCTACGTTACTGACGATGGAGCTGAAACTGATCTTGATCTTGGGCACTACGAGCGTTTTCTCGATGAGTCTACAACGCAGGCATCAAACCTGACCATGGGGAGGGTATACAAATCAGTTATCGATAAGGAAAGGCAAGGCGATTACCTTGGAGCGACAGTCCAGGTTGTTCCTCATGTGATCGATGAAATTAAAGACCGAATGGCTGAACAGGCTAAAAACGGAAATCTTGACGTACTTATAACGGAGATCGGCGGTACAATAGGTGATATTGAATCACTTCCTTTTCTTGAAGCCATGAGGCAGATGAAGCTTGATATGGGTGACAGCAACCTGTTGAATATCCATCTAACTTTTGTGCCTTATATCAAGGCAGCGAGCGAGCTTAAAACAAAGCCAACTCAGCATAGCGTTAAAATGCTTCTTGGGGTCGGTATACAGCCTGATATTCTGGTATGTCGCAGTGAAAAGCCACTATCACGTGATATCAAGAACAAGGTTGGCCATTTCTGTAACGTTAACGAACTGGACGTCATAGGGCTTAACGACTGTGATACTATTTACGAAGTGCCGCTGATGCTGCTTCAAGAAAAGCTGGACCTGCGTGTGCTGAAAAAGCTCGGAATAAAGAAATACAAGGAACCAAACCTTGAATACTGGAGAGACTTTTGCAAAAAGGTCAAATTTCCGCAGGATGGCGAGGTAACTATTGGTATCTGTGGTAAGTACACTGAATATCCCGATGCTTACAAATCTATTATTGAATCCTTTATTCATGCCGGAGCAAGTAACAATGTCAGGGTTAACGTAAAGCTTCTTAAAGCTGAAGATGCAGAGTTGAACTCATTCAATTTTATAAAGGAACTTGAGGGAGTCAGCGGTATACTTGTGGCTCCCGGCTTCGGTGATCGGGGTATTGAAGGGAAAATAAGGTATATCCAGTATGCAAGAGAGCAGAGAATCCCTTTTCTTGGTATCTGTCTTGGCATGCAGTGCGCAACAATTGAGTTTGCGCGTAATGTGTGTGGTTTGCAGGATGCAAACTCTACAGAGTTTAACAAACGGACCCGTTTTCCTGTCATTGATCTGATGGAGCACCAGAAAAAGGTCAAGGAAAAAGGAGGTACCATGCGCCTCGGTAGCTATCCTTGTATTATCAAGGAAGGATCAAAAGCCCATGCGGTATATCAGAAGTTTCTCATCAACGAACGACATCGTCACCGCTATGAGTTCAATAATGCGTTCCGCAATAACTTTGAGGACGGTGGAATGAATTTTTCTGGGACTTCACCAAACGGAGAATTGATTGAGATTATAGAGTTGAAGGATCATCCGTGGTTTGTCGGTGTACAGTTTCATCCCGAGCTAAAATCAAGAGTCCAGAAAGTGCATCCTCTTTTTCATGGATTTGTAGCGGCCGCCAAAAAGCATGCAAAGGGGTCTCATCAGATCGAGTTGGCCGTTGATATGCCTTCGTTTCTTCCGTTTGATAAGGAAGAGGCAGAATAAATTAGCCTTTTTAATCCTTTTTTAACAAGATCGCAATAAAAGATTTGGAAGTAAGGGGTTGATGTGATACATTAGGAGCCCACTGAAGAATGAGCGAAAGTGAGATTGGAAGTGGGGATAGCCTGAAAGATGGCATGTTATTTGATGGTAATGAGATGAAG
>Ga0194037_1000382_pt1 | contig 34805 bp, 29 predicted proteins | sample JunL306m_MetaG_FD_148653 | JGI IMG/M metagenome (GOLD analysis project Ga0194037, IMG submission 148653) | Anoxic zone freshwater microbial communities from boreal shield lake in IISD Experimental Lakes Area, Ontario, Canada - Jun2016-L304-6m | ecosystem: Environmental > Aquatic > Freshwater >... | reverse complement strand
TCTGGCTTAGCTCCAGATTTGTCAGTGAGTGCAAATGTTTTTCTGGGCCGAGAGAAATACGTCAAAGGCGTTCTTGGAAAATTAGGATTTCTCTCTCAAAAAGAGATGGATATCGAAGCCCACGAAAATCTTGAAAAAGTAGGGATCGCCGTACCTCAATCAGGCCGTTCGGTCTCACAACTCTCCGGCGGGCAGCGTCAAGCCGTTGCAATTGGTCGCGCAGTTTCATGGGCTAGCAAAGTAATCATTTTGGATGAACCCACCAACCACTTAGGTGCACGGCAGGCCGGTGAAGTTCTCCAGGTAATTCGTGCAGCTAAGGCTCGGGGTCTTGGGGTTGTATTTATATCCCACACTTTGCCGCATGTTCTTGAAGTCACTGACCGCATTGTCGTTTTGCGCTTGGGTAAGATCGTCGCCGATGCACCCACAAATAGCTTCGATTCCCAAAGTCTTCTTGGGACTATCACCGGCCTTATTGAGTAATCATTGATGGCAGTTAAGAATTCGCGCCCAACCATGCGTGAGGTCGCCGCATTATCAGGAACAAGTCTGAAAACAGTTTCTCGTGTCTTTAATGAAGTGAGCACTGTTGATCCAGAGCTTGTCGTAAGAGTAAAGAAGGCAGCCGCCAAACTTCACTACACACCAAATATGACTGCAGGTAGCCTTCGAAGAATTGATGGAAGAACTAGGACAATCGGTCTTCTCCTGGAAGATATTTCCAACCCGTTCTCATCTGTTCTCCATAGGGTTTTTGAAAACTATGCACGCGAACTCGGATTCATAGTTTTTGTTGCAAGTTTGGATGAGGAAGCAGATCGTGAAAAAGAATTAGTGTCTCTTTTTATTTCTCGCCGCGTTGATGGTTTGATTATTGCTCCCTCAACATCTGATCACAGTTATTTGAAACCCGAAGTAAAGGCCGGAATCAAAGTTGGGTTTATCGATCGTCCACCAATTAATTTCGCCGCTGATTCTGTCCTTTCAACCAACAAGGAGGGCAGTAAAGATGCAGTGGACCACTTACTTTCCTTTGGACATAAGAGAATCGCGTACATCGGAGACCAACCAGATATTTACACCGCACAGCAACGATATTCGGGATACAAAAGCGCATTGCAATCAGCGAAAATCCCTCTAAATAAATCCATGGTGATTCAAGGACCCAGGAGTCACGAAGACCTAATTGATCAGATCAAGAAACTCGTCACCAGTTCCAATGCACCCACAGCAATCTTCGCAAGTCAGAACTTGGTAACACTCGCAGCCATTAGGGCGCTCCGGGATGCCCACTTGGAAAAGAAAGTAGCGCTCATTGGGTTTGATGAAATCCCTGCGGGGGACCTTTTGGATCCTGCAATCACGTTAGTCACTCAAGACATCCGAGCCATGGGTGAAAAGTCAGCCGAATTATTGTTTAGCCGCATCAATGGATATGACGGCAAGGTACGACAAGAAATTATTCCAACAACTCTGACCGCTCGAGGTTCCGGAGAAATCCGCCCCAAATTCTAGCGATTAGCCTTAGAACTCACACGGGCCGTTGAATTTCGCACTATCAGGTCACACGGAAGTAAATGTGCCTCTGCCTTCTGCGTTCGTTTGCCACTCATAATTTCTAGAAGGATGACAGCCGCGTCTTCGCCCAGTTGATGCTTGGGTAAATGAAGGGTGGTCAAACTTGGTTGCAGACGATCCACCAGCGGGCTGTCATTAAAACCAATCACGGATACATCTTCTGGGCAAGATAGTTTTAATTGACGTAGACCATCGATTGCCCCTATTGCTATCTGGTCATTACCGGCAATGATCGCTGTTGGCTTCACTTTGGTAGATGCAAAGAGTTTGAGCAGCGCTGCTTCACCTGCGTCTTCACTGTACTCGCTGGCAACAATCACGGGACAGTGATCCTTTTTCAATTTCTCTTCTTCGACGGCGTCAAGAAATGCAGCACGGCGGATGCTTCCGTTGGAGATACTTCGCGGACCTGCAATGTGCGCGATATGCGTGTGTCCTAAACTAATAAGGTGATCAACGGCAACATGCATCGCAGACCATTCATCACCCGATACTGAAGGCAAGAGTTTTTTGTCTGTTAAGCGGTTCACAAGAACTGATGGAATATTTCGTTCGGCGAGTTCTTCGACGATTGGATCATTTCTAAAAGCAGTGGCAAGAATGAATCCGTCACATTGGCGAAGTCGTAGGGCCGTAAATAATTGGTTTGCCTTTTCAGGACTGTTATCAGTATTTACAACAAGTGCATGTAAACCATGCTCGCTAAGCACGCGTTCGATTCCACGAACGATCGGTGGGAAAAGTGCATTCGTTAGGTCAGGTACAAGAAGACCGATTGTTCCGGTTTTCCTCGTTCGCAAACTTCGAGCAATATTGTTGGGTTGGTAATTGAGTTTCTTGGCAATAGAGAGCACCCGCTTGACCGTGTCGTCGGCGACGCGGTGGCGCGTTTCAGGATTGAGAGCCTTCGAAGCGGTTCCTGGGTGGACGCCAGCTGCCTTGGCAACATCGGCAAGCGTGCTGGTCATGAGAACAGGATAGGGCCATCTCTCTTGGCGTCTATAACTCTTTGATAAACCTTGGGCAATTTCGTGTTGCCTATTGACGTTCCGAAAAAGCCCTCTTATGGTTATGACAACCGATTGTCGTCCGAGTTTGGCCGGGTCCCGACCTGCAAAGACGCTAGCGGAAATACTCCTTATGTCTTAACGGGAAGGTTGTGCAATGAAGGACAATCGATTGTTATCAAGGCATTTCAAGCCTATTTCACTAGTTGCTGGAGCATGCGCAGCTGCGTTGGCTCTTACTGTTACTGGAGCTACCTCCAGCGTTGCAGCAGCAAAGCCATTAGTAATAGGTGTTTCGCTCTCTCTCACCGGCGACTTTGCTGATCCAGGCAACGCCGTTAAAAAGGGATATCAACTGTGGGTTACCCACGTCAACGCTAAGGGCGGAATTCTTGGCCGCAAAGTAACTCTCAAGATCGTTGATGATCTATCAAGCCCTACCCAGGTTGTTACTAACTACACCAACCTGATTACCCGCGACAAGGTTGACCTCGTTGTTGGACCATTCTCCAGTTTGCTTACGGTCCCCGCTTCCCAGGTAGCTAATCGCTATAAGTATGCATTCATCGAATCAGCTGGTGGAGGACCAAAGGTCTTCGCACAGAACCTCACCAACTTGTTCTTCGTGCAACCAGGACCAATCGTCAAGCAAGGTGATGTCTTCGCTGACTACATCTTGTCGTTACCTGCAGCGCAACGTCCAAAGACTGCTGCATATCCATCTCTTGATGATCCATTTGCACAGCCAGTTGCAGACACAGTCCGCGTTCGCTTTGAGAAGGCTGGAATCAAGACTGTCTACAACGAAATCTATCCAGCTGAAACTCCTGATCTCACGCCGATCATGGCAGCAGTTGCAGCCACAAACCCTGATGTAATCGTTTCGGGAACTCAATCACTCGACGCGTATCAGCAAGTGAAGGCACTGATTCAGTTGAAGTACAACCCTAAATTCCTCTATATGAGCAATGGAGCAAATTCACCAAGTGAATTCCCAAGCAAGGTTGGCGCAGCAAACGTCAATGGCATCTTCTCCTCAGGCGACTGGTTTACCACCAGTACCGCACCAGGAAGCCAGACCTTCGTGAAGGAATATCTTGCTAAGTTCGGTGGAACTGCTGCTTTGATCGATAACTCATCTGCTGAGGCATATGCAGCTGGTCAATTGATTGAGCTCATTGCACAACGTACGGGCAAGATTGATAACGCAACAATTATCAAGTCTTTGCACTCAGGGACATGGCCAACGCTGTTGGGCACGCTTTCATGGGATAAATACGGAGTGCCACAGTCTCAGTACTTACTCGTTCAATGGCAGAACGGTGCACTCAAGTCAGTGTTCCCAACAGCTGTTGCACAAGCAAAGCCAATACTGGCGAAGCCCGTCTGGCCCTAACAATCGATAGACAGTAAAGCCGTGGGTGGTTCGTTATGGATTGCGAGCCACCCACGGAATTACTTACATCCACTGAGAACTATTAGGAGAAGAGAGTTGCAATGCATGTCTTGATTCAGGGCCTCATTATGGGAGTCCTTACGGGTGGTGTTTACGCACTTATGGCTTCAGGCCAGACCCTGATTTTTGGAGTCATGAAAGTTGTCAATCTTGCGCAAGGTGCTTTCGTTATTGCATCCGCATATTTGACGTTCAGTCTTTTTACACAATTTGGCATAGATCCATTCGTTTCAATTCTCATTACTACACCTCTTATGTTCGGTATCGGCATGCTTGCGCACTGGGTTTTCTTACGACCTTTGCGAAAGGAAGATGCTGTTGAACTATCTATTCTTGTTACTTTCGCCCTTGCTTTACTGGTTGAAGGTTTGCTTTCTGTCACCTATCGAACTACTTACCGAAGCATCAATAACACTTACTCAAACAAGGCCTTCCTTTTGGGAGACGGTTTTAGCATTCCTTACGTTCGTTTATATGGGTTTTTCATCTCTATCGCTCTACTCCTGGTTTTATATTTCGTGCTCCAAAAAACCAAATTTGGTCGTGCCATTCGTGCGACTGTTCAAAATCCACAGTCCGCCACTTTGCTGGGCGTTGATTCAACTCGCGTAAAGGCATACGGATTCGGACTTGGTATTGCGACATCGGCCGCATCCGGCTCGATATTCGGCTTGCTTTACCCATTTAATTCTGGAAGTCACTACGACTTAATTTCCAGGTTGCTCTCTGTTGTCATTCTCGGTGGACTAGGTTCAATCGGTGGCGCAGTATTTGCAGGAATTTTGATCGGCGTTGTCTCCTCAGTTGCTGCAGTCGTCTGGTCACCTACTTGGTCTGAAATGACTTTCTTTATCGTCTTGCTCTTAGTGCTCCTTTTCCGTCCTCAAGGAATGTTTGGTCGACTAGAACGAGGAGCTGCATAACGTGAAATTATCAACCGAGCCAACAAAGTTGGTTACTCGAAACGGACTGATTCGCGGTGGAGTTTTCATTGCTCTCCTTGCCGCTTTGCCAGGAATCTTCCCGCAACACTGGCTATGGAACCTCATGTTCTTCACAATTCTTTACGCAACGATGGCAGTCTCATGGAATTACATCGGCGGTTTTGGCGGATATCCATCGCTAGGTCACGCGGCCTTCTTTGGAATCGGTGCATATACCGAAGCGCTCTTCTTTAAGACTGATCACGTCCTTCATAGCGGCTACGAACCATTCTTTATGCTTCCTGTAATTGGTCTCATATGCGCGCTACTTGCAATCCCCATTGGAATGGTGGCAATGCGCACACGAGCCGATGTTTTCGCAATCGTGACGATTACGTTGCTATTCGTAACTCAAACACTTGCTTTCAATTTAAGAAACTTAACCGGCGGGGCCCAAGGTGCGGCAGTTGTTCAGCCAAAGTTCGATGTTAAGTTCTTTGAACTGCCTTTTTATTACACCGCAGCCATCATGCTGCTGTTCGCCTTTGCGCTGAGTTACTACTACAGCAAGTCCAAGATTGGTCTTTCTTTAACGGCTATTCGGGCCGATGAAGATAAGGCGAAAGGTGTCGGAGTACGAACCCTTCAAGTTAAAGTCATAGCGTTTAGTACGAGCGTTGCATTCACAGGCATGGCCGGTGCTACGTGGGCTTTCTACATCGGATTCATCTATCCTCAATTTGCTGTCGATCCCCTGATCACAATCACGATGGTCTTGATGACATTCCTGGGAGGACGCGCAACTCTTTGGGGACCCGTGCTAGGCGCGGTTATTTTGATGCCTGCTCAGCAGCTATTGGCCTATTACGTAGGTGGAAGTCAGTTGTATTTGCTGGCCTACGCCGCAATATTCTTGATCACGATTCTCTTGCTTCCTCGTGGAATCTTGCCAACGGTGACCAATAAGCGCCGGCTCAAAGCCCTTGCGCTGAAATCTGTCGCTGCAAAAGCAAGTGATCCCCTAGCGGAAGGACAATCCGCATGAGTGCGATTCTCTCCGTCAAGTCTTTAACTAAAGAGTTTGGAACCCTTAAGGCTGTAAATGATTGTTCCTTTGATGTTGAAGAAGGAAGCATTACGGCTCTCATCGGTCCGAACGGATCGGGTAAGACCACGGTCTTTAATTTGGTTACTGGATACATTGGAAGGCAAAGCGGTGCTGTAACTTTCGACGGTGTAGATGTTTCGAAGGAACACGCGGGCAATCTTTATCGTCGTGGATTAACTCGAACTTTTCAGCAATCTCGCGTTTTTGGCGACCTAACAGTTCAAGAGAATCTCGTCGTCGCAAAAGGCGGCAGTTGGAAAACCATATTCGCTCCTCGTGTCTCGAAGGATGATCAGTTACGTGCTGACGAATTGCTGGAAGAATTTAAGCTCAGCCATGTTGCTGACCTATACGCGAGCGAACTTTCATGGGGCCAACGCAAGCTTCTGGAATTTGCATCTGTTTTGATGAGTAAGCCAAAGTTGGTTCTGCTTGATGAACCAACTGCAGGTGTGAACCCAATCCTCATTGAAACAATGGCTGATCACATTCGCAATTACAACAAGCTTGGCGTGACCTTCTTAATTGTTGAACACGATATGAGTTTCGTTATGAGAGTCTGCGATCCTGTGATTGTGCTAGATCGTGGAAAGCCAATTGCTCAAGGAACCCCTGATGTTGTGCAATCGGATCCTCGAGTCCTCGACGCTTACTTGGGAGATTAAGGGCTATGACAACTCCTCGTTTAGAGATTAAGAACATCATTGCCGGATACGGTGCTGGGCTTGTGCTGAAGGGAGTAAATCTTGAACTGCAAACCGGTGAAGTCATGTGTCTCATCGGACCTAACGGCGCTGGCAAGTCCACAGTTTTAAAAACCGTCTCAGGACTACTGCCACCACGAGAAGGTCAGATTCTTCTTGATGGTGAAGACATCACGGGACAAACGCCAAAGGCAAATTTACGCCGCGGTGTTGTTCACGTTCCACAAGAGCGTTCGCTCTTTCCTGGAATGACTCTGTGGGACAACTTGCTCATGGGTGGCTACTTGATTCGCGATCGCAAATTAATTTTGAGTCGCATCGAGGAAGCGGCGCACCTATTTCCAATTATTCGTGAGCGTCAAAAAGAGCATGCAGGGTCACTTTCTGGCGGCGAACAAAAGCAGGTAGAACTAGCCCGTACTCTGCTCTTTGATCCAAAACTGATTCTTCTTGATGAACCTTCAATTGGTCTGGATCCAAAATCACGCCGACTGGTTTTTGATGCTATCAACGGTCTTGCCAAAGCAGGCCGCACCATCTTGCTTGTCGAGCAAAATGCTCGTTCAGGTCTGGCGGCCTCCGATAAGGGAGCCGTGCTTGAGACAGGCGTTGTTCGTATTGTTGGAAAGGCATCAGACTTATTGGAAAATCCAGAAGTAGCGAAGTTGTATCTTGGCGCTGCCGGAAAGAACACAACCGTTAAAGCAGTTTCTGAAAAAGCGAAAGAAGGTCGATCATGAGCGCTGGGTCCGATGTAACAATTGGTTGGATTGGCGCAGGACGTATGGGCTTTGCCATGGTCTCGCGTATTCTTAAAGCAGGCCATACCGTAAAGGTGTACAACCGCACCAAAGCCAAGGCTGAACCGCTGAAGGAATATGGCGCAGTGATCGTGGACAACATTTCTGAACTTGCCGATTGTGACATCGTCTTTTCGATGGTCTCCTCATCGCCAGACCTCTTGCAGATCACCATCGGCGAAGGTGGCGTGCTTGTTCAAGAGAAGGCACCTCGGATGTTCGTTGACTGCTCTACGGTAGATGACACCGCATCTCAGAAAGTTCGAGAAACAGCTCTTTCTCGAGGAGTGAAATATCTCGTCGCACCAGTTTCTGGAAACGGCAAAGTTGTTAAGGCTGGAATGTTGACGCAAGTTGTATCAGGCCCTCGTGATGCATTTGATGAAGTAGAGGAAATCTTGAAGTTAATGTCACGAGGTGTCACATACGTGGGTGAAGGAGATTTAGCCCGCTTAGTGAAATTGGCACACAACATTTTCCTCGGAGTTGTTACTCAATCCATGGCCGAGATTACTGTCTTCACTGAGAAAGCCGGAGTGCCACGTTCAGCATTCTTAGCCTTCCTGAATGATTCGGTCATGGGATCGGTCTTTACTCGTTACAAGACACCAGCATTTGTGAATCTCGATATGACCACTACTTTTACGCCGATCTTGCTTCGTAAGGATTTTGATCTCGGGTTGGCAGCGGCCCGCAAACTTGAAGTTCCGATGCCGGTTGCATCAAGTGCCCATCAAGCAGTGCAGCAAGCAATTGGCCATGGAAATACGGATATGGATTTTGCAGTTCTACTTTTGGAACAAGCAAAGGCATCTGGGATGGAATTAGTTTCGGAAAATAAAGCAATTGCAGATGGACTCGAGAGCAAAGAAGGTAAGTAGCCATGAGCAATCACAAGTCACTCCAAGCCCCCGGACATATGGGAGTGGACTACGAAACGCGCGTTGATTTTGACCGCCTTCGTAAGTACAGGATTGGCCGTGCCAAAGACGCGCTCGCTGGTAGCGAATGTGGCTCCTTCTTGCTCTTTGACTTTTACAACATCCGATACACCACACAAACATGGGTGGGCGGAGCACTTGGCGACAAGATGACTCGTTATTCACTGCTTACTCGCGGCGGAGATCCAATGTTGTGGGATTTCGGTTCTGCGGTGCGCCACCACAAACTGTATTCACCATGGCTTAAACCAGAAAACAATCGCCCAGGCATGTTGGGTATGCGTGGAGCCGTTGCACCATCTGCTGGTCTTATGGAAGCTGCAGTGAAGGAAATCAAGGGGCTTCTGATTGATGCAGGAGTTGTGAATGAACCAGTAGGTATAGACATTGTCGAACCAGCATTTCTCTTTGAAATGCAACGTCAAGGACTCAAAGTTGTAGACGCCCAGCAATACATGTTGGATGCGCGCCTTATTAAATCCGAAGATGAAATCATGCTTCTCAACCAAGCAGCTGCAATGGTGGATGGTGTGTATCAAAACATTGTTGATGTGTTGAAGCCAGGAATTCGCGAGAACGAAATTGTCGCCCTTGCTAACAAGCGTCTCTATGAAATGGGTTCCGATCAAGTAGAAGCGATCAATGCAATATCGGGTGAGCGCTGCAATCCTCATCCACATAATTTCACAGATCGCATTATTCGCCCAGGGGATCAAGCATTCTTTGACATCATCCATTCTTATAACGGATATCGCACCTGCTACTACCGAACCTTCTCTGTCGGTAGTGCAACGAATTCCCAACGCGATGCTTACACAAAAGCGCGTGAATGGATGGATGCCGCGATCAACATCGTCAAAGTTGGCGTGGGTACAGATGACATTGCTCGGGTTTGGCCGAAAGCGGAAGAGTTTGGCTTTGAAAGCGAGCTCGCAGCATTTGGTTTGCAATTTGGCCACGGCTTAGGACTGGGTCTTCATGAGCGTCCAATTATTTCCAGGCTCAACAGTTTGGATAATCCGGTGGAGATTCAAGCGGGAATGGTCTTTGCGCTTGAGACATATTGCCCAGCATCTGATGGTGTTTCGGCTGCGCGCATCGAAGAGGAAATTGTTGTGACGGATACAGGTGTGCACGTTCTGACCAAGTTCCCTGCTCAAGAACTCTTCATTGCTAACCCTTATTAGTATTTGATGAGCACAAGCAGATTGGAGGCGAAACTTTCATGACGGATGCGCAGAAGGGTCTGCCTGGTCTTCGGGGACTAGATCATGTTGGAATCACCGTTCCAGATCTCGAACAAGCAACCAGATTTCTCATTGATGTAATTGGCTGTGAATACATGTACACCCTTGGACCTTTCCAGAGTGATGAAAATTGGATGGCCGAACATTTAGGTGTGCATCCGCGTGCCGTCATGCAGGAGCTGCATTTCTTTCGATGTGGCGGACAAGCTGTTTTTGAAGTCTTTCAATATTCCGCTCCTGATCAAAATCTCACGCCTCCCAAGAACAGTGACGTCGGAGGTCATCACGTTGCGCTGTATGTAGAAGATATGGATGAAGCAGTTGCACACTTGAAATCCCACAATGTCGAGATTTTTGATGCACCAACTTCCAGCAAAGGTGCAAGTGAAGGTCAACGTTGGCTCTATTTCCGTGCTCCGTGGGGCATGCAATTTGAACTCGTTTCATATCCGCAAGGCAAAGCTTTTGATCATCATCCTGAAAGCTTCGAAAAGAAAGTGGTGAACTAAGTGGTTCTGCACAATAAGCACAAGTCCTTATCTCCATGGGTAGAGGTTGTCACCACAAATGAAGATTGGGATCACGCTTCGCCGGATCTACTTAAGACCATGCTCACGCAACTCGTCCTTATCCGAACGTTTGAAGAGTATGTTCTTGAACTTTCCAGTGCAGGTTTGATTCACGGACCTGCACACTCCAGCGTCGGCCAAGAAGGTGGCGCTGTTGGCTCTGTCATGTCACTGACCTCAGTTGATTCAGTCAATGGCTCCCATCGCGGTCACCATCAGTTCTTAGCAAAAGTGATCAAGCACCTCTCACCTAATGGTCTTGATCCCGAAGCAGAAATCTCACAAGACATTAGAGATGTCATGCTAAAAACACTTGCAGAGATTTGCGGATTAGATCGCGGGTTTAGTCATGGACGTGGCGGATCCATGCACTTGCAGTGGATTGAAGCTGGTGCGATGGGCACGAACGCGATTGTCGGTGGAGGTGTTCCACTTGCAGCGGGATTTGCGTGGTCACATCGACAAGCGGGCACAGACGCGGTCTCTGTTACCTACTTTGGCGACGGTGCAATCAATATTGGTTCCACATTAGAAACTTTCAATTTAGCTTCAGCGTGGAAACTTCCGATCTGTTTCTTTGTTGAAAATAATCTTTACGCGGTCTCCACGCACGTGAGTGAATCAACGGGCGAACCTCGACTTTCTGCGCGCGGGCAAGGGTTTGGAATTCACAGTTGGAAAGTGGATGGAATGAATCCACTTGCAGTGCATATTGCTATGGAAGAAGCAGTTGCACATATGCGCGCTGGTAATGGTCCAACGATTATCGAGGCCGAGGTCTACCGATTCTTCCACCAAAATGGATCTTTCCCTGGAAGTGCTTTTGGATATCGCTCAAAGGAAGAAGAAGCACATTGGCGCGCACGCGACCCCATTCTTCAAGTAACTGATCACTTAATTCGCAGAGGATTGATTACGCAAGAGAAAGTTGACGCGCTGATCTCACGCGCGAAAGAGACAATGTCGGCAATGGGTGATGTACTTCTTGAGCCACTACCTGGTGGCAAGCCCGGGCAACGTCAGATCAAACCATCTGAATGGCCCAATCCGGATTTTGTTGATGTAGGAATTCGCGGAGATCTCTCCGAATTTAACGGTGCACACATTGCCGACCTTGATACCTATAGCGCCGACATTGTCGAAGGTAAATTCATCGACTCCGTTGCAGCCGTAATGGGCCGACGAATGGAAACCGATAACACAGTTGTCGTTATGGGCGAAGACGTTCATAAACTTGCCGGCGGCACCAATGGAGCAACTAAAGGATTGAAAGATCGCTTCCCGGATCGCATTCTCGGTACTCCTATCAGCGAGAACGCGTTTACGGGCCTTGGTGGCGGAATGGCAATTGATGGCCGTTATAAACCAGTCGTTGAGTTTATGTATGCGGACTTTATGTGGGTTGCCGCCGATCAACTCTTTAATCAAATTGGAAAAGCACGACATATGTTTGGCGGCACAGGTCCCGTTCCCTTGGTCTTGCGCAGCAAAATTGCAATGGGTTCTGGGTACGGGTCTCAACATTCAATGGATCCTGCTGGTGTAATGGCAACCAACCCCGGCTGGCGCATCGTTGCACCGTCTACGCCATTTGATTACGTCGGACTCATGAACAGCGCGTTGCTATGCAAGGACCCCGTGATCGTTCTCGAACACGTAGATCTTTACGCCACCATGGGACCAAGTCCGACAACAGATTTGGATTACCACTTGCCTGTAGGTAAAGCTGCGATACGTCGGGAAGGTTCTGAGATCACAATCATTTCCTATCTAGCCATGACCAACTTTGTTCTTGATGCGGTTAACACCGTGAGCAGTGTTGATGCTGAAGTTATTGATCTTCGATGGCTAGATCGCGCGAGTATTGATTGGGACACAATAGGTGCGAGCATTCGAAAGACTAACAATGTGCTTATCGCCGAACAAGGTTCGATCGGTACTTCCTATGGCGGATGGTTGGCTGATGAAATTCAGCGTCGATATTTTGATTGGCTCGACGCTCCTATTGAGCGAGTTACCGGTGGCGTTGCCTCACCAAGCATCAGCAAAGTTCTAGAACGCGCCGCTATTGCTAAGAGTGAAGAAGTAGTAAAGAAGCTTAACGAGCTCAGTGCGAACAATCGTTTGAAAAGGAACTAATCTTGGCTCACTTATTACGTATGCCAGAGACTATGGCTAACTCCGTTGAAGCAATTATTCAGCGGTGGTATGTCGATGAAGGCGTTGACTACGCCGCTGGAGCAACCATTCTGGCCATCGAAACAGAGAAGGCAGTTGTCGATATCGAGGAAGAAAAGGCCGGCGTAATTTTGCGCAAACTTTTCCCAGAGAATAAAGCCGTTGAGGTGGGCGTACCGATAGCCCTCATCGGTGCTCCTGGTGAAAAGGTTGATGATATTGACGCGCTTCTGGAAACACTCGGCGTTGATGCAGTTGCGGCCAAGACGGAAAAGACTGTAACGGCCACGCCAATCCCCACGAGTGCAGCTCCCATCGTTGTTGAACATATTGAAGCCGGAGATCGGATTTTTGCTTCTCCTTTGGCTCGTAAATTGGCAAAGGAAAAAGGTTTATCTCTAGCTCAACTCATTGGAACTGGACCCAACGGACGAATCACTCGTAATGACGTGCACTCTGCAAAAGAATTAGGTTATGAAGTAATTCCACATTCCATGATGCGCAAAGCTATTGCATCACGACTGGTGCAGAGCAAGCAAGAGGTTCCACATTTCTATCTGCGAGCAACTGCGCAAGCTGACACACTTTTGGCTTTGCGAACAGAACTCAATAGCCAAGGTAAAACCAAGATTTCAGTCAACGACATGATCGTGAAGATTGCAGCACGCGCCCATGTTCTAGTACCGGACGTCAATGTAATTTGGACCCCTACGGCGCTTCATAAGTTTGAGAAAGTGGATATCTCTATAGCGGTCGCAGGCGAACGTGGTCTTGTAACTCCGGTAATTCGCGATGTAGATAGTAAATCCGTCTTTGAAATTGCTGATGTGGTCCTGGATTTCAAAACTCGTATCAGCGCCAATCAACTTAAACAGAACGAAATTGAAGGCGGGTCCTTAAGTATTTCTAACTTAGGAATGTATGGGACGGAAGAATTTGCTGCCATCATAAATCCGCCTCAGGCGGCAATTTTGGCTGTTGGCGCCGCCCGTAAAGAAGCAATCGTGATCGATGACAAAATCGAGATTGTCAGCGTTATTCATTTCACGCTTTCGGTGGATCATCGGTCGGTGGATGGGGCTTTGGCTGCGCAATGGATGCAAGTATTTGTCGGACTTATTCAAGAGCCACGAGAAATCCTTCGTTAGTTTTTGACGTTCGAAAACCCTTGCGTAGTTGAGAAATCCTCCTACGATTGGGAAACTGCCAACAAGCCACATTCACGATGACCCATAAAGGAGAGTTATGAGTTCCCAAGCAGGTAAGAATCAGGATGCATCTTTAGGTTCCGAGCAACTGGGACTTGGTGATGTCATTGTTTTAGCGCTGGCTAGTTCGGGTCCAACGCAATCAATAGCGGTCAGTCTTGCTGCAATTGTGGCTGCAGTTTCCTACGCGGGTATCGTGCCGATCTTCCTCTGCTTGATTCCGATGCTTGGAATTGCCATTGGTTATCGCCGGCTAAATGCCTGGCAATCTGATGCTGGAGCAACTTTCGGATGGGTTGGTCGTGCACTCAATCCCAAAGCAGGTTTTCTTGCTGGCTGGTTGATGCTTCTTTATTACGTAGTTGGAACAGTAAGTTTGACGATTCCACTTGGAACATATTCGCTGAGTTTGTTTAGCGACAAGCTTGCGAATAATAATTTTGCCGTTGCCGTGGCTGGAACCATTCTGGATCTGCTAGTACTTTTTGTGGCAGCGCGCGGAATCAAACTCTCGGCCCGCTTTCAGTGGGGTTGGGCGATTTTCGAATATGTGTTGCTCCTTGGATTTGGAATTCTTGCCCTTGTTAAAATTTATGGAAGCCACCTGGCAGGCTCGGTTCATGCCAGTTCTTCTTGGTTCACACTCTCAGGTGCAGGTGGATTTCATGCGCTCCTTTCCGGAATTCTGATTGCGATATTCCTTTACTCTGGCTGGGATACGGCCGCATATGTAGGTGAAGAATCCAAAGGCAAGTCCTCTGGTGATGCAGCCCTACTCAGTGTTGTTCTCTTGTTCTTTATTTATAGTTTTGCGGTTTTCGCATTCCAGGGAGTAGTTCCTGCTGATGCCCTTCAAAAGAACTCAGGAAATATATTGAGTTATATCGGTCAAGTATTAGGCGGTAGCGTCTGGGCAAAAGTAATGGTGATAGCTGTGCTTGGCGGAACTCTAGCTTCGTTGCAGGCTGCCATTGTTTCTTCATCGCGTATTGGTTTCTCGATGGGACGCGAGCGCGTTATTCCACAGTGGTTTGCGAAGGTAAGTCCTCGTTGGATGACTCCGATAAACGGCACGCTTCTCTTTGGAAGTTTGAACATTCTTTTCCTTTGGGGCGCACTCTCACTCGACACCATTGGCACCGCACTTTCAGACATCATCTCCACTTTAGGGCTATTTGCTGCGACTTTTTATGCCCTAACAGCCACAGCTGCCGTTTGGTATTACAGGAGAGTTGTGACTCAATCGCCGAAAGACTTCATTCTTGGCGGAGTTCTTCCTGGATTTGGTGCCTTGTTCATGATTTTTGTTGTGGTGTATTCCTTAAGTAGTGGTGCGCTCACAGGTGTTGAACTCGCGACAGGTGGAGGGTTATTGGTCGCTGGTGTAGTGATGGCCTTTGTGGCAAAATCATTGAGTCATTCTGCATTCTTTACAAACGACAGAGAGTCGCACTAAATATGTCTTCAGCTGATGTGCCAAAGAAATTACGATATGAAGCAGTAAAGGATCTGGTCATCTCGATCATTAACGACCAGAAATTGGTGCCGGGTGATCGACTGCCAAGTTCCACGGAGTTGGTGGAGACATCTGGAGTCAGTTCAATTTCAGTGCGCCGAGCCCTGGATGAACTAGAACGCGAAGGACGCATCCAACGCCATCAAGGAATCGGCACCTTCGTTGCGCAACCGCGCATTGTGAGCGAACCATCCCGACTCGGAGATTTACTTGCAACATTGGGTGGAGGCAATGGCGAAAAAGAGTTGGCAACCGAACTCATTAGTTTGCGAGTTGGTATGCCGGGCGCCACTATTGCTCAAACTTTGCGTATTAGTACGGGGCAACCTGTGTGGGAAGTAGTGCGAGGACGACGCGTTGCAGGTGAGCCAGCAATCGTGGAGCGCGCGATTTTGCCATTGCAAATGGTTCCATCACTTGAAGAAAGTTATTTAGCAAAGGGTGGATCGCTCTACAAATTTCTTGCCGAAAAACACGGCATCATCGATCATTCCGAAGAGCAATATATTGAAGTCTCCTTACCTGGAACCCTCGAGCGAAATTGGCTCAATCTTCCGGCTCGCGAATTAGCTGTCACCGTTAAGGGAGTGAGTTTTAACGAAGAAGGCGTTCCCTTTGATTGCTTCCAACAGACCTATCCTGCTCAACGTTTTGTTTTCTATGTTTCAGGGTCTAAGGAACACCGACTCTTAAACGCCCCAGATCGCGATGATTGGACTGTTACCTCCCTGACTCAGTAGGCAATGGGGTTCTTGCTTAATTCAATATGCAGAGTATAAAGTGTCGCCATGACACGAGCTGAGACAGATAACGCTGCTTTTAATACCGCCTATCAAGCCTGGGCCCCTCTTTCAGGGGAGCTCTTTGCCCAAGCAAGCACAGTAATTCCAGGCGGCGCGGGCTCAAGTGCTCGTACTGCGCCATTTGGTTGGAAGCCGTATCCACTTTTTATTGCTCAAGGGCTTGGTTCACGCATTACCGACGTCGATGGCCATGAGTACATCGATTATCTATTAGGACTTGGACCAATGATCCTTGGTCATCGCAACCCCATTGTCACCGAAGCGGTCGTCAACGCTATTCGCGATCTGGGAACATGTTTTGGATTGCCGTATGAATTAGAAATTGAAGCGGCACAGAAAGTTGTAGATGCCGTCCCCGGAATAGAAATGGTTCGCTTTACAAACTCTGGTTCTGAAGCGGTGGGATCCGCAATTCGTATTTCTCGCGCCGTTACCAAGCGCCGTCTCATCATTCGCTTTGAGGGTCACTATCACGGCTGGCAGGACACTGTTTATTGGAGTAACCACGTAGATCCAGTTGCCGCTGGAGATCCAAGTAGCCCACGTCCAATTCCATCTGGACCCGGTGTACCGATTGAACTGGAACAGACATTGATCGTTCTCTCTTGGAATGATCCTGAAAGTTTTATTCGCGTTATGGCAGAGCGAGGTCATGAAGTTGCTGCTGTTATTACCGAACCAGCAGTTCTTAACACTGGTTGCATTATGCCTTTGCCGGGCTACCTTGAACTTCTTCGTTCTGAGACAAAGAAGTATGGCGCACTGCTAATTTTCGATGAAGTTATTACTGGGTTCCGTTTTTCTCGCGGAGGCGCGCAAGAGTGGTTTGGAGTCACTCCAGATTTAACAACATTGGCGAAAGGTCTCGGTGGCGGTTTCCCGGTCGCCGCAATTGGTGGATCTAAAGAAGTTATGTCCATCATCGCAGAAGGTCGATATTCGCACTCTGGTACCTATAACGCGAACGTTATTCAGTGCGCTGCGGTTTCGGCCACGATGGATATTTTGGCAACGCCGGGCATCTATGAGCGCCAACGTGAACTTGGTTTCCGCTTAGCTAACGGCCTATCTGCGATTGCAAATGAAGTTGGGATCCCTGTAATCGTTGAAGGAATCGGCACCGCCTTCCAGATGTGGTTCTCGGATAAACCCATTCACAACTGGCGCGAAGCCGACAAATTTGCCAACGAAGAAATTTTTACTCGTTGGTATCGCGAGATGTTGCAACGTGGTGTGCTCTTCCATCCAAACCACCTTGAAAACCTCTTTGTATCACTCGTCCATACCGACGCTGATATCGACAAGACTTTAGAGGCGGCACAAGGCGCTCTTTCGGCAATTGCTAAGAATCTTTAACCAACTTTTCTTAGTAGGCTGATTTCATGACAGAGGCCGTGATCGTTGGTTTTGATCTAGGCACATCCGGGATGAAGGCTGTCGCGATTAACCATGCGGGCGAAATTCTTGCCAGGGCCAGTGCAAAGTACGTCACCTATCGCCCCGAAAGTGGCGCATCGGAACAAAACCCACTGGATTGGATTGCAGCCACCAAAGAAGTAACTGCCGCGATTGTGCAGGCAACAAATTCTGCTCCTTGGAGTGCTATCGGACTATCGGGAATGTTGCCGACCTTGGTTACCGTGGACGAAAATGGAAAACCGATTGGTAGTGCGATTACTTGGGAGGATGGACGAGCAGAAGCAGAAGGCGATGAACTTCGCAGGAATATTGGCGAAGATGTTTTATATCGCCGAACAGGTCAGTGGGTGGACGGTCGCTATCTCTTGCCGATGCTTGCCCGCTTATGCACGATCGAACCTGACCGAGTTTCTCATTCGACAACGTTGTTGGGTGCCAAAGATTTTCTCTATGCATGGCTAACTGGAAAAAATGTAACCGATCCGAGTATCGCTACTGGCTTTGGTTGCTATGACCTGAATTCTGGAAAATGGGATGAAGATGTCATTGAGGAATATTCGCAAAAGAACACGATGTTGGATCTGCCAGAAATTGTTCCCTCCAAAACGCTTCACCCACTTTCGGCTTCCGCAGCAGATGCTCTGGGGCTCACTATCGGCGTTCCTGTGTGTGTAGGAGCTGCAGATTCTGTGCTCGGCGCAATAGGGATGGGCGCTAATAAACCCGGTGATATTGCCTATGTAGCGGGCACAAGCACCATCATTTTAGGAATTAGCGATACTCCGACTTATGACGCCAAACATCGCTATCTGATTACTCCGATGGTGGATGCCGGCACATGGGGACTTGAGATGGATCTCCTTGCAACAGGTAGTGCAATTCGCTGGCTTTCGCAGATGTTCAATCTAGATGATGAAAAAGATTTGCTAGCGTTGGCAGCGAGATCCCTTGATGATCGTGCACCAACATTTTTGCCCTACGTTGCCCCCGGTGAACAAGGCGCCTTGTGGGATCCGACTTTGACAGGAAGCATTCTCGGCATTGACCTTGGGCATTCACAAGCCGATATTGCACGCGGACTCATTGATGGAATCGTCAATGAAAGCGCTCGCTGCGTACAGACTCTGGATGCAATCGGTTTTGATAAGTACAACGATGATCGCCTTCGAGTTTCGGGCGGAAGCGCGAGTGATCTATGGTTTCGCCAGCAACTTGCCGATGCAACATCTCGTCGGGTTCAAACAACACTCGGTAACGAGCCGGATCGATCTGCTCTTGGCGCCGCCATTGTTGCGGGGCAAGCAATCGGAATTGAGTTTTCTAACAAGGCCAACGAATTCGAAATAGTCACTCCAAATGAATCAACGCAGAAATATTGGACCGCCCGACGGTTGATGAATGACGATGCTCGGAAGAAAATAGCCGTAATTCATCCTTGACCGATGGAGTGTGATCTGCTTGACTCTCATCATGGTCAGTATAGAGAGCTCAATATTTAATCGCCGAACCTTCCTTCAAGCCGCAGTAGTGACATCTGCTGCAGTCGGAGTCGGATCACTACTCACATCGTGCGGGGTAAGCACGCAGAAAGTCGCGAGTAAATTGATTCGTGTTGGCTGGAAAGCCGACATGGACACCTTCAATCCTTTCACTACGGTGACCACTGAAGGCGTCGAGATTCAATCGATGATCTATGACAAGTTGCTCGACTATGGTCTTGATCTTAAATCTGAGCCATCACTGGCTACTAAATCCGTTGTAGCTGGAAATACCATCACGTACACCATTCGCGATGGCGCCACATGGCATGACGGCACAGCTTTCTCGGTTAAGGATGTTGTTTACACATACGACACCATTGGAAAAAACAAGCTCGGTATTAACGCGCAATTCCTTGCAGATTTTGTTTCAGTGACCGCACCAGATGCAAATACCGTTGTGGTGACATTTACTCGCCCTCAGGCATTTGACCCAGGTTTGGTAATTCCAATTGTTCCTGCACACATCTGGTCCGCCAAGACAACAGCCGAAATCAGTAAATTTGATAACGCTGCTCCAGTGGGAACGGGTCCATTCACATTCGCTACTCGCAAGCAGGGCCAGATTGTGACTGTTACTCGCAATGATAAATGGTGGGGAGTCGCACCAGCCGCCTCTGGAATCTCATGGGCGATCTATAGCAACGATGATCTCTTGGCGCAGGCGCTTAAGAATGGTGAAATTGATATCGCACCAAACGTGCCACCTACTGTCTTTGATGGTCTTAAGAAAGATAGTTCCGTAACTGCGGTCGAACTCAATTCTTTCTCATTCCATCACATCGGAATGAACGTTTCTAAAGTGAAAGGCTCAACAGGCAGTCCGCTCATGCACGATAAAGCAATACGCCAAGCGTTGGGGTACGCACTAGATCGTGAGCAGATTGTTCAGATTGCTTACGCCGGTCACGCCGTTGCAGGTGGAAGCATCTTGCCTCCGCTCTTTGGCGACTATTACTACGAGCCAACGGGCGATGCGATTATTAACAACAATCCAGCAAAGGCGAATGCACTTTTGGATGCAGCCGGTTACAGCGCCAAGGGTAGTGATGGAATTCGCAAGTCTAAAGATGGAAAGCCGCTGAGCTTTAAAATGATCTGCACAGCAACAACTTCCGTGGATGTTCGCACTGCGCAACTTTTCCAAGCATCAGCTGCAAAAGTCGGCATCAAGTTAACTCTGACAACACTTGATTCAGACACCATGGCAAGCACCGTTTACAACGTCGAACATCCTGATTGGGACATCTTTGTATGGGGCTGGGATTCAGGCGTAAACGATCCAAGTTATCTTCTTGGAGTTCCACTTACTAGCCAAATTGGTGGCAACAACGACGTCTTCTACAGCAACCCTGTTTACGACAAGTTGTTCACCGAACAATCTGCTGAACTCGATCACACAAAGCGCGTAGCAATCGTGAAAGAAATGCAGAAAATCTATTACGAAGATTGCGTCTATCTAGTTGCGGTCTACCTGAAGAAGTTGCAGGCATATAACAACACTGGTTGGACTGGCTGGACGAATGTTGACGGTGGAATCATCTTCAACTTCACCCGAGACAATTACCTGAAGGTCAAGGCTGGCAAGTAGAAGATACTTAATGCCCTTCCTTTTACGTAGATTCTTCACGTTATTAAGTTCGATCTTTGCGATCGTAACTTTTAACTTCTTTCTCTTCCACATAATTCCTGGCGACCCAATTCGCCTGATCGCTCGTACTCAAAGACTTAATGCTGAGGCGATTGCCAAGATGCGTGCCTCTTTCGGGTTGGATGGTTCCATTCTTTCGCAGTACTTTCGCTACCTCTCTAAACTTGTTCACGGTGATTTGGGTTATTCATTTTCATTTAAAGAAAACGTGAGTGGCCTTGTTGGTCGCGCACTTGGCAACACATTGCTTCTCTTAACTGCATCTACTTTGATTGTGGTTATTTTGGGCATTGCCATCGGCGTTTTTGCGGGATCACGACAAGGCAAAAAGAGTGACACGGCCACTGTTATTTCCTCATTAATTTTATGGAGCATGCCTACTTTCTGGGTAGGAATGCTTCTGGTTTTCACCTTTGGCGTGTGGGTGGGTGGGCTGCCTATATCGGGAATCTCGACAGCCAACGCGGTGTATTCAAACGGATTCGAATACTTTATGGATATTTCCCGTCACCTCATTTTGCCGACAGTGACTTTGGCGATCGTAGATATTGCATTTTTCATCATCATCACTCGTACTGCCTTGATTGATGTGATGACAGAGGATTACATGTTGACCGCACGTGGCAAAGGTTTGGGCAGGCGAGCAATCGTCTGGCGCCATGGATTTAGAAATGCGATGTTGCCTGTTCTGACGGCGTCCGCTTTGTACATCAGCGCCCTAGTTGGTGGCGCCATACAAGTGGAAGTTGTCTTTTCCTGGCCGGGTATGGGTTTACTTATGTATAACTCAGTTCTAGCCCGTGACTATCCAGTTCTTGAAGCCTCATTCCTGCTGACCACCGTTGCAGTTCTTGTTGCAAACTTTGCCGCCGATCTTCTTTATCGCGTTCTTGATCCAAGAGTTGCGGTATCCAAATGATGAAACGAGACAGAACCAGCGCCAACCACGGTTTCTGGTATTTCATGGGAAAACTGTGGGCCGATCGCATGGGTCGATGGGGACTAATTGCATTAGCGATCACGACTTTTATCGCCGTCATTTGCCCGATCTTCTTTCCCTTTGATCCATCCAAAGTTGGCGCGGATGCAGCATCGATCTTGACTGGCCCTTCAAAGACACATTTATTAGGCAGCGATGAACTTGGCAGAGATGTCTTGCGACAATTCTTCACTGGCGCCCGGATTTCGCTCTTTGTTGGAATTATGGCGACGGTCATCTCTACGATCGTCGGTTCTGGTCTGGGAATCTTTGCTGGTTATTACATGGGTCGTCTCGATGGCATTCTGATGCGCATCACTGATTTCTTCTTAGTGGTTCCAGCCTTGCCTTTAATGATTGCACTCGGCGCTATTTTTGGGCAGAACATCACAGTAATTATTATGGTGATTGGTTTTCTAAGTTGGCCACGTACCGCAAGGATTGTTCGCTCTCAAACGTTGTCTCTGCGTCAAAGACAGTTTGTCCCTCGAGCAAAGTCACTGGGTTCCAGTAATTTGCGCATCATCCGCACGCACATCGTTCCTCACGTTATGCCTTTGATCGTTGCCAACACGATCCTTGTCGTTGCTGGATGTATTCTGAGCGAGGCAACTTTAAGTTTTATTGGTCTAGGTGATCCCGACCGAATCTCTTGGGGCACCATGCTCCACTTCTCCTTTGTATCTGGCGCTATCGGCCGAGGTGCCTGGTGGTATTTCTTGCCTCCTGGTTTTGGCATTCTCTTCATCGTTCTTGGCTTCACCCTTGTGGGACATAGCTTTGAAAAGATCACTAATCCACGCTTGGGAGGATCAGAGTGAGCCTTCTTGAAATTCGTGATTTACATATTTCCTACCCCAATCCCAAGGGCGAATTTTTTGCAGTAGACGGTGTCGATCTCACCATTGAAAAAGGCGAATTCGTTGGCTTAGCTGGTGAATCCGGATGCGGAAAAACAACGTTGGCACTTTCGATTCCGAGACTGCTTCCTCGAGGTTCTCACATAGGTGCGGGTTCGATTCATTTCAACGGCGTCGACACTACCGCCTTAAGTGAAGAAGGAATGCGCGCGCTTCGCTGGAAAGAAATTTCCGTTGTCTTCCAAGGCGCGCTTAATGCCCTTAATCCCGTGCATACGATCGGTAGCCAAATCGCTGAACCAATTCGGATTCACGATGAGAGTGTTTCTAAAAAGCAAGCGCATGATCGAACCTTGGAGTTGCTTGAAGCGGTCGGGATTCCAGCGCGACGTTTCGAAGATTTCCCCCATCAATTCAGTGGCGGTATGCGCCAACGGGTAATGATCGCAATGGCGCTGTCATGTATGCCAAAGTTGGTTATCGCAGATGAGCCGATCACCGCGCTCGATGTTATGACGCAAGCACAGATATTAGATTTGCTACGAAGTCTCTGTGATCGATACAGCCTTTCGATGCTTCTCATTTCTCACGATTTATCAGTACTGGCCCAAACATGCGACAGGGTTGCCGTTATGTATGCGGGGAAGATGGCCGAGCAAGGTCCAACTTCTCGCGTCTTTGGCAACCATGGTGCGAAACATCCTTATACCCAGCGTTTGCTGAGTGCTTATCCGAATATTAAACACGAGAGAAAATTTATTGACGGGATTCCGGGATACCCTCCGGATCTATCTCAAGAGCAAGTAGGTTGTCGTTTCGCCGATCGTTGCGATGTTGCCCTGAGCCGATGCGCTACAGAAGTTCCAGAACTCATTGATATCGGTGGCGGACAAAGTGTTGCCTGCCATTTAGCTAGTGATATTCGTGCAGGTGTGCAATGAGTAAGAAACTCGCGTTATCAATTGAAGACTTACATGTCACCTATCAACTCAATGGAGCCTCAGGGAAAAATAAGGTTGCTCGCGCCGTTGATGGGGTAGATCTACAAGTAGCGGTGGGTGAAACTCTTGCACTAGTAGGTGAATCAGGTAGCGGAAAGACATCCATGGCTCATGCCATCATGCGCCTGATTGACCCTAGCGCCGGCAAGATTGTGATTGACGGTGTTGATGTTGTTCCATTGCAGGGCAAAGGGTTGCGATCCATGCGCCGCAATTTCCAAATGATTTTCCAAGATCCCTTTGAATCACTGGATCCGCGCCAACGTGTGATTGAAGCCGTCATGGAGCCTTTAGAAATCCACAGAATTGGGGGTTCTGAATCCGAGCGCCGAGAAATGGCGTTAGCTGCTCTGGCACAAGCCGGGTTACGACCTGCGGCTGAAATTGGCGAACGCTTTACACATCAGCTCTCTGGTGGACAACGCCAGCGTGTTGCCATTGCTAGCGCCATTATTTTGAAACCTGCTTTGATCATCGCTGACGAACCTGTATCCATGCTGGATGTTTCCCTTCGTGCAGGAATCTTGCGCGTTATGGCCGATCTTCGCGATCAATTAGGAGTTTCATACCTCTTTATTACACACGATCTCTCTTTGGCGTGGATGTTCGCTGATCGGATTGCGGTTATTTACTTGGGCCGCATTGTTGAAGAAGCGTCCGCTGTCGATTTGATTGCTAATCCCATGCATCCTTATACAAAGGCACTTGTTTCGGTTATTCCGGTCCCTGAAGTCACCGCATTAGAAGACCGAATTATCCTCACCGGTGAAATTCCAAGTCCTGCTTCTATTCCCTCCGGTTGTCGCTTCCACCCACGTTGCCCACTCTTTCGCGAACTCGGTGAACCAGAGCAGTGCCTTACGCAAGATCCCGTTTTACAAATCCAATCGAATGCGGAATCACATCATGTGGCATGCTTCTTTTCTGAACATAATAAGGGGAACCAATGACAACAGACCGCGCCGAAGTAGTTTCACTACTCACGGATTTGGTTCGCATTGAATCAGTAACACCATGGCTCATTGCCGATGGAACCGGAGAGCGAAACCTCGCGGAATTCATGGGTAAGTGGTTGGAAGCCGCTGGCCTAGAAGTTCTCCTTGATGACGTCACTCCAGGACGACCTAACATGTTGGCTCGCCTGCGCGGATCAGAACCTGGACCAACTCTATGCATTAATGCCCACAGCGACACAGTCGGTTATGCGAACTGGGCCGATCGCGCACTTAATCCTTGGATCGATGGTGATCGCATGTACGGCTTGGGCGTTGTTGATGACAAAGCAAGCTGCGCCGCTGCGATGTTGGCACTTCGCGATTTAGTGCGCGACAAAGTTCCACTTAAGGGAGATGTACTTCTTGCTTGTGTGATCGATGAAGAAGGAACATCCATTGGCACCGAACACTTGGTAGCAAATCACAAGATCGATGCGGCAATTGTTATCGAGCCAGCAGCGCTACCTGTTGTTGTTACGGAACATCAAGGTTTTGGTTGGATCGACATAACTGTCTTTGGAAAAGCATCACATGGTTCAACTCCAGATGAGGGTATCGATGCGATCGTCCATATGGCGGAGGTTATTCGCGCACTTCATCAGTTAGATGAGCGTGAATGGAAGAAGAATCCCCACCCACTCAACGGGCGCACCGTATTTCATACGGGAACGATCCATGGTGGAACCGACTATGCAACCTACCCAAGCCAGGTAGTGCTGGGTATCGAGATCGGTACTCAACCTGGTGAAACACTTGCCAATCGGGTTTCAGATATCGAAAATATCTTTGACGAGATCCGCAAAGAATTCCCTGATTTCAAAGCAGAGATTGATGTCAAAGTAGATCGTGATCCGTTTGTTGGTGCAGATCTGGGTCCACTACTACAAGCATTTGGTGATGCATCACGTGAGGTTTTGGGTAAACCAGCAGATGAGCAAGGTCTCAATGCATGGACGGATGCAGCGCTCTTGCAAAACGCTGGCATTCCAACGATCTTGATTGGGCCACTGGGTGGCAATCTCCATTCACCCGATGAATGGGCCGATATTCCAGAAGTTGTACAAACCGTTGACCTACTCAAATCCACGATTGTTAATTTCCTTCGCTAATGAATACCAAGGCTGATCAACTTAAGGTTTTCATTGAAGACCTTATGAAGTATTGGCCTCTGCCTGGTGGAACCGTGGTAATCACCAACAAGAATGAAATTGTTAGTGAGTTCGCTTTCGGGTATGCCGATATCGAACGTGCGATACCTACGCGAACAGACCATCTTTATGAAATTGGCTCCATTAGTAAAACATTTGTTTCAATCATTATTAATCAGCTTGTCGTTGAAGGACGCATCGATCTCGACCAAGAAATTACATCCATCTTGCCCTGGGTGCAGATAACTGGTGACGCACCCGCGGTAACGGTGCGAAATCTATTGGCACACACTGCCGGTTTGATCATGGGAGGAGATGGGATTCCTGATGATTTCGCGCAGATCTGGGCGCTTCGGAATTCTCCAAGAGTGGAGAACACCCAGACTCATTTCCATTATTCCAACGTCGGTTTCATGCTGTTGGGTTTGGCTATTGAAGCGCTGACGAAATCATCCCTTGCCGATCAACTCAAAGTACGAATCTTTGAACCACTCGGGATGGATAGTTCGGTGGGAGCCATTCTGCACGAGCATCGAGATTCCATGGCGGTTGGGTATTGGCCCATGAGAGAAGAACTTCCATGGCGTCCGGGGGATGCACAATCGCGTGCAACATGGTTTGAAGTTTTCCCAGCAGATGGATGCGTTGCATCAACCTCAACGGATATGGCCAAGTTCCTATTCCTCCTCTTAAACCAAGGAAGCGTTGCAGGAAACAAAATATTGCCGGTTACTAATTTCAAAGAAATGGCTACACCACATGCACCCGATGGTGAAGACATGATTGAGATTCGTGGCGGTTATCAGATCACGCAAAATCACTATGGACTTGGCGTAAATACCGAGTTGGTGAATGGCAAGCAATGCCTTTCGCACGGCGGTGGAATGGTTGGGTATTCTTCATTCGCTCTCGTTGATACAGAATCCAATTTCGGTGTCACAGTTCTTACCAACGCAAACGGTGACTACCCAGCTGCGCATCTCATTGCCCGTGCTGCACACCAACTGTTTGTTCCTTCATCGGATACTTTCATTCCACTTCCACCAGCAGAACTGTGCATCGTCAACGGAATTTCATCTCCAACGCCAGAAATGCTTGGTATCTTCACGAGTTCCAGTGGAGAGATCACGCTTTCGAATGATGGAGAAACTGGCATTCGCATAGTTACACGTGGCCATACAGGTTCTTTGCAACCTACCTGGACAGGGCGTTATGTCTGCGACTTACCGGTTCTGGAAACTTTTCGTTGGGATTTCTTGAATGATGCTCGCGGAGCACGCTGGGTCTGTGGTCCCGATATCTATTATGCAGGTGCGACCAAAGTTTCTGAACCAGGTTCATCGAATCACCCACTTGTGGGTCATTACCGAAATTACTCGCCTTGGTTTAACAACTTCAGAATTATTCAACGAGAAGGCCAGTTGTTCTTAGTTGCACCTGGTGGAGTAGAGGCGCCACAGTTTGATCTCACACTTGTTGCCGTTGGAGACAATACTTGGCGCATCGGAGAAGAAGCGTGGCTTCCTGAAATTCTTGTTGCAGGCCCGGAAGTAAATGGCGCTGTTATTTCAGTCTTCCGCGATGGTGTTCAGTACTCACGTACTCCAAAAAACTAACGAACTAGAACGGCCTCTCGGGCATCGCCTGCAGCACCCAAATGTGTAGGTAGTTGCATCGTTGCCAACATGCGGACCATGCCATCACCCATGTGATTGGCAAACACGGCTTCAATCTTGTGTTCTTTTAAGAATTTTGCGATGCGAGCATGATGCGATCCGTGCGTACCTTCATCGTGAAGCGTGTTCCAGAAGGTGTCATATTCATTCCAGTTGATGATTGCGCCATCGACAATTTCGGCAACAGCAATTCGATCGGCGCGACCCCAACTGGGATCTACTGTTCCGCTAGTTGTGACTGGTACACAGACGATCATTTCACTAACTCTTTTCTGGAATCATAATAATGGAACCGGATGGACATTCAGAGACGCAGATTCCGCAACCCTTGCAGTAATCCAGATTGAATTCAAAACCTTTACCAGGTCCTAATTTGATGACCGCGTTATCAGGGCAGACACCGAAGCAGTTATCGCATTCAAAACAATTTCCGCACGACATGCATCGGCGCGCTTCATAGAGCGCTGTGGACTCGTCAAGCCCTTGAACGACTTCGTCAAAGTTGGAGGCGCGACGTGCACCTTCAAGGCGGGGACGAACTGCATGTGGTGCATCCGAGTAATACCAAGGGTTGAGGTCTGAGTATTCGACAACCTTAGGAATTGGATCCTTTTCAAACTTCTCTTTGCGAAGCCATGCATCAATATTGCGCGCGGCTTTCTTACCGTGGCCAACACCTGTTGTGACTGTACGTTCAGCCGGCACCATGTCGCCACCGGCAAAGATTCCTGCACGCCCCGTCATCATGTTGGGATCTACATGAACCACGCCATCGCGAACTTCAACATCTGCCATGTTGTTTATAAGAGATAGATCCACCTCTTGACCAAGGGCCAAGACAAGGGAATCTGCTTCTAGCTCTTCGAATTCACCTGTTGGTTGTGGGTAGCCCTTGTCATCTAATTCCATGCGTTCGATTTTGAGAACGCCCGCATCGGCATGTTTTACTGTCGAGAGCCACTTCATAAGAACACCTTCTTCAATGGCTTCTTGAATTTCCGTGTCATTTGCTGGCGCTTTTTCACGAGTACGGCGATACACGATCACCGCTTCGTCGGCGCCCAGGCGCTTAGCAGTACGAGCAACATCGAAGGCAGTATTTCCGCCGCCATAAACAACGACTTTGCGACCGAGCAGTGGAGCATCTCCATCTGCTACATCGTGCAGAACATTGACGGCATCGAGAATGCGTGCGGCTTCTCCTGCAGGAATATATGCACGCTTACCGATTTGCGCACCAACAGCTAAGAAGACCGCATCAAATCCATCATCGATTGCGTCTTGTACATTATCGACCTTGTGATTCATCTGAAAACGAACGCCCATATCTTCAATACGGGCAATTTCGGCGTTCAGAATATTTCGTGGCAAGCGGTATTTAGGAATACCAAAACGCATCATTCCGCCGGCAAGATCTGCTGCATCGCGAATCGTGACTGCATGCCCCATACGACGCAGGTGATAGGCGGCAGATAAACCTGTTGGGCCGGCGCCGATTATGAGCACTTTAAATCCAGTAGATGGCGCAGTGACTGGAATGCTCCAACCTTTTTCAATAGCGAGATCTCCAAGAAAACGCTCCACCGAGTTAATGCCGACGGCTTCATCTAGCTGTCCCCGAGAACAGACTGTTTGGCATGGGTGGTAGCAAACGCGTCCCATGATTGCTGGGAATGGATTTTCAACAATCAGTGCACGCCATGCTTCTTCGTAAGATCCATCTTCAGCGGTGTACAACCACTTTTGAACATTCTCGCCAGCAGGACATGCGTTGTTGCACGGTGGCATGAGATTGACATATTGCGGACGCTCTACGCGCCATGACCCCGTGTGGTTGGCAAGACTGGATTCAACTTGCAGGGTTATTGCAAATGGTTGCTCCATTAGAGATCACCTTCTTCCTCTGGTAACAAGTTATACCGTTTGATATTTCGATCTGCCGCGGCTTGCAATTTATCGATGACATCATCGCGACGCTTTGGTGAAAACAAATGTGAATATCGACCCTGCAATTTAAGGTATTCCTCTACTTGAACTCTTTGACGAATCGGCGTTGATGAAACTACTTCACCGCGTTCGGCTTCAAAGACAGGGAAAAGACCACTTTGTGTGGCAAGACGAGCGATTTTGACGGTGTCACACGATTGCGATCCCCAACCCAGAGGGCAAGGGACAAGCACGTGTAGATAGCGGGCACCACGAAATTCCATTGCGCGTGCAACTTTTGCTTCTAGATCGCGCAGGTCGGCAACTGTTGCTGTTGCAACGTATGGGATTTCATGTGCCATTGCGATACGTGGAACATTCTTGCCTTGACCAAATACATTGCCAGGCTCTGGTCCCACCGCTTGCGTTGTTGCAGTACGCGCCGCTGCTGGAGTTGCTCCAGATCGCTGAACACCGGTGTTCATGTACGCCTCATTGTCATAGCAAATGTAGAGAACATCGTCGTTGCGTTCGAACATTCCAGAAAGTGGACCAAATCCGATATCAACGGTTGCGCCATCTCCGCCCTGGCCAATAACGCGTACCTCGGTGCGCCCCTTTGCTCGAAGAGCTGCAGCTACACCCGTTGCGACAGCAGGTGCATTTCCAAAGAGGGAGTGCAACCATGCAATGCGCCATGAACTTTCTGGATACGGGGTAGAAAAAACTTCGAGGCATCCCGTTGCATTTACTGCAATAACTTGGTCGTTGGCTGCACGCATCGCGGCATCCATTGCATAACGAGCACCGAGTGCTTCACCGCAACCTTGGCATGCACGGTGGCCCGATGTGAGTGCGTTGGTGCGTTCCATATCTGACTGCACTGAACCTGCTGCGGCGGGAAGTAAACGGTTTCCCACTGCGAAACTTCCGACTTGATAAAACTTTACGGGCGTCGTGCTCATGATTGACCTGCCTCACGTTTCATTTCTGCATCTACCAATTCTTGATCCAGGTCCAGGAATGTCAGCCCGCGAATGTCATCAACAACTGCTTTATTAAAGAGATCATCCAGCGATGCCTTTGTAATCGGGCGGCCACCAAGACCGGCGATCACGGTGTACTGATGAATCTCAAGTCCCGATAGCGCGTGGCGAATATCTTGCGCGACCACGCCGCCGATGCCGACAGATAACGCTTTCTCAATAATCACGACGCGTTTTGCATCTTTGAGTGCTGCGCGGACCGCATCAAAAGGGAATGGGCGATATGAAATGATTCCAAGTGCACCGATGGATACGCCATTTTCTCGTTGCTCATCAATAACATCTTTGATAGTTCCCAGTACCGAGCCCAGTGCAATGACTACGGTCTCTGCGCCTTCGCAGTGGTATCCGCGGATGAGGCCACCGGAGTCGCGATGAAAGATTTCTTCGAAATCTTTTGCAACCTGAGGGATGAGTTCTAGCGCCGATAAAGTCTTCATGTGGGCCATATAACGCACCTCTGTAAAGGCTTCAGGGCCAACCATCGCGCCGATGGAGACGGGATTAGCTGGGTCCAAAACCTGACGAGGCACATAGGGCTTAAGGAAAGAATCCACTTGCTCTTGCTCTGGAATATCCACGCGTTCTGATGCGTGTGTCAAAATAAATCCATCCATGCAAACCATCACAGGTAAGGAAAGCTCCTCTGCAATCCGAAATGCCTGCACATGTAGGTCTGCTGCCTCTTGGTTGGTTTCAGCAAAGATCTGAATCCATCCAGAATCGCGTTGGGACATCGAATCAGAGTGATCGTTCCAAATATTGATGGGCGCACCAATTGCGCGGTTGGCCACCGTCATAACAATGGGGAGACCTAAACCAGAGGCGTTATAAACGGCTTCGACCATATACAACAAACCTTGGCTTGCTGTTGCGGTGTAGGTGCGCGCACCTGTTGCGCTGGCACCGATGGCAACAGACATTGCCGCAAATTCAGATTCCACATTGACGAATTCGCAGGTGCCGAGTTTGCCCTCTTTGACGATGCGGCTTAAGCCTTCGACGATATGTGTTTGCGGAGAAATTGGATATGCGCAGATTACTTCTGGCCGACAAGCAGCCACGGCTTCGGCAACCGCGCGAGAGCCCTCAACTTGTTTAAACACGGGCGGACCCTTCTAATTGTTGTGCGACAAATTCGTATGCCGCCGTTGCTGCCGCGCAGTTTCCGTCGGCTAACTTCGCGCTAAAGCGATCACGGATAGCGTCATTGACTGACTTCAAGGAAACAACTTTTGTTAGGGCAGCAAATGCGCCGAGCAATACTGCGTTAGGTACCGGGCGGCCAAGGTGTTGCATGGCCAATTGCGTTGCAGGGACGGTGATAAATCGATCTCCAACTGCCGCATATTCGCCAAGACCCAGCTCATCAAAGGTGCGCATAGAGTTAATAAGTACATATCCCGTGGATTGAAGACCGGCGAAAACATCTACTGCGCGAAGCAACGTTTCATCCTGCACGATCACTGCGTCCGGGGCCATGATCGGTTCGCGCACGCGGATTTCTTTATCGGCGATGCGACAAAAGGCAACGACAGGGGCGCCAGTGCGCTCGGAGCCGAAACTCGGAAATGCTTGGGCATGGCGACCTTCATCAAAGGCGGCCTGGGCTAATAATTCGGCGGCCGTAACAACTCCTTGACCGCCACGACCATGGATGCGTACCTGAAACACGAGTGTGGTCTCCTCTCCGAGGCTCACGCTTACGAGTTCACGGTAGACCTGGCTTCTACACAAATCGCCCAAAGCTATGAGTGGTCACCCTCCAAAATGGCTTTTGAGTTGATAGGTGGCTCACATATAAGACATCCCTGATTCCGCGCGCGCTTTGGGGATAATGAAAACATGCGCATAGATACGGAAAACCCAACAACATCCCAAAAATCCAGAGGAACCCCCGCACGTTCAACGCTGGTGGTGGCGCTTGCGGTGGCGGTTGTTTCTCTTGCGCTCGCGCCGATTGCTCAAGCGACGGCAACGATCTTTGGACCATTTCCGCGCATCACTACTACATACGGAGTCGGCACCGTCACGATCGTTCCACCTACAACAAACTCTCCAGGGTTATGGTCATACGTTTCCTCCAATCCACGCGTTGCAACGGTCAACGGTGGCGTTCTGATTATTCTCTCGACGGGCACATCAACAATCACTGCAACACAAGCCGCTAGTGGTGCATTCACCGAACGTTCACGATCTGCACTATTGGTTGTTAATCCAGGAACTCCAACTGTCGGTGTATTTGCATCGCAATCGGTTTCGATAACGCAAGGCTCATTGATGCTCAGTCCACCTACATCTACTTCTAACGGAAGTTGGACATATACATCATCCAAACCTTTGATCGCATCAGTAAGTGGAAACGTTGTGACATTTCTAGATGGTGGAGTTGTCGAGATCACCGCAACGCAATCAAACACAACTTTATTTACTGGTGCGACTGCAAAGATGACACTGACTGTTGTCGCACTTGTTCCTGTTCTTGGAACTTTCGGGAATATCACACTCATGAAAGACAGTGTCGGTAGCGTGACCCTAATTGCACCAACGTCCACTGGGCCTGGCGCCTGGACATTTATGTCATCCAATCCCGCGGTTGCTTCAATCAATGGAGCAACACTGACGCCGGTTGGTTTAGGAACGGCCATAATCACAGCAACACAGGCTCACTCTGGCAACTACGGATCTGCCACCGTTTCTATGACCACAACAATTCAAGCCGCACTTCCCACAATTGGTGCATTCCCTAACCTCACTGCCGCATACGCATCTTCAGGCGCAAATACCGTGATAATTAAGGCGCCAACATCAAATTCTTCAGGAGGTTGGACGCTGACTTCCTCCGACCCAACTGTTGCTTCGATTCCGGCAACTGCCGTTGCCGCAGGGGCAAGTGCAACAGCTACGTTGCACAAACCAGGTGCAACGTTGATCACTGCAACGCAAGCAGGTGTCGGAAATTACGGTTCATCAACTCCCGTTGCGATGACGCTGACCGTTGTTGGTACACCAACAATTGGCGCATGGGCGAACATTGAAAAAGTTATTAAGGATTCAGATTTCACTTTGACTCCACCTTCAACAAATTCTCCAAACGCATGGACGTATACATCGGCAGATACAAATGTTGTAGAGATCGTTTCGGGAGTTGTGAAAGTTAAGGGTGCAGGACAAACAACTATCACAGCAACACAAGCTTCTTCATCCACGTGGGCACAAGGTGCCGCAACTTTAACGATTCGCGTTCTCGGAGATATTCCAACGATCGGTGCATTTGCTGCGATGACTGCAACAGTTGGCCAAACTCCTTTAGAGATCAAGGCACCGACAACTAATTCACTCGGTACATGGACCTACACATCTTCGGATCCAAAAGTGGCAACTGTTTCTGCGGGCACACTTGTCATTGTCGGAGCAGGTACAGCAACTATTTCTGCCATGCAATTGCCTCTAGGAAATTATTCGCAATCCAATACGGTTCAAACCACTCTTACTGTTAAAGCCGGCGCAGTTGTTCCAACACCAACACCATCAGCGAGCGCCTCACCAAAACCAAGCGCATCGCCAACAGTTACAGCAAAACCAACACCGTCTGCGACCGTAAAACCGATTCCTGCACCGACAGTGAAGCCGATTGCCAAACCAGTCGTCACGGTCACGGTGGTCCAGCGAGTCATCACGATCTCGGTTACCAAAGCCGCAGCCGGTTCCAAGGTCACTGCCACCATTAATAAGGTGGCTGCCAAGATCGGCAAGAACACGGTGAAACCGGGTATCAAGACCGTGGTTGTGAAGATCGCGGGCAAAGTGGTCTACACGCGAGGCCTCACCATTAAGTAGTTCCTTTTCTCACGCAATTACCAAGGAATACCTCTTCTATAGGCAACAAAGCCGAGCGTAAAATTGCCCTGGATCCAATCAAAAGTAAAGGTGAGGGTGCATCCAGCGCTCGCTAGGGGCAGGAATTGACCCACAAAGAGGCAGGGCACGCTCACGGTTCAACGAAATGTCCGTTTTGTCCGTCCTCCGCGACAAAGTGGATACGGATTCGTAGTAGAAAGTAGAGGCAGCGACGGCTGACTCTGCACAACAAAACCGGTTAAAAAGGAATCTCAAAGTGGCCAAGAAATCTGCAGCTTCAGCAGGTCCGACAGTATGGACCGTCGCTGAGCTCGGTGCTTTCTACACAGAGCACCGCTCAGAGCTTCTCTCCCACGCTAATCGCGTCCTAAAGGATTCCGCCAAGGCTGAGGAAATCACTCAAGATGCCTTGATTAAGTTCATGTTGGCCGCTCCAGAGCTTGAATCTGCTGAGCACGGCCTTTCCTACCTGCACCGCACCATCGAAAACCTCTGCATCGACTACTTCCGCATGGAAGGCCGTCGTCCAAACTTGGTTCTCCTTGATGATGCCACCGCAGAGATCGAAGCAACCTGGCAGGCAGACGGAGACCACTCCGCCGCACTAAGCGCCGCCGAAGATGCCGCGATCATCCGCCAAGCCTTAGCCCTACTTTCCCCAGCC
>Ga0194037_1000381_pt1 | contig 34805 bp, 52 predicted proteins | sample JunL306m_MetaG_FD_148653 | JGI IMG/M metagenome (GOLD analysis project Ga0194037, IMG submission 148653) | Anoxic zone freshwater microbial communities from boreal shield lake in IISD Experimental Lakes Area, Ontario, Canada - Jun2016-L304-6m | ecosystem: Environmental > Aquatic > Freshwater >... | reverse complement strand
CACCGAGACCGGGCAGGATTCCGTTAAGACCAACGCTGATGGTCATGTCCTTCACGGCAGCGGCAAAGTTTCCGCTCTTGAAGAAATCAACAAGCGTCTGTCCGACGTGACCGGTAAACGCTTCTCCGATAACTGAGCCGAATCCTTTGCTTGATCCTTCCGCCAATGCGTTGCTTCTCATCGCCCCGCCGACCATTGACAGTGATCCCCCTCCCGCGAACAGGGAAGATATGCTGGCCATAGTATCGGACATCCGACCGATTACTACGCTGGCGTTCTCTGCCGAAGCAGCAAGAGTCTGCAACGATGCCTGTGTCTGGCTCTCTGCGTTGCTCTTGAGCGGTGACCCGATTGATGATCCGACAGAGCCGCCGGACATGGTTGATGACCCGCCGCTGATAGATCCGGAGGGAACATTCGGCGCAGATGCCCCACCACCGAACGACGTAGCGGATATGGTCGCAATCTGGACAGCCCCGGTTGCGGCGGCAAGTGCGGCGGCGGCCAGTGACATCGGCCAGGGTACCGTTGCCATTGCGTTCATCACGGCAGCGGCGGTACTCATAACTGCGGCGGCCATGTTAAACGCTTTGGCGGATTCAAACCCGCTGCGGCTCGATTGATCCTGTGTAGATGCCAGCGCGGTGAACATCTGGCCGGCCATGCCGGTGTACTGGGCGGCGGCGGAGAGCTGGGCCTTGAACCCATCCTCAGCTATTTTGGTTGTTTTCTGTTTGTTTGATCTTTCTTCAAGAGAAACTTTTTCATCAAGAGATGCTATTTCATTCAGATAATCTTCAAAGTCTATCTTACTGTTCCGCCACGCTTCGCCCTGTGCCTCATATTCTTTCTGTATCATCCTCAATTTTGCTTCGTGGGCATTCTCTTGGATGGCGAGGGCATTTGCAGTCTGGTCAGCAATGGAATCGAATCCGCCGGATGCATTAGTGCCGGTCATTGCCGCCGATGCTGCGGCATTTGCTTCGTCAAGCGCGTTTAACTCATTTCTGATAGCAAGTTGTTTCGCATATTCTGCCGAGTGTGCGGTTACAGCATCGGTTTCTTTTTGTTGAGCCACAAGGCGCTGACCGAACAGGCTGTCATCCTTTTTCAGCATGTCCGCATATTTGATTTCATTTTGGAGTTTGGTCGACTCCACCGTGTTGCCCTGCGCCTGCAATAATAATATTTTATTCTGTATTTCGGCCTGTTTGTCGGCCTCTCTGCCCTGCGTTCCGGTCAGCTTGATCAGATCTTGTGCAGCCTTAACTTTTGCGGCAGCCGATTCCATTTCTTTCCGGGCATTTTCTTCGGCTTTGTTGGCTGTATGGTACCCGGTAGTATCCCCGGTATAGGTGTCGTCTTGCTGGCGGGTTTTTGCCAGTAATGCTTCCTGATAGTTGGCATACTGGACAGCCAGCAGGTATTTATGCGTTAGTGATGCTTCTGTTTTTTTTTCGGATTCGAGTTGTGCTGCTTGTTGGTTGGCAATCATTTCACGGTCGCTCAGCAGTTTTTCAGCGTTGGCCTGTTTCAGGTAAGCTATTTCTGAATCGAGGTCGTGTTTCTCAGCAGCCATTTTGCGTTGCCGCATGGATTCCAGATATGCTTGATATTCCTGCTCCGACCGGCGCAACTCTTGTGCGTAGTTGCCGGAGCTGTCGTCTGGGGCCGTGTCGGGTTTTGTGGATTTGGCCTTGAGTTTCGCTTGTTTCTCCAACAGGTCGGCATTCCCCCTAGCAATAGCCAAACCATTTGCTAAATCCATGTTGATTTTATTTAATTTGCTCTGTAATGCGTCGAGTTTGTCAAGATCGTAATAATCACCGCCCTGCATTGCTAAACCGATTGCCAAGATTTGGGCCGATAGCGTCACCTCCTCTTTTTTAAGTCGGTTCATTTCTTCTTGGTGTGCTGCCGCCTTTGATTCTGCCTTCTGTTTTTCTGAAAGGCCATGCAATCTTATTTGTTCTCGTATTTCTACATTTTGGGCGGCTAATTTGTCAAAGTATGACCCCCCCGCCTTGTCCTGTTTTTCTAATGCATCACCCGCCGCTTTCATATACCCGATCCATGCGAACGTAGCAGTAGACAGCAGGGATGCAATGGCACCAATGGGGTTTGCGCTCATTGCAGCGGTCATAGTCACGAAAGCCGCCCCTACGCTTTCCACTGCCGTTGCAAACAGGGTGAAATTCGTTATTATACTGGCCAAGGCCATCCCGGCCAAAGCGCCAGCGACGGTTGATGCTGCAATGGTCACGTCATCAAAGTTTTTACTGAGCCACTTCAGCGCATTGGTAAGACCTGATACCGCCTCAAACAAAACGCCCTGGCTGATACTCCCGACCTGAACCGCTAAATCCTGGAAATATCTCGGCAATGAAGTAAGTTGCTTACCGACCGTACCCATTGCCGCTTCATACGCCCCGGCAATACCCGCCCCGGCGCGGATAACTTCATTGACTCGTATCTGTGCTTTCTCCGTCTCGGTCAGGTCTTTTGTGGTCTTGTTGGCGGCATGTGCCGCTTTCAAATATGCTTCTTCAAAGTTGGTCATCAAGCCGAGGTGGTGGAGGATGATAGTCTGACCTGTTGCAAGGCCGGTCATCATACGCTGGAATGCTTCGGATGAATTGACGTTGCCAACGACAGCGGCGTCCTGTGCGATGCGTGCAAGTTTGGAAGAATTGGCGAAATCGATTTGAGCCTGTCCCATGAGAGCAAGCGATTGACGGGCTGATATTGCAGATATACCGGTGGCCTGTAATGCGGATTGGAACCCAGCCATCTGTGAATTGGTATACCCGCCAGTTTTGCCGATGGTGGTCATAACCACGCCAAGCGTTTCATATCGTGCGGCCAGCAGTGTTGCTTCCTTGGCCATGTCCATCAGTTTGACCAGGCCAAGCGCAGCAGCGGTCTGCATAGCCAGCTTTTCGAGCGAGCCCAGGGAGTAACCGAGTCTGTCGAGCCCTTGTGCCAACGCCCCGGACTGCTCTTCAGCCTGTCTACCCGTGCGTGTAAGGTTCTGAAGACCGGCGACAGCTTGTTCAAGCCCGTTTACTCTGACTTCCAGCCCCAGCGTTGCGATGTCTGTAGCTGCCATGCTGCCCCCTTTCTACTTGGTCTTCGGCTTTTCCTGGCTGTCGTGGAAGTTACTCAGATAAGCGCCATCAATCCCCATTATCGCCTGCAGTTCCCACTCTCGTAACTGGATCCGATTCAGCGCCGCCCATGCTGCTATCTGGGGCCATGCCAAAGGGTTGATGCTCATGCCGCATTGTCTGCCGGCTGCCAGCTGGTAGTACCAGGCCCATATATGCTGAGCGCATTCGGGTAAATCGGGTGTGTCAAGTTCTTCCGGCAAAACCCCGGTTGCGTAGTAGAACTGTTCTGCCGAGGTGCGGCGCGTGATATCCGCACCCGGCAGTTTGTTGTCCAGATAAAATTGACTCTTCGCAAACGCTACGCAGTCGGCGACAAGTCCTTGATAAAATTTGAGGTGCAGTCCATGGCCGCAACCGCTTGAGTGTAGATCCAGCCCCACTTGTCGCAAGCGTCCCGCACATCGGTAACCGCGATGCCTTTGAAGCTCAGATTGTCGATTGACTTGATCAACGAGATATTGCGGTCGCGTTCGAAGCGGTCAAACGCTGACTGTTTCTGTTCGCTTGATGCGCCTTTGTTGCGGCTCATGTAGTCGGTCATCCTGGCGCGCATTTTGGTCGTGGCTGCCTTGAATTGGGCGCTGTCTGTGCCGTAAATTGTGATTGATGCTTTGAGCGTGTCGCCGTTCACCGGGTGCTGCAGGTTGATGGTTGCCTCGTCAGTCTGCTCAAACTCGTCCAGGTCAAATGCTGTTGCTTCCGTTGCCATGTGCGGTGTTTCCTTTCTTTTGCTGCGGTATCCCAAACGCTTCGGCAGCGTAGTGGTTCAAGTGGCCGGGATGGTGCGCTTGTATCAGAGGCGTTCCCGGCGCTGTTTCGGGTTAATTACGGTGTGCGGGTTATCATCAGAGAAGATGCGTCAGTGGGATCATAGAGTGCCTGGAACGCCATTGTCTGTGTCAACTCGTTCTCTCCGGAGTCGGTAGAAGAGCTAGTGTATTTAACGTTGGACATGTCGAACTGGTACATTTTTGACGTTGCCCCCAGTGTGAAGGAGATGTCGGTTGCGGTACCGTTCAAAAACTTGTACTTGAGTTTGTTGCTGACAAAGCGCAGCACGATGGAACCGGTAATGTTGACGGTTAACAACGACACCTGCTGCGCGGTTGCGTCAAACAGTACGTTGGAAACACTGGCCGATTGATCGAGTTTGAAATCAATGCCAGTGACGATTGCCAATGTTGCCCCGCCTTCGGTCAATACACCGGTGAACGAATCGAATACAGGGTTGCTGTTGGGCGCCGATGGTGTGCCGATGGTTTTAGCCAGGGACACTCCGGTTTTGGCGGTGTCGGTGACAAACGTTGCGGTTGATGCGGTCAACACAGTGGCCGATAGTCCGGATATGGTGGTGGTGATATTGTTGGCCGTGTTTGATGCGCCCTTGATGATGATCACGTCCCCGATTGCGAAACCGTCGGTGATGTATGATCCGGCAGAGCGGGTCAGGGTTTTACCGACGCTGTCGAATGCAACAGTCTGGACGCCGTCTGCAATCATCTGCGTGCAAAGCTGGTCTTTGAACACGAAGTCAAACGAGCCGGTTACAGCGGTGTTCGGTTTGACCGACAGTGACATACCGGTGATAACTGTGCCGATGTTGAATTCAGACAGGTTGATGTCCGGCCAGCTCTGTTCAAACGCAAAGGAGCGCTTGACACTGCCGACTTTCAGAACGTTGGTTGTCCATGTGCCGCCCATGGCCGCTTCAAGGAAATCATCGAATGATCCGTAAGAGAGTTCGAACGGGATGGATCCGGAACCATCGCGGTTGCCATAGGTCAGGCCCATGGTCTGGCGGTACGTGTTCATTTCTTTGGATGTGAATGCTGAACGCTTCAGTTCGAATTTGGAACCGGATAACGCTCTGATGGTTTTCATGCTGGGTGATGCGGGCAAAACCCCGAATGATGCTTCTGCTGTGTACGCGAGACTGGAGTTCGCGCCTACTGCTCCGAGTGCGGCTGTCATGTTAATGCTCCTTCGCGTCCTCTCGACGCTGTGTAAAGTGTCCCCGCTGTCTCGCGACGCTGGTTTATTCGACTACTTCCCAAAGTCCTGAATCAAGATAATCCTGCACGTTTGCAGTGAGTACATGGTTGATCCTTCTGTCTAAACGTCTGATCATGGTGACGGTGCCGACCGGTACCGGTCCGTTTTCTGCTTCGTCTTCTACATATTCTATTCCGTCATGTCCGCTCATGGTTGCTCCTTTAGTTGGCGGCAAGCGCCGTGTATTGCACTGTTATCGGTACGTGTACCCAATCCGTTTCCTGCATTGCAGGGCCGGGATATGCTTTTTTGATGTTTACCAGGACCGGCGCATAGTAGAGTGTGGTCCCCCGTTTGAAGTGGTCACAAAGATTGCCCACGAGTGTGTTGAGTGCTGATATCCCTGTCCCTGTCGGTGCGAATACCGATATCTGATAGATGCCTGTGTGTCGATTAAGCCCGTTTACGCCGATTTCAGCCTGAGTCGGTTCGCCTGGCAGCAACACCGGTTGCAGGTATGGCGCTCCGGTGGCCGGCGTGAATGGTACGTTTTCCCATGCTACGTTTGGCAGACCGGCAAAAGCCTGCAGCTTGGTTGCAAAGGCGCTGCGTATGGCTGAGTATGGGGCGCTCATTTAATTGATCTCATTGCAAATAAACCTTTTCCCCGTTATACTAATCTGTAAATCAGCTAATAAATAACGGAGGCGAAAATAATGGCTAAAATTATCCGGCTGTCAGATGTTTTCAGGCATATCGAAACGCCTGGTAAATCAAGGTTCAATTTCAATTCTGTTTTAGCTATCCCGTTCCGCGTCCTTTTGGCTGTTTTGTTGCCGCTGGTTACAGTAGGGCTGTCTTGTTGTGGTTTGTTATCAGCGCTTATCGAACGTATAACGGGTGTATTCCCTGTCGATTTCAAAGCTACCATTAAATCTGCCCGCCAGTAGCTATCCCGCCCATTTCGGTGAGGGTCAACCGGACCATCCCCGAAGGCGCCTGCTTGCTGTGGCCGTACTCAAGCGGGAGACTGTATGGCAGATTATTCACAAGTGATATGTTGATTCTGGCTTTCCATCCGTTCACAACCTGCATAGCTTTTGCCATAGAACCGGAACCGGATTTATCGAACGCATTAACGTCATATCCGGCATACGGTGTGCCTACCGAACAACCCCAGTTTGCGCGGAACCTGCCGGTGTCCACCGGGCTTTTAAGTATGACCCCCTTGAACGCTTCCATCGCTATCTTCTGGCAGACATTGACAAGCTGCCGCTCTGTTTTAATCTGGAACGAGTCCAGCGCTATGGTGAATGAACCGAGTGCCATTTATTTTCTTGCCTGTATCGTGTACATGAGCGCTTCACCTCGTGGACAGAGCGTGTCAACCGATATCGCTATCCAGTCCACGCCCATGATGGTTATGACATCTGCCGGTAGCGGTTCTACTACCCCGGCGCCGATTATTACCTTTTTGTCACCCGAAAGAACCATGCTGTTTGCATCATTGAAGCTGTTGCCCATGTTGAAGCGACCGTAGTTGCCGGTTATGCCGTAGACAGTCCATGTCTGTTCAATGGCTGTGTCTACCGATCCGGTTATCGGATCGTACGCCCCTGGTGTGGTGCGGGTCAGCGTCATGGCGAAGCCGGATGATTTCAGCGTTTTGGCTACGTCTGATGCGTTCACTTCTTTTTACCGCCACCACCACATTTCTTCGTTGCCATGATGGTTATCCCCGTACCAGGTCGATGCTGCCGGCTGGCTTCAGATAGTCGGACAGGAGCTGATCGACTATCTGATATTCAAGCTGCCCCGCTTTTGCGCCAGGCGTGTATTCGTATTCGTTTTCAATCACGTCTATTTTGCTGCGAGTACGACGGACGGATGCTGTCAGGTCTGCGGCAAGATCACCCGACAATGCCCGGAGTGCCAGTTCGCATTGTGCCTCTTTGAGTCGTTGCGGGATGGCGTTGGATGGTAGATAGCTGGCGTATTCGTGGCCAGGAACAAGGCCTGGCGCTGCGCCAACAAACGGAACGTATAACCTCGGCCATTCCATTGTCTGGGTAATTGGTTGTACACGGTACCCCATCCAGCGGCCGCGGTAATGACCGTCCAGATATCGTGCCGCTTTACGCAGTGCCGCTTCTTTCACAGCATCGGCGCCGATCCATGTTGTGTTGCTGTTTTTGGCGTGGTACGTATCAGCTTCAGACACGCTACAGTATGATTCTGCACCGGCAACAATTGCCCCTGTTTCGCAAATGAGCGCCATTATTCTGTTACCTTCCATCCGAGATTAAGCCAGCTTTGCAGCTGATCCGGATGCACCCGGATATAAAACCCGTTGCCGTTATTCATCGGTATCAGCCCGTCAGGCTGATCTTCCGTTACGATAGTGTTGTTTTTTGGCCGTACCATTATGACACCTCAAAAGAGTTGGGGGAGAGGCTGTGAACCTCTCCCCGGTGTTGGGTTAACCGAGCAGAATAGCGCAATGTTCGGGTTTGATCATCTTAACACCCCAGCAAGCACTGATTTCGTACTGCATCTGGCGATACTGCGGGTAGAGCGCAATTTCGAACGACAGTCCGCTGCGCGGATCGGTAATGGTTACGCGGTCAACGGCCAAATCGCCTTCTTCCGGCAAGGCGGGCATACGGGTTGCCAACAGTATTGCGGTACGCTCGAAAGCCAGGTTGCGGGTGGACGCGGCGATAATGGTAACCGCCTCGTTACCGGCCAGTGCGACACGAAGCCCAGGTGCCCCGATCACGATTGTCCCGGCAGCAGCACAACCGGTGGTTACGACGTAACTGTTGGCGGTGTCAGTTCCGAACTGGATTACATCCCCGGCGAGAATCGTCCCGGTCCCGGTTTTTACTGTGATGGTGGTTGCCCCGACAGCATGAGCGCCATTGGCGGCATAGGTGCCGGTGTTGTTGCCGACACTGGCTACAGTGACAACTTTGCCAGACTCACGAAGCTTGAAGCCGTGGATATCAAGCAGAGTGCCCTGTGACCGCATGTCAGCAGTACCGGCCTCGTTGGCTTTAGTCAGCTGTGCCAGAGTGCGCAGTTTCGCACCTGCCGTGGAATCGATCACAAGCGACATATCGGCCAGCGGAGCGCCGTTGTCGGTCAGGATCTTGCGAACGTTGGCAGGATCGGCCAGAGTGGACGCGAACGGAGCGGTCCCGGCTGTTCCGTAAGCACGGGATGCATAGGCATGCAGCCCGGCCAGGTCAGCTTCCATTTCATTGGTCAGCGTGCGGACCGCCTGTGCAAGTTGTGCCTGTTTGACGTTGAGCTGACCAGGTCCGTTATTGTTGAGTGCCAGCGTCTGCTCGCCGTTCCATCGCAGCGGTACTCTTCGTGCTTTTGTGATTTGAGCAGTCACATATCCGATAGTCTGGTCGCCATCGTTGGGCGGAGTCACGCCAGGTGTAATATCGCTGGCGGTAGATGCCGGAGCGACGAAGGATGTAACGTTTTGGCCGACAGCGGCACGATTGACAGAGGCGTCAACAGTGACTGAAGGGATGAACCCCACCTGCTCGCGGGATACGACATCGAGTGCCACGTAGAGGTCTGCGATCAGACCGGTGATAGTATTAGCCATGGTAATTTCTCCTTAGCGCCTCCCGGCGCATGTTTAGTCGATGATCTCAGTTTTGCGCGCAATGGCTATTTCCGATTGCTGCGCTGGTGTCAGTTTCTCAAACTCGGCGCGGGATATGGTCTTTGCCCCGCTGTTGTTGCCGCCTGTGTTGCTCTGTTGTGATCCGCTGCCGGACTGTCCGGAGCCCTTCAGGTACCTGTCTTTATATTGATAGCCGCCGAATATGGTACTGATCGCCTCTTCAAAGTCCGCTGTTTCTCCCGTTTTAGTGGTTGAGTAGATCGGGTTGCCGCTGGCGTCGTGGGCGACCACTTTGCCGTTTTCCTCCATTTTGAAGTATCTCCCGAACATCGCTTCGGCAGCGTCCGGCGTCATGAAGGTCTTTTCGTTGATAAAGCGGCTTGCGGCAAACTGCTTTGATACCTTTTCGGTGTAGAGCGCGTTCTTGTATGCATCTGCGGCTTTTTCCTGTTCTGCATACTTGTCCTGCCAAGGTTTCACACTGTTTTCGATCAGCTTTTTGATGCTGTCATCGTCCATCACCTTCTTACCGTCCATGCTCTGTGCAAACTGCAGGGCTTTTTTGGCGGCGTCAGGATCTTCAATCCCCGTGAACGATTCCAGCTTCTTTTCCGCTTCTTTCAGCTTGGTACGGGATTCAGCGGCTTCACGCTTGGCAGATGCTGCTGATACGATGCTGGCCTTTGCGTCAAACGCGACTTCTGATCCATCATCTCCAATCCATACGGGGTTACCATCCTGCACAACCATGCTACCTTTATCATCGATCTTCCATGCCATTTGATACCTTCCTTCCGGTGACAACCTTTTATATTTGGCTGCTTGTTGGTGATGTGCGCGACCATTATTCTACGGTGGCACTATTCCACAGGTGGATGTGTCATTTATACCGGCAAATGCGACAATTTTATGAGGGGGAGTTTTTAGGAGGATATTATCCGTATTGACATTTTGTGGTTTTCGGCTATAGAAATATTGTCATGACAACCGCTGATTTCCTGACAACATTAAATATTCTGGTCGCTTTTCTTGGTGTGCTGTTCGTCGCTCTGACAGTATATGAATTCTTTTCACTCCGGCAGCTGCGGAATGATTTCAGACAGTTCAGGGAGGATCTTGCATCCGAACATTACCGACACCAGCAGGCTTCACACAAGGTCATCGCCTCGTATGGCGTTGCCGACTATGAAATGAAGATTGCTCTGTTAAAGCAGGCGATACAGATTGATGCTTCTGTGTTTAACGGTTACAACTCGCTCGGCTACGCTTATATTGGTCACGGTGATTTCTTGAAAGCAGCCGATGCTTTTAAGAGCGCCATACAATTGCATCCTTACGATAAGGCCGGCTACTGTGATCTTGCCTACGCTTATTCCAAACTTGGAGATAATGCGCTGCGTGATGAATATCTGGCTAAAGCGGTGGAGATTGACCCCACTGCTGAATCCGATATTGCGAATGATGCAAGATTTAACCTTCATACAAAATAGTTGACAACCGCGACCGGCGCTGGCCGAGTCGTTGGATATTTTGTTGGAGCGGCATGATCACATAGCCACGTCTGCAAGACTGTATGATTTGAAAGAGACAAGCGTTAAATTGTAGGATGAACGGACCCTCTGGAGACGGAGGGGCTTTATATTGTAACCAGAGCCTTTGTTACACCTTCGGCGATGGCTTTGATGATACCGAATGACAAATCAAGGCCTTTTTCTCTGGCAGTCTTTGTAATGCGGTTCCATGAGGTATCACTACGGATGGTATCGAGAAACTCGTGGCCTTCCCATGTGAGTGTCCGTCCATAGCAGTAAAGCGGCTCGTTCAGAGTCGCATTGCACGAACCGTCAATCATGCCGGATTGCATCAATAGTCGGATGTGGTAGGATACTGTTTCAGAGTCGTAGCCGGTTACAGCATCAGGGCGCAACATGGCGCGAGTGGATTCTAGAGCTTCCAGTTTGATGAGAATGGTTTTGATTAGCTGCCAGTCGCGAGTCATGACTTTATCGGCTCAAATTGTATGCCGTTGTCACCAGGGTATGGCTCGTGGTGGTCATGCCTGTAAAGTATTATGTCTTCCGGTATGCCTAAAGGGAAAGCATCACAAGACCATTTGTCTGGTATAAGTTCAATCTGATGTTTACAATCAATGCACAATGGAGTTCTGAAACATTCATGGCTTAAAGTCAGTGTATTCATAACTTCACTCCTGTAAACTCTTCAATTATTTCACTTGCTGTTTTATTCATATTTAGCAGTGTTACTCCATCAATATTGCCGTCTTTTATGTGTTTAGCAAAACTTTCTGCAATCCCCTCGGCTCCGTCTTTTGCCCCGTATCTTGACAACCCATTGCTTTTGAAAAACGTATATTCTAACCTTTGATTTTTTCTCATAGCTTCCTGCATTGTAATACCCTGAGATATTTTTACATGAGCTAATTCGTGTGCTACGACTTGTTTCAACTCTGTTGGTACCCACGTACCTTTGGCTGCGACCTCTGAAATTTTTGCGTTCACTAACTCTAATGTTTGATTTTCAAATATAGCGAGATTAATTATTAGATGGTTCCTTGTTATGTCGTCAGGTTTACCCATTGCTGATGCTTCCATCCAAAATTTTTCTCTACCATATTTATCCCTTACCGTCTTCGTGCTGATGCTGTCAAGATGCACAGCCCCGTATTTGTCCTTAAATTCTTGGATTGCTGAATTTATCTCATCTGCTACTTCAGGATGCAGTTTGCGATAACTTGCAAGGCTTAATCCAAATTCTTGTTTCGCCTGCAGTTCTGCCGCCTTGATGTCGTTTAATTTTGGGAATGATGATATTGTTGAACTTGCTGTTTTTTCACCGACACCCTTCAACTCATCCAGTGTTATCATCTTGCCGCTTGCATCGGTGTACTTGTCAAGTTTAATCTTGCCATCCCGGAACAACTGCCCCCGCGCCTTGCCAAGTATTTCATCTTGGACCTTTGCCGGTTGACCCTTCAGCCAATCAGGATAAATCATGTCCGCACGTACCAGCCCGCCCGCGCTAGCCTTGGTGCCAACATCAAACTCTTTCATCCCTTTGAAACCCAACTCTTCCCAAGTCTTTATTGCTGGCCCGGCGATGCATCGGCAATTCAGGTGCCTGATCGGAAGCGGACCATCACCAAGCGGAAATGTCTTACCATAATTCATGGCGCAGACGCTGCACATCCGGCTGTCAAGCGTTCCGATGTACACCCACCCTTTCAGTACGTCGCTGTTGGCCTCGAACGTGGCCATGTTCGCCAGGTTGCCGGTGCTGATTACTGTGCTGCGGACTACAGCGGCAGCATCGCGCCTGCTGATCTCCAGCACACCGTCTTTATACCTGTTGGCCCTGGTACCGCGTAGCCGCCTGATCATCTGATCTACGGTTTCACCTTCTACCATGCCCAGCCTGAGAGCACCTCGGATGTTTTCTTCTTTGCCGGCAGCCAGTTTGCTGAAGATCTCTTCCAGCAGCAGTTTCTTGTCCGGCCCGACGCTGATCGGCGTGCTCGATACGATAGCCGCCAGCTGTTCGGCGGTCATTGCCACTGGTGACCACGAAACGGGCAGCTGGCTGGCCAGCATGCCGGTTGCCACTTCGCTTGAGTGCTGCGCAAACGCCTGCATCTCTGCCGACAGCCGCTTGTTGGCTTCGTCGTAAGCGTCAGCGTTCATCGCTTTTATTTCTTTAAGCAGTGCTTTTAAACGAGCTGATGTGAAGTTGTCTTTTTCGCCATAAGCGGCGATTTTGGAGAGAATATCGGCGTCGGCTTTGTTCAGCAGGTTGACAATATCGTGGATCTGCTGGTCGGAATAGCGTCCGATGGCAATATTGTGATGGATGATATCATTAAACAGCGCTTTGTCTATTTCGGTTGGCATGATTCCCTACCGTCATCACGACGGAATTATGCGGTTTATTTCGGAGTGAAGTACCCCATTTCCGCTTCACATTTGGTGCAGATTACAACGTTATCGCTCCTGATCCAATATTCGAAGCAGATGCAGTCATGCCCCAGCCATTGAAACGGTTTTCTGATCGGTACCACCTTCGGGTTATCCGGCTTCCGGTGGAACACGAGCGGTTGTCGCTCTGTTGCACCGAACATTTCACGCCATATTTTTTCGTCCATGCGTTGAGCATACCACATTACCCCGATATTGCAATAGTGAGCGCAAGCGGGTCGCGGGCGGAAACGGACAGGGCGAGCGGGTCGCGGGCGATTACTCGTATGGACTGGATGGCAATCAGCTTGCCCTTGATCGTGTCCAGCACGGTTGTACTGCCTGTGGAGAATGCGACGAGCTGCTCAAGGTAGATAGCCAGGGCGGTTACACTGGCTCCGGACTGCGCTAGATCGGTAACATTCTCAACCATCGTCTGCAGATCCATCACCGACGTCGCTGCTGTGATAGCGCAGGACAGGTTATCGGTCAGAATTGCCAGGTCGGTAACGGTTGTGGTTGCGCTGATGGTATCCACCAGCGCTTCAACCATCTGGCGGGTATCTGTTGCCGATATTCCGGCGCTGATCAGGTCGGTGGCCGCCTCAATCATGGCCAGGACCTTATTGCCGGTGATGGCGCAATCAAAGTCGGCAGCCAGTGTGCCTGCCAGATCTCTCAGTTGCCCGGCGGCCGTGTACCCGCTGAAGTCAAACGCGGCCCCGGTGGAGTCGGTTACCGTGAACTCGCGCTGGAAGGTCGCGCCCTGCTCGATGATATGATGTTCTGGTTAAGTGCCGGCATTGTCGCCACCTCCTGCCATCGGCTTTTGCTGCTGCATATCTGCGAGAGATGGGCCTTCAGACGACAGCTCTTCTGCGTTGATATCCAGGTCGAAATCTTCGTCTAGCTCGCCACGCCAGATAAGCGCCTTGAGATAATTATCCCGGCTGAGATCTCCAAGAGCACGCGCCTTGTCCAGTGACTGCAGCCCTTGAGCCGTCCCTTTTGATTCTCCGAATTCCTGGCAGACATCGACTTCCCCGCCCTGATCGGCGCCTTTGCCCATCATCTCGGCGAACGCCATCAGCAGTTGTTCGAGGCTATCTTTGATCCCGCCAGCAATCGCTTTCAGCCCTGCGTTTGTTTCGTTGCTGTCGATTGCCGCAGCGGTGGCTGTAACCTGCCCTCCGCGCTCTACCCTCAATGTAGCCGATGCGGTTTCGATGGCTTTCTCGATTGATTCAAGATCTAACCGGCCCATTTCCACGCCTTTGCCGGTCGGTTCGACAAATGAGAACTTGGCTTCAGGGTTAGGACTGCGCAGAAGCTTCGAAGGTCCGATTAATACTGTGGACTCTTCCGTGATACCAATAGCCGAAAGCATAGCGAAGCGCTGAAAGGACAATGCGTTGATCTGCTCACTCATCGAGCGCCAGTGCCGGAGATTGAGTTCTGCAATAGCCTGGTTCGGTGGCAAACCCTGCATAAATCCGGTGCGGTTTGTGTAGATCGGTATCAGGTAGATCGCTTTAAACGCCGTCTTGCCCTCTTCGATCTTAACCCACTGATCGGAAACCCCGGACGCGTTGTTGTTCTCAATTTCCTGCCAGAGTTCGTACCAGATAGATCCATCTGGTTCTCTGCGCAGTACCCGCACCTGTTCGACTTCGTTGTATGACCAGCCATCACCAGGCTGCATCGTGCATTCCTTGACCCGGATGCGCGTGATTGTCTCAACTCCGCCGATCTGCTCGGCCAGCACTTCCAGCAGACAGCAGGCTTTGACATGGACAGCATACGGCCTGGCGCCAAGATTCTTCTCATCAGCCAGGGTCAGCACCCCGTCAACCTTCGGATAATCCGCCAGGATGTAGCTGATTCCGTCAACGAACGCCGCTTTGCACACGTCCATGGCGAATGAGTCGAGCCCGCACCCTTGCCGGTCGATGTTTTCACAGAGACTGATTATTTCAGGTGGCACGTTGTCGCAGAGCGTTATCGGTTTCGAAAAGATCTTGCCGACTTGTTTGTCTACGGCTTGAGATAGGAAGTTTGTCAGGATGTTAGATCCGAGGCGAGCTTTATAGTTGGCGTCGGACTCGCCCAGATGCTGAGGTAGCCAGCGCTTGCCGGCAGATATCATGCCCGATGTCCCAGAAATGATATCCCGGCAGAGTTGCCGTTTTTCTTCGGCACATGCTACGGTCGGTGATGGTGTTTCTACTGTCGCCTGCTGCATATGTTTTCCCCTGTCATCACGACGGTGGATGGTTTTTGTTATTGGAACATGTCCGTTGTTGTTGCGGTGCGCCTGACAAGCGGGTATTCGTAATGTACAAGATAACTCAGTGCGTCGGGTAAATGATCGAGTCCCAGCCCCTTGTCAGGCTGTGACGTATCCGCTTTGTATGTCAATCCGTCCAGGCACTTGATAAGCTGCTTGCATTTCGGATGTATCAGCAATCGCCTGTCACCGTATGCATTCTTCAGCATGGCGTTGACTTCGTTATTCCGATCTACAACCAGAGGTGCGCTGTTCGGCGCCAGCACGATAAAACCATGAGATGCCAGAATGCTGAAATCCGTCTGCCCTACCGGAGCGCTGGTCTTCCGCGCCTTACCTGATGGATCCGGATAGACTTTTACCCTCCGTTTCGGGTACCTGGTCATGATCGACTCAGACAGCAGCTCTGTATTGCCATTCTGGATCGTAATCTCATCGATGATGTGTAGCTGGTTCCCGGCTTTAACCCCAACCACCGCGCTCATCGGGTTGATGTTGAAATCCATGCCGACAAGCAACTCCGCCCCGGTATCCTGGACATCAGCCGACACGTTCAGCAGCCTGTCAAACTCGTAGTAAACACGACCTGTCAGGCTGGAAAAGCACGCTTCATATTCCTGTTGGAACGTTCTGGAATCAAGATCAAGCCGTGCCGCTTCCAATTCTTCCGGGGGGACATTGCCGCCATCTGCTGTGGTAAACTGCCACGCTTTCCATCCGGGCTTGTTGTCAGCCTCTATCCAAAGGTCATAGAGGTGGTTGTAACCGGCCGGAGTCCCGATGAACATCGCAGTCCCTTGTTTATCGGACAGGGCTGGTCGTAACACCTCAGTCCATACCTCAGCCGCCATGTCAGCGTATTCGTCAAGCACAAGGGCATCCAGGCCCACTCCTCGCAATGAATCGTAATTGTCAGCACCCCGCAATGAGATCGTTGACCCATTGCGGAATGTCATGCTCAAATCTGTTTCGTTCTTCCCGACGATATGGTCGGCCGGCGCCATCTTCTGCAGCATCGACCAGGATATCTGTTTTGCCTGTCTGTATGTCGGAGCTGTGTACCAGCAAATAGCATTCGGCTTCAGGCTGGCTTTGTAGAGCAATGTACAGAGCGCCAACACGGTTTTACCAAAGCGCCGTCCGGCAACCACGACCTTGAACCGGCTGTCGTCACGGAAGATCCTGCTTTGTGCTTTAGTCAGCGTCATTTGCAAGGACGACCACCATCGGCTCAAGCATTGATACGCTCACGTTCATGTCTTTCGGCAGAGTTTTGGCCATAATCTTGTAAAACTCAACCGGGTTTTTCTTGCCGAACGTGACCAAACCTTCAATTCCGCCAAGTTCCTGATACGCCTTTCGCAGATCAGTCAGGAAGTCAACAGTCAGCGCATGCCGCTTGGCCGCCTTTGCTTTCCCGCCAGCAGCTGCGTGTTGTCCGATATTTGGGTTAGCCATAAAGCACCTAAAGTATTTGCTTTTTAATTTTATGGTTTTTCATGCTGCCACTATTCCACAGATCAATGTGTCATTTCTATGCTCAAATGCGACATTTTACACGTTGGCTGATATGATACTGGACGATGATCCGGTGCAGCTGGCTGCGGCTGATGTGGTATTCCCGGCATAAAACAGACCGGGACTCTCCGGCAAAGAACCGCCCCAGCATCTCATCCCTCAGATTACCGTACCGCATGCGGGACTTTGGGAAGTACAGCCCACGTCCCGAAAAGTTATCAATGATGTTGTTTGCAATTGTTTTGTGATGCTCGTCAGGCACGTCCTGACAGATAGTTTTGATCACCTCGTCTGCCGACTCAAAACGCATTGTGATTACGTTCATATCACCTCCATCCTATCGGGTTCCGTTCCGGCACAGACATTTCAATATAGCCATCCCTGTCAATCCGTTCGCTCGAGCGTTCAATTTCTTCCTTGAGCCCTTCGCCCTGTGTCTCTTCATCGGAGAGCCGTTCCAGTTGTGCGAACAGATGATTGTTCAAATCGATCAATTTATTTTTCAAAGTTTCCTCCTTGTCTTTTTTGTATAATTTTTGGTTCAGCCAGATGCGTTTCTCATTGTGTTATTTTTGCAACAGCAGTCACCGGCAAAGTTGGAGGAACTTTGGTACTCCCCTAAAGGGGAGAGTACCAAAAGTTCCGCTACCGGAACTTCCGGTACTATGCGGAACTTTTACACTTAAGTACCGCAGTACCGCATGCGGAACTAGTTCCGGAACCGGAACTTTTATAAAAGTACCGCACATCAAAACTTGTTAAACATCAATGCGTTAGTTATATGCTCTTTTAGCGTTGCGGAACTGATCACTATGAAGTCACAGTCTTTAACCACTGATCCATCGTCGAACATGCTGTTGAGCACAATTTTGAACGCTTTGCGTTGGCCGCGCTCTGAAATACCCGGATATCTGCTATAAAAAGCGTCTCTCCAGGTATTAAACGTGCATCTGTCAGTACTGATTTTGTCGTTTCTGATAGCTTCAATAAGTGAAGATTTGGCAGCACTCTGTGAGGCCGTCTCCCTCTTCTCTTTTACAACGCTCAGATCGTACATCACCACGCAGCTGTTTTCCCGCTTGCCTTCCCCATACGATACTTTATCAAGACTGAACCTGATTGGCGCATGCGGTTCCATATCCTTGGTTTTTGTCCACTCAATCATGCCACCATTCAACATGATTTCCACATCAAGTACACCCTTGATAGCCGACGATCCACGAGCACGTTTTGAATCACCATGCCCAGAGTGGTGAACCACTACAACCGCACAATTGTAAAGAGACTGCAAGCGATCGCATTCGTTAAAAAAAAGATTTGTATCCTTGGCACTGTTCTCATCAGCATTACCTGGTAACGCCCGAGCCATAGTATCTATGATAATCATTTTAGGCTTTCCGACATTATCAGCCCAACTATCAATACAGTGAACCATCTCCATCATTTCTTCCGGCTCAAAACTCATTCTCAATTGAGACACCATAAACCTGCCTGACGGTACCTGGTATCCATGATGCTTTTCCCATGCCTTTTTCCTGCGTGGTATACCGTGACGACCTTCGCCGCAAATGTAAAAAACAGGCCCAGACTGTGTGGTTTTATTCAGCCATTTTTGTCCGGACGCAACATGCAAAGCCATGTCGATCACAAAAAAACTTTTACCGGTGCCGGATCCTCCGAACACCATAGCTGTGCATGGAGTTTCCATAACTCCATCAATAAGAAATTCCGGTTCTAAATTCTGCATATCGTTCACATCTACAAACAACTGCTTGACCTTCGTCACTAACAGCGACTTAACTGCTTTAGCACCATGAATCAGAGCATAGTCGTTCCAATCGCCTTTTTGCCCCGCTGGAAACGGTGGAGCGATAACCGTACCTCTGCCCACATGTGCAACAGCAGCATTGGCAGCCTTAACCCCTGGGTTAAGTTCTTTGTCCTGGTCATTATCAGCAGCAAAGACCAGCCGAGCTGCAGGATACATCTTGCTGATCTTAGCACCCACTGCGGCAAGGTTGCCGGCGCTGACCGCCATCACTGACGTTTTACCGGTTGCTATCGCGACAGTCATTGCCGTGGCATACCCCTCGCAAATAAACACAGTGTCACGTTCACCGCCGATAACGTAGAAATTACCGGTCAGCTTGCCATTGAACGTGATTTTCTTTTCTGAACCGTCCGGACTGATCCTTTGCAGACTCCATAACTCGTCGTTTTCGTCCCGGAGAGGAATAAGAATATTCCCTGTTTCCGGATGAACTCTTATACCTAAGTCAGCAGTTACATCTTTTTTCCTCAAATACGGGTGCGTAGGCGGGCATATTTCACCTGAATGCCACAATTCCAGAGCTGCCAGTCTGCCAGCTTCATATTTCAATTCCGGGGATATAACAGGACATACTGACGGGACAGGCGTGTCATGAGTAATACAGAGAAAATCAGATAACATCCTTGCGGCGTCAGAATTAGATACTTGTTCAATCTGTGCCACCAGATCAATCATATCTCCCCAGGATTCCCCGCTGGCAAAATCGGAACCGACACCGGTTGATATGTTGGTGCTGCATGACTGACCAGCCCCGCCCTGGATTGTCCCGCAGAGATATTCTCCGCTGATGATCTTTCCGCCAGGCATCCATCGGTGCAGTATCAATTCGATATTTGCATTGCAGATTGCTTTTATAGAAGGGAAGTCTATCGGTTTTTCATCAAGAGGAGCACCCCACTGGTTAAAATCAAGCATGGCAGGCACCTATGAAATCACACATCTTGCAGATATAATATGAAGGATCATTGCTGATCTTCTGCATAGCCTGTCCTGTCATGATCGCCTGTACCCTGGCACGGTACAACTCACATTCAAACACGTCATATGGTACCAGTTCGTGATAAATATCCATTGTGTCGGCATTGATCGCTGTGAACAGGCATCGTTCCAGACCGAGGTAATACATATAAATCTGTACCTGCGCGAAGTATGTTGAAGAATATTTCTTCAATTTGTCATCTTCCAGTTTTTTCCAACCCTTGGAACCCAGACATTTGTTTTCCCATAGTGCCGGCAGCTCGACCGGACAGACGACGCCCTGCTGTTTCCACCCTGTTATGACGCCGTCAACGTGGCCGGAGAACTGTCCGTCAAAGTCGGAAAAACTCTTGCCCTTACTGGTGCGTCCAAACAGGAACCCGGCCTGCTTCAGCCACTGCCTGACGCGCTCTTCATACATATTGCCACGGTCGAATATACGCAGGATTCGAGGGGCTGGCATCGGTCTGGTCACTTCGCCCATGGCCGCCATATAATGGAATTGGACATGCCGCTCACATACGTGACCGATCACAGATGCACCCAGATAATTACGTGATTGAGACTCGGCAGCGGTAGCTGAAATTGCATTGTCAATCAGATAATTCAGCCGGTCTGTCAGTGCAGACCGCGAGTTAAAGTCAAGCATCGCTCCCCCTAAAACGGTATCAACCTATTCAAATAATCAGCTTCAGTCATATACTTGTTATCCAGATACTTCTTCGCTACCGACCATGAGGCATCCAGTTCCACCAGAGTTTCAAGAATGCTTTGCCCCCCAGTTGTCCACCAGTGGTATTTAGGGTGACTTTTAAAGGTAATGTGAAGATCGCAATTATCATCGAGGTAAGGTTTCTCCCATCCGTCAGGAGGGACGACATCATTATCAAAAGATGAAAGAACGGCGTTGCAAATCAGCTCTATTTCCGAGCGGGTACAATCGAAAAAGGACTTGTACATCAGGCCGGCACTGTTAATATGTCCGGACAAAGTCGCCAGGTTGATCATAGCTTACCACCGCAATGAGGACATAAGCATGGAACATCCCCACGCAACCAGGCCACCGACACCCCGAAGTATTCAGCCAGTTTTTCAAGCGTGGCTTGCGTTGGATCACCGATGCCCTTGAGGTAATTTTGTACACCACGCAATGTCAATCCAGTTGCACGCGCCGTAGCCGCTTGACTTGTTTTTTTAACTTCTGATTTTAGCAACTCTATCACTCTATCTGGGGTTCTTCTGCTTCCGGTTTCTCTTGCCATCACGCCACCCCCAAAGCACGTTCAATCGCGTACTTGTTAAACTGAAAATTTGCATGGCATGCGGCTCTGTACTTGGTAAACCCAAAGAGTCCGTTACCGGTCTGGTATCCAAATTTATTCAACACATCCATCTGTTTCTCTGTGGCCGGGTCATTCAGCCACTGCTTACCCTTTGTCGCACTCTTCGCCGTTTCATAATTACGGAGAAAATCATCTGCTGCAGACATTGCCGGCAGTCTGGCAGTACGGGCCAGCACGTGGACTCGCTTCTCATCCTGTCGCTTGCCTAGAGCGATCCAGGTCTCTCCCCTGTCAGGCGAGAAAACGCCTCCCCATGCTGAAAACCCGCACGCCATCAGACACGTATCCGTACCGAACAAATCTTCCCACCTGAACGGGCTGGCGTTCAAAATATCCATCTCAGTCAGGTTTACTTCTGTCAGTTGTTCCTGGTCGGTATCCTCTTTCGCGAAAGAGTATCCGCACAGCGGGCATGTGCGAGAATTGGCCGGGATCTCGGCGCCACACCCGGTAAGACCAAACTTGTCTTCACCATCTTCAGGGCAAATCTTTACTTTCGCTTCACCTTCACCCGCTTCCATATCCTGATGAAGCCCGTCGGCCTGATCAAGATTGCCGTGAGTCAAGAGCGACGTGCCGAAATCCAGAATGATACAATCCTTCTTCGTCACGTTCGGATACAGCTCGGGGTCCACTGTCCTCAGACCGCGTCCGGCCATCTGGATCATCGGCCCCTTTTCGCTGCATTGCCGCAGAAGGACTATACAGCTCACCGGTTGGCTGTCGTACCCCTCTGTTAAAACCGCCACGTTCACTAACACCTGCGTGTTGCCACGATCGAATTTAATCAGCACGGCCTTTCGCTCACCGTCGGCCATGTCTCCGGTTACGACTCCGACAGTCACCCCGTCAGACTTAAAGGTATCAGCTACACTCAAGGCATGCTGAACCGTCGCACAGAAAACGATTGTCTTTCTATCGCCAGCTTTATCACGCCAGTGGCGAACCACTTCGACATTAATAACGGGCGTATCCATCACCTTTGCAACTTCCGTCTGATCACCAAAGGCTGATAGACTCTTGATCTGACCCAGCCTCTCCTGTGTGCCGACGTTCACCACGAAGGCACGGGGAGGGACCAGAAAACCAAGAGACACCAGTTCCCTGATGGTCACCTGTCCCGCCACATTATCGAAATAAGCGCGGAGACTCTTCTTGTCGCCTCTTTCCGGAGTGGCCGTGAAGCCGGAAAGAAGCATACCGGGGTTACGCTCCCGGCAAGCGTCAATGATTCTGCTATAGGTAGGGGCTATGATATGGTGCACTTCATCAACGATTACATGATCAAACTTCGGCAGGTGGTCCAGATTACGGCAAAGTGTCTGCTGCATGCTGAATGTGGCTTGCCCGCCGAAGGATTTCTGATCTGACGTGAAAAAAGACAGTGACCATTCTGGATTAATCCTTTGGAACTTTGCTGCATTTTGCTGCACCAGTTCTTGGCGATGCTGGAGGATCAGGGTTTTGCCCTTCACCTCCCGCGCCAGCATTGCCAGCATGATGGTCTTGCCTGCTCCGGTCGCGGCCTGCACCATCGTATTGCCCTTTTGCTTAAGGGCTTTTTTCGCCTTGTCGATTACTCGGCGTTGATAAGTGCGGAGGATCATGGTGTTGAACCTTTATATGAATTACAATCAGAAACCAGTTGCCCTTCAGGTATGACACTGCATCCGAAACCGGAATTCTGGTCATTTGACGGGCATGACTTGTTGAAGCACCTGGAATCAAGGGCTTCGTCATCTACCTCCTGATAAGCCTGCTTACACCCCCAAACCTCTTCATACTGCTTGCAGCCGTTCCCCTCGGTCGCGTCGTGATAATAGCACTTGGTATTTCCGCAAACATCGACCTCCGGTTTATGCTCTGTCTGCAGACTCTCCCCCAATGATATCTCAGGCTCAGGTTGCTGACTATCCTCTGCTTCCTGTTTCCGGCCTTCCTCTGCATCGGAATCAAGCCATTCCTGCCGCTCCTCGTCAGACAGTTTACGCTGGCTAATGGTAACGCAGGTATCAGTCCGCACGGTGTAAACCATGCCATTGCCATAATCAAAATCCAGATCGCACTCGATATTGCGGTCCTCTTTTTTGGTGATGATTTTTCTTGCCAATACTCTGCCGTCGGCAATGCATTTGTTAAGTTTGGCGGCAAAGTTCGACATTACTTCTTTTTTCTCGGCCTCGATCTCTGACTGTTCTGAGGTGATACTTGCCAGCTCCTGGCTGTAGGTTGCTATCTCTTCCGTTGTCAGGTCGCATGATAGATTTTTCCATAGGGTATGTTTTGACATGATCTACCTCGTCGCCCAGGCAGGAATAGCCGTGGCAGGATTGTGCGTCATGGCCGATGTGGCCGCTACAGTTGCCGCAGCCGCAGGAGGTGTGCCCCATGCAGGAGCTGCAGCAGCAGACGCTTTTGGCGCAGCACTCGCCCCAGCAACCGGGACAGGTGGCAGGGGCTTGTCACTGATAAACTCGCCCTTGTTATACTCATCATCATCAGGTGTAATGATTCGCTTGATGTCGTTGTTTACATACCACTGGCCATCCTTCTGAGACTGCTCAACCACACACTTGACCTTGGCCAGAAACACCATACCGTTGAAATCGGAGAAATCCGCCAGCTGACGGCCAGCTGTAGCTTGGGGCGAAGCGTCGGAAGGGGCGATACCTCGGGCTGATTCGACGATTGCCCTCAGCACGCGCATGCTGATCTTAGCCGCAGCATCACTGCCGGCCAGAGTATAGTTATTCCAAATTTTCCTGCCGGCAAACGTGCCTTGTGCCTCAAACTCGACATCAATGTACTCGTTGCCTTTGGCAGAGCGGCAGAACAACGGGTGCTGTGCCCCCTCTTTGCCTGTTTTGGGCGGTCGGATAGTCATTTTGAAAGCGACGATGGAATCTTCCGGGATGGCAGAGCCTGTTCCTTCGCTTTGAATTTCTGCAGAATTCAGATCAATCATTTTGTTTTCTCCTTTTTGGGTGGTACCGGGTTGATGTATTTACCGTTGGTTGCTGCGGAAAAGTGTTCGTGGAATGCCGACCAGGACTTATCTTTACCTATGATGATCTCTTCCGGCAGAGGCCAGCGTGATTTTGCTTTATAAGACGGACGCTCAGCGGTATAGATGATCCTGTCCCCGGTACCTGTCCCGCGGATCCGCTCCTGGTTGATCCCGGTAATGGTCTTATTAATAATCACCTTGTAATTAAGGAACATGACCGTTTCAGCCCATTCCACCCATAGTGCGAAGGCCCGCTTCTGCATTTTCAGCTGATAGGTGTCGTAACTGTCGGTATCTGGCGGGGTTATAGTTTTGATTTCACTGTGTGCCAGCAGAACTATATCCATCCCTTTTGAAAAGCGGAGCGAATCCAGCCCGGCCATCAGGTGGCGCCACCAGCGGTCAACCTCGATGTACCCCTTGCCGTAACCGAACGACTCTATTGACTCCTTGCCGAAATGGTCACAGGTCGCCCGCCAGATGATCGGTTCCAGCCAGTCCATAGAATCAATTACCAGTGTTTTAAACTGATGATCGCCATGCAGCGCCTGAATCGCGTCAATAATCTGCTGCCATGTGGTAACGATAGGGAAAGCCTGGATATCGACAGCTGAAGCGCCGTCTTCGATCGGCAGCAGCACCGGCGCGGCAAAGGTGGCAGCAAAGGACGTTTTCCCAATTCCAGGAACTCCATAAATCAAGAATTTTTGGGGCGGGAAAATTGAGTTTGCGGGTTTGATCTGGTCAAGCATTTGACGCCTCCTTGTTTTCAACTACCACCTGGCATCCGGTCTTGCGCATGTAGCGGCCCTGCAAACCGAGATACGCGATAAAAAGGTTCTCGATGTGCAATGCCACTTTCTGCAGTTCAGTTTTGTCCGCAGCCTTGCAGCGTGTTGCAATCGCTCTTACGGTCTCGGCAATCTCGTTGCTGTCGTCATATCTGCTGTCAAGACCGTTCATGGTTGAACCTCCTCAAACGCAAGAGTTGCCCGGCCAGGTTTAACCGTCCGGCAGTCGGCAAACATGGCTTGCACTTGGGGGACAAATCCGGCGTATGACTTTTCGGAGACTTCCAGTTTTATCTTCATGTAAGAACGCGGGTCGTCGCCTGCTTGTGCAATAGCATCAAACAACTGATTCATCTTGTCCTGGTCCCATTCGACTTTCTTAGGCACGGTTTCGGTGATCTTGTATCCGTCTGACACCAGGTTGATGGTCCCGAACTCTTTACCCTGCAATCTCCTGAGTTCAAGCAGCTGGCTGGCGATTACATGCTCTACTTCAATGTTGATAGCGTTGATTTGTCCCTGAATGATTGATGCTTGCGTTTCCAGCTCGAAACGCTGCGTTAAAAGTTCTTTCAGCATTTTGCCTCCCCGATTGAGACCGTCACTCCCGGACGGTCAGAGTAATGTTTCGATACGACCAGCCGGACTATCTGCTGATCTGCTTGGTAAAGGATTGATTCGAGTGCATCCATGATCCCCTTTGCGAAATTATCTGCATCGGGCTTTGAGACGGGAAACAGCGCTTTTTTCTTCGCTTTTGGACGATCCACGTTGACGGTCAGAGTCATTACAAGCGGGACATCGCGTGTAAACATGCTGACATTGAACGTATTCATGTAATCGATAGCGCAGGACTTCACCCATGACTTGTAATCTTTCGCTGGGGCCGCATCATACGTTGACACGAAAGCGCCGCGCCTGGCGAATCGTGGGCGGGATTGCGCAACCGGTTTGCCTGGTATCCAAAATTCAATCTGCATAATAACCCCGCCATTCGTTTGTTGACTCTGCAGCCGACATTTGCTATCCTTCCTTATGTTTTGTTTTGGATTAACCGCTTTGCAGAGCGGTTTTTCTATTTGTGGTACGTTTTACCGGTCAATCTCTTGTGTTGCTGCTGCAGCTCCCACAACTCCGTTTCCTTCTCGATAATTGCCAACTCGATTCTTTCCAACTCGTCATCAATTTCCTGATCACTCATCATCTTCCTCCTCTCCGCACTCGCAGTAACCTGGCGCGCATCCGCAAGGCAATGCATCGTGCTGGTTGTCATACTGTTGTTGGCCTGACAACATCTGCCGGGCGTACCTGCTTAGAAACCCCATGTCCGTACCTCCTCGTAAACACCCCAGATAACTATCGCTATGCCTATGATGTGTAAGAGTTGCATGTCAGTACCTCCCGATCTTCTTCATCGTCGCCACGCCGTTGTACTTCGCCAGCATCTCGTTCAACGCTTCAGACAACTTCTGCGCCAGCTTCTCTGCTGCCTTGTGCTCCCCTTCCATGAATCCGCGCTGGTACTCCGAATTAACCAGCCTGCGGTTCGTGGCGTCGCTGACGTGTTCCGTCATTGACAGTTTCTGTTTCATGGGCAAGACTCCTTTCTGTGCCTTTTTATGCTTTTCTGTTTCTTTTCTACCAAAAGAATTCTTTATTGTCAATCAATATTTTTGTGGTATAAAAGAAGCATGAAAAAGAAAGTGAACCCTGACAATCAAATATCTGTGAAATTCCCTGACGATCAGTACAAGGCGATAATGGAAATCTGCGAACATGACGACCGATCACATGCTGCAGCGGTCAAGTTGTTGGTGAAAGAGGCTCTTGCGAATAGAGCTTTGAAAGCTGGTTCCTGACAATCCACGCTATTGATCTGTCTCCATTTTGTGCCTCCAAACTAATTACGTCATAAAGCCATCCAGGTAACTTGACGCTTATCTGCTTTTCGTTTTTCCCCATGCTGTCCCCCTTCTGAAAGGTTAAATTTATGTCTATTATCGAGATATCCGCTGCCACGGTGATTGCCAGAAATGTTATGGAACTCATCACCAAATTCAGCGAAACGGTCACTGAAGCCGATCAAAAACAGCAGTTACTTGAAATCATGGGACAGCTCCTGAAACTGCAAGGATTTGCATTTGAGCTTATGGAAGAAAATGCCAAGCTGAAAAGAAAGATTGAAGAGACTCAGCGTAAGAAAGAACATCTTGAAGATTGCGAACCGTGCGAACTTGCCCCCGGCGTTTGGGCGTATAGAGATAAGATAACGACAGAAACGGTCAGCACATCTGCCGGGGCCATAACAAGACAATATCTGTGCAGCAATTGCTTCCAATCCGAGAAAAAATCTATACTGAAGCGAGCGGATCATGACTATCGTGGTGTTCATTGGGTTTGCCCTTCATGCGGAAATGATTTCATTGACTACATGCAAAAAAAACAGAGGAATAATGATATAATAAGAGGTTAAAACTGCTCACTCTTGGTCAGATGCCAGTCCTTGCAATAGCCGCACTTGTAAACCCGCAGCTCGATCCCCGAATACTTCGATTGATGCGCTGCTGCCGATAGTGCCAGCTTCCTGTTGCCGTATCGGCTCTTCCCCTTCTCGGGGCAGCTGCGGCCCTGGCTCTCACGTTCTCGCTTGGTCATCCCGGAAGATCCTCTCCCTGCAAATCTCGCTGATGCTTCGTTTTTCCTGCTGCGACACCCACCATATTTCAGCCTGTTCTTCTCGTGTTACCCGAACAGATAGCATCTGATAGCGTGGCTTATTATCGATCGGTGGTCTTGGCATTTGACGCCTCGCTGTAAATGGCCTGTATAAGCACGGCATAATTGCGGATGTCAGTCACGTATTCGTTAAATTTCCCGGCTTCGTAGCTGCTGAACGATCCCTGCCCGGCACCAATCTTTTCGATCAAATCACGCAAAGCGATGATGTGCTTGCTGACCAGGCTGAAGCCGTACTGCAACGGGTGACATGCGTTGAGTTTCGCCCCCTCGTAGAAGTTGCCCAAGCGGTCGCCATTCGTGGCGTATGCCGCCGCACGTTCCAGTAACATTGACTTTTCGATGCCAACCTGATCTATCCAAATTTTTTCAAACTGTTCTGGCGTCATTTGATCTCCCTCAGAAACAATACTTCTGCACATACATGAATTTGTCGTAGTCACTGTGCAGCTTGCCGAGCCCTGCCATGATATCAACCAGCTCCGCGTCCATATCCCGCTGGAGCTTGCCCTTGACCATAGCCAGCAAATCAATCGTGCCGACCGGAAGCGCCTGCTGTTTCCATCCTGATTCATCGATCACTTCTATTACCGGCATGCCGACCGGTTCCGGCTTCGGTACTGACGGGTTCTTCCTCAGCTTCGCGTTCTTCGCCTCAAGCAGTGTCGGCACATACTGCCGGGCATGAGCGGAACAGTACCCGCCCACGACATATACTTTTTTACAGTCAGGTGCTTTGCATGTTGCCGCTTTGCTCATTTCCTCTCCTTTCAATTCTTGTGGCCCGTTGCATCCGACACATCGTGCGTCAAACGTCGCCTTGTTGGCCGCGCATGGGTGCTTGATAGTCTTCAATCTTAACCTGTCGCAGTAGTATTTGAAGTCCATTTGACTTGATAATCCCCAATCATGTTGGTAATCAGCCGTTGCGCCGTAGTTGCCGTGATATGCATCCCCTTTGACAACACATGCAGTTCTGCTGCTATCTGGCCCCAATTCCTGTTCTCTCGTAACATACCTTTGATCTTCCGCATGTTCTGCCGAATCAGCGCCTGAGCTTGTGACACCTGCTTTTTCTTTACTACCACCGTGGCCCGCTGATCGGCTATGATGCCGTCCGGCCCTCCGTTGAGCCTGTTGTAATTCGTCCTGATGGATTCCGGCTTGAACGTCGTGGAATATTTCCGGTTCAGGTTAGCGGCAATCTCCACCCATGACTTGCAGTCCTGGCGCATCTTCTTGACTGCTCTATCCTCTGCGTTCAGCAGCGTCTCGATCATCCGGCGTTTCTGGGATGTCTGGGTAAGGTTCCACTCGTCATCTTCCCTCATCGGCACCGGCACGACTTCAGCCTCGACCCACTTCCCGCAGTTCTGAGGCTTGCACTGCCAGCCATCAACCAGACTCCCTTGGTACCTGTCGCATAGACCGCTGCCGATACCGACCCCAGTTACCCGAAACATTCTATTCCCGCACTTTGGGCAGATCATCCTTCCCCTCCTCTTCCTCCACTGCGCGTGCTCGGTACCCTGCGTAAAACGCCTCTTGTATGGTCGGGATATTCGGCAGCTGATAGTGCAGCCACTCCTCAAACGCTTCTCGTATCTCTTTCATCACGGCACCCCATAGCCTTATCAATTTCCGATCTGACAGCAGCCACTCTACGCTGACCATTGCTACCGGGTTCCCCTGTTACGCTGTCAACTCCAAATGTCCCGTACATAGCTAGAGCCAATCCAGCCGCCTTTTATCGGCAGCCAGTTTACAGACCTCATCTGCCAGCCGTTTCAATCCCCGTCTACTATCACTTCTCATCACGGAGCCCTCATCAATTCAGCTAATATTTTCTTGCTATACCGATCGGTGCTGTCTCCACCATATACTGCAAGGGCTTTTTCAATCGGGAGGTTCTGTGTTAACTCAGTAAGTATTCTCTCTGCCTGAAGTGTCTGGTTGAGTGCGTCGTGAGGTACTTTGCCGTGATACCGGGGGTTGACCTGATACGCTCCAGAATGGCGCTTGCGAAATCCGCTGTTTCGCACTCTATGATTGCCATTAGATTCTGTAACCGCGACAGCCGCCAGCAATCGGGGATTCTTCGTTCTGAGTACCGCTTCAGCCATCTCTTGAGGACTTCTGCTTCCGTTTCTCTTGAAATACGCAGTGAACATTGCTTTTTCATGGCATCCTCCGCACTCTATTCCTGCTTTGATTGCTGGCATCGGCTCCCTGACGCAGCCTTTTGACAGCGTGAGTATTCCCGCCCCGAGTATGGCGCCTGTTGCAACCAATGCTACAACAGCTATAGCGCCCATGCCGCCGCGTGCTTCCCTATCTGCTTCTGCGTTGGCTTTGGACAGCCGCTGTATCATGTCGTAACGGCCAAGGTCGTTAAAGTCGTTCATCGCCCCTCCTTTAACCTTTCGATGTAATCAAAACATTCCTGCCTGTACCAAAACGTGTTCTTCCCGATCTTGATATGCGGGGGGATGATCCCTTGCGCTTCCCACTCTCTGACTGTCGGCGGGGTGATCCCTTTCCCGTTTGGCCGCTGGAATATTTGCCCTACCTGTTTGATGCTGATGAGAGTTGGTTCCATCTGTTCGCCCCCTTATTTTAGTCTGTCCCTTGCCTCGCCTTGCCCTGCCGAGCCCAGCCATGCCCCGCCGTGCCTAGCCCTGCCGAGCCAGGCCTCGCCATGCCCCGCTATTCACTTTATGCCGCCATCAGCATCCGGTCGCTTCTAAGATCAATCGCATACTGTTCAATAATTCCCTTGCGAGTTTTGTATTCAACTCCCCGCCCAATGAGCACGGAGTTCTTTTCTTCCAATTTTGCCAACAGGTTGAGTTCACCGAATGTAAGAGCGTCTCGGTCTATGCTTTGCCGCTTGCCGGATAACGCCCAATTTATCAGGAGTGCTTCGTTGCTGTAGTGGTGACAGGCTGTGACTTTGCCTTGCTCTTCACGGACGAATTGGAGGATTGATGTCATGACTTTGAAAGAGGATGATGCTTCGTGGCGGGCTCGTTTTTGATTCAGTGTGCCGCGGATAATGCTGTCGATCTGTTTGTCGCACCAAACAGCAAATTTAATATCAAGCCAACGCGCAAATGCTACTGCCAGTTTTGGGTGTAACCAAGTAGAGTCTGTTTTCCCTTTGCCGCCACGTTGAACTTTTAGAAACCGATTTTTCTGGTTTCTATTTAGAAGTGAGATTTCCTCACTTCTATCCAATTCCAACAAGGCGTCTATATATTCTTTGGTGCTTGAAAGGTTCAGCCAGTCAACCGGACGCTTGCCAAACTTTGCTGCCGCGCTGGTCGCGTCAAACCATCCATCGTTGTTGAAAGTAATTTCGTTACCCTGAAAATCGGATTTAACAATTTGTAGTGCACTCATGCCGCCATCCTCATCCACTTCCGAACCTTGGAAGCCTCGCTTGCCATTACCCGCCAGTCACCACGATCACCGACTTTGAACCCTTCGATTTTGCCTGTCATTACCCACCGCTTGACCGTACCTTTGCATACGCCAAGAACCCTGCTGAATTCCAACAACGTTAAAGGTGTTTTTTGTTCTGTTCCTTGCATTTTGGCTCCTTGATGATATAGTTTGATACAGTGAGACTATGTAAAATTGGCTTACTCGTTTTTATCTGTGTCACTGGTTTTGATTGCGGCTTCCAGAGCTTGCTCACCGATATGATTGATATATTTTTTGACCATTCCTGACGTGATATCTGGCTTGATGTTGTGCTCGTAGTTGATGATTTTCATAAAGGCCATTTCAAATATTTCGCCGCGTGTCTTGCCTTCGAGCTCGCTTTCCGAAAGAGGAAAATATGAAAAACGTTCAGATTGAATGGTCATGTGTTGATGGCTCCTTGCAACGTAGTTAGTTTAAGTTTTTTTAAATTCTTGAAAAAACAGGAGAACCAACCATGAAGACAGAAGAATTAAACGAGTACATTTTTGCAAGTATGGTTAATGACATTGCCCAACGGCGCAGAAGAAGCCAGTCACGGGAAATGGAGAAAAACGGGATTCCCGAAGACGAAGCAAATGCTATTCCTTTGACCCAAGAGCATATTCGTCACGCAGTCGATCTGCTTGGTTACGTTCGGCTCGAAGCCTTTGCAATTCTGAAAGAATCAGAGAAAGCGTCTCAGCAATAGTTTTAAGAGATGCCTGATTGTCCATTTGAGTTCCTTGCAACGTAGTTAGTTTGTGCTAGTGTTGATACGGTTATAATTCGATTATCGAAAGTTGTCAACAAAAATTTCGATTTATTTTCGAGGAGCCAAAAAAATGAGAGAGAGACTGTTGAAAGGGATCGAAGCTGCTGGCTACAAGAAGCATGGCAGAGTTAGTAAATTAGCAGCTTTGACCGGATATTCAATCGGTCAAGTAAGTGATATGCTCTCAGGTAAAGTTTCGTTAAACGATAAATTTATGAGATTGGTATGCAACGAGTTAGGTTTTAACTCGACTTGGCTAGAAACCGGCACCGGAGAGATGTTCGTGCAGAGTCATGAAATAATCGGAAGCGGGGGAGCGGTGGCGGGCGGTACGGCGCAGATAGAACAACAGAGCACACCTGTCGAAGCGCCAGGTGTGCTTGGTAAGGTGCGCCAAATTCCCATAATCAGTTGGGCTCAAGCTGGGACTGATGGCTTTTTTGAGGATGCCTATGCGGTAGGGTCAGGGATCGGCACACTCAACTGGTTCGACGATCTTAAAGACAACAACGCTTATGCGCTGATGATCCGTGGTGATTCCATGTCGCCCCGTTATGATCCGGGAGATTACGTGATAATCAGCCCGGCTGCCGGGGTTAAAACCGGTGATTATGCGGTGGTAAAACTGACGGATGGTCAGGTCATGGCAAAGAAGGTCACATTACGTAATGGGGATTTTGTGCTATCCAGTGTCAACAAGGAGTACGACGATCTGTTTGTCGCCAAGAAAGATGTGGTGTTCACTCATAAGATAGTTGGGACTAGGCCGGGAGGGTAGGATTGCAGTGTTAATTAAAGGGGGAACTATGAAAAGGCTGGCCGTGGCGGTGATGGCGTTGATAATGTTGGCAGGATGCAACGGAGGCGCAATAAAAATAGGTAGACTCGATAAAATAGATTATACATCGGAAGCCGAGCTGAAAAAGGATTACACTGTCGGAGCCAGACAAACGGCATATATAGGGGATTCTTTAGCAAGATGGCATAATTACTATGGCAAGAAATACACCAGGGCACTGGTGGCAACTAAGGCTTTCACACTCACGGGTAAATTTACTACGCGCGGGACATATCAATCAGACCTGATATTCAATGTCAGGCAGGGAGCAAAACTCCCGGTCATGGGGCAATACACATACAAAGGCACGCAGTACTATGTTGCTGCCACAAGGGACAGCCGTGACAACACGCACGGGCTGCTGATTGATGATAACGGAGTGCTTTGCAATAATGCTGTCACAAACGACGATAACGACAGGCTTTATGTAGCAGAAAACGGAGCCACTACCCCGGTTGATGTCTTGTTCAGCAAACAGATATATTTTGACCGTGAATCCGGAAGTTCTGGCCTATCACATGAACTTATATTCGGGGGGATCAACGATGTAACTTTGAACTTATCTTATCGTGAGTACACATCTGATTTGCTTGCTCGCCCTGCTTTTTCCCAAAACCTTATATACAAAACTGGAGCAGATATAATCAGATTCAAAAACATTAAAATCCAGATATATGAAGTCACAAACGAGAAAATTACTTATGCCGTAATCAGTGATGAATTATAGCCAAACCGCAGAAGACGCTAAGACCAAGGATAAATGGGAATAATCCGCTTGACATAATGTTATAAATGTTATAAAAAATAAGTTATGAACATTATACAGTGGAAAGAAAAAGCTTGGAAACAAGTGAAAAAGATTGATGATCGTAAGATCAAAGAGCGGATTTTAAACTCTGTAAAAAATCTGTCTGAATTTCCCAACTGTCCAAATATCAAAGCGTTGACGAATCACGAATACCCGTATCGTTTACGAGTCGGCAACTGGCGGATATTCTTCTCAACAACAAGCGGAGTGGTGTCAATCATAAGCATAGAAGAGGTGAAAAAACGCGATGAACACACATACTGATTATCAGACAATAGAATATAACGGACACCCTGCCTTTGTGCTTGTCCCATGGGAACAGTTCAACCTGGTGCGTCCATATCTTGAACAGAGTGAAATCATGGTAGACACCATCCCTCATGCAGTCGTTGAGGCGAACGTGCTCCATGGTGTGCCGATCATCAAAGCATGGCGGGAACATCTCGGTATGACTCAGGATGAAGTTGCAAAAAAAATAGGTGTCAAACAACCCTCGTTGGCAAGGATAGAATCCGGGACAGTAAAACCACGTCATGCCACCATAATAAAGCTGTCAACAATATTCGGAATAAAACCGTCATTGTTAGAAGAATAACGCAGGAATGCGCTCCGATCAGGATGATTTTTGACAGTTTTACAGTATTTTTGACAATATACAAGAAGTGTACAAGATAATTATGTCAGTAATTACAATATGTTGCTGCTACTATTCGATAGCGGCCTCCGCTACCAAGTAAATGTTTTATACAGTCCGAAAAAGCACAAAAGCCCTTGAGAAATCAAGGGCTTTTTCTTCTTTATTTCTTATACCGTCCAGTAATATACCCTGAAAGCCAGATCATATAGGGGTTACTTTACTCCCCCTTTTCTATTCCGGTTCACCCATCAGCAATCTGTTTTTCGGAGTTATATCTCCCGGAATTACCTGGGTATGAACCTTGTAACCCTGAGAGCGAAGATGGGCTACTCTGGTTGCATCGATTGCCAGCGGGCCATCCATCCACCCTTCCAGACCACCCAGATCGGCGTTCTTGAGGTTGTGACAGCAGGGCAGCACCGCAACACACGCCCCGGCTTCAACCGCCCGACGAAGAATAAGGTCAGTAAGTCCTCCGCAGGCATGCGCCGAGACGACAATATCATCCTGATGCAACACCACGTCACTCAGGTCGGCCTCAACAAACTGAACGCGATCTTGCAGACGTGGCCAGTCAGCACGTAAGGAATCCGCGAGTGTTGCAGCACTTTTTGGAATATTTTGATCTACAGCCAGGGCAACGGTGGAACTGTCATCCAATAGCAGCAGAATCTGAGCCAGAAGTCCGTGACCACAGGCCAGATCGACAATGCGCCCCCCTCTGAAGCGCCGCCGCACCCGGCGAGCAACCTCCCAAGCTTCGTACAACTCTTTACGAGGCAGGCAACCGGCACGGCAGACTGCCCGTGCAATAGCATCAAACAGGGAGTCCTCGCTAAAGTTCACGTTTCCTGATCCCGCCTGTAGTTAAGCGTTTTTTCCTGTAAACTGGTTTGGCATATTTTCTTTTTCAAATTCATCTTGTTCGGTGTAAAGTTGGCTGTTGATTTTACTCTTAATGAGGTTGTTTATGTTCAAGCAATCACTACTTCCCGGTTTTCCTGAAGGTGCTCAA